>JGI1684J13235_1000017_pt1 | contig 58638 bp, 62 predicted proteins | sample PonA232FremontCA_2_FD_13235 | JGI IMG/M metagenome (IMG submission 13235) | reverse complement strand
ACCTAACTACAACTAAATTCCTGATTATATTAAGGTTAACGGTTAATTGAACCGTTTGACGGATTCATCACCCGTTCAGAAATCGAAGGTTTCTGAGTAAGCAAATCTCTGATTTGCATACACCTAAAGGCGGGTGTATTCTCCTGTACTATCTATAAATAACTATCAAAACCGCTCACAAATAAACGACGACTGACGAGGGCTACAGTATATACGAAGGCGGCTAGTGTAACGGTAACTACCATTGATAATTTTTGGATAACGTGGTCATTGTGCTTGTCGTGATATAGACATACCTCGGTTAGGGCTACCGGGTTCTCGCGAACTTGTCGAACGCGATCCTCCGTTACTTTCTTGTTTATCTCCAGTTCTTTCGGCAGCTCCGCCTCAAGACGTTCTGTTCCTGCGCGAGTATCGGCTCAGAAATGAACCGCAGAACGAAGGAAGTCAGCTACGTTAGTGTCCGTCTTCGCCGCCGAAGCCTTCGGACTCCTCGATACGTTCCTTCGCCGCGGGGTCGAACTCCGTCTCTATCTCCTGGTAACGGTCGGTGTTCGAAAGCTCGTGGTGGCTCTCGGTCGGATGTCCGATGTAGTCCTGTTCGAGATCCCACTGCGCCTGCTCGTTGTTCTCGGCGAGGTTCTTGAAGTCCTCGTAGACCTTGTGCGCGCCTGCGTGGAGACCGAACAGCGTTATGAAGATGTACTTGTAGCCGAGGTCGCCGAGTTCCTGGAACGTGAGCGCGTCCTCCTGCTCGCTCCATTTGAACGAGGACGAGTAGTTGAACGCAAGCTTGAGGTCGGGGTGGGTCTCGTGTATCGTCTCCGCGTACTCGACGGCGTCCTCGCGCGAGGGATCGGGCATCTCGGGCCAGACTATGTCGACGCCTGCGTCGGCGTACATACGTCCGCGTTCGAGATGCTCCTCCCAGTCGCCGTTGGCGCTACCGTAAGCGTCGGTACGCGCGATGATGATGGTGTCCTCGTCCTGCTTGGCGTCGACGGCGGCGGAGAAACGTCCCTTCGCCGTGTCACGGTCGACGATCTGCTTGCCCGCGATATGTCCGCATCTCTTGGGCGTAACCTGATCCTCGATATGGACGGCGGCGACGCCAGCCTTCTCGTACTCACGGACAGCACGGCGGACGTTGTGGATTCCGCCGTATCCCGTGTCACAGTCGGCGACGACGGGGAGGTCGGTAGCCTCGACGATACGTTTGGCGTTCTCGACCATCTCTGTCATGTCGACGATTTCGAGGTCGGAGAAGCCGAACTGACCGAGAACCGTCGAGTAGCCCGACATGTACGCGGCGTCGTGCCCCGTCATCTCTGCGAGACGGGCGTCGAGAGCGTGGTACAGACCGGGTGCGAATACGAAGTCCTGCTCGTTAAGCTTCTCGCGTAGCTCGCGCGCCTTGTAGTTGTCAACGTCCCTGTACGTGTAGTCGTGTTCGTCGCGTCTTTCTCCTTCTGGCATGAGTCATCTGTCAGTTTGAATAATGCAGGTTTAAGCTAATCGGTTCGGGACGAGCATGGGAAGCCGTGACAACCGCCCTATCCGCGCATACCGCCGTTGATACCGAGTATCTGACCCGTCATGTACGCCGAGTCACGCGACGCGAGGAAACGTACGATACCCGTCAGATCCTCGACTTCCGCGAAACGTCCGAGGGGTATACGGTCGCGTATCTTCTCCTTCACACCCTCGTCGACCTTTTCGAGCATGTCGGTGCTCGTGAACCCCACCGCGACGCAGTTTGCGGTCGAGTTCGACGCGGCGAGTTCGAGCGCGAGCGTCCGTGTAAAGCCGAAAAGTCCGCTCTCCGCGGCGGTGAAGTTCGCCTGTCCGTAGTTTCCGCGTTGCGCCATCACGCTCGATACGTTGATTAGGCGTCCGTTCGACGATACGGAGATATCGTTGAAGAACGCCTTGGTGGCGTTGAAAGCGCCGCCGAGGTTGGTGTCGACGACACGATCCCAGTCCTCGCGTTCCATGTTTACGAACTTTCTGTCGACCGAGACACCCGCGTTGTTTACGAGAACGTCCGCGCCGCCGTACTCGTCACGTACCTCGTCGCGTACCGTGCGCATGTCGTCGAGATCGGAAACGTCACCCTGTACGGCGATAGCGTCGCCTTCGCCCGCGTTGATCTCGTCGACGACCTCGCGCGCCTCCTCCTCGCTCTCGTTGTAGTTGACGCCGACGCTCGCGCCGCGGCGTCCGAGATCGAGCGCTATCCCCCGTCCGATACCCCGCGATGCCCCCGTTACGACACAGACCTGTCTTTCGACCATGGGGGAGACACGCGCCACGGACGCAAAACTCTTTGTCCGGTTCGAAAACCGCTTATGCCTGCACCTTCATCTCGCACCATGGAAGACACCGAACGCATAGACTCAGAAGACGTCGAACACGTCGCCGAACTCGCGCGTGTACGTCTCACCGACGACGAAGCCGAGGGTTTCGTCGACGGCTTTAACGACGTTCTCGGCTACTTCGAGACGCTCGACGACGTACCTGACGACGTTGAGGCAGAGGATGATTACCAGAACGTACTGCGCGCCGACGAACCCGAACCGTCGCTGTCGCAGGAAGAGGCGCTGAGCAACGCCGACGGAACCGAGGAAGGCTACTTCGTAGGACCTAGCGTATCATGAGCGCGAGCGACGACCTCAACGCCTTCGTGACGCGGTGCGAGGTAGGCGGTGGCGACGGATCGCTCGCCGGACTGACCGTCGGGGTCAAGGACAACATATCGACCGAAGGCGTCGAGACAACGTGCGGTTCGAAGGTTCTCGAAGGCTACGAACCGCCGTACGACGCCACGGTCGTCGAACGTCTCAAGGACGCGGGCGCGCGTATCGTCGGAAAGACCAATATGGATGAGTTCGGTATGGGGACGACGACGGAGACGAGCGCACACGGGGCGACACGTAACCCGGTCGACACCGACCATGTCCCCGGCGGGTCGTCGGGCGGGAGCGCGGCGGCGGTCGCTTCGGGAGACGTTGACGCCGCGCTCGGCACGGACACGGGCGGTTCGGTACGTTGCCCCGCGGCGTTCTGCGGTGTCGTGGGTCTGAAGCCGACGTACGGTCTCGTCTCGCGTTACGGTCTCATCGCTTACGCCAACTCGCTCGAAACCGTCGGACCCATGGCGCGCGACGTAGAGACGACGGCGCGCGTCCTTGACGTAATTGCGGGCGAGGACGACCGCGACGGCACGTGTAACGCCGAAACCGACGACTACGCCGCCGCTGTCGAACAGCCGACGGGCGATGTAACCGTAGCGGTTCCCGACGAACTCGTAGGCGAGGGCGTCGATGAAGGCGTACGCGGGACTTTCGACGACGCACTCGGTACGCTCCGCGACGAGGGCGCTACCGTGCGTGAGGTCTCGATGCCGAGCCTCGAAAAGGCGCTCGCGGCGTACTACGTTATAGCGATGGGCGAGGCGTCGTCCAACCTCGCGCGTTTCGACGGCGTCCGTTACGGACCCGGCGGCGAGGGCGACGGCTGGAACGAGGCTTTTGCGGACGCACGCGCCCGCTTCGGCGACGAGGTGAAACGCCGTGTCATGCTCGGCACGTACGCCCTGAGCGAGGGCTACTACGGCGACTACTACGACAAGGCGCAGAACGCGCGCGCTCTTGTACGGCGCGACTTCGAGGCGGTTCTCGACGAGGCGGACGTCGTCGCCTCACCCACGATGCCTATCACGCCGTTCGAGATAGGCGAGGCGCTTGACGACCCCCTGCAGATGTACCTCGCCGACGCCAACACGACGCCCGTCAACCTCGCGGGGGTTCCGTCGGTCAGCGTACCCGCGGGGCGCGCCGACGACCTACCCGTCGGTCTACAGCTAACCGCGGGGCGTTTCGAGGAGAAAAAGCTCCTCCGCGTCGCGCGTGGTTTCGAGAAGGCACGGTAGATGAAGGAGGGCGCACGCGCCCTCGGCGTCGCCGAGTCTTACCGCGGCACGAGCGGCGACTCGTACCTCGCGGGTGCCGTCGTCCGCGCATCCCGCACCGTCGACGGCTTCGCGTTCACGACCACAGACATCGGCGGTACCGACGCGACCGAAGCCGTCGTCCGCCTCTACGACCGCGCCGACCGCGAAGACGTACGTCTTATACTCCTCTCCGGCGTCGCCCTTTCGTGGTACAGCATCGTCGACCTGAGCGCCGTCCACCAAACGACCGGCGTACCCGTCGTCTCCGTGACGTACGAGGAGAGCGACGGCTTGGGCGACGATCTCCGTGACGAGTTTGACGGCGACGCGCTTGAACAACGTCTGTCCATCTACGACTCGTTACCCGAACGCCGACACGTACCCGTCGGCGGAAACGATCTGTACGTCCGTTCCGTCGGTGTCCCCGACAACCGCGCCGACGGGCAGGTACGCGGCTTCACGTACGACGGAAGACCCGAACCCGCGCGTGTCGCACACCTCGCCGCGCGTGCACTCCTCGGCTTCGAGGACTGATACGTCTCGACACCGAAGCCTCTTTGAAACGCGGAGACAAGCCGACGTATGGAGTACACCGTCGACGCGTGCGACCGTTGCGACAGCCTCGTGGAAAGCCGTTCACGTATCGTCAACGGCGTCGGCGACGGCTCTCTCGGCGTCGTCTTCGTCGGAGAAGCACCCGGCGCGGACGAGGACGAACAGGGCGAGCCTTTCGTCGGGAGAAGCGGCGGGATTCTTACCGAGAAGCTCAACGACCTCGGCGTATCGCGCGACGAGGTACGTATCACCAACTCCGTACGTTGCAGACCTCCCGACAACCGTGATCCGCACGTCGGCGAACTCGAAAGCTGTCGTCCGTACCTCGTCGCCGAGATAGACACGTACGACCCCGATGTCGTATGTACGCTCGGAAGGGTTCCGACAACAAACCTCGTCGACGGTGTCACGGCTATGCGCGACGTTGTCGGCGACGAACTCCGTACACAGCTTGGCGCGAAGGAACGTACTGTCGTACCGTGCTACCACCCCGCGGCGATGCTCTACGACCGATCGAAGGAGGGGGTCATAGACGAGACGCTGGGGCGCGTCGTCGAACTCGCGCGGTCATAGCTCCTCCAACCTCCGGCGGAGATCATCCCAGTGAGAGCCTTTCCAGTACGTCTTTCCGCAGTCGTCGCACCGCCACGCTCGCTCTACGTCGTCGGGTACGTCGTCGGCTTCCGTGTCCGTCTCCGACAGACCGCCGTTGCAGTCGGAGCACCGGCGCGGTTCGTCGAGTTCGAACGTCACGCCCGTTTGGCGTAGTTCGCGCACCTGCTCGCCCACCTCCTTCGACCTGACGAGCACACCGTCCGTACGTTCCGCGAGTTCCACGTCACGCGTCACGAGGGTTCTTCGCGTCGCGTCGACGAGTTCGGCGACCTCCTCGTCGTCCACCGCCCCTTCGTCAGGGGCGTAAACGGCGTCGAGACCCGCCATACGCATGTACGTCGTCAGCTTTCCGAGCATCGCGTCCGTCACGAAGCCTTCCGTACAGTCGTCAGCCATCGAGCCAGTCTTCGAGTTCGTCCGCAGTCCGCGTGTTGAGTACGTCGTCGGCTTCCGCCCATCCACGGCGTGCCGTCCAGACGCCGTACTCGACGTATCCGTACTCGCTCCCGGCGCGTGGGCGTCGGTGTTGACTGCGACGGGTACGCCGTGTTCGACGCACCGGCGCACCTGCGTGTCGCGTATATCGAGGCGTCGCGGGTTGGCGTTGAGTTCGAGCGCGACGCCCTCGTCTTCGGCGGCGTCAAGAACCGCGTCGAAGTCGTACCCGTACCCCTCTCGGCTGTTGATCAGCCTCCCCGACGGATGCCCTAGGATATCCACACCGTCGTGACGTACCGCGGATACGAGCCGTTCGGTCGCTTCTTCCTTCGCCATATCCATACCGGTGTGTACGGACGCCACGACGACGTCGAGTTGGGAGAGCGTACCGTCGGAGACATCGAGGCTCCCGTCCTTCAGAATGTTCGCCTCCGCACCCGAAAAGAGACGTACGTCCGTATCTTCGCCGAGCGCCCGCACGTCGCCGGCGAGCGTCAGGAGTTCGTCGTCCGAAAGACCGCCGACGACACCGAGAGCCTCCGTATGTTCGGTAACGGCGAGGTAGTCGAGTCCCTTCTCCTCGGCACCCGCGACCATCCCCTCCAAAGTCGCTCCGCCGTCAGTCCGGGACGTGTGGCTGTGAAGCTCGCCGCGTACGTCTTCGACGTTTACGAGATCGGGGAGCGTACCGTCGCGCGCCACCTCTACCTCGCCGCGATCCTCGCGCATCTCCGGCGGGATGTAACCCATGCCGAGCGCGTCGTAGACCTCCTCCTCCGTCTCCCCCGCGACGCGTTCGTCCGTCTCGGCGTCCCAGACACCGTACTCGTTGAGCTTCAGACCCTTGCCGACCGCGACATCGCGTGTCTTTACGTTGTGCTTCTTCGAACCCGTGAAGTACTGGAGCGCCGCGCCGAACTCGTCGTCCTCGACGAGATGTAGGTCGACCTCCTCGCCGTCGCCCCGGAAGCTCGTCTTACGATCCCCTTTCTGCACCAGCTCTACGTCCCTGTCGGCGAAGGCGTCTGCGGTCGCCTCGCGGTCGTCGGAGACGACGACTATATCTATATCGCCGGTCGTCTCCTTCCTTCTCCGTACGCTACCCGCCGCAACCGCACGTTCGACGCCGACGACGCCCTCGACGGTTTCGACGAGTTCGCGCGCCTTCGGAACCGACTCGCCGAGGAGCGTACGTTCGCCCGCTTCACGCGCAAACGGGATACCGTCAAGTATGTTCTCCTCCGTCTTCTCGCCGAAGCCGGTCACGTTCCGTATACGTCCGTCGCGCCCCGCCTCTTCGAGTTCGTCGAGGTCGGTAACACCGAGGGCGTCGTATAGCTTGCCGACGGTCTTCGGACCCACGCCCTCGACACGCGTCAAAGCCTCCATCTCGACCGGTGTCTCATCACGTAGCTCTTCGAGTTCCTNGACGNGTCCCGTCTCACGGAACTCGTCTATCTTTGACGCGATCGCGTCGCCGACATCGGGTATCCCCTTGGGCTGTTCGAGCGCGTCGCGCGACGTATCGCGCACCGACTCGGCGGCGTTCCTGTACGCGCGCGGCTTGTATTCGACGCCCTTGGCTTCGAGACGGTCGGCGAACTCATCGAGCATCCCGGCTACGGCTTCCCTCTCCGTCATAGACGGCTGTCGTCCCCGTCGCGTCCCTTTACCTTCTTTACGAAGCTCTGCCATCTCTTGGCGTCCGCCTTCTCCTTCGCCTGCGCCTCCGCCTCGATCCCCTCACCCGTCCCCTGAAGAACGTTCAGGGCGCGGTCGATACCTGCGACGCGTTCGACTATCTCCTCCCCTTCGTCGTACGTCATATCTTCGTCACGTATCTCGTCGAGGAGCGCGTTCCGTCTCCGTCGGAGTAGCTTCTTCTTTTCCTTGATATCGTCACCGTCCGTATCACCCGCGCGCGCCTCAAAGACGTACTCGGCGAGCGCCAGCTCCTCGCCGTCGAGTTCGACGGTTTGGGGTATACGGACGCCCACGGAGGCGCTGTCACGGTCGGCACGGTCGAGTAGAGCCTCGCGTTCGTACTCCTTCATCGTCCCGTCTACGCACCCCGTCTCCTTAAGCATAAAGAGATATACGTCACGCGCCGCACCTTACTGTATGCAGAGATGTGAGGAGTGCGGCGAGGAGGTTTCGATGCCGTACACCTGTAGCTTCTGCGGAAACAGGTTCTGCTCCCAGCACCGTCTACCCGAGAACCACTCGTGCGACGGTCTTTCGTCGTACGAGCGCGACGTACGTGAGAGCGGGAAGGTCTACGACGGTCCTTCGACATCCCCGCCGACGTCGACGGGCGAAACCGGCTACTCGCTCCCGTCTATCGACGGCAACGTCACGTACTACCTCCTCGGCGGTATGGCTCTCACCTTCGTCGTACAGATACTCCTCCTGTCGTTCGGCTACGGTCGTCTCCACAACGCCCTCTTCGTCCTACATCCCAACCGTCTCCAGTACGTCTGGACGTGGGTTACGAGCGTATTCGCACACGGAGGACCCGCGCATATACTCATAAACGGTCTCATACTGTTCTTCTTCGGCACCCTGCTCGAACGCAAGATAGGTAGCGAACGTTTCCTCGCACTGTTCTTCGTCGCGGGGATCGTCGCGGGTCTGTCGCAGGGCGTGGCGACGCTCCTGACCGTCGATGCCCTCGGACCACAGAACGGCGCTCTCGGCGCTTCGGGAGCGATCGCGGCGGTTCTCGGCGCTCTTACCGTCCTCAACCCCAACCTCCGTGTCTACCTCTGGTTCTTCATACCGATGCCGCTCTGGGTTCTCACGATCGGGTTCGCGGCGTACGACACGTTCTACGCCGCAACCGGGGGCGTCGGTGCGGGCGGCGTGGCGCGTCTCGCACATCTCTCCGGACTCGCTCTTGGTCTCGCATACGGCTGGAAGCTCAAGCAGGAAGGCGTCGCAGTACGTGACCGTCTCAACTTCGGAGGGGGTCCCGGAGGTCCGGGCGGACCCGGCGGCGGACGTATCTGAAACGACAGCGACAGCCTGATACGTTGCCGCGACAATCTCCGATGATGGAAACGCGTCTAACGGAGTTCTCCGACGACGTTCTCTCCGTATCGGAGGTTACCGACCGCGTCTCGCGTCTCCTCGACGACGACCGCGTTCTGAGCGACGCGCGCGTACGTGGCGAGGTATCCGACTTCTCGCACGCTTCGAGCGGGCATATGTACTTCACTCTCAAGGACGACGAGACGGCGCTCTCGTGCGTCATGTTCAGAAGCGCAAACGGAAAGCTCGGCTTCGAACCCGACGAAGGCGACGACGTTGTCGCCGAGGGCGGTGTCTCGGTCTACGAGGCGCGCGGCGAGTACCAGCTATACGTACGTGATATGGAACGCGCCGGACGCGGCGAGAGGTACGAGGAGTACCTGCGCCTCAGGAGCCAACTCGAAGACGAAGGTCTGTTCGACAACGACCGTAAGAAGACGCTACCCGACTACCCGACGACAGTCGGCGTCGCTACGAGCGCGTCGGGCGCCGCTGTTCACGACGTACACGACGTCGTCTCGCGCCGTTTTCCCGCGCGCGTCCTACTCGCACCGACGCGCGTACAAGGTGACGGTTCGGCGGAGGAGATCGCCGACGCCGTCGAACGTCTCGACTCGACCGATGCGGATGTACTCGTCGTCGGACGCGGCGGCGGAAGCGTCGATGATCTCTGGGCGTTCAACGAGGAAGCCGTGCCGCGCGCTATCGCCGACTGCGAAACGCCTGTCGTAAGCGCCGTCGGACACGAGGTCGATGTCACTCTCGCCGACCTCTCAGCCGACGAACGCGCTGCGACACCCAGCGAAGCGGCTGAACTCGTCGTTCCCGACGACGACGAGATACGCCAACGTCTCGACGGTATAGAGCGCCGTATCCGCGGTTCGGTTGAGCGCGCAGTCGAGAGCCGCCGCCGCACCGTCGAAAGCCACGAGGAGTTCCTCCGCCGCGCCCCCGTCGTCGATGAGTACGCACAACGTATCGACGAACTCGACGAGGCGCTTCGCACGGGCGTCAAGGAAACCGTCGAGGACGCCCGCGCCCGTGTCGACGAACAGACGCGCCTCCTCGAATCCGTCAGTCCCCTCAAGGTTCTGTCGCGCGGCTACTCGGTCGTCGAGTCGGAGGACGGCGTCGTGGAGACGGTCGAGGATGTCTCGGAAGGCGACAGTCTCGTCCTCCGTCTCGCCGACGGCGACATAGAGACACGTGTCGAGGAACTCCGACCCGACACCGACCGCACCGACCGGGGTTAGTCTTTTATTCGCTCCGGAGCAACTCTTCGTATGGAAAACGAACTCGACGAGATCGACCTTGCCGTTCTCTATGCGCTTCAGGAGGACGCACGTAACACCTCGTCCGGCGAGATAGCCGAAAGGATCGGCAGTTCGGGTAGCACGGTACGTAAGAGGATTCAGAAGCTCGAATCCGACGGCGTAATAAAGGGATACAGCGCCGATGTTGACTACCAAGGCTCCGGCTATCCGTTACGTATGCTTCTTTTCTGTACAGCCGACATACCTGAGAGGGGCGAGCTTATACACGATATACTCGGTATCCCCGGTGTTGTCTCCGTCCAGGAGCTTGTGACGGGCGACGAAAACCTCCTTGTAACAGCCGTAGGGGAGAAGGACAAGGATATAACGCCCGTCGCACAGGAGCTACTCGAACTCGGTCTGACCGTCTCCGACGAGGTTCTCGTGAGAACACACGAGACCTCGCCGTTCGAAGGCTTCTCACCCGACGAGGGATAGACCGTAACCCTCGACCGCGACGAACCCCGGGATAGCTCTGTCTCGCTTCTCACCCGACTATGGATAGCGCGCAATCAGAACGTATATTTCGGTGGATATACTCGTAGACGACCAAGTAGAACCAAAGCGCGGTACGGCTCCGAGAAGATCGTTTCGACATCTTGGGCGCTCCGTAAGCTTCATGCCTCTTGCTGACCGTAACGTTCTCTAAGAAGTTTCTGAGGAACGTTATGTTCAAATAGAAGGTTTTAATAGGTATTCTGTTCATACTGTGGGTGATGACAGGACAAAATACGTCACCTTCTACGGTAGGTCTGCCTGAGCCGCCTGACGAACCGTTGCTACCGAACGCCCTCACAAAGACCGTCTGGGCGGTCTGGCTGGCTTCCGCCGTCGCCGCTTTTCTCGTTCTGCGGTCGGGCGAAGCTACACTACTCGACGGACTCCTCAGGATCGACGGTCTGACCGTTGTCATGTGGCTCGTCGTCACCTTCTTCAGCGGTATCGTGCACAGCTACTCGCGGCGTTACATGTCGGGTGACCGCCGTGTCCGGAGGTTCTACACCGACGTCTTCGTCTTCACCGTATCCGTGATGGTGCTCGTTGCCGCTGACCATCTCGCACTCTTCTGGCTGTCGTGGCTCGCCATGGGCGTCGTGATGGCTGACCTCATAGGACACGTCCGCGGCTGGCGACAGTCCGAGGCGGCGCGTCGGATCGCGCTCCGGTACTTCGGCGGTGGCTCCGCCCTACTCGGCGTCGGTATCGTCTCCCTCTGGTGGACGACGGGTTCGGCTACCGTCTCAGGTGTCGGCGAAGCTGTCGACGCACTCCCTTCCGAAGCCGTCGTCGTCGGCGGTGGCGCTATCGTACTCGCCGCCATGATACAGTCCGCTCTCCTGCCTTTCCACGGCTGGCTTCTCTCGTCGATGACCGCCCCGACGCCCGCCTCGGCTCTGATGCACGCGGGCTTCGTGAACGGCGGCGGTATTCTACTTACGCGTTTCTCGCCCCTGTTCGTCGAGAGTACCGTGGCTATGACCGCTATACTCGTCGTGGGCGCTACGAGCGCTATACTTGGGAAGCTCCTCAAGTCGGTACAGCCCGATATAAAACGGAAGCTCGGATGCTCAACGGTCGGACAGATGGGGTTCATGATAGCCCAAGCGGGTCTCGGCTTCTTCGGTGCCGCTATCACGCATCTCATACTACACGGTTTCTACAAGGCTTACCTGTTCCTGTCGTCGGGCGGTAGGGTGACAAACCGCGCGCCGGGCGAGGAAGACGGAACCGTAACCACTGCAGGTATCGCGGTCACTGTACCAACGGCGCTCGCCGGCGGCGTCGTCTTCGCTGTCCTCACGGGGAAAGGGACAGCCCTCGACAGCGGTCTTATACTCGCTATACTCGTCGTAATCACCGTCATGCACGCGTCGCTCGGTCTCACTTCGAGGAAGGACGTACCGAGACTCGTCCGTTTCGCGGGTATACCCGTCGTCTTCCTGCCCGCTATCGTCGTCTACGGATCCGTCTACAACGCCGTCTCTTGGGCTATGTCGGGTCTCCCGGCTTCGACCGTACCGCAGGAACTCACACCGGTTCATATCGTCGTCGTCGCGGCTTTCGTCGTCGGCTACGTCGCCGTGGAGTACGACGTACAGACACGGAGCGAACGTCTGTATACGAAGCTGTTGAACCTGTCTCAGCCGTCACCCAAGACGGTTCTCACCAACAAGGGGGAGTACGATGACGGATAACGAGGTACGCGGACGGATAGAGAAAGCGTCCGAAGCCGTCGGCTCCGCCTGGCCCCTGCACTCGTTCGTCACTGCGAACCCGCTTTCGGGCTTCGAGGACAATCCGTTCGACGAAGCCGTCCGTGAGGGCGAGCACCTTTTCGGCGGCGACGGCTACCCGTCGCGTGAGACACTCCGCTCGGCGTGGGACGACGGACGTATAGACGAAGGTATACTCGCCGAGGAACTGAGCGAGGCTGGATACGAACTCTCACCCGACGAGGCGCTCGAACGTACCCGCGACGGCGGTACCTCTGCCTCGGTGTCCGACGACGGCGTCGACAGGGTGCTCGCCAAATGGCTCTCGGCGTTCTGCGACCAAGGGCGCGCCGAAGCCCCGATGCCACACCGCGAGGAAGGCTTCTACGAGGCGTGTAGACGTCTTGCGAAGTACGACCGCGACATCCCCGACGGCACGTCACTCGCCGATCTGCCCGACGACCCCGCCGAAGCCGTCGGTTCGGTCGCCTCCGACATCCCCGACGAAGACCGTGTCGAACTCTTCGAGCACCATCTGAGCGCACTCCCCGGATGGACGGCTTTCGTGAAACAGCGCGCAGAGGGCGGTTCGGGGTGGCAGGACGAGTACCATATCGATCTCGTCGAGTACCTCGCCGTCCGTCTCGCCGTCGCCGACCTTCTCGGCTCGGAGCTTCTTCCCGACGGAGACAGCGACGGAACGAGCGACGAGGACGACGATCTCCGCGCCGTGTTCCTTGCCGCGTGGGAACGTACCTACCGCGACAGCCTCGTCTCGCGTATCAGGGAAGCCACCGACGAAGCGACGCCGGAAGCCGGACGCCCCGACGCACAGATGGTCTTCTGTATAGACACACGGTCGGAGGTGATACGACGTGCGATCGAGGCGACGGGCGACTACGAGACATACGGCTATGCGGGCTTCTTCGGCGTCCCTGTCCGGTACGACGCCTATGACGACGGCGTGACCGTCGACGCGTGTCCGCCGATAGTCGAACCGGCGCATAGGATCCACGACAAGCCTGCCGACGGTAACGGCGACGGCGCGGACAGACGCGGCGCGTGGAAGGCTCTCAAGGGAGCCTACGTCAACCTCATAACCAAGCTTGAGACCAACGTTGCGACCGCTTACAGCTACGTCGAGATGTCGGGTGTCGCGTACGGCGCGAGGATGGCGGCACGCACGCTCTTTCCGTCGGCTGTCCACGACGCGATCGAGTCGGACGTACCGTCACGGAACGAGGTCTGTGAACCCGATCTCCACGGCGAAGACGACGGACACGACCACGGACTCCCCGTCGGTATGACGAAGGAGGAGATGGCGGGCTACGCCGAGACGGCGTTCTCGCTCATGGGATGGGACAGGTTTGCGCGGCTCGCCGTCTTCGTCGGACACGCGAGCGAGACACAGAACAACCCGTTCGACTCCGCCCTCGACTGCGGCGCGTGCGCGGGTAACCCCGGAGGACCCAACGCACGTATACTCGCCGAGATATGCAACGACGAGGAGGTACGCCGTATTCTCGCCGACCGCGGGTACGAGATACCCGACGACACCGTCTTCCTCGCGGGTGAGCACAACACGACGACGGATGAGATCGACCTGTTCGCGCGTGACGTTCCCCAAAGCCACGCCGACGATCTCGAAAGCCTGCGTGAAGATCTCAAAGAAGCGCGCGTAAAAGCGAACTCAGACCGCGCCGAGACGATGACCGACGACGCCGACGACCCGGCGCGCGAGGTGGAGCGCCGTTCCGCCGACTGGGCGGAGACGCGACCCGAATGGGGACTCGCAGGTAACGCGTCGTTCGTCATAGGCTCACGCGAACTGACGAAGGGGATCGACCTTCAGGGACGCTCCTTCCTCCACTCGTACGACTGGCGAACCGACGACGGCGGCGACGCTCTCGAAGCTATCATGCAGGGTCCGATGGTCGTCACCCAGTGGATAAACTCCCAGTACTACTTCGCAACGGTCGACAACGGTGTCTACGGTAGCGGTTCGAAGGTGACACAGAACCCCGTGGGCAACGTCGGCGTCTACCAAGGAAACGGCGGCGACATAATGACGGGTCTGCCGATGGAGTCGGTTTACGCCGCGGACGACGTGCCGTACCACCAGCCGCTCCGTCTCTCCACGGTCATACACGCACCCGTCGGACGCGTGGAGTCGGTTCTCGAACGAAACCCGTCGCTCGCAACCCTACTCGACAACGGCTGGCTGTCGCTCACGGTCGTCGACCCTGAGAAAGACGGCGTCTTTGAGTACGAAGCGGGTATGAAACGCGTTCCCGAACCCGAGACGGATACGGAGGAGACGCCCAATCCGACGGTTAACGACTGATGCCGCGCCGACAATCAGGCTTATATCGGGCGGGTACGAAGCGAACGTATGTCTGAAACCGAGAGCTTTGAAGAGGAGTACGACCGTCTGGAGGAGGTGGTCGAACGTCTCGACTCCGGACGTGTAGGTGACGACCTTACACTCGACGAGGCGCTCGAACTTTACGAGGAAGGCGTCGAACTCGTGCGGCGCTGTCGCGGACATCTCGACGACGCGGAGGCGACGCTCGAAACGCTCGAAGAGACGACTGAGACCGATGCTGAGGCTGACGTATGAAGGTCGCACTCCTCGCCTCCACCGACTCGCCCGACGAACTCGCGTGCCGCGCCGCGCGTAACGACTACACGACGGAGTTCGTAGCCGACCGTGGGTTCGCCGAGGTCATGGAAGCTGTCGACGGCGGTACTGTCGAAGAGAAAAAGGCGAACCTTATCTCACAGCTTATGGAACGCGGTCATTACGGACCCTTCGAGCATCCGAACGCGACCTTCGCAGTACGCGGGATCTCACGTGTCTGTATGGCGCAGATTACACGTCATAGACACGCGAGCTTCGACGTTCAGTCACTTCGGTATACGATACCCGAACCCGGCTCCGACGTCCGCGGTTCGGTCGTAACGCCGCCGAGCGTCGAGGAAGCGGGTCTAAACGACGAGTTCCTCGAAGGATGTGAACGTCAGTTCGAACTCTACCATAACCTCATAGACGAGGACGCCCCCAAGAAGTTCCGCGGCGACGGGACGACGCCGCCTGAGGACGCGCGTTTCCTATTACCTATGGCGACGAAGGTCAACATGGTCTTTACGCTCAACGCACGCGCCTTGATGCATGTCGCCGACATGCGCGCCGCCGCCGATGCACAGTGGGAGGTGCGCGAACTAACCGACAGGATGCTAGAACTCGCCGAGGACTGGATGCCGACAACCTTCGAAACCTACCGCGAGGAGATGCTCGGACGCAAGAACCGTCTCGCTCCTTAGTCCTGCGCCTCTACGCCTTTCTCCGTTGTACCGCCGGTGTTAAGCGCCGACTCGTCACGTACGGCGTCGACGTACTCGGCGTATCCCTCGCGCGCCACGGAGTCCGCGAGACGCACAGCCGTTCCCGTACCCCTCTCGTCCCTTGCGCCCACGGCAACGAGGCTGTCGACGAAGGCGAGGCTTTCGGCGAATGATACGACCTCCTCGCCCGGTTGCTCCGCCCCTATACGAACCGCAGTCGTGTACACCTCTTCGAAGTAAGTCAGTATGTGCTCGAACCTACCGTCGCGTCCATCGGCTTCGAGCGCGCGCGCCTTCGTCTCCCCGAACGTGTTTACGAGCCTCGTCGCCGCCTCGTACTCGTCGAGGAGACGGTCGAAGCCCAAGGTTACGAGCACGTCCGCGGCGAGAAGCACCATGTCCTCCTCGACGGGTTCGACGCCGACTGCTTCCCAGCCGCCTTTGTCGAGCACGCGCCGTGTCGCATCGAGACCCGCGTGTACGAGCTGTACGCCCGCCGTCTCCTCCATGTCGGGTGTTTCGTCCGCCGACCGTGCAGACAGCATACAGAGGAGTGCGGGCGTCTCGCGTGTGGCTGAAAGCTCCCTGCCCACGTAGCTTCCCAACTCGTCAGGGTAGACGCCTTCTACGGCATCGTTAAACTCGGCGTCGAGCCTCTGACGGTCGTTTTCAAAGCCTCTCATCCACCAAAAATAACGTCCCGCGAACGCAAAGACCTTTGCATATACTCTCCCTCCGCCGGCTTAGACGGATATCTCGACGCCGTAGATCTCCTCAGGTAGCGTTACGCACGCACGCTCGACGGCGTCGTCGTACCCCTCGTCGAGCAAGGCGTCGACGCGGCGCGGTACCGTCCGCGTCCCCAGAACCGCGCCCGGACGTTCGGGGTCGTCGATGTAGTCGGTCTCCAGAAGAAAGTCACGTCCGTCCTCCACCGCCTCAAAGACGTTCTCCTCGTAAGCGATGACGGAGCGCTGAACCGCCGAGACCGACGGCGACGAGAAATGCTTCACCACACGGTCGGGCGGCATACCGACCCCCTCCGCCATACCGCGTATGTCGGTGAAGTCGTCGGCGCTCTCCGTATGTAACTGTACTGCGCAGTCGACCTCCGCACCGAGTTCGAAGGCGTGTTGCATCACGTTGTTCGACGTTTCCCACGTCGGTTCCTGTACGTCGTAGTGGGGACGCCCCGACTTGAGGGCGATCGCGCTCCCCTCCTCGACGTACTCGGCGGCGACTTCGAGACCCTCTTTCATTACGCGTTCGGCGCGTTCGACCGCCTCCTCGTTCTGGGGACCACCCCACCGACCGAGTAGCTTAGAGACGAGTCCGGGATGTACGCCAAGGACGCCGAAGGCGCGTCCTTCGAGAGCCTCCGAAGCCTCTTCGACCGTCCGTAACGTCTCGTCGAAGACATCGCGGAAGTCGTCGCTCTCGCTCGCCTCGACGCCGAGGCTCCATGAAGGCTTGTTGACGATGCAGATATGCGTTCCTCCCGCGCGCGCGAAACGCCGCACCGCATCTATACCGTCGCCGTTGCGCGGGTCTATATGACAGTGGTTGTCGAGTACGGGCGTCGTCACGGCTTACAGAGAATCCTTGAGCGACGCGACGGCGTCGGTTAGCTCCGTCGCACTCTCCTCTGCGTCTTCGAGCGCACCAAGTGCGTCCTCTATACGGGCTACCTCTTCTTCGGCTTCGTCAGTAAACCCGTCGTCGAAGGCGTCGGCGCGCTCACCGATACCGTACCACTTCTTCGCCTCACGCAACGCCTCGCGCGCGTCACCCGGGTCGAGATCCGTCTTGAGGCTGTTGAGGACGCCTATGATGTTGTCACCCTCTACGCCGAGAACGTCGTCGGCTTCGGGGAGTGCTTCGCGTGCGTCTTCGAGCGCCGACTCCACGTCTTCGCGTATCTCGTCCGAAGCCTCATCGAACAGTTCGTCGTCTTCAAGCGTCGACTGTGCCATGATCAGAGAACGAACCTCTACAACTTAAATTAAACGTCGCGGACACCGTCGATACGCATCATCGGATAGCCGTCCTCCTCCCCCATCGTCGCTTCCACACGCACACCGTCCTTCTCGACCGTCACGCGCACGTCGAGCATCGTTCCTTCGAGTTCGTCGTACCCGAAACGGTTGTGCTCTACACCCTCCACGGAGACATCGGCGTCCACGACGTACCTCTGGCTCCCGACCGCCTCCTCCACGGCTTCTTCGAGCGAAGCGACCGAGTCCTCCGAGACGGGTGTGCCTATGAACTGGTGGTAGAGAGCGCCTAACTTTATACCCGTCTCGAAACACGCCTCGCGTGCCTTCTCTTCGTCCGTCACGGCTACCCGTACATCCCCGTCGTTGTCGCCGTCGTACTCTCCTCCTTCGAGTCCTGCATCTGTTTCGCCAACTGCTTCTTCGCCTCGGTTATCTGCTCCGACTTCTCAACCAGTTCGTCGGTACCGACATCGATACCCGTAATCGGCGCGACACCCTCGTCGATCACGACGCGCGACGCCGCAGGGTCAGGGAACTGAGGATCCGTCTCGACGACGAGACCCACGGAGTCCACGTCTCTGTCGTCCGCCTCGTTCAACAGCGCACCCGTGGGTCCGCTTACGACGCCGGGCTGTTCGGGCGCGCCGATGTCGCCAAGCAACCTCTCTGCGTCGCCCGTCGAGACGCCGAAGATCGACGGCTTTCCTTCGGGGCGTGTCGGAAGACCGCTTATGAACAACGGCGTTACGTCTTCTTCCTGTATCCATCCCATGAGACAGTCGACAAACCCCTCTGCTTTCGGCGATACGGGCACGTCGCTCTGTAAGACGAGGAGGTCGTTCTCCTCGTCCGCAAGGAGACGGACGGGCGGCTGTACGTCGTGTACGCCCTCGTCGAAGACAGCGACCTGTGGCAGACCGTCGCAGTCGACGGCGGCGTGGTACGACATCCCCAACGTTTCGCCGAGATGATCCGCGATTATCCCTCCCACGAGACCGACGCCGGGCAGACCTTCGACGAGGAAAGGCGAGTCGAGTTCGAGTTCGGTAACCGAACGTATCTGTGCCATAGAAAACCTTCCTCTTTCCTCCTGAAAAAGATGTCCCTCTTTCTTTGGATTTAAGTGGGTGGGAAGCCAACGCTTTCCATCACTCTCGAAACATGAACGACGAAGAGATAAACAAGGTTGCCGACGAACTCGAACGCGTCGTGGACGACGAAAACGTACCCGCGAACGTACGCGACTCGTTGGAGGAGGCTCTCGAATACCTACGCGACGACGGACGCGACCCGTCGGAGAGGGCGGCGAGCGCTATAAACGTACTCAACGACGTCTCGAACGACCCTAACCTTCCCACCCACACGCGGACGGTTATATGGAACGTATCGGGTGAGTTGGAGACAGCGACCACCGAATGACCGGCGAACCGACGCGCGTCCTGCATACGGGGGATACTCATATAGGTTACAGACAGTACGGCTCAGACGACCGCCGGCGTGACTTTCTCCGCGCCTTCGAACGTGTCGTTGACGATGCGATCGATGAGGGGTACGATGTCCTCGTACACGCGGGCGACCTTTTCCATTCGCGCAGTCCGCGTCTCGATGACGTACGCGAGACCGTAGACCTGTTCCGGCGTCTCGACGACGCGGGTGTTGAGGCGATCGCGGTCGTCGGAAACCACGAGTCGAAACGTGACGCCGACTGGGTCGATCTCCTGCAGGATCTCGGACTCGTACGCCATCTCGGGGACGAAGCCGTCGTCGTCGACGGCGTCGCCTTCTACGGTGTCGACCACAGACCGCCCTCGCGGTTCGACGCCTCGGAGATAGGCTTCGCGCCCTCGCCACAAGACGCGTCGCACAACGTACTCGTCCTACACGGTCTTTTCGAACCGTTCCCTTTCGGCGACGTTTCGCTCGAAGGCTTCGTCGAGTCTTCTGACGTAGACTGGGACGCCTTCATGCTCGGTGACTACCACCACCCCGAACGCGATCAGGTCGGTGGCGTCGTTGCGTCCTACTGCGGCTCTACGGAGCGCGCTTCCGCCGACGAGGAGGAGGCGCGCGGCTACAACGTCTTCGGGTTCGACGACGGTGTCCGTATGGAACGCCGAGCGATCGAGACGCGCGACTTCGTAACCGTCGAGGCGGATCTCGTCGAAGGCGGAACCGACGAGGTCATAGAACGGACGCGCGAGCGCGACGTGGACGACGCCGTCGTAACCGTCGAGGTCAGAGGCGGCTCCGACGCCCCCGTCGTACAGAGCGAGGTCGAGGAAAGCCTACTCGGACGCGGTGCCGTCGTCGCGCGTGTAAACGACAGACGTGACAAGGACGAAGACGAGACGACCGAGGTCGAGTTCGCCGACCCCGACTCAGCCGTCCGTGAACGTGTGGACGAGATGGAACTCACCGACGCGGGGCGCGAGATAGACGCGGTCGTACGTGACAAAAACGTGGCACGGACACGTATCGCGGAGGAGATCGAGGAATCCGTCGAGGGGTTTCTCGACGCGGACGGCGACGAGGATGGGATGGAGGACGGGAAGCCGGAACAGAGCACCCTGGGTGACGTCTCTTGAGGTTCGAACGTCTCCGTCTGACCAACTTCCGTTGTTACGAGTCCGCGACGGTGGAGTTCGACGAAGGCGTGACCGTCGTCCAAGGAGGCAACGGCGCGGGCAAGACTTCCCTGCTCAAGGCGTGCTTCGTCGCCCTCTACGGAAGCGACGCGCTCGGCTCGAACGAAAACCTCGCGGACGTCGTGACCAACGGCACCGAGGAGTCGCATATCTCGCTGGGGTTCACGCACGCGGGTGACACATATACGGTCGAACAGGAGATAGCGATGACTGGAAGCGGCGACGACAGACGTGCGACCACGCGTAAGAGCGTTCTGACGCGGAACGGTGAGGCGGTAGGCGACGACGGTGTGACATCGACGCGCGAGGAGATAGAGAGTCTTCTACGTATGGACGCCGACGCCTTCGTCAACTGCGCCTACGTCCGCCAAGGCGAGGTCAACAAGCTCATAGAGGCTTCGCCCGACGAGCGCAGACGTGTCGTCGACGAACTCCTCCAGTTGGGAAAGCTCGAAACCTACCGTGAACGTGCGGACGAGGCGCGTCTGGGGGTCAAACGCGTCCGTCAGCGCGTCGAGGATCGTCTCGAAGACAGACGCGAAGCCGTCAAGGAGATCGAGGACACAGACCCCCACGAACGTCTGTCGTCGTTACGCGAGAACGTCACGGAGAAGGAGGACGAGATAGAGAACTACGAGCGACAGGTCGAGAAGGCGCGCGACAGCCTCCGCGACGCCGAGGAACGTCTCGAAAGCCACGACGAGACGAAGGAGAGGCTCGACGAGGTCGAGGAACAGGTCGCACAGCTCGAAGGCGAGATCGACGACAGGACGGATCGTCTGCGCGAACTACGTGACGAAGCCGATGAGAAACGCGACGAAGCCGAAGGCACCGAAGCCGATCTAAAGGAAGCCCGCGATGAAGAGGAAGAAGCCGAGGAACGTGTCTCGTCGCTCCAAGATACGAAGACGCGTCTCGAAACGCGTGTCGGATCGAAGAGCGAGGCACTCGAAGACGCGCGCGAAGCCGTACGGAAGGCGAACGAGCGCGCCGAAAAGGCGCGTAACGACGCCGAGAAGGCGCGCGACGAACTCGCCGAGAAACGCGACGCGCTCGAAGAAGCACGCGCCGAACTCGAAGACGTCGAAGCCCCCTCGAAGGGAACGGACGAACTCCGGGGTACGCTCGCCGACAGACGCGATAGACGTGCATCCGTCGAGACACGTCTGAAGACCTTACGAGACGGTATCGAAGGGGCGGAGGAGAAGCTCGCCGATGGCGTCTGTCCAACCTGTGGTCAGGAGATACACGGCGAACCCGACTTCCTCCGCGAGGATCGCGAGGAGGCGGACGAACTCGAAGGGGAGCTGAAGAAGCTCGAAGAGAAGGTCGACGAAGCTGTAGAAGCCGTTGAGGAGGCGGAACGCGCCGAAGAGCTATACGAACGTACCGAACGGCTCGAGGACGGCGTTGATACGGCTATGGAACGCGTCGAAAGCCGTGAGGAGGTACACGAAGAGGCGATGGAAGAGGTCGAGGAAGCCGCCGGACGTCTCGAAGAACTCAAGGACGAACTCGGCGAGGCTGAGGAAGAGAAGGAAGCCGTAGCCGAGCAACTCGAAGACGCACGTGAACGCCTCCAAGAGGCGCGCGAGAGACGCGAGGAGGCGGAACGCGCCGAGGAACTCGCCGAGGAAGCCGAACGTCTCGAAGACCGTGCCGGATCCGTCGAGGAGGTTCTCGAAGAGAAACGCGAACGTCTCCGTGAGAAACGCGAACTCCGTGACGAGCTAAACGAACGGATAGGCGACGTGGACGTGGAGGAGCTACGCGACAGACGCGACGAGGCGCGCGACTATATCGAACGCGCCACCGACAGGCTCGACAGCCTCCGTGACGAGAGGGACGAGATACAGAACGCCATAGGCGGTGTCGAGAACCGGCTTGAACGTCTCGACGGTCTACGCGACGAGATCGGCTCCCTTGAACAACGTCTCGACGACGTGGACGAGATGCACGACGACGCCGTGGCGCTCAAGGACACGTACGCCTCGCTCCGTCACGAACTCAGGTCACAGAACCTGCGCAGGCTCGATCAGCTTCTGAACGAGGTCTTTGAAACCATCTACGCCAACGCCTCGTACTCACGCGTCGAACTCGACGAAGACTACGAGATCACCGTCCACGAGAAGGATGGAACGACGCTCGACCCCGAACGTCTGTCGGGCGGCGAGCGCGCCGTCTTCAACCTCTCGTTACGTTGCGCCGTCTACCGTCTTCTCGTCGAAGGAACCGGTGCGAAAGCCGCGCTACCGCCGCTGATACTCGACGAGCCTACCACCTTCCTCGACGACAAACACGTCTCACGTCTCATACGTCTCGTGCGTGCGATGAACGACGAGTACGGCGTCGAACAGGTTGTCGTCGTTAGCCACGACGCCGAACTACTCGACGCCGCCGACAGCCGTATAGTAGTGGAGAAGGAGCCGACGACCAACAGGTCGCGTGTGGTCGAAGCTCCCCTAAGCAACCGTTAGACGCGGCGAGTGCAGTCACCATTCTCCGTCGAACCCCCGGTGCGTAAAGTCGCGCGCGTCCTCGCCNCGGTACTCCCCGACGACGTGTCCGTCGCCTTCTATATACCACTTGTACGTCGTCAGACCTTCGACGCCGACGGGTCCGCGTGCGTGCGTCTTACCTGTGCTAATCCCAACCTCCGCGCCTAACCCATACCTGAACCCGTCTGAGAAACGCGTCGATACGTTGTGGAAGACGCTCGCCGAGTCGACGTTCTCCATGAAACGCCGTGCGCGCTCGCCGTCCTCGGTTACGATACAGTCGGTGTGCTTCGAACCGTACGTGTTGATATGCCCGACGGCTTCGGCGACCGAGCCTACGATCCTCACCGCGACCATGAGGTCACCGTACTCGGTCGTCCAGTCGTCGTCGGTCGCCTCCTCGGCGTCGATAACCTCGCGCGTCGCTTCGTCGCCGCGTACCTCTACGTTGGCGTCGTCGTACCTCTCGGCGATACGCGGGAGGAAGCCGTCGGCGATATCCTCGTGGACGAGCACTGTTTCGACGGCGTTGCACGCCGCGGGGTAGTCGACCTTCGCGTCGTACGCGACGTCTTCCGCCTTCTCTGAGTCCGCGTCTTCGTCGACGTAGACGTGACAGACGCCTTCGGTATGCCCCAGAACGGGTATCTTCGTGTTGTCCTGCACGTGCCTCACGAAAGCCGTGCTTCCACGCGGCATTAGGAGATCGACGTACTCGTCCATACCGAGTAAGGTCTCAACGTCCTCGCGCGATTCGATAAGCTGGAGCCAGCCGTCGGGTACGGCGTCGCTCTCGGCGGTCGCCTCACGTACGGCGTCGAAAAGGACGCGGTTCGACCCCTCCGCCTCGCTACCGCCCTTCAGAACCGCTGTGTTGCCCGACTTGAGACAGAGCGAGGCTATCTGTGGCAGTGCGTCGGGGCGTGACTCGAAGACGGAGCCGACGACACCGATAGGGACGGAGACCTTGTACAGGTTCATCCCCTCATCGAGTTCGCGCGCCGTGAGCGTCTTGCCCACCGGGTCGTCCTGCTCAGCGACGCCACGTACCATCTCGGCTATGCTCGCCACCTTCGCCTCGTCGAGCTTGAGACGGTCGACGAGCGCCTGCGTGTACTCGCCGCGTTCGAGCATCCCCTCCGCCTCCTCGACGTCGCGTGCGTTCGCGTCGAGGATCTCGTCCTCCTTCCCCTCGATGCTCCGTGCGATACCTCTTAACAGGCTGTTTCTATCTTCCTCCGATACGTTCGAAAGCTCAAGCGCCGCGTCGTTTGCTTTCTGAGCCTTTTGTTCTGCGTTCATCTTTCGTCTACCTCCGGTGCGAAGAACGTCCCCACGCGTTCGGCGTCGGCTACCCTTCCGAGGACGTTCTGTACCTCCGAACCCGCGATTATCGCGGGAATACCCGCGTCGTTGACGCGTTCCGCGCCCTCGATCTTGGTCGTTATCCCTCCGAAGTCCGCGCCGTCGTCTGTGACGTTTTCCCATACGTCCTCCGTCTCGTCACCGCGTACCTCGTCGATAAGTTCGGCGTCAGCGTTCCGTTTGGGGTTGTCGGTGTAGACGCCTTCCACGTCGGTCAGCGTCACGAGAAGGTCGGCGTCGACACCGACGGCGATAGATGACGATATTATGTCGTTGTCGCCGACCTGTATCTCCTCGACGGCGACGGCGTCGTTCTCGTTCACGACAGGCACGACGCCCCAGTCGAAAAGCGTCTCTACGGTGTTACGGAAGTTACTGAACCTACGTGAGTCTTCGAGATCGTGGTGAGTCACGAGTATCTGCGCCACGTCCTTACCGTACCTCTCGAAGCTCTCGGAGTAGTTACGCATCAGGTCGCTCTGTCCGACCGTCGAAGCCGCCTGTAGATCCTCGACGGAGCTGTTTGAGAGAGGTACGCGTCCCTTTCCCGCACCTATCGCACCCGACGAGACGAGTATCACGTCCCTGCCGCGTTCGACGAGATCCATGACGTCGTTGACCAGCTTGTCGAGCTTCAGACGGTCGAGGTTGGAGTCGTCGTCGGTCAGTGAGTTCGTTCCCGCCTTGACGACGACCCTTTCAGCACCCGCGGCGTCGTCGCGCGTCATGTAACGTCCGGTCTCGGCGCTCATAGGTCGAGTTCCTCCGTTATCTCCACCGAACGCCTCTCCGCGGCACCGACGGCGTCGGCGAATGGGCGTCCCGCGTCCGACTCGCGCAGAACCTCCATCCCCTCCACGGTCGTCCCGCCGGGTGAGCAGACGGCGTCTATAAGCTCGTCGAGCGACCTCTCGTCGTTCTGTACTATAGCCGCCGCGCCGCGGAACGTCTGTGCGATGAGCGTACCGGCGTCCTCCTCGTCCAAGCCGCCTTCGACGCCCGCGTCACGCATCGCCTTCATCGCGTAGAAGACGAACGCAGGACCGCTTCCGTTGACAGCGGTCGCTATATCCATGAGTTCCTCGTCCACCTCGACGTAGCTACCGAGGTCGTCGAGCACGCGCGCCACCTCGTCGGGAACGCCGTCGTCGGCACAGACCGCCGCCGTCATCTCGTTGTACTCGCCAGCGAGGTTGGGCATGACACGGACGGCGCGTCCGTCGGTACGTTCGCGGACGTAGCCGAGCGACACCGCGGCGGCGAACGATGCGACCACCTGTCCATCGTCGGCGTCGAACGAACCGAGCACGGGTCCGACGACCTCGGGCTTGACGGCGACGACGACGAGTTCTGAGCCTTCGACAGCCTTCCCTGCGTCCTTCTCCTTCACGACACCGTCGCTCAGAGCGTCGAGCGCCTCCTCGTCCTTGTCGCACGCTACGACATCGTACCCCTTGTTGACGAGACCTTCCACGACCGCGCTACCGAGGTTTCCACATCCTATTACGGTTACCTTCATACAGACGAGCCTCTTTCCGTAGCACGGATTCGGGTCTGTAAATTATAAATACGTCGAAACCGGCGTCAGCCAAGTTCGGCGACGACCTCCTCTATGATGTCGAGCGCCTCGCGTAGGTTCTCGCGCGAGTTTGCGTACGAGAGACGCGCGTGACCCTCTCCCGCCTCGCCGAACGCCTCCCCCGGAACCGTGATGACGCCTTTTTGCAGGCACGCGTCGACGAAGCCGTCAGGGACGCGCGGGAAGGCGTAGAAAGCCCCGCGCGGCGTCGGGCAGTCGATACCCATCGAGTCGAGACGTTCGGTAACGAGGTCACGCCTTGCCTCGAACTCATCGCGCATCCCCGCAACCGCCTCGTCCGTCCGTTCGTCGTTCAACGTCTCCGCGACACCGTGCTGTGCGGCGGCGTTGGCGCACGCCTGCGCGTACTGATGTACCTTCACCATCTCGTCGACCGCCCCCCCCGCGACGACGTAGCCGAGTCGCCACCCCGTTACAGCGAGTGTCTTCGACGCACCGTTTACGGTCACGACGTTCTCGCCGAACCGCGCAGGTGAGACGTGTTCGCCGTCGTAGACGAAACGGTCGTAGACCTCGTCGCTGATGAGCGTCACGCCGTGGTCGTCGGCTATCTCCGCAAACGCTCGCATCTCGTCCTCCGTCTGTACAGCGCCCGTCGGGTTGGCGGGCGAGTTGACGAAGAAAGCCGCCGTTTCGTCGGTGAGCGCCTCCTTGACCGCCTCGGGTTTGAGGCACAGATCGTCGGTGAGTTCGACACCGACAGGGTTTGCGTCCGCTACCTTCGTCAGGGCGTCGTACGAGACGAAGCCGGGGTCGGGTACGAGAACGTCGTCGCCGGGGTCGACGAGCGCCTGCACGGCGACGTGTAGACCTTCGCTCGCGCCCGACGTTACGAGAACCTCGTCGGGCGATGCGTCGAAGCCGACGTACTCCGCCACCTCCTCGCGTAACTCGTCGATACCGACGTTGCTCGTATACCCCGCGGCGCGTCCGTCCTTGATGGCGTCCACAGCCGCCTTCTTTACATGCTCAGGCGTATCGAAGTCGGGCTGTCCGAGACCGAGGTTTATGTCGTCCTCGCCCGCCGCCTCGAAGACGCGCCGTATGCCGCTGATACGTATCCGTTGGGTTCGCCGGGAAAACTCCATGCCCTAAGAAGCGCGACGCAACGAATATATCTGTCGTCCTGCGTCACCTACCGCCGCCGTACAGATCCCTGTCCTTCTCACTCGTCTCGTACTTCATGAACGACGAAGCGACGATAACCAGAGCGCCCGCGACGGCGACGTACAGACCGATCTGAAACTCCGAGAAGAGTATCTCCGTAGGCGTCCCGTCCGTGACGAGACCCAGTATGTAGCCGTACCCCGCCGCACCGAAGAGGACGACGTAACCGCCGAGATGGTGGAGTATAGACGCGAAAGCCCCTGCTATCACCACCGACGCGAAGAGCAGGAGGGTAAAGCCGCCCGCGAGGTCGTCGCCTGAGAGCGTCTGTAGCGTCAAGCTTCCCTGATACAGACCGTTGATAACCGAGACGAAAGAGTAGCTCGTCCTTTCGGCACCCAGCTTAACCGGTAGACGGACGTACGGGAGAGCGAGCGACCCCAGCGTGACCAGAACCCCGATGATACGTACCCTCGCAGGCGTATCCGTCTCCGTGACAGCGCCGCTTCCGGTTTCGAGGCTTTCGCCCGTCCCTCCGAACGCCATGACGACGCCGGTCACCGCCGTCACGAAACCTCCCATCACGCCTAATATCCGTGTACCTGACCCCTGTCCCCCCGAACGCGCCCCTATGACGACGAACACGACGCCCGCCGCGATGAGCGCGAACCCCAGACTCTTACGCATATCTTCGAAAAAGACCCCACCGAATAAAAGCTTGCGTCCTCCGTCGGACGGTGTTCTCCTCCTTCGGACGGTGTTCTCCTCGATCGAGCGGTGTTCGGATAAGCCGCTTTCGCAGGACGGAAAGCAACCGGCTGACCGTCTCTTGACCGTACCGGTATACGGTTTACAGATAACTTCAGATATCTTTGTGACAGAACCACGCGGTTCTGGCTTTCCCTACCTGAACACCGCCCTCAGCCGTCCTCTGTCTCAACGTCGTGACCGCCGAACTCGTGGCGAAGGACGGCGAGAACCTTGTCGGCGAACGTCCCCTCGTCGCCGACGCGCGAACGGTAACGCGCGAAAAGCGACTGCGCGATACCCGTTGCGGGTACGTCGTTCTCTATCGCAGTCTCGACCGTCCACCGTCCTTCACCTGAGTCGGGGACGTGCCCCTTGACGCCTTCGAGACGCGGGTTACGTGCGAAGGCACGGCGCGTGAGACGGGTGAGACGTGACTCGACGACGCTTCCGTTCGACCAGACCCGCGCGACGTCTTCGAGGTCTATGTCTTCGTACTCCCCCTCCGCAAGGAGTTCGAAGCCCTCGCCTATCGCCTGCATCATGGCGTACTCGACGCCGTTGTGTACCATCTTGACGTAATGCCCCGCGCCCGGCGGACCGAAATGCTCGTAACCGCCTTCGACGCTCAGGTCGTCAAAAAGTGGTTCGACGCGTTCGTACGCGTCGGCGTCGCCGCCGATCATGATCGAAAGACCTTCGAGAGCGCCCGACGGACCGCCGCTACATCCCGCGTCGAGGAGCGCAACCCCTTCGTCGGCGAGGAGTTCGGCGCGTTCGCGCGTCCTTCGGAAGTCGGAGTTGCCCGCGTCGATTACCGTATCCCCTTCTTCGAGCGCGTCGGCGAGCGCGTCGACCGTCTCGTCCACGGGTTCGCCGTGGGGAACCGACATCCAGACGGTACGCGGAGGTTCGAGGGCGTCGGCGAGCGATTCGACGTTCTCCGCACCCTCACAGTCGGCGTCGTCGACCGCCGACCCCACGGCTTCTTCGTCCACGTCATACCCGACGACGCGGTAGCCCTGACCCACGAGGTTCTTAGCCACGTTGCTACCCATCTTTCCGAGACCGATGACGCCCAGTTCGTCTTTCACACAGCCACCTCCTCCGTCGACGCGACGGCGTCGCGTTCGAAAGCCTCGACGGCGTCGGCGTCCTCGACGGGGTTGGTGATATCAACAGCCTCGTTGTACTCCCAGACGGGTTCGTAGACACGGCGCAGACGTTCCTCGTTCACCCACGTACCTCCTCCGTCGACTGCGTCGGTGAGTTCGTCGACAAGCACCTCGTACGGTATGGGTCCCGTCGGCTTCCCCGACTCTACGACACGTCCGTCCTCGCGCCAGACCCATTCGCCGCGGTAGTCGGTCTCGAACTCGTCCTCGGAGTCGGCGTATACGAAGTCGACGTGTCCGCCTCCTGCGAGTTCGAAACGCATCCTCTTGTGCGTCTCGCCGAAGCCCTTGCCGACGTTTACTGTCGCGGTCGCGCCGTCGGCGAAGATCCCCCCGGAGACACCGAACTCAGCCTGCGCCGCCGTTGCACGCGACGAGTACTCGGGTTCCACGAGGTACGGCGTGCCGTCGCGGAACGACAGCGTACCCCCGCACGCGACGCCGAGAACCTCTATGGGATGTACCCAGTCGAGCATCCCCCCGCCGTTCTGTGGCTCGAATAGCCACGCGCGTCCCGCGTCCTCCTCGCTGTACCCTTCCATGAACGTAGCCTCGACGTGTTCGACGCCGCCGTCCGCCGTCGCGCGTTCGAGAACCGGCGGCATAACCTTCGTCGGCACCTTGTTGAGGTAGTGGAGATGTAGGAACGACGAGTCCCATCTTCCGTCGAGAACGTCGACCGCCTCCTCGAAGCCTTCGCGGTCCGCCGCATACGACTTCTCGGTGACGACGAACTTACCCGCGTCGAGCGCCTCGCGCGTCTGGCGCAGATGGTACTCGACGGGACTCGCCACCTGAACAACGTCGACGGAGTCAAGGAAACCGTCGGGGAGGGCGTCGCCGGCGTCTATCTCATAATGCCTTCCGCGCGGCACCCCGATAGCTCCGAGAAGCTCCCTCTTCTCGTCGTACGAAAGCACGTCGACGGTCGCGTGTACCTCAAACGGGTCGTCGGTGATGCCCTTAACGAGCCTTTTTGACCAGTGACCCGCGCCCACTATCCCTATACGGTGTACCATCTCACTCCTCTACGGCGTCGGCTATACGTTCGAGAGCCTGCCTTGCCTTGACGACCTCGACGCGTAGCTCCTCAACCTCGTTGACGAGACGTTCGTCACCGCCTTCGCCGCGTCCGCCCGGACCTCCGGGACCGCCGCCCATCATACCGCCCATTCCGGGTGGCATTCCTCCGCCCATCATACCTCCGCCTCCCATCATACCGCCCATTCCGCCGGGACCGCCTTCGCCCTCTTCGCCGCCTTCCATCATCTTCTTCATCCGTTCGCGCGGAGAAAGCTCTTCCTCGTCTTCGTTTTCGTCCTCTTCGGACATACGTACCGGTTCGGCTTCCGACGGGTTAAATCTTCATAACAACGCCGCCCTCTGAGTCCTGTTTAGCGGAAAGAGTTATAACGTAGGCGTAACTCCGACGTAACGATGAGCGTAGAAACCAGAGGTACACTAAAGGAGACGATCGAAAAGCTGGTATCGAAGAACGGCGCGGTCTTCTTCGCCATGTTCTCCTTCTCGTCTCTCCTGTTCTTCATCGCCGTCGAGAGCCGCGCCGCCGCGACCACAGCGACAGGACCTCTGGACGACATACTTCCGACGCCGTTCATAGAGCCGGGCGCTCTTGCCTTCCCGATGCCTCGTATGTACGCCGTCCTTCTCGCACTCGTCGCCCTCTTCATCGGCTCCTACTTCGCCGTGATAGCCACGCGCGTCTTCGTGAACCGAACCGCGGGGATCCCGAACGACGCCTACGCCGAGAACATCGGCAAGGTGACCGTAAACATGTTCCTCGGGACGCTCGCCTTCGCCCCGCTGTTCATAGGCGGTCTGTTCCTCCCGGCGCTCGCATACGTCTCGGTGTACGGCTTCGGTATGTCGCCCCTTCTCGTCGTCGCCCTCGCACTCGGTGTCCTACCTGGCGCTTTCGTCGCCGTCTCGTTCGCGTTCTACGTACCGTACACGACGGTCAAGAGCGAGGACTTCATAGAGGCGTACAGCCTTAGCTGGGGCATGTCGTCGGGTAACCGCCTCTCTCTCTGCGGATTCTTCCTCGTCTTCCTCGTCTTCTTCGTCGTCGCCGCCGCCGTTGGTCTCGGAGCGTACGTCTTCCTCTGGGGCTTCTCGACGCTCGTCGCACAGCTAATGCTCGCGTTCGGTGCCTCGGCGGCGCTCGTATTCACGCTGTCGCTCGTCGCAACAGTCTACCGTAGGCACCACGGTGTAGAAGAAACAGCCTGAGGGGGTTACTCGCCCGCTACCAATCCGCCGACGACGCCCCCTATAATCGACAGCACGAACGAGGGTATCGCTATTATTATGACCGCGATTAGACCTATCCCGCCAGCCGCCGCACCGGCACCTGCTCCGCCAACACCGCCGGGTAGGAACGACCCGATCAGTCCGCCCGCAACCACGAGTAGGATTGCCAGAGGTATCAGGAATGCTATCGTGACCAGTGCGCCTATCTTCGCACCGCCACCGGCACCTTCCTTCTGCAGGTACCCTCCCAAACCACCACCTATCGCAGGGCTTAGAAGGTTCAGCACCGGTATGAAGCCGACTATTATCGTCACCACAGCGCCTATTATGGTGTTCACCAGCGTATTCCCCTTCATACCTCCCGCGACATCTGACTCTGTGCCGGAATCCTGTCTAACTCCACATTCCGGACATATCTCTGCCTTGCTCTTTATCTCTTCACCGCAACTTTGACAGTATGCTGACATCTCCCCGAAATAAACCCATCAGATAATAAAACTTTCGCCGACAAACCAAAACAGTCCACATACTCGGTTCCTGAGGAGCTTGCTTAGTCTACGTACTTTCTCTGGAACTCCTCTTCCGACTTGGTCAGGTAAAGAATACCCTCTATGAATCCTATTATCCCTGGTATGAGCGTCCAGAAGAAGATGAGGTAGAGTATACCCTGTCCTACCTTTCCGAGATAGAACTTGTGTACACCGAATCCACCGAGGAGGATTGCGAATATACCGGCTACCGTTCTGTCCTTGTCGTAGTCGCCAGTTCTACCTCTGTGTCTAACCCCACACTCCGGGCAGATTTCGGCTTTCTCCTTTATGATTTCCCCACAGCTACTACAGTATACCTCGTCGGCTCCTTTTTTTGACATACGAACCAAAACGATGGGGCTGTACAGGCGGTACAAGGTGACTGCCCCGGGGCTGAAGCCGACAACACACAATCTTTAATACAACTAAGTGTGAGTCATTCATAGTGGGTTCGATGGAATGCTACCCAAACCTCAGAGAACGCGGGCAAGTCACAATTCCAGAAGAAGTCCGTGAAGCTCTTAATCTGGAGGAGGGCGACCAGCTGAAACTCACCGTTGAAAGATTAGACTAACAACGATGAAACATACGCTTCGCTTCCGTGCGTACCTACCTGACGACGTAGCTAGCGAAGCGTGGCGACACATCGACATTCTCCGACAGATTCGCGATCATGCTGTCCGAGACTATTATTACAGTGACTACAACGACCGCCCATCTGACTACGACCAACACGACAAACTCACAGACTGGACAGACCGATGGTCAACCTTTGCAGAGCCATCACGACACGCCGCACAACAGGCGATTAGCCAAATCCACAGCGATCTGGAAACGCTTCAAGAACGGCGAGACAACGGCTATAACGTCGGGAGGTTGCAGTGGCAAGGTGCAGGCGAATTTCGGTCGGTGTCGCACAACCAGTCCAGTCGCTTCAACGTGGATTACAACACGGGCGACGACCGACTCGTGCGACTCCGACTTGAAAAGATTGGCTGGTTCAAAATCCGAGCAGAACGCGACGTGCCAACAGCAGGTGAGATTGACGAGGTTATTCTCAAAAAAGAGAGAACCGGCGAGTGGTACGTCTCACTTGTTACCTCTGTAGAAGACACACCTAAAAAACCGGCACTCAGTGAGATTGAACCTGAGAACTGTGTTGGTGTTGATCTCGGCATCACCAGCTACATCCACACGTCAGAGAACCTGTCTGTGGACACGCTTGACCTATCCGATGAGTATGACCGCTACGCACGTGAGCAACGGGAACTTGACAGGAAAGAACACGGCTCTGCCAACTGGGAAAAACAACGACAGAAAGTAGCTAAGGCGAAGCGTGCAATCAAGCGGAAGGTACTAGACTACCAGCACAAGATCACAACGTGGCTCGTTCGGGAGTACGATGTTGTAGCCGTTGAGAACTTGGACGTGAAGCCGATGCTGGAAACCAGCCAGAGTGCGAAAAATAAGCAAGACGCCGCATGGTCACGCTTCATTGAACTACTGGAGTACAAGGCTAACTTGCACGGAACACACGTTGAAAAAGTGAACCCAGACGGCACGACCAAAGAGTGCGCGGTTTGTGGTGTCGAGACGGACAAGCCACTCTGGGTACGCGAGCATTCATGTCCAGCATGCGGCCATACCGAAGACCGCGACCTCAACGCGGCAAAGAATATTCTCAATCGTGGTTTGAAGCAGTTAGGGGCGGGACGCTCCGAATCAACGCCTGTGCAGACTGCGCTCCCTACGTTCACCCCTCAGCGAGAGGCGGTGGATGCAAAGCGCGTCGTTGAAGCAGGAAGCCCCGGGGCTTGACCCTGGGGTGGGTTCACATAATCTCTTTGCAGAAGGTTTGAGTAACACGTTGCCGAAGGGAGCGATATGGCAAACGACAAGCAGTCCGACGAGGTGTTCTGCCGAAGCTGTGGTGAACCGATAAAGAAGGAGGCTGAGATATGCCCGGAGTGCGGTGTCAGAAACACAGCACGGGAGACGGCTTCACGGAACGGTGGTATAGACGTGGAGGAGGCGTTGACGACGGGTTTTGAGAGGGTCAAGGCGCGCTCAGGGCTTCTGCTCGTGGCGGTCTTCTTCGTCATACAGCTCGTTTCGACGGTGGCTTCGCAGAGTGGCGCTGAGCGTGCGTTTGAGCAGATGGGGGGTGTGGAGAGCCTCCCGCCTTTCGTACGTGAAACGATGGTTCAGGGGGCTATGGAGCCGACGCCTCTCGCGTTCGATATACCTCAGTCGGTCATAACGTTGATGAGCCTTCTAACGGCTGTCGGTACGATCGTCGCCGGTATAGCCGCCTACCGTGTCTTCGCGTCGGACGCGCGTGAGAGGATACCCCCGGAGGCGTACAGACGTAACATAGGAACCGCGACGCTGAACGGTATAGTCGCCGGGTTCGTGTTCGGCATACTCGTGGCTATCGGTATCGTGTTACTCGTCGTCCCCGGTATCTACCTGATTACGGCGCTCATCTTCTTCATGATATTCGTGGCTCTTGAGGACGAGAACTTCCTCGAAAGCCTGTCGTCAAGCTGGGAGCTTACGGAGGGACGGCGTATCTCCGTCTTCCTGCTCCTCATGGCACTCCTCGTGGTTCAGGTAGCTGTGGGTATCGTCGGTCTCGTAGCGAGTTCGGTGGCTGGCGCAGTACTACCTCAGCTAGGTGCTGTAGTAGATGTCGCCGTAGGCGCCGCACTTGCCGTATACTCGCTCGCGGTTCTGACGGACGCGTACTTCCAGCTAAAGAGGAACCGACACGTTACCGAGGAACCTCCGGTATAGAACAGTTTCGAAACCTGCACCAAAACCCGTTTTTCCTCCCCCGTACAAAAGCCTCCTGTGTACAGAAGAAGATTCATAGCCGGACTAGCGGTTACCGCTGTTGGTTCCACAGGCTGTCTCGGGGGCAATAGCTCCGAAGACGTACCGGATCCCATCGCGCTCTCGGGCGAAAAGTTCGACGACCAAGGCGGCATGGCAATAGGTGACCACGGGGGACCCAACGGGCAGGTCTTCTACGCAGAAAACTCACCGGAGGGGCACGAAAACCCCGCGTGGTTCCACACCCTTGTCTTCGGTCTCTTCCCTTACCACTTCGACCGCCTTGACCGTGGCTGGGAGGCGGAGGCTGTCTATGTCACGGACTACTCGAAGGTGGATCTTCCATCCTCCTCCGATGGAAACCCCCGTCTTCCAGCTCCGACCGCCGCGGATACCTTTGCCGATGCTACGGAGGTTACATACGTCGCAGAGAGCGAAGCAGTGGGTGGAATGGGGCCGGCACTACCACCTTTCTCCGAAGAGTCCGAAGCAGAGGACTTCGCTGAAAGGTACGGCGGTCGCACCATCGGATTCGAAGGTATAACCTCTACTCTCATAGAGGAACTGAAGAGGAACGCCCCCGGTGGAATGGGAATGAACGGAATGAATATGAGTGACGGATGAGGATCAGACGCTGTAAACTTCGCCGTACTTTTTATGTGCGTACTTGAGAAAAGGTTCCGCGCTCAGGTCATCGCCCGTCGCTCGGCGCACGAGTTCGTCGGTCTCATACCTCTTTCCGTGTGTATGAATCTCGTCACGTAGCCATCCGCGTATACCGTCGAACCCGCCTTCTCGTACAGCCTCGTCAACGTCGATCTCGTCACGAACCGCGGCGTCGACCTGTGCCGCGAGCGCGCTACCGAGCGAGTACGTCGGGAAGTAGCCGAAGGAGCCGTGCGACCAGTGTATGTCCTGTAACGCGCCCTGCGCGTCGCTCTCAGGACGGAAGCCGAGGTACTCCTCGTGTTTTTCGTTCCAGACGGCGGGCACCTCATCGACCTCTATCTCGCCTTCTATGAGTGCGCGCTCGACCTCGAAACGCAGGAGTATATGCGAGTGGTACGTGAGTTCGTCCGCCTCGACGCGTATAGGGTTGCGCTCCTCGACCGTGTTGACCGCTTCGTACGCGCGGCGCGGCGTCACGTCCTCGTCCGTCGCCTCGTTGAAACGCGGTGCGAAGAAGTCCCAGAAAGCGCGCGTGCGCGCGACGTGGTTCTCCCAGAAACGCGACTGCGACTCGTGTACGGTAAGGTCGCGCGCCTCGCCGAGAGGCGTTCCGTACTCGTCGCGCGGAAGACCGAGCGTGTAGGTCGCATGCCCGAACTCGTGTACGGTGCTCGTGAGCGCGTCGAGAGGGTCGTCGCTGTACCGCGTCGTGACGCGTGCGTCGAACTGGGTGCCCGTTGAGAAAGGATGGGGCGCAACGTCGAGTCTACCGTGTTCCTTGTCGTAGCCCAGAACGTCGAGTGCGTCGCGCACGACCTCCTCCTGCGCGTCCTCGTCGACCGACGGAAGAGGTTCGGGCGAGACATCGGACGCGACAACGTCGTCAACGAGGGGCATGAGTTCGTCGCGTAACGTCGAAAGGACGCGCTCCGCGGTGTCGAGACCCAGATACGGCTCGAACTCCTCGAAAAGCGCCTCGTAACGCGGCACGTCGGGATTCACGTGGTCGGCGTACTCGCGCCTGAGTTCGACGAGGTGTTCGAGCGTCGGTGCGAACTCGTCGAAGTCGTCGTTCTCCTTTGCGCTCGCCCAGACGGGATGCGCCTCCGAAGTCGCCTCCGAGATCTCCTCGACGAGTTCGTTGGGGACGCGCGTCGCGCGGTCGTACTCCCGCCGTACCTCGCGCACCACAGCGTGCTCGTCGTCGTTCTCAGGCTCAGCGGCGTCGAGAAGTTCGCCCGTTCTGTCGTCGGTCAGAAGATCGTGACGGACGGACGACAGCGTTGAAAGCTGTTTCGACCTCGCGGGCGTACCGCCTTCGGGCATCATGACCTCCTGATCCCATCTTAGGACGCCCGCGGCGTGTCCGACGTTCGAGATCTTCTTTACGCGTTCGACGAGTTCACCGTAGCTCATGGTTCGCGTACGTTCGGCGCGCTAAACAGTCTGATGGTCGCCGACGTGACCGACGGAAAGGGAACGACGGACGTAGTTACCTAACACAAACAAAGGGTTTACTTACTGAGTCGACCATATAGTAGTTCAGGTGATTCGAACCTAATGAACGAGAACGAAATCGTGTGGCGTATCGCCGGTGGCTCCGGCGACGGCATCGACTCGACCGGTAGTAACTTTACGAAGGCGTTGATGCGGTCGGGTCTCAACGTCACCACACACCGGCACTACCCGTCGCGTATACGCGGCGGTCACACCTACTTCGAGGTACGCGCGTCCGCCGACGACATAAGATCACGCGCCGACGAGTACAACGTTCTTCTCGCTCTCGGTGACTCGTTCGCACGGTCTCCCGACGAAGAGTCTGTCTACGGGAACGAGGAGGTGAAGCCCCTCACGGAGAACCTCGACGACCTCGCAGAGGGCGGCGTCATAATCTACGATACGGGCGTCATAGACACGGAGGACATACCAGAGTTCGACGACCGTGTCGAGGAGAACGGCTGGAACGTCTACCCACTCGACCTACGTGAGATTGCGAAGGAGCAGGGGCGCGAGGTCATGCGTAACACAGCGGGTGTGGGAGCGACCGCGGCGGCGATAGGCTTCGAACTCGAAGCCATCGAGGACGTTATGTCCGACTCGATGGGGGGCGATATACTCGAATCCAACGTCGAGATCCTACACCATACACGCGACAAGGTTCTCGACGAGTACGACGTCGACCACGGTATCGGTGTACCCGAAGGCGAGCACGACGAGGAGCAGGTTCTCGTCGGCGGTAGCCACGGGATCGCGTACGGCGCTCTCGACGAGGGCTGTCGGTTCATATCGGGCTATCCCATGACGCCTTGGACGGATGTCTTCGCTATCATGTCCAAGATGCTACCCGATTTCGGCGGAGTCGCCGAACAGGTCGAGGACGAGATCGCGGCGGCGAGCATGGCGATAGGCGCGTCCCATACGGGAGCCAAGGCGATGAGCGGTTCCTCAGGCGGTGGCTTCGCGCTGATGTCCGAACCCCTCGGTATGGCGGAGGGTACGGAGACGCCCGTCGTTCTCATAGAGGCGATGCGCGGCGCTCCTTCGACGGGTCTTCCCACAAAGACGGAGCAGAGCGACCTCGAACACGTTCTGTACACCTCACAGGGCGACGCTATGCGTGTCGTACTCGCCCCCGGTGACCCCAAGGAGGCGTACGAACAGACGCGTACGGCGTTCCGTATAGCGTACGGCTACAACATCCCTGCCATAATACTGTACGACAAGAAGCTATCCGGCGGTCTGACCAACCTTCCCGAGTCGTTCTTCGACCGCGAAGCCGACCCGTCGATGGAGGCGACGCTGACCGAGGAGGAGGTACAGGAGCTAAAGCCCGACGGTGCGCAGGACTTCCCGCGTTTCAGCTACGGCGCGGAGAAGGGCGTGCCGCCACGACCGATACCGGGACAGAAGGACGGGCGGTTCAAGACGAGCGGGAACGAGCACGACCAGTACGGCTACATCGACGAGGATCCCGACAACCGTGTAAGGCAGATGGATCGCCGTCTGTCGCGTTTCGATCATATACGTGACGAACTCAACGACGAGAACCACCAAGCCGTCTACGGTGACGACGATGCCGAGTACGGTCTGCTCTCGTTCGGTAGCAACAAGGGTGTCATAGAGGAAGCCGTCGACGAACTCTCCGAAGACGGATGGTCAGTCTCCGGTATGAACGTTAGCGATATGGTACCGTTCGACGCCGAGGGCGTACGCGGCTTCATCGAGTCCGTCGACCGTGTCTTCGTCGTCGAGAACAACGCGACGGCGCAGTTCCGTCACCACGTACAGCGCGAACTCGCGGGATACGGTGACGTGATGACGAGCATACTCAAGTACGACGGCGACCCGTTCCGTCCTGCTGAGGTCGTCGACGCCGTGGAGTCCGCCGAAGACGACGACGTTGAGACTTCGTACAACGTCAAGATACAGCACAAGATATCGCGTAAGGGACGCGGAACAGAAACCGTCAAACGTCTCGAATCCGTACAAGGAAGAGGTGACCCACAGTGAGTGCATTCAGCGCAATCGGCGAGGAAACCGAGGTAGAGTCCGACGACTACACGCCCAAGCTCGAACCGCAGGCGACATGGTGCCCCGGATGCGGTGACTTCAGCGTTCTAAAGGCGTTGAAGCAGGCTCTTGCCGAACTCGGCAAGAACCCCGACGAGGTACAGTTAGTGACGGGGATAGGCTGTTCGGGCAAGCTCTCGTCGTACTTCGAGAGCTACGGCTTCCACTCGATACACGGACGCGCGCTACCCGTCGGACGCGCGTCGAAGCTGATCAACCCCGAACTTGAACTTATCGCCGCGGGCGGTGACGGCGACGGATACGGTATAGGTGGAAACCACTTCATGCATACCGCCCGCGAGAACCACGACATGACGTACATCGTCTTCAACAACGAGGTATTCGGGCTTACGAAGGGGCAGCCTTCGCCCACGTCTCCCAAGGGACAGAAGTCGAAGTCGATGACGCCCCACGGAAACGCGAAGGCACCTATACGTCCCATGTCGATGGCTCTCTCCGCCGGAGCGACGTACGTCGCGCGCACCGCCGCGGTCAACCCGCGTCAGGCTAAGGAGATACTCGTCGAGGCTATCGAACATGACGGCTTCGCACACGTCGACTTCCTCACGCAGTGTCCGACGTGGAACAAGGACGCCAAGCAGTACGTGCCATACGTCGACATACAGGACTCCGACGACCACGACGAGTTCGAACTCGACGACATGCGTGGCGCGTGGGAAGCGATGCGCGAGACGGAGGAGGCGCTGTACGAGGGCGAGGTTCTCACGGGACGGTACTACCAGGACGAACGCCGACCGTCGTATCAGGAGGAGAAGATGGAACGCGGCGACATGCCTGAGACACCCATAGCCGAGGACTACTTCGACGAGTCACACGACTGGAAGAGGTCGTATGACATCATAGACAAGCACAAATAAAAAACCGTCTGCCTACCCCTCGCTGTCGCTTCTCTTTATACGTTCAAACGCCTCCTTGGCGCGCCTCTCCTGCTCAGCCGTCGGTTCGGTGTCCCTGTAACGCACCTCCTCGAAGACGTCGGTCAGTTCGTCGACAGCTCCGGGGTCGAGACCCGCTTCCTTCGCGCTCTCGGCTATCTCGCTCGGCGTCTTCGTGCCTATGTCCTCTATCCCTGCGCGGTCTATCATACCGCTCCAAGAGACGTAGACGTCGTTCTCGTACTCCGTATCGAACACCGTTTCGTGTCCGTTTCCTCTGTCCGAACCGTCTCCGCCCCGGTTCCTCCCCCTCAGCCTTCTGGCGACGAGGACGGAGGACGCCGCCAAGACCGCGATGCCGACGACGGCGGCGAGTGCCATACCGAGGTAGCTTAGAGCCTCGTTAAGGCTGAGTCCGAAGACACCCTGTGTATCGCCGTCGCCTCCGCCCGGTTCGTCCGAAACAGTCTCGTTGTCCGTGTTAGAGTCCCCCGTCGTCGTTCCGTTACCCTCACCTTCTGAGCCGCTGTTCTCGGTGCTTTCGTCGTCCGAACCGCCCGCTTCCTCGGACTCGTTCGTCTCGGATCCGCTCTCCCCTGTGTCCTCCCCTGTGCTTTCCTCAACGGTCACGTCGGTGGAGTCGACCACCCTTTCACCGAACGTAAGGTTGGCGGTGTACTCGCCGGCGTCGCCGTCTTCCGTAGGTATATTGAATCTTTCGTCCTTCTCATCCCCGCCTTCGAGGCTGAACGTCTTCGTCTCCGAACCCAGACCGCTGACGTTCACGGCGACGGTTTCCCGCCCTGAGACACCGAACCCGCTCGATACTTCCGTATCCACGGTAAGATTCTCGCCCTCGGCTACGGGCGAGTTCGTGTCGGTGATGGATAGTTCTACATCAGCACCCTCCACGACGAACTCCACCTCATCCGTGTCTTCGTCGGTGACGACTTCCGCCATGTAGTTGCCTGCGTCCCCCAAGCCGGTCGACATGTTCAGACTCACCGTTCTCGAAGAACCGGGAACGAGATTGCTGACACGTTCAGCTTCTTCGAACTCCCCGCCTGCGTTAGGGGTACCAAGCTTGACCACCTGTGTACCAGACTCCTGACCGGCATTCGTGACGATGAACTCTACCCGCACATCATTTCCCGCGGTTACGGGTGAGTTGGTGCTGTCCACCGAGACGACGAAGTACGCCCCTTCGGGTCTGAGTTTTAGCTCGACCTCCTGCGTCTCATCCTCTTCGACAGTGATGTCCTCGATATCATCTGACCCCCCGAACTCGGCTTTTACCCTGTAATCGCCGGGTTCGACCGTCTCGAAGCTGTAGCTTCCGTTGGCGTCCGACGTCGTGGTCTCCTCGTTACCGGTGGACATATTCACAAGACGTACGTCGGCGTCAGCGAGCGCGTGCCCGCCCTCCGTCGAAACCGTCCCTGTCACCTCTCCCGTACCCTCGTCCGCCGCCGTGACAGCGGCTCCGGAGAGTAACAGTGCGATCACCAGACACGAGACGGACACCGCTCTACGAGAGGGGACGACGCCGGCGCTTCCGAGTCTGTATCCAGTACACATAGTATCACGAACCCCTTTCCGCAGACGGATGTTCTGATGTCACCGTGGTTTGATTCCTCGTCGGAGTTTATAACGTTTCGTAAGACAGACACGTATGACCGGATCGGTGCGGGGACGCGCCCTCGAAACGGTAGAGACGGGTAGGAAGGTCGACGCGGAGGTGCGCGACCCTTAACCGTCCTTGCTGAGACCGCCGCTTCTTGCTACCACAGCGTCCTCGCGGTCCGCCTCTACGGTAAACTCGTCGCCCGCCGACGGCGGTTCGAAGTACTTCTTTACCTCCGAACCCACGACGACCTCGACGTAGTCGGCGTCGCCGGGGTCTACGACGCGTACGGTCACCTCGTCGGCTTCCTCGTCGTACTCGGCGTCTATCACGGGTTTTTCGCCGCGTATGGGGAGCCTACGCCCGCCCTGTCGTCCCCCTTCGCTGATGGAGTCGCGTATCCAGTCGCCCACGCGTCCGGGTGCCTGTCTGACGAGTTCGGTGGGTTCTACCGCCTCGTAACCGCCGTCCGAGAGACGAACCACTCCTTCGTCTTCGAGTCCGTCAAGTGCGTCCTCGACCTCCTCGTCCGCGAGACCCGTCTCGTCGGCTATCTCCTCGGCTTCCGCACCGTCGGTACGTCTTAGCGCCGCGTAGACGCCGGCGCGCGTGTCGGTACCGAAGAGGTCGGTTATCAGGTCGTTCACGCCCTCGCCAACAGCGCTAAGCGCCTCGTCTACCCTGCCTTTAACGCGATCTCCTTCGTCGTCTATCCTACCGCCTATCTCGGAGCCGACGGCGACGCCGTACTCGTGGATCACGTCGACGGGTTCTACCAACAGCTCCTCCGCCCCTAAGNCTTCGTCGGTGTCGTCGTTTTCGTCCGTCATCTTACGNAGGNGTAGACACGCCACGCATATATCTTCGTCGCCCTGACCGTTCGGCGCTCCTACCGTCACAACTTAGTACCGCGCACGCGAATCCGACGGTATGCCCGACGAAATACCCCGTATAGGTCTCGGTACTTGGCAGAACAAGGAACGCGAACCCTGTGTAGATGCCGTACTCGCGGCGCTCGACGCCGGGTACCGTCATATAGACACGGCTCAGGCTTACGGAAACGAGCGCCACGTCGGCGAAGGTCTATCGCGCTCCGACGTACCCCGCGACGAGGTCTTCGTCGCCACAAAGCTCTGGAACAACAACCTGAGCTACGACGAGAGTATTACGCAGGACGACGCATACATAGGTGCGAAGAGAAGCGCCGAACTCCTCGGCGTCGACACCATCGACCTCCTGTACGTCCACTGGCCTGCGGAGGACTACGGCGACGGGACGCTCGAAGCCCTCGACAAGCTCTACGATGAGGGCGTCATAGAAGCCGCGGGCGTCTCCAACTTCACACCCGAACTCCTCCGTGAGGCTTACGACAAGCTCGACGCGCCCCTGATCGCAAATCAGGTCGAGACGCATCCGCTTCTGCCGCAGGACGAGATGCTCTCGGTCACCGACGAACTCGGTATCGATCTCGTCGCCTACTCGCCTCTTGGACGCGGCGGTGTCTTCGACGTACCCGAGATTCAGGAGGTCGCCGAGAAACACGACGTGAGCGAGGCACAGGTTTCGCTCGCATGGCTACTCGAACGCGGCGTGAAGCCCATACCCAAGTCCGCGGATCCCGAACGTATACGTGACAACTACGGTGCTCTCGATCTCGAACTCGACGACGAGGACATAGAGGCGATAGACTCTATCGACGAGCGCGAACGTCTCATCGATCCGGAGTTCGCCCCCGACTGGTGAGAGTAAGGTTAGCAGACCCGATGCGTGACAAGGTTTTTTAGACGCCGCCCGCTCCGTTTAATCGATGCTGAACGAGGTTTTCGTCCTGACTGAGGTTGTCATACTGTCCGTAGCCCTGCCGCTGTCGCTCGTAGCCGCGCTTGGCTTCCATGGCTCGCCTTTCGCCAGCGTAACGACGCCTATACCCGTCGTCTTGGCGTCGTACATAGTTGCCGACGGTAGCCGTCTCGTCTTCGAGAGCCCGCCCCGGAGCCTGTACGCCCTCTTTACGACCGTCGCGGTTCTCGCCGCGGTCTACTCGGCGGTAAACGCGGCGCTTCTCCTGACGGAGAGGAGGTCTGTCTGATGGAGTCCCCCTACCAGCTTGTCTTCCTTGCGCAGGCGTTTGTTCTCGCACTCACCGCGGTTCTCGTGGTCTACCCCCTCGCGGCTTACGCGCGTAACGTCGCCTACACAGAGGCTTTCGTCCTACTCGCTCTCGCCTTCTTCAGGGTCGTAGGCGTCGTTGACTTCGTTCTCGGCTACCGCACTCTGGCTAACTCTCTCAGACCCGTCGGCGCTCTGTTCGCACTCGCGGGCGTCTACCTCTTCGCGCGTGACTTCGTACGCGCAAACGACAGCTTGGAGACGTACGGCGACTTCGGCGACTACGTTGAGTTCGGGGGCGAAGAAGGTGACTGATGCCGCCGACGAGGATACCGTCTCATTACGCGAGGGCGAACAGTCCGTCTGCCCTATCGATGCGATGGACGACCCGTTGCGCCAGCTCCCGCCTGAGACGTTTGAACGTATGCTCGTCGTCTCCACGCGCGGCGACCCTGAACGCGTCGAACGCGCCGTACGTGACGCGGGTGCGGATCCGACGAACGTCGTCGTCGTACCCGTGTCAGGAAGCGCCATACGTTACGACGGACCGCTTACCGTCGGCAAGAGGGTAGCACCGAGCGACATGACGGGTGTCGGCGTCAGGTTCACCGAGGCTCTGAGAGGCTTCGACGAACCCGCATGGGTCGTCGTCGACAACTTCAACGTCTTCCTCATGTACACCGATCAGAAACGCGTCTACCGTTTCATGGACAGCCTGACCGGAAAGGCGCGCGAGTCGGGCGCACGCGGTCTGTACTGCACCGTACGTGACGCACTCACCGACACGACGTACCAGACGTTCCGTAACCTGTTCGACTCCGAAACAGACCTACGGTGATGTCGGCGACAGCCAGCCTCGTTTCGTTGGTCGTGGGAGGCGCGCTCGCCTTCTCGCTCGTCGCGCCTCCGGGACCTATGAACGCACTTATCGCCGACGAGACGGCGGCGCGCGGCTGGTTCGCGGGCTTCCGTTCGGGTCTCGGCGCTTTCGCCTCCGACACCGTCTTCTGCGCCCTCGCCCTCAGCGGTGCTGTCACGGTCGCGGGGTCACCGACCGTCCGTTCCGTCGCCGCCATGGTCGGCGGCGTCTTCATGTTCTATCTCGCGTACGACGCGCTCCGCGACGCGCGCGCACGGACACCTACCGAGTCGCGCGGATTCACAAAGGCGCTCGTACTTGGTCTCACAAACCCGTACCAGATAGGCTGGTGGCTGACCGCGGGCGTCGCGCTCGTACAGCCGTCGCCCGTCGAAGTCGCGGGAGAAACCGTCGTCGTGGGCGGCGTAACTGTTCTCGTCGGATTCTTCGCCGGTATACTCGTCTGGATAACCGCGTTCCCTGCACTACTCGTACGCGCGGGTGACCGTCTCGAAGGCTTTGAGAAAGGCGTAAGCTACGTCAGCGCCGCCGTCCTGTCCGTCTTCGGCGTCGCCTTCGTCTACTACGCCGTCCTATAACGCGCCCTCTATCTCGTTCGCCTGCGTCAGACCGATGAACTTCTCGACGATCTCGCCGTCCTTCTCCACGACTATGGTCGGCACGCTCCTTACACCGTACTCCTGTGCCACGTCGGGGCTTTCGTCAACGTCGACCTTCTCGAACTCTATATCCGGATACTCCTCCTCCAGATCGTCTATTATCGGATCCTGCTTCTTGCACGGACCGCACCAGTCGGCGTGGAAGTCTTTGACCGTGGTTCCCATACCAAACAGTAGTTGGCTGTCACAGATAAAGTTTCTTCCGTCTCACCCGGCGCGGACACACGCACTAAACCGACGAAACGACGCGCTCGTACGCCGCGACCGTCTCGTCTATATCCTCGTCGTCGTGTGCGTAACAGACGAACTGCGACTCGAACCCATTGGGCGTGAGGAAGACGCCCTCGTCGAGCATCCCGTTCCAGTAGAGGCGTTTCCATCTCTCCGTCTCGGCGTCGTCGATGTCGCCCGCGTCCTTCGGGCATGTCCCGTAACGCGGACAGTCGGCGCGTTGCTCGCACCCTGACACGCACGCGCCTTCGAGGCTCTCCGGCGTCTCGCGCGTGAAGACGGTCTTGAACACGCTGTCCACGCCGACGACGGTGTACTCGGGCGCGTAGTCTTCGAGTACGTCGGTCATACCCGCGCGGAGCTCGTCGGCGAGAGAGTTCACATGAGAGTACACGTCCTCGTCCTTCGCGTACCGTAACGTCTCCAGACCCGCTGACATAGTAACGGGATGTCCGGAGAACGTCCCCGCCTGAAAGACATCGCCCGACGGCGTGAAGCTCTCGACGAGTTCGGCGGAGCCTCCGATAGCCCCGACGGGGAAGCCGCCGCCGACTATCTTACCGAACGTCGTCAGGTCGGGTTCGACGCCGACGACGCTCTGCGCGCATCCGAGTCCGCCGACACGGAACCCCGTAATAACCTCGTCGAAGACGAGCAAAGCGCCGTGTTCGTCGCAGAGCGACCGTAGTGTCTCGTGGTACCCCTCGACGGGACGGACGACGCCGTTGTTCCCCAGAACAGGCTCGACGAGGACACATGCTATCTCGTCTCCGTGTTCCTCGAAGACGCGTTCGACCGTCCCCTCGTCGTTGAACGGTACGGGGAGCGTCTCACGCGCGAACGACGAAGGTACGCCTTTGGTCGACGGTTCGGGCGATTCGGCGTCGCCTTCGACGAGAGTCGACTCCTGCGCACCGTGGTAGCCGCCCTGCATAACCACGACCTTGTCGCGTCCCGTCACGCCGCGCGCGAGACGGACAGCCGAGACGGTCGCCTCCGTGCCCGAGTTGACAAACCTAAGCGTCTCTACGCTCCCGACGTGTTCGGCGACGAACTCCGCAAGCTCGACCTCGACCTCCGTCGGGGCACCGTACATAGGTCCGCGCGCGACCTCCGACTGAACCGCGCCCGCGACGCGTTCGGGTAGGTCGTGTCCGAGAAGGAGCGGACCGTACCCCATGACGTAGTCCGTATAACGGTTACCGTCAACGTCGACGATCTCGCCGCCGTCACCCTTCTCGACAAAGAAAGGGTACGGCGAAGGCTCGGCGCGTACCGAGGAGTTGACGCCGCCCGCGAGCACCGACAGAGCGCGCCCGTACAGTCTACGTGAGTCCTTGCCCATACGCGTCCTCGGTGTCCCAAGCTAAACCGGTTTTCGGTCGTATCCTCGCGGTCAACGACGTACCGTGTCGAAGTCCAAAAGACGGCTGTAAGGAGAGGAGATAGAAAATTAATAACTTCACACCTCCGACTGCGGCTTGTTTGCCAAAACAACCCCCGTCGTTATCAAGAGACTTAATAAACCGTCGCGCCTACTATACGGTAATGGAAAACGGCGAAAACGCGAAAGAAGCCGTCTCGGTTCAAGTCCCTGATATGGACTGCCCGTCGTGCGTCGAGAAGGTCACCGGCTCACTCGACAACGTCGACGGCGTCGTGTCCTGCGAAGCCAGTCCGACGAGAGGTGTTGTCGAGGTCGTACACGGCGGAGACGTTACGATGGAGGAGATAACCCAAGCCGTGGAGAGCGTCGGCTACACCGTCGGTACGGACGAAAGCGTCGAGGACGAAACAGGTATACTGCGGGGTAGGGGAGGCGTCCGTATACTCCTCAGCGGTGTCTTCTTAGCCTCAGGTATAGCCACCAAGCTTCTACTGTCCGGATCGCCTGTCGCGTACGGGTTTACCGTCTCAGACCTCCTGTTCCTCTCGGCTGTCGCCCTCGGTGGAAAGGAGATACTCCGCGGGGGGTACTACTCGGCAAAGAGCCTCAGCCTCGACATGGATTTCCTGATGGCATCGGCTATACTCAGCGCCGTGACGGCGAGCCTTATAACGGGAGAGAGCCTGTACTTCGAAGCGGCTACGCTCGCCGTTCTGTTCAGCGTCGCCGAACTCCTTGAGGAGTACTCTGTAGACAGGACGCGTGACTCTCTCCGTGAACTCATGGAGCTATCGCCTGACGAGGCGACGGTGCGTAGGGACGGAGGGAAGGAAACCGTCCCTGCGGATGAGGTCGAAAAGGGCGATATCGTCGTTGTCGAACCCGGAGAGAAGATACCCAGGGACGGCGTTGTTGTCGAGGGCGAAAGCACCGTCAACCAGTCGCCTATAACGGGTGAGTCCGTACCCGTCGAGAAGGGGGAGGGCGACGATGTGTACGCGGGTACACTGAACGAAGCCGGCTACTTCGAACTCGAGGTGACGGGTGAGTCGGGCGACGACACGCTGTCGCGTATAGTTGAGATGGTCGAGGAAGCCGAGTCGAAGAAGACTGATAGGGAGAACTTCGTCGAGAGGTTTTCGAGCTACTACACGCCTATCATGGTAGGTATAGCTATACTTGTAGCCTCCGTACCGCCTCTCCTCCTCTCACGCCCATGGGTACCTTGGTTCGTGAACGGTATCACGATGCTCGTACTCGCATGCCCGTGCGCCTTCGTCATATCGACACCCGTCTCTGTCGTGTCGGGGATTACGAGCGCGGCGAAGAACGGTGTCCTGATCAAGGGCGGGAACTATCTGGAGGCGATGGGTGAGATAGACGCCGTTGCGATGGACAAGACGGGGACTCTCACAAAGGGCGAGCTAAGGGTCACGGACGTTGTTCCTCTGAACGGAAAGACTGAGGAGGACGTCCTACGGTGTGCACGCGGTATCGAGTCACGTAGCGAGCACCCTATCGGTGAGGCTATAGTTGAGACGGCGGAGGAGAAAGGTATAGAAGGCGGTAAGGTGTCGGGCTTCGAGAGCGTGACGGGAAAAGGCGTGACCGCCACCGTCGGGGGTGTGACGCACCACGCGGGCAAGCCCGGCTTCCTGACCGAGAAGGGCTTCGATCTCGGACACGTCCACGCGGCTACAGACGGTGACGGCGAACTCAGCGACAGAACCAGAAGCCTGTGTGAGAGGAAGGACTGTCTCAACCTCGTTGAGGACGTAGTCCCTGAGCTTCAGTCGGAGGGTAAGACGGTCATCGTAGTCAGCGACGACGAGGAGATAGAGGGCGTAATCGCAGTCGCCGACGTGGTCAGGGAAGGCGCGGCGTGGACTGTCGGGAGGCTCCGTGAACTCGGCGTGGAACGCGTCGTGATGCTCACAGGTGACAACGAAGGAACGGCGCGTGCGATAGCCGACGAGGTCGGCATAGACGACTACAGGGCGGAGCTACTCCCCGACGAGAAGGTCGATGCGATAGAAGAGCTACAGGACGAGGTCGGCACGGTTGCGATGGTCGGCGACGGTGTCAACGATGCGCCCTCGCTCGCAACCGCCGATGTCGGCGTTGCGATGGGCGCGGCGGGCACCGACACGGCGATAGAGACAGCCGACATCGCTCTGATGAGCGACAGCATCAGACGTCTCCCGTACCTGTACGGTCTTTCGCGGAAAGCCAACTCCGTGATACGTCAGAACATAGTTTCCAGCCTCGGAGCTAAGCTCGTCCTCGCCGCGGGCGTGCCTCTGGGCTTCGTCGGCGTCGCTGTCGCCGTCATAGCGGGCGACGTAGGTATGACAGTAGCCGTAACCAGCAACGCTATGAGGCTGTCGCGTACACGTCCCGACGAAGAATGACGCGAGTATGAGTTCACCCGAAGCCTGTAACCTTTGTGGCGAACCCACGGATGAACCGTACTGCTCGTCGGGGTGTCGTGACGTGGATGAGAGGCTTGACGAGAGCCGGGGAGACGGAAACGACGACGTTGAAGACACCTCAGGAGACGGCTTGGAGCAGACCTTTCTACGTGTCGACGGTATGCATTCGTCTATCTCCGAGGATCTCTTGGAGAAGGTCGGCGAAGGCATAGACGGCGTAGAGGACGTATCGGCGAGCTACGTTACGGGCGGTGTGAAGCTCCGCCACGACGGTTCGGTGTCCGAAGAGGAGGTAAAGGAGAGGCTCAGTACCGCGGGTCACACGGCGTACACGCGTGACGAAGGGGGCGAAGACGACGATCGTAGAGACAGCGGAAGTACGGTTACGGGTGCGGAAAGCCGGCGCGACGAACCGATGATAGGCGTCAAGCACGCCGTGGGCATAATCTTCGGTGGCTTCCTCCTCATACCGTACATGGCTCTCGTCTACCCCGGCTACGTACTCTCGTTCCTCAACGTCGAAACCGGCTACAGCCTATCCGCGGCGGACGGTGCCACGTTCCTCCGGCTGTACATGGTGCTAACCGGATTCGTGCTTTACTTCACAGGGCTTCCGGTTCTCAGGGGCGCGTACATGGGGATACTTACGAGGAAGCCCAACACCGACATGCTCGTCTCCCTGACCATCGTAACCGCCTACCTCTACGGTACCGTCGCGGCGTTCGCGGGCAGGGGCGACGTATACTACGACCTGACCATCGTCGTCTCCTCCGTCGTCGTTTCGTCCATCTTCTACGAGTCGTCGGTGAAGGAGAAGGCTGTCGAAGCCCTCGGTGAGATAACCTCCTCACGTATAGACGTGGCGCGTCTGTACACCGACGACGGAACCGAGGAGGTGAACGTAGACGAGGTCGCGCCGGGCGACCGTATACTGGTGCGCGAGGGCGAACGCGTCCCCGTCGGTGGCTCGCTCGTATCCGGCTCCTGTACGGCGGACGAGTCGGTGGTCACCGGTGAGTCACTACCTGTTGACAAGAAGGAGGGCGACGAGATGGTAGCAGGCTCGACGGTGACGAGCGGCGTCGCCGTCGTCCGTGTAGCCGAGGACGGTTCAACGGGCGTGAGGGGTATAACCCGTGGCGTCTGGGATATACAGGCGGCTGACCACGGAGCGGAGAGACGCACCAACCGTATAGCGTCGTTCGTCCTCCCCGTCCTCGTCGTCGTCGGTGTCGCCGTGGGAGCCGTCTACCTCGCACGAGGCGCAGGCTCCGCAGGCGCTGTCTTAGCCGCACTGACCGTCTTCCTCACGGCTTCCCCTTGGGGTATGGGTCTCGTGGCACCCCTAACATCGGCTTCGAACATAACCGAGGCTACCGAGAACGGTATAGTGGTCTTCGACGAAACCCATTTTGAGAGGCTCAGAGGTATAGACACCGTGGTCTTCGACAAGACGGGGACGCTCACAACGGGCGAGATGGAGGTCGTCGGTACGGAAGGCTCCGACGAACTCCTGCGTAAAGCAGGCTCTCTGGAGGGCTTCGCCTCCCACCCTGCGGCGGAGGCTGTACACGACGCTTTCGGTACGGACACGTACGAGGTCGAAGAGGTGGAGACGTTCGCAACGGGTGTATCGGGAAAGGTCGGTACACAGAGGCTCCTCGTCGGAAACCGCGCGCTCTTCGACGACGAGGGATGGGACGTATCCGAACAGTTCCGGGAACGTGCAGAGGAGGAGAAGGACGCGGGCAGGCTACCCGTGATGATCGGAGCCGACGGCGAAGCACAAGCCCTGATTACGCTGTCCGACGAGCACCGTGAGAGCTGGCGAGAGACGGTTTCGGGGCTGACCGCCAAGGGTATCGAAGTCGTAATACTAACCGGCGACGGCGAGGAGGCGACGCGCACCTTCGCCGAGTACGAAGACGTCGACACCTCTTTCTCGGAGGTTCCGCCCAAAGGGAAGATGGAGGCTGTCCGTAGACTGTCCGACGACGGCACCGTAGCCATGGTCGGTGACGGAACCAACGACGCGCTACCCCTCGCGGAAGCCGACTTCAGCATATCGATGGACGGCGGAACCGCTGTCGCCGCGGACGCCGCTGACTTCGCCGTCGTTGAGGGTGATATACGTCTGGTGGATAAGGCGTTTGAGATCTCGCAGACCTCCCGAAGGAAGTACAGACAGAACCTCTCCCTCTCCTTCCTGTACAATCTGGTGGTAGTCCCGTCCGCGGTTCTGGGTATACTCAACCCTCTTCTGGTTATATCCGCGGCGTCGGTTACAGCGGTTGGGATCTGGGTAAACTCATCGTGGCTTAGAAACGGTCTCGGCGGCGGTTCCGTATAGCCCCATACGGTTTGTGAGACCTACGGCGACCGTACGACCTCAACGTCTACCTCGTCGCCGTCCACGCCTATACGTACGAACTGCGTCCTGACGTGCTCCTTAGCCGTCCCGACAGCCTCTTCCTCCGTCCCGAATCCGCGGGGGGAAGGCGACTCGAAGGCTATACGCACGGTCTCGTCTTCGAGGAAAAGCGCCGTACCGCCGCTCTCGACCTCGTAGAAAGAGTCACATACCCAGACGTACGGTGCCGAAACATCGGGCGCGCCTGAGTAGCTCGGTGGTTCGTCGTCGGGTTCGAAGACCGTCCCCGTTAGGTCGGTTCCGCGAGCCGCACCACGTACGAGTATCACACCGGATAGACGGGGCGAGGGAACAAAACCGTGCCGACGCGCTTATTCGTCGGGAAGCCGTAGAACGGACATGGAACAGAACCGACCCATCCTTCTGTTCGACGGTGTCTGCAACCTCTGTAACTCGTTCGTCAACTTCGTCATGGAACGCGACGACGACTTCGCCTTCGCGTCTATACAGTCCGACGAGGGCGCGCGTCTGATACGCGAAGCGGGTCTGTCGCCCGAAGACCTCGAGACCTTCGTCGTAATCGACGGCGACGATGTCTACACCAAGTCGCGTGCGGGTCTGGAGGTTCTACGCCGTCTCGGTCTCCCGTACTCGCTCGTCTACCCCGCCGTCATCGCCCCGCGGTTTCTCCGAGACCCAGTCTACAACCTCGTAGCGTCCAACCGGTACGACTGGTTCGGTAAACGCGACGAGTGCCGCGTCCCCGACGACGAAACCAAGGACAGGTTCCTTTCGTCGGAGTTCTGATCTAACCCGTCGCTGTACCTCGTTTTTTGCTTCCCTTCTGGACGGTGTCGACTCCCGTATTCTGTATAGCGAAACACGGTTTACGTGGCGCGTCGGTACCGTACCGAACACGGTTTAACACGCCGACACGTACCCTGAAACGTGTCTGAGACTCTCGCAGAGAGCTTCGGGCGTCTCGAAGACGAGGAGTTCCGCGTCCTAAACGCCGTCGAACGCGGTATGGAGCACAACGAGTGGGTACCGGAGGACGAAATACCCGGACTCGCGCGTCTCCATCCCGACGAGGCGGAGTACCACGTAAGCAGGCTCAACGATCTCGAACTCGTCGAACGGCGCGACTCACGGTACCTCGGATACAGGCTTGTCGCCGAGGGCTACGACGTTCTCGCGCTGAACGCCTTAGCCGAAACCGGCTCCGTCACGCGTCTCGGAGGAAACATAGAGGTCGGAAAGGAGAGCGACATCTACGAATGCGCCGACGCGGATCGTGAACTCGTCATGAAGCTCCACCGTGAAGGGTACACGCAGTTCAGGGACACGACGCGCGAACGCGACTATACGCATGACAAAGGACATCTTAGCTGGATGTACACGGCGCGAAAGGCGGCTGAGGCGGAGTACGAGGCTCTCGAAGAGCTTTACGGCGACGTAGCCGTCCCCGAACCCGTCGACCAGAACCGTCACGCCCTCGTCATGTCGCGTTTCGACGGTGTCGAGCTACGCCGTGCTGACGTTGACGCACCCCGCGCCGTCCTCGATGCCGTCCTCGACGAGCTTTCGCAGGCATGGCGCACGGGCTACGTACACGCCGACATGAGCGGCTACAACGTCCTCGTATCGCCCGACGGGATACGTATAATCGACTGGCCTCAGTCCGTCGAAACCGACCACCCGCACGCGCGTCAGCTACTCGACAGGGATATATCCAATCTGCTCGCACATTTCGAAAAGAGGTACGACGTTAGCCTACCGACCAAGGACGATGCCGTGAACCGCGTCGTTCAGTAGCCCGCGAACAGATCCGCGGCTACTATACTCAGCCCTATACCCACGGATATAGCCGTTGTGAGCAGGAGACCGAGGGCTATACTCGACCCGACCGCGACAACCGAGGTCATCATACCGCCGAGAACGAATGCCGCTATCAGCATGAGACAGATCTCAAAGTTGTCGAAGACTATCTTAGCGAGAAAGCCGGTGTTCCCGTACCTGTGCTTGACAGACATGACTATACGTACTCTGTCCTAACTTATTACTCTTGCTTCTGCGCCACTTTCGCGCTCTCCCGAACGATCTACCGTCTTCCCTGCGCTTCTCTAAGCCGACCTTTTCGTGTAATAGCGCGGATTTCTAACATTAATAGTTGTCTTATGTCCCTAAGTACGCGTAGAAGCCAAAAGCTAACATTAGGTTTGGTCTAATCCCGTCTAAGCCCTGTCCGAGCCGGCTCCCCGCCGTGGGATGAGGTGTCTAAGCCGACGAACTGACGGCGTGTCCCGGAACTGGCGTTAATCTGAAGTCGGAGGCTTTTCGGTTCGTCCGTCTCCCAATCCTCCGACCGCCACATACCCATCCCAAGCGTACAGTTTCACGTCCGAGACGTATCTACGTCTGTATATTCTATAACGCTATACACAGATGCCTCGCCGTACGGTTTGTAAAGAGCCAAGATACACGAACAGATACGTCGTGACGTGAAAGGTCTACGTTCCCTTTCGGCGTCTTACGAGACGCGTATGCTCGCCGCCCTCGCTCTCGGATGGGCGACGTTGCAGTGCGGTCGTTTCCTGCTCCCCCCTCTGCTCCCGCGTATTACCGAGGCGCTGAGCTTCTCAAGCGCGGGTATCGGACTCGCGCTGACGCTGTTCGGTCTCGTCTACGCGCTGACACAGTACCCAAGCGGCAGGTACTCGGACGCACTCACACGGTCAACCGTCATACTACCCGGCTTTGTCGTCCTTCTCGCGGGCTTCGTCGTACTCGGCTTCGCCGTCTCGCAGACCGTATTCGTCACCGCGATGGTGGTTCTGGGTGTGGGTAAAGGTCTGTACGCCAGTCCTTCGCGCGCCTTCCTTGGCGATCTGTTTAGCGCGAGACGTGGACGTGCGCTTGGTATCTACTCGGCGGGGACGGATGTAGGCGGTTTGATAGGCGCGGGTATCGCCGTACTCGTCCTCTCAACGACGGTATGGCGCGTCGCGTTCGTCCCCGTCGTCGCGGTTCTCGCCACCGTCACGGCGCTCTTCTTCGTCTGGAACCGCCAGAGCTACGAGCTTTCTTCCGTCCGTCTGTCGCCCGGTGACACCGTCGGCAGGATAGCTGAGAGCAGACGACAGCGTGAAACGCTCGTCGCCTTCTCCGTCTTCTACTTCTTCGTCGGAGGACTCACCAACTTCTTCCCATCTCTCCTCGTCGCACGCGGCTTCTCCGAGACGACAGCCGGGGCGAGCTTCGCACTCCTGTTCGGCGTGGGCGCGTTTACGAAGCCCGTCGCAGGGGAGGTAAGCGACCGTTTCCCGCGTCTTCTCGTGGGCGCGATCGGCTTGGTGACAGCGATCGTGGGACTGTCCACGGTTCTCGTCGCTCCGACACTCGGTGTCGTCGCCGTCGGCACCGTACTAACCGCCGTCGGCTACAAGACACAGTTCCCTATAGCCGACACACTCGTCATGGACGCCGCTTCGGACGGCGAGATGGGCGGCGACCTCGGTGCGTCGCGTGCTGTCTTCCTCACCGCAAACGCACTCGGTCCGGGTGCGGTAGGCGTAATCGCCGCCGTCACCGACTTCGGGACGGCGTTCCGGGTGCTCGTCGCCTCTCTTCTCGTGAGCATCGTCCTTCTCGGTCGTCAGTACCTACGCGACGAGGATTAGCCCGCCTTCTCGCGCGTAACGAACTTCGCCACCTCGTCCCTGCTCTCAACGGTCGCTTCGACCGTAATCCAGCCGTCGTTCTCGCGCACGTTCTCAGCCTGCTGTACCGACAGGTTGACGCGGTCGGTCGAACCTACCGTCTCACCGCCTCCCAGAACCCCTACCTCGCGGTTGTCCGCCCAGACCACGTCGTCCCTCTCCGTCGTGTTTCCGGCGTATATCCATGTGTACACAGACACGCCCTCGGCGTCCACCGACATCCGGTTCCGAAGAACGGCGTTCACCTCACGGCACGTCCGCCCGCAGTTCTCGATCGACCCTACCTCAAACTCGAAAGGCGGTGTGGGCTTGGTCACACCGTCTCCGCCTTCCTCGCCCTCGGCGACGGAAGCTTCTTCCCCGCCCCCTTGACCACCCATCTCGTAGACGTTCTCCGTCTCAGGAGGCTCATCCAGACCCGCCGCCGGGTCTTCCTTGAGCGGTCCGATACCTTCGACGTACGCGTATCCGAGGACGCCGAGGGCGACAACAGAAACCAGCGCGCCGGCTACGACGGCTCTACGTCGGTTCATCGCGGACTCGTACACGTCCGCGGGATTAAAAGCTTCCGTGGCTGTACATCCGAACCGGTCTCAGTTGGAGACTACGGAGTCGGGTTCGTACGAAAGCCTCGTGTTCTCTACGACACTGGAGCCGTCGGTACCGCGTGTCTGTCTTCCTGCCTCGCTTCCGTCTCCGCCCTGTGTACCTCCACGGCTTTCTGTCATGGTCTTTCTACATGTATACACGGAAACGCCGTTACTTAAGCTTTCCTCATCATCTTACATGTTCGACCACGTACGCGCCCCCATCCCGGAACCGTGATACAGACGCGCGCCGTAACCCGTGTATGCCGACGCACCATACCGTACCCGTCGGGGACGAAGAGGTGGTCGCCGTACACCACGAGTCCGAGGGCGACGGCTGGATCTTCTTCTCCCACGGCTTCGTCAGCGACATGTCGGGCTATGAACGGAGATCCGAACGCGCCGTCGACGAGGGCTACGACGCCGTCCGTTTCGACCACCGTGGATGCGGCGGGTCGTCGCGGTTGTTCGGCGAACAGACGCTCACAACACGTATAGAGGATCTGTGTGCGGTCGTCGACTACTTCGACGCGTCCTCGTACGTCCTGTTCGGGTCGAGCTTCGGCGGAAAGGTCGTCCTCCACGCGTCCGCCGCGGAGCTTGACCGGGCTAACGCCGCCGTCGTACGCGCCCCTGTCACGTACAACGCTCCCATGGAGAGGTACCGCAACGAAGGGACAGCCGAGGCTGTCGCCGACGGATTCTTCGACGATCTCGACCGTCACGGCTTCTCGGAGGTAGAGGAGAGTCTCACCGTCCCCGTCGCCTTCTTCCACGGAAGAGAAGACGACACAGTGGACGTTGCATATAGCTTCGAAGCCGCTGTTTCGGTAGGCTCCGACGCAGTAGTTGAGGTGTACGAGGACGAAGGTCACAGGTTCTCGGACACAGCGGAGGAACGTCTACTCGACCGTACCTTCGGATGGCTGTCGACGGTGGTGGACGAGGCTACATAAGCCTACGCTCGGCGAACCTCATGAAGTCGGAGGCGAAACGCTCCACCTCCCCCCAGTCGGTGTACTCGTAGTCGCGCGACGTGTCGGTATCCCCTGTCGCGTCCTTCGCTATACGTTTCATCATGAGACGTTTTACGAAGCCGTACTTCGAGTACCTGAGAGCGCCGCCGAAGAAGCCTATGCGGTCGGGGTTCCATCCCAGATCTTCGAGAAACGCGTCGGCGTACCCCGCGGCTTCGGCGCGTCCCTTACCCCCGACCGCCGACGAGAGGGATATCTGGAAGAAAGCCGTCGGCTTCTCGCGCAGAGCCTCGGCGTTTGACGACACCAGACGGCGTACGTCGGGGTGGTGTTTCTCGTAATGAACCGCGGAGCCGATAATTACAGCGTCGTACCCACGGACGGAAGGCTCCGAACCCGCCTCGACCGTCGTGGCTTCCCCTCCGTTCTCCTCTACGACACGCCCTATACGTTCGGCTACCTTCTGCGTCTGTCCTTCGACGGTTCCGTAGACCACGAGGAACGAAGCCATGTTACGTCTCCGTATCCCGCTCGTATAACCCCGGTGGCGTCAGTCTTCGGGTACGAGACGGACAACGGGTGCGTCGCTACCGTCGACGAGGGCGTACAGGTAGCCGTCGGCTCCCTCTGTGACATCGCGTATACGCCAGCCGCGTCCGCCGAGCAGAGGCGGCTTTCGGGTCAGTTCGTAGCCGTCGACGCCCAGACGTCCGAGGTACGCGCCCGCGAGGTTTCCGACGAACAGGTCGCCCTGCCAGCCGGGGAAGGCGTCTCCCGTGTAGAACGTCATGCCCGCAGGCGGGAAGCCGCCGCTTCCGCATTCCCAGAAATGGACGGGTGGTGTCACACCGTCGCGTTCCTCGTGGGGTACGCTCACGGGCGTGTCGGTACCGTACTCGCACGACTCCGAGGCTATGGGCCAGCCGTAGTTCTCACCGGCTTCGATGACGTTTATCTCGTCACCGTCACGTTCGCCGTGTTCGGACTCCCAGAGTTCACCGTCGCGTCCGAACGTAAGACCCTGCGGGTTCCTGTGTCCGTAGCTGTAGACCGTGTTACGTGCAACGGGGTCGTCGACGAACGGGTTGTCGTCGTGCGCGGAGCCGTCGGGGTTGAGACGGAGTATACAGCCGAGTTCGTTCGTCACGTCCTGTGCGACGTGACCGGAGCCGAAGTTCTTGAACCCTCTGTCACCCGACGTGACGTACAGCGCGCCGTCGTCGCCGAAGAGGGCGCGTGAACCGTAATGGATGGAGGAGTCTACGAACGGCTCCGCGACGTGCAGAACCTCGAAGTCGCGCAGACGCGGCGCGTCCGTCTCCAGCCTACCGCGTCCGACATGTGTCGCGGTTCCGCCGTCCCCCTCCGCCGAGTAGGTCAGGTACACCCATCCTCCGTCGGTGTAGTCGGGGTGGGGCGTTACGTCGAGCAAGCCGCCCTGTCCCTCCGACGCCACCTCCGGGGTTCCATCGACGACGCGTGCCGTTCTGTCCTCTGTGTCGATGATACGTAGACGCCCCGGTAGTTCGGTTACGACCGCTCGCGTCCCGTCGAGGAAGGCGATCCCCCAAGGCTGTTCGAAACCCTTGGCGACCTTCTCGACGGTGTACGACGTTTCGGAAGCGCCGCCGCCGTCGAGACAGCCCGTCACCGCCGTCGCTGAGGCGGCGAAGAACAGACGTGACATCACCATCCTTCTGTCCACGCTACACCTCCTCTTCGAGCCACTCCTCCGACCAGTCGGCGAGTTCTTCGAGCGCGGGGCTTAACGCCTCGCCCTTGGGCGTAAGACGGTAGTAGCTCGCTATGGGGCTTTCTTCTACACGACGCCTGACGAGACCGAGTTCTTCGAGATCGTCGAGGACGCGCGAAAGCGTACTCGAACTCGCGCCCGTCGACTTCTCAAGCTGGTTGAAACGTTTCTCGCCTTCCTGTAGGTCGTGGAGTATGATAAGACGCCACCGTGAGCCTATCTCCTCGACAGCCTCGACGACCGGACACGCTTCCGAGTTCTTCTCCTCCACGGCTTCGGCTCCTGACCCTGTCCGGGGTTTCATCTATGTTACCTCGTTCTATCCGTCGTGCCGAAGCTATATGTGGTTTTCGTGCGAAAGTAGGTAACGTAATGCAACCGTACCAGAACCCCGATCACGGAGAGGTAGAAACTTATGTCCGAGTTTGACGAGGTCGTCGAAACACGCAGAAGCGTACACGACTACACAGACGAACCTCTTGACGATGAGACGGTGGAGGATATATTCGAACGCGTCCGTCTCGCGCCCTCCGGCTACAACCT
>JGI1684J13235_1000015_pt1 | contig 65187 bp, 57 predicted proteins | sample PonA232FremontCA_2_FD_13235 | JGI IMG/M metagenome (IMG submission 13235) | reverse complement strand
CTGAAAATCGAAGATACCAGAAAGGAAGGGGATAAGCTGGCTGTTTATTCTTCTCTGGCTCCCGGGGACAACGTGAGCCCGGTGGGAGAGGACGTCGAGCAGGGAGATATGCTGATAGAAAAGGGCGAAGAAGTCCAGCCGGCCCATCTCGGCCTCTTGCGCTCTCTCGGAGTGGAAACGATTCAGGTCCTGGGAAAGCCCACGGTTGGCGTACTGCCGACCGGGGAAGAACTTGTACCGCCTGGTCAGGAACCGGGACCTGGTCAGACCGTTCAGTCAAACGGAATAATGTTGGCTGAGGCCGTGCGAACCTGGGGAGGGATTCCGGAGGAAAAGGAAGTGCTGAGTGACGAGCCCTCTGATCTGGCTCGGGGACTGGACTGGGGGTTGAACGGTAAAGACGTCGTGGCTTTTACCGGTGGGAGTTCCGTCGGCCGCCGCGATCGGATAGTTGAGGTGCTAGAGGAACGGGGCGAGGTCCTGACCCATGGAGTAGCAATCCAGCCCGGAAAGCCAGTTGCACTGGCGCTGGTTGAAGGTACTCCGGTTATTGCTTTGCCGGGTTATCCGGTGGCGACCCTGGCGGATGCTTATTTCTTCCTGCGACCGCTTCTGGCCCATTTAAACGGCCGAAATACGGAAGATAGCACCGGCAAAGTGCGTCTTACCCGAAAGGTCCACTCGAAGCTCGGCAAGTTGAGTCTGGTCCGGGTAGAGGTCGAGGCCGGCGAAGCCACTCCCGTTCGGGTATCCGGTTCCGGGGTCCTATCGAGCGTTACCCGGAGTGACGGTTTTGTTCTGGTCCCGGAGGATTCCGAGGGGTTAGCCGCGGGGGAAGAAGTGGAATTGCATGACTGGAGGTAATAATGAGAAAAGAGTTTAGAGATCTCATCGGAGTCCGGGAGTTCGGTGAACTGATAGAAAGTTTCTCGCTTCCAGGTAAAAAGAAAAGCGTCTCGCTGGATCGGGCCCTGGGGGATGTAACTGCTGAGAACGTTTACGCCCCCCGACGTGCCTCCTTTTAGCAGGTCACTTATGGATGGTTATGCCGTTGTCGCTTCCGATACTTACGGGGTGGATGAGGAAAACCCGGAGCGGCTCGAGATAAAAGGTGAAGTAAAAATCGGCCAACCCGCTTCGGCAACGCTGGAGCCGGGTGAAGCGCTGGAAATACCGACGGGAGCCGGGGTACCGGCCGGGGCGAACGCCGTGGTGATGGTAGAAGATACGGATGAAGCAGACGGTGATTTGCTGGTAAGGTCATCCGTCGTGCCGGGTGAAAACGTGCTTTCAGCGGGATCTGATATTGCCACGGGTGATCTGATCGTCCGGGAAGGTAACGAGATTTCCCCGATGGACGTGGCAAAGCTGGCAGCTTCCGGTCTCGAATCCGTAGAAGTTTACGGCGAACCAGAGGTCGGTATAATCTCGACCGGCCCGGAACTGGTTCCCCCGGGGGGAGAATTGCCGGAATCGATGATATATGACGTCAATTCGTCCCTGCTAACTGCCGGTGTCAGGGAAGCCGGAGGAAAACCTTACGCAATGGGAATAGTAAACGATGACGCCGACGCAATGGAAGAACTGATCGAGCGTGGTAAGCATAAATACGACCTGCTACTGTCCACCGGGAGTACAAGTGCCGGGCCGCACGACATGGTTTACGACGTGCTCGAGGATCAGGGAGAGGTCCTGGCTCACGGCGTCAAGATAAAGCCGGGAAAACCGACGGTGCTGGCCGATCTGGACGGAACCCCGTTTTTCGGACTACCCGGGAATCCTTCTTCGGCTTACGTAATTTTTATGAACTTCGTCTCGCCATTGATAAGACGGCTTGCCGGGGAACGAGAGACGGAAAACCCGTCCCTTCCGGCCGAATTGACCGAAAGAACCACTTCGGAAGGGGGGCGGATGGAGCAAAAATTTGTCGGGATAGTTGAGCGGACTGATCGGAGGCGGGCCTACCCGATCAACAAGGTCAGCGGGGCGGTCACTTTGCTCTCACAGGCTGACGGTTACCTGACCATTCCCGAGGGTACCAATTACCTGGAACAGGGGGAGCAGGCCGAGGTAACCCTGCTGACGGAGGAGCCGGATCTACCTAAACTGTTATTCGTTGGCAGCAACTGTGTCGGGTTGAATCGTCTGCTCGAGCTTTTGCCCTTCAAAACTAGATCGCTCAGTCGTGGCTCCCTGGGTGGCCTTGAAGCAGTATCCAACCAGCTGGCTGACGTTGCCGGTATCCACGTCTGGAACAAGGACGGTTACAACGTTCCCGTTCTCGAGGATCGCGGTTTTGCAGGAGTCAGCCTGCTTCGTGGTTACGAAAGAGTTCAGGGTTTAGTGCTACCGCCGGATAACCCTCAGGGGATAGAATCCCTGGAAGACCTGGTGGAAAGGCGGGTTAGGATAGTAAACAGGACTGCGGGATCCGGTACCAGAGTTCTGTTCGATCACCTGCTTGGTCGGGCCGCGGGAGAACTGGGCAAGGAATTGTCGGAGTTGAAGCGGGATATACCTGGTTACGAGGTCGAATTATCGACACATAATGCGGTCGCAGCTGCGGTCAGGGACGGTAAAGCCGGAGCAGGCCTTGGTATTAAAACTGTAGCTGAGTCCAAGGGACTTGACTTCCTGGAATTGCAGCGAGAAGAATTTGATTTCCTCTGTCGCCAGGAGGTGCTGGAAACGGAATCCGGGAAGGAATTCCGCGAGGCACTTGCCGGGGAAAGATTTCAGGATCTCCTGGAGGACGTACCTGGTTTGTATCCAAGGGAGGGAGCCGGCGAGGTCGTATTTACCTCCTGAAACGGGCAATGACAGAAGTTTCGATAGCGGTTCTCTGCGGTGGGGATTCCAGCAGGTTTGGCTCGGACAAAACAAAGGCGAAATTCGGTGGAGTGCCACTCTACGTTCGTACCTGGAACAAGCTCCAGCCAAAAAGTGACGATATATTTTTGCAGACAGCACCCGACGACGAGTACGACCTTCCAGCTAATCCCGATCTGATCGAGGGAGGTCCGCTTGGAGGAATTTATTCCGCCCTGACCCATTCCAGCCACGAGTGGTTATTCGTCTCCGCCTGTGATTTACCATTGCTGGACCCCGACCTCGTGGAAGAACTTTCTGCCGAAGCGGGAAATGGAACTTTGGCAGTAATTCCAAAATGGGAAAGCGGGTACCTGGAGCCGCTTACGGCGCTTTACCATCGCGACGTTTTGCCTACCCTGGAAGAACTTCTAAACCAGGGAACGCGTAAAATAACGGAATTCCTCGATTCGCTGGAGGGAGTCAGGGAAGTTTCGATCGAGCAACTACAGGAAGAAAAGAGTATATCCCAGCACTGTTTTTACAACGTAAATACAAAAAAGGACCTGGAAAAGATCAATGCCGATTGAGTCCGGACTTGCATTGACCGAAAAAAGATTGCCCTCCCCAGAAGCGGGGAGGGCTTTTAAGTTTTTGAGCTTGCTAAAGTTTACCCTACTTTTTCCACGTCCACTGCGGCGACCTTGAGTTCTGGAATCTTGGCGATCGGATCCAGCACGGAATTGGTTAGGCGGTTTGCCGCTGCTTCCGCGAAGTGGAACGGGATAAAGACGGTCCCTTCCGGTACTCTGTCCGTAATCCTGGTTTTTATCTCTATCTCGCCTCTTCTGGAACTCACTTTCACTTTCTCTCCTTCCTCGACTGCGAGAGAACCCGCATCAGCCGGGTTGACTTCGATATAAGCTTCCGGAACCAGTTCGTCCAGCCCTCTGGAGCGGCCCGTCATCGAGCGCGTGTGGAAGTGGTAGTACATACGACCAGTAGTCAGGATCATTGGATAGTCTTCGTCCGGGGTCTCGGCCGGTTCTCGGTAACTGATCGCGTGGAACTTGCCCTTGCCCCGGCTGAACTCCCCTTCGTGGAGGAACTTGGTCCCGGGATCGTCCTCGTCGCGGCACGGCCATTGTAGGCCTTCCTTGTCCTTGACCCTGTCGGAAGTAATTCCGCCGTAGATCGGCGTGACCTCCGTTATCTCGTCGGTTATCTCCATGGCCGAGTCATAGTTCATCGGATAGCCGAGCCTTGTGCTCAATTCGGAGATGATTTCCCAGTCGGTTTTAGTATTGCCCTTTGGCTCGATCGCCCTGTCCAGCTTCTGTATCCTTCTCTCCGAATTAGTGAAGGTGCCTTCCGATTCCAGGAAGCTGGCGGCGGGGAGAACGACGTCGGCGTATTCCGCCGTTTCCGTCAGGAAAATGTCCTGGACGGCAAGGAAGTCAAGTTCTTCCAAAGCTTCCTCGACGTGGCCTATGTCGGGATCGCTGACCATCGGGTTTTCTCCCATTATGTACATGCCGCGTACGTCACCTTCTCCGGCGGCGTTCATCATCTCAACCACCGTTAAGCCAGGTTCCGGTGACTGATCAACGCCCCAGGCTTCCTCGAACTTTTTCTGGTTTTCCGCGACGTCGACGTTCTGGTAGCCTGGATAAACATTCGGCAAAGCTCCGAGGTCGCAGGCTCCCTGTACGTTGTTTTGCCCCCTGAGTGGGTTTACACCGGTTGATTCCTTACCGACGTTGCCCGTGACCATGGCCAGGTTGGCGACCGAAAGCACGTTGTCCGTACCGTGGCTGTGCTGGGTAATTCCCATTGCGAACAGGATGGTTGCTTTTTCAGCTTCCCCGTACATCCGAGCTGCCTTGCGTAACTTCTCCTCGGAAATTCCGGTAATCTCTTCCACCTTTTCCGGCGGAAACTCCTCGACGGCTTCCTGCATCGCCTCGAAGTTTTCCGTTCGTTCTTCCACGAATTCCTCGTCCCAGAGGCCTTCTTCCAGGATGATGTTTATCATGCCCATGAGCCAGGCCACGTCAGTGCCGGAGTTCTGTCTGAGGTGGATATCCGCATCTCCTTCCTGGACGAGCTCGATCTCCCTTGGGTCCGCAACTATCAGGTTTGCTCCGTTCTTGACGGCTTTCTTAACTTCTAGACCGATTACCGGGTGCGATTCGGTGGTATTGGAGCCGGTAACCAGAATCGTGTCCGCGTGTCTGATTTCACCGATGGAGTTGGTCATGGCACCGCTGCCGAAGGCCCGAACCAGCCCGGCGACGGTTGAGGAGTGGCAGAGACGGGCGCAGTGATCGACGCTGTTCGTTCCTATAGTAGCCCGCATGAACTTCTGGAAGAGGTAGTTCTCCTCGTTCGTGCAGGTGGCCGAGGATAGGCCGGCAATGGCATCGCTTCCGCTTGCTTCCTTTATGTCCCCGAGCTTTTCGCTCACCAGGTCCAGCGCCTCTTCCCAGGAGGCTTCTCTGAACTCTCCCTTTTCCTTGATCAGCGGTTGGGTCAGCCTATCGTCACGGTTTACGAAATCAAAGCCGAACCTACCTTTACTGCAGAGACGGATGTCGTTTGCCGGAGCCTCCGGGTCCGGGGCCACGTCTATGACTTCTCCGTCCCTCGTTTTTACGTCCATGCGACAGCCGACGCCACAGTAAGTGCAGACGGTCGAGGTCGATTCGACCTCGTTCGGGTTACCCTGATCAATTCTCATTTTTGAAGTCAGGGCACCCGAAGGGCAGGCGTCGACGCACTGACCGCAGAACTGACATGTGCCTTCCGTCAGGGATTCGTCCAGAGGAGGGGCGACTTTTGTATCGAAACCCCTTCCGATTAAGTCAATTGCCGACCTCTCCCGAATCTCGTCGCAGGCACGAACACAACGGCCGCATAGGATGCACTTGTCGTGATCCAGTTCGAAGAAAGGGTTATCGTCAATCTTCTCATGACTCCGCTTTTCCCCACCGAACCGTTCCGGCTCCAGATCGTATTCTCGGACCAGGTTTGCGAGCTCACAGCGGGTTTCGTCCCCTTCACAATCCATGTTAACTTCCGTGTTTGTTAGCTGTAATTCCAGGTTGAGTTTACGGAGGTTGTGTATTCGTTCGTTTTCCGTCTCAACTTTCATTCCGTCACTGGCGGGATGGGTGCAAGAAGTGACCAGCTCCCCGGATTCCAGTTCTGCAAGACACATCCTGCAGGCTCCGGAGGGTTCTAGCTCTTCCATGTTACAGAGCGTCGGGATATCTACCCCGTTCTTGTTGGCCACTTCCAGGATGGTGTCGCCCTCTTCTCCCTGGGCTGGCTGGCCGTTTATTTCTAGTTCAATTGTCTTCGTCTTGGTATTTTTTGGCATTGTTCCTCCTGTTTTTAAGACTTCTTAACAGTTAATCAAAGCAAACGCCGGCAGGACATTTGCCTTCTAGATGGGCCTCGTACTCATCTCTAAAGTAATCGAGCGTGGATAAAACGGGGTTAGGTGCCGTCTGCCCCAGGCCACAGATCGATGCCTCTTTTATGTATTCCGAGAGTTCCTCCAGTTTCTCTATATCTCCGTCTTCTCCCTCGCCCTCAGTTAGCTTTTCCAGTAACTCGAGCATCCTCTTTGTTCCATCCCTGCAGGGCGTACATTTGCCACAGGATTCGTCCTGGATGAAGTTAAGGAAGAATTTTGCCACGTCGACCATACAACTATCCTCGTCCATTACTACCAGACCACCGGAACCGACCATTGCCCCTACTTCCTGGAGTGANTCGAAATCAAGTGGTATATCGAGGTGTTTGTCCGGCAAACAACCACCGGACGGACCACCGATCTGAACGGCTTTGAATTCTTTGTCGCTATCCATTCCCCCCGCAACGTCGTAGATTATTTCGCGCAGAGTTATCCCCATCGGGACTTCGATTAGTCCAGTGTTTGCGACGTCTCCCGTGATTGCAAACGTCTTCGTTCCGGGACTATTTTCACTGCCAATGTTTTTGTACCAGTTGGAACCATTCTTGATTATCATGGGTACGTTACCGAGTGTTTCCACGTTATTGATAGTGGTCGGTTTGCCGTGAAGTCCCGAATGAGCTGGGTAGGGTGGTCTCGGATGCGGTCGACCTGCTTCCCCCTCAATCGAGGATATAAGTGCGGTTTCTTCACCGCAGACAAATGCTCCAGCTCCCCGTTTGACCCCGAGGTCGAAGTCAAATCCGCTGTCAAAGATATCTTCCCCCAGGTAACCCTTTTCGTAAGCATCGTCGATTGCCTTATTTATTCTCTTTACTGCTAGGGGGTATTCAGCCCTGACGTAAATATAACCCTGGCTTGCTCCTGTGGCGTAACCTGCAGTGGTAATCCCTTCAATTACCCGATGCGGGTCACCTTCGGTCAAACTCCTGTCCATGAAGGCACCGGGGTCACCTTCATCACAGTTAGCAATTACGTACTTTTGCTCGGCCTCCTCCTCGTAGGAAAATTGCCATTTTTTTCCGGTAGGGAAACCCGCTCCACCTCGTCCCCTGAGTTTGGCATCCAGGACCTCCTGCCAGACTTCCTCTGGCTCCATCTCCAGCAGTGCCTTTTCCAGAGCCTGGTAGCCTCCTGTTGCTTCGTAACTTTCGAGGCTTTCCGGGTCAATTTTACCACAGTTGCCAAGAACAAGTCTCCTTTGTCCTTTGTAGAAAGGAATTTCTTCTTCTTTGGAATACATTTCCCCGTCGGCGGTTTTGTAACAGAGGCCATCGGCCAATTTGCCTTTCTGTATCGTATCTTCCACGATCATTTCCACGTCTTCCTCGCCCACGTTTGTGTAAAGTATCCCCATGGGGTCAATTCGGACGAGGGGCCCCTCGTCGCAAAAGCCGTGGCACCCGCTTATTTCTACGTCTACTTCGTCCAGGTCCTCGTGGCCGTTGTCGCTCAGCAGGCCGATTTTGATATCCCTGTCCAGTTTGGCTATTTCTTCCTTTAACCCTTCGTATATATCCATTGAGCCGGACGATTTGCAGCCCGTCCCGGCACAAACCATTATCTTTACTTTATCGTCTTTTGAACCATCTGCTTCTAACTTGTCATCCACTGGCATCAGTTACCTCCTTTTTATTCCCTGTATTCGTCCAGAACGTCCGTAACGCCGTCCGGAGTAAGGTTGCCGTATACCTTGTCGTCGACCATCATAACTGGAGCCATTGCACATGCACCAAGGCAGCGCCTCACGCTTAAGGAGAACGTTCCGTCTTCACTGGTTCCCCCTTCTTCTATATTCAGTTCGTCTTTCAGTTCTTCCAGCACGCCCTCAGCTCCTTTTGCATAACATGCTGTCCCCATACAGAGCCCCAGTGTATGATCCCCCTTGGGTTGAGCGGAAAAATAGGAATAAAAGGAAACTACACTATTGACCCTGCTTGTCGGGACTTCCAACTTTTCAGCCGTCTTTTTCTGAACTTCGGGGGAAATGTAACCGGACTCCTCCTGAATGTCGATTAGTACCGGGATGAGGGATTCCGGGTCCTTCCCGTGTTCTTCGATGATCTCGTCTATAAACTTGAACTTGTTTAGCATCGCTTCGTCTTCTTTTACCTGTTTTGCTTCGGTCATAATCTCCTCCTGGTAATTTGTTTACTTATATTCATTTACTCAAAAAGATACGTCGGTAAAATCCTCTTTACCGCTGATAAGTGCTTTTAATAAATCCGAAAGCTTTTCAGTTGATTCTTCAAAAATATCCTTTCCTTTTTGCGCTGATGCTTTTTTTGGGTCACCTACCACACCCGCCTCAGTAAAAACCTCTGTATCGTAATCAAAGGTTGCACCGTGCATTTTTTTACCCCACGAAATATCTCCAGCTTCCCTGGGTTCACCCAGTAAATCTTCATTTAGATAAAGCAGCAGTGAGGTCTCCAGCTCGCCGGCATGCCCCATCCCTCGGGCGTTTATTGCATCGAACCAGGTCCACTCGAGTACGAGTAAGCCTTCATCGTGGTACAGGTTTTCACAGACCTCTCTGATGTACCTGACGTTGCCTCCATGTCCGTTAACCACGACGAACTTCTCCACACCGCTCCCGTGAGCCGAGAGGATGGTATCGGTGAGCTGGCTCCGAAAGGTATCCGGAGATAGAGAAAGGGTTCCCGGGAAACTTGAGTGTTCTCTAGAAACGCCGACGTTTATCGACGGTAAGAGCAGGGTATCCGTCTCCGCGGCCGCTTTTTCGGCCATCGCCTCAGCAATCAGAGTATCGGTTTTTAATGGTCCGTGAGGACCATGCTGTTCCGTACTACCGGTTGGAATAACGGCCGTTTTCGGCTTACTGTCCTTAAAATCCTTCCAGCTCATTTCTCCCAGTTTCATATTTCCTCCAAATTTTTTGTTTAACGATGACCAACGATTTAATCGATGTTACCGAACGGGTTTTTGTCGGTCAACTAATTTTGTGGAGAACCAGAAAAACCGGACGTTAAAAGTTCGATACCTGAAACCTCCGAGTGGTGGAATTAGCCGCTCGGATTGCAAGATGTCGAGTTTCAGCTTTGATGAATTTTCCCCGCCTCAACTGCACTGGAATAAATGAAAAACTTGCAAATATGATTTTCCCGACGTTCGTTGTTAATTTAAACACAAAAGAGCCAATTTTCAAAAACCACTCTCATTATTCTGTTAATAAACTGAAAGCGTAAGAAGTATCCCGGTAAAAGAAGCATGTTACCGGTTATCGATCTTGCAAGCCAGGTAGAACCACGGCAAAATTTACTCCGATAGCTTATAATTTGATACAGGTAAGAGTCTTCTGTCGAGATATCAAAGAAGGAGGTTCTTTGGATTACGCCGTTGGTGTAGATACGGGTGATACTTTTACTGACTCGGTTTTGCTTGACAAAAACCGGGGAGAAGTAGTTGCTGCGAGCAAAGTTCCGACCAGTCACGACGACCTCTCTCGAGGGATATTCCGGGCTATAGACGAAGTGACCGGGAGTGTGAAAGCAAAAGAGATAGATCAGGTTTCGCTATCCTCTACCCTCGCCACCAACACAATTGTGGAGGGCAGAGGGCGGAGTGTCGGTCTTTTGACCCTCGGCTGGCAGCCCGATAGGGAAGAGAAATTCCCCCGTTCGAAGCAGGGATATGTCTCCGGTAAGTTCAACGCCAGAGGTGAGGAGACCTCTGAACTGGATGAGGCCAGAGTGAGGGAGCTGGTCAAAAGCTGGCAGTATGAGGTAGCCGGTTACGCTATATCCGGTTATTTTTCAGTTAGAAACCCGTCACACGAAGACAGGGCGGCCGGGATCGTCAGCGAAATGTCCGAAAAGCCGGTAGTAAAAAGTTACGAGCTTTCGCCAGACCTCGGCTTCTACGAGCGGGCCGTGACGGCGATTCTTAACGTAAAAGTTATCCCGGTAATAAACTCGTTTCTCGATGGAGCTGAAGAGGCCCTCGAGCAAAGGGGTATAGACGCACCGCTGCTGGTAGTGAAGAGCGACGGTTCACTCGCCCGCTCGGAGGAAATAAGAAGAAAGCCGATCGAAACCGTTTTTTCTGGACCGGCGGCCAGCGTCATCGGGGCTCGATGGCTCTCCGGGAAGGAAGAGGGGGTAGTAGTGGACATTGGCGGTACAACTGCAGATATAGGGGTACTTCGCGGCGGGGTTCCCGGTTTGGACGAAACGGGCGTTCATGTGGGAAAATGGCGAACCAAGGTCAAGTCAGTCGACCTGCGAACCGTCGGACTGGGAGGAGATAGCCTGGTGAAGAAAATCGATGGCGGGAAGATCGAATTTGGCCCACAGACCGCTAGACCACTTGCTTTTGCTAACCTCTCGGAGGAGAACCTGCAGGAGCTTGAGCTTTACGGTGAAACGTCCTTCCTGGAGAAAAGGGCGCGAGCTGGAAACGGTCGCGGCGAGTTGCAGGGTTCGGTCGGGAAATTTTACGAACTGTTGGAAGATGATCCCCTTAACAAAAAAGTAGTTTTCGACAGGGCCCGAGAGAGTGGTTTGATCAGGATGAACCACTACCTTGGTAAGCTCGAGAGGCTGGGTTTCGTCCGGCGGATAGGTGTAACACCGACTGACTTGCTTCACGTAACAGGTGAGTATGCTGCTGGAAGTAAGACTTTTTCTCGATCGGCAGTGGAGGTATTTGCGGGCGACAAGGAGTACAGTGGCCGTAAATTTGCCTCCAGGTTGAAAGATAAATTTGAAAAGAGCATTACGACCGAGGTCATCAAAAAATTTATCCTGGAAGAATACCCGGATGCCGAGTTCGGGTCATCTCAAGTATGGGATTACTGCAGGCGGAATGGCGGTGAAGGCCTGTCCGTAGATTTTGAGTTGGGCACCCCGTTAATCGGTATAGGCGCACCGGCCGCTGCCTTTCTTCCCGGAGTCGCATCGCGGCTCAATGGGGAATTCATCGAGGTAAACAATTACGAGGTGGGTAACGCGATTGGTACAGTTACGGGGCGCGTGACAAGGAGGGTCGAAGTGCTGGTGGTTGAGAACCCGGAGACCGACGAATTTTTCATGTTTGCACCCGAGGGACGCAGGGTTATAGACGTCGTGGACGAATCAGTCGTTATGGAGAAAGCACGCGAGTACGCCAGGAAAGTGGCACGGGATAAAGTAATTAAAGCCGGCGGCGAAGAAATTGAATTGACGGTTGATGCCAATGAACTCACACATGGCAGGGCCAGGGTGGAAGTAATTGCCGCTGGTAAACCCAATCTCGGTTAACCGGAGTCAAGTTTGACGTAAGAGTAAAAAAGGTTTATTATGTAACCAATATATTGCTACCAAACTATGTCATATGATTCTTTAAGGATGTTCGATAGAGTTTAACGTTGCTGAAGTGATTATCGAGTTAACGTACAATCATAAACGATTTATGTCGTCGTAATCAATCATTGGTACTGAATTACTGAAAAGCGGGGTTTTACAAGCAATGGACCGAGAGGAAGTTCTGGAGATAATAAAGGAAAGAATAGTTTATCTGGACTACGAGCCGGGAAAGCAGTTACGGGAAAAAGAACTAAGGGAAGAGTTCGACATTGGCAGGACACCTTTACGGGAAATATTTATAAAGCTGGAAAGTGAAGGGTTGATAACTACCGTTCCTCATAGCGGTACGTACGTTTCGACCGTGAGTTTTCACGAACTGAGGGACCTTTTCGAAGTCAGAAGCTACCTTATAAGCCTTGCCGGTAAACTTGCCGCCAGGCGGATAAACGAAGGCGAGCTCAAGGAACTTAAACAGCACGTCAAAACCATGGAAAGCGTGGAAGACCCGAAGAAATTAATGAAGATGGACTCGCAGGCCCACGAGATGGTCAATAGATCGACTAAAAACGACGTGCTGGCGAAGAACCTGAAAAAGCTCAGAGAACAGTCCGTCAGGATCTGGGTCTTTCCCAGGACGAAAAAGTTCATGAGAAGCTTTGGAGAAGAATTCTCGGAACTGATTGGTGCCCTGGAAGAGAAGGACGAGACCAGGAGCGGCAAGATTCTGGCGTCTCATATGGAGGACTTTATCGACGAGATAAAAGAGCAATTTATTAGCGAAAGTCACGTGGATTACGAAGTGTAACCGGGAGGTGGTGAACCGAGCCCCAGATAAGTTCCATTCAGTCGGATTGGTTAAATTAAAGGTTATTTGCAAATTTTTTTGACACAGGTTAGTATATTTGCTGTATATTGGTCTCATAAAATAAAAGAATCTGGAGGTTTCTATGTTACAGACGAACAAGTACGTAAACCAAACTCCTCAATTCAACATACTCTCCGAGGACGACAAGGAGCAGATCTACGATGCTTCCCTTGAAATCCTGGAGAATACGGGAATGAGGATCGACCACGAGGAAGCAAGGTCGATTTTTGCCGATGCGGGGGCCAGGGTGGATGATAACAGAGTTCATATTCCACCCCAGCTCGTCAATGAAGCTGTAAAAAAAGCACCAAAGAAAGTATTGATCTACGATAGGGATGGAAACCTGTCCATGAGGCTTGGCGGTACTAATTCCTACTTTGGCTCGGGCACGGACGTACCGAGAACTCTGGACGAAAAAGGAGAAATGCGGAACGTAAAAGAGGACGACCTCGCCAAATGGGCAAGGGTCTGTGACAATCTGGAAAACATCGACTTTACCTCGCCGATAGGGCTACTCAGGGATAGGCCGGAGAACATTCAGGACCTGCTGGAAGCCCGGCAGATGATGGCAAATACGACGAAGCCGGTAATGTTCTGTTCCTGGGACGATCAGGGAACCAAGGACATATTTGACATGGCTTCCATAGCCGTGGGGGGCAAAGAACAGCTCAAAGCCAAGCCGTATATCATTCACTACATTGAACCGGTTACCCCGCTGAGCCACAGCAAGGAGGTAATGGCTCAGACGATCTTCGGTGCCAGGAATCACCTCCCAACCATCTACACTCCAATGCCATCCGCCGGTGCCGTAAGCCCGATGACTTTCGCCGGTTCGGTTGCCCTGGGGCTGGCCGAGTCCCTGACTGGAATTACCCTGGCACAGCTCGTAAACGAAGGAGCTCCGGTCATCACTGGCGGGATTTACTCAATCCTCGACATGCAGACTTCCGGTTTCGTCTACGGTGGTCCGGAGTTTGGCCTTATGAACGGGGCAGTAGCTGAGATGAGTAATTTCCTCGAACTGCCGATGTTCGGTACTGCGGGCGTAACGGATTCGAAACGGGTCGATGCCCAGGCCGCTATTGAAGCTACTTTTAACCTGACCACCCAGTCGCTCGTCGGTTCAAACCTGATTCACGACGTCGGTTATCTTTCTTCGGGGCTGCTTTACTCCTACGACCAACTGGTCATGAGCGACGAGATCATTGGAATGGTCAAGCGCGTGATGGAAGGAATCGATACGTCCGAAGATAGAATTCCGCTGGACCTGGTAGAAGAAGTCGGCCCAAAGGGTAACTTCTTAAACACTTCCCATACAATGGACAACTTCAAACAGGAACACTGGCAACCTAGCCTCATGGATCGTCAGAACTTCGATGCCTGGGAAAGCGACGGAAGCAAGACAATGGGAGACAGGATCAGCGAAAAGACGGCAGAAATCCTGGAGACGCACGAAGCTCCTCTTCTGGACGAGGACAAGCTGGACAAGATGGACGATATCATAGAAGAGGAAAAAGAAGCGAGAGACGTGAGCTATTAAGGAGGAACAATGTTAGAAAACAAACTAGCAAGCAACAGATCCGTTCAAGACAAGGTCGGTTTTGAGGTCCTGACGGAATCCCAGGTCAAGGATATTCACCAGGCCTCACTCGAAATTCTTCAAACTACCGGCGTAAACATCCACCTGAAGGAAACAAGGGACATGCTGGAAGATGCCGGGTGTAAAGTGGAAGGGGAGAAAGTTTACTTCCCGCCAGGGCTCGTCGAATGGGCGATTGATTCCGCGCCCTCACGGACGTACCTTTACGACAGAAACGGGAAAAACCCCCTGACGCTGGGTGGTCACAATACCACTTTTGGGCTTGGTCCAACTCTACTAAAGATGCGGGATCCGGAAACAGGGGAAAGGAGACCTTTCCGCAAGCAGGATACGGTCAATGCCGCGCGGCTTGTTGACGCTCTCGATAACATTGACTGGGTCTCGGGCCTGGGAACGATAGACGACGTTGCGCACGAACATTCCGACCGCCACGAGTTCGAAGCAATGGTCAAAAACACTACGAAGCCAATTGTTGCCTGGAGTTATACCAACGAGGGTCTGGAAGACATCATCGACATGGCTTCAGCGGTAGCGGGAAGCAAGGAGGAATTCCTCCGTAAACCGTTTGTCGTTTCCTATTCCGAGCCGATTTCCCCCCTGACACACGACAAGGACGCCTCTGAAAAGCTCCTGATGACGGCGGACTACGGTATTCCGACAATCCATACGCCGATACCGCAGGCAGGTGCAAGTGCTCCCGTTACGCTGGCCGGTCAGCTGGCTCAGGGTAACGCCGAGAACCTTTCCGGGCTGGTGATCTCGCAGGTCAGGCGCGAAGGTTTACCGTTCTTCATCGGTGGGGTAATTTCGATTATGGACATGCAGACGGCAATCCTTGCTTACGGTGCGCCGGAGAAGGAGCTTGCTACTGCCGCTTACATGGACATGGCTCACCACTACGAGTTGCCCACTTTTGGAACCGCGGGCTGCACGGATTCTAAAGTAGTAGATCAGCAGGCCGGAATAGAGGCGATGTTTTCCTCGCTCTTCTCCGCATTAAGCGGAGCCAATCTGGTACACGATGTCGGCTATACGGAATCCGGAACGACGGGCAACCTCAGCCAGATTGCCATGGTGGACGAAATAGTCGGGATGCTGAAGAAGTTCTCAAACGGAATAGAAGTAAACGACTATACTCTGGCCCTGGACGTCATCGACGAAATAGGTCCGGAAGGAGACCACCTGACCCATAAACATACTCTGGACAACTTCGAGGAAGTAGCCTGGCATCCAACTTTAATGGACAGGAACGTGCCGGATACCTGGAAGGACAAGGGTTCAAAGACCATGGAAGAGAGACTGCAGGAAAAAGTAAACAGGATCCTGGAAGAGCACGAACCCGAGCCTCTTTCCGACGAGGTCGAGGCAAAGATCGACGAAGTAATAGACAACCTTTAATTCACATCTGCTCGAGGGGGGGAGCTTGCTCAGGAGCCAGCTCCCCCCAATTTTTTCAACCGGGAGGTGAAAAACTTACTTGCAAATACCTTAGCTTCGCATATACTAAACATATATTAGCTATATATTGGCTTTTATGAAATTTTTTTCAAAATTTCTCAAATATCTGGGAGGTTTTATACCAGTTATGTTTAAGTCTACCGGAAAATTACCGGCAGTTTTCGCTCTTTTCCTTGCGGTCTCTCTACTCGTCGGGTTTGGTTCGGTGGCACAGGCACAGAGCTATAAGATCGGAACTATCTGGCCGATGACGGGCACTTCTGCGGCTTTCGGCGTTATCCAGAAAGCCAACAGTCTCGTCGCAAAATACGTCAACGAGGCTGGCGGAATAAGGGGGCACGACCTCAAGTTGGTCCAGAGGGATAGCGGTAGCGTGCCGAATAGAGGCGTTGACGCCGCTAGAAAATTGGTAAACGTTGAGGGCGTCCACGGTTTAGTTGGAGCGTATTCCAGCGGTGTTGCCATGGCCGTCTCACAGGGTGTTACGATTCCGAACAAGATTCCCTATATAACCATCGGTACCTCCCCGATGATCTCGGTCGTTGAGGACAACGATTACTTCTTCCGCACGTCCGCTCACGGGCTTTTTAACGGGCGAGTTCTGGGGGAAGCTATGTGGGAGGACGGTGCGAGAGACGTCGGTATCATTTACGTCAACAATGCCTACGGTAAGGGGCTTGCTGACGCGGCAGCAGTTACCATCGAAAAGATCCACGATGGAGAAGTCCTGGCCAAAGTACCCTTTGAAATAGGTAAGTCAAGCTATACTTCACAGATTAAGCAAGCTTACGCCAACGGGAAGGTCGACGCGGCGTTAATTATCGCTTACCCGGAAGACGCGACGACAATGCATAATAACATAGTTGCCCTGGGCTACCATGACATTCCCTGGTACGGCAGTCCCGACCAGAAAGTACCGGAGCTCATCGACTCCCTCGGAGCGAATTACATGTCGAGTATCCAGATCGGCTCCACGCAGGGTAGATGGCCCGGCCCTTCCAACGATAGCTTCGTCAATGGTTACAAGGAAGAGTACGGTCAGGAACCTCCCAAGCCCTACATGGCACCGGGATTTGACGCCGTAGCATCCATGGCACTTGCAATTGGTGCAACGGGCAAATCCCCGAGCGAGATCACGGGAACGGACATCCGGGATAAGCTGAGGCCGGTCACTTCTCCTCCGGGAGAAGAGGTCTATGCGACCCCGGAAAGCTTTAAAAAGGCATTCAAGCTCCTCTCCGAAGGCAAGGATATAAATTACATCGGCGCCAGCGGTAAGATCGAATTCGACAAATACGGCGATGCCATGTCGGCAATCCAGACCTGGACGATTACCGATGATGGTGAAATAGAAGTCGTTGAAAACGTTCTACCAGAACCGATTCCAAGAGACCTGATGGGCGAAGAGTACCAGGGTTAAGTTTCGTCGATCCAAGTCGGGAGCGAGGCAGATTTCTCACTGCCTCGCTCCTTTATTACTGAGATAACCACTTCGGAGACAATAGCCAGTACGAAACTTGATTAAAGGAGGTATGCAGGGTGGCTTTACTCGAACTGAAAGAAGCGACGAAAAAGTTCGGTGGAATTACCGCGGTCGACCGTGCAAACATAAGCGTGGAAGAAGGCAGTATTACCGGTCTAATTGGACCAAACGGGGCCGGAAAGACGACGATATTTAACCTGATCACCGGCTTCCACCCACTGACCAGCGGCGAGATATACTTTAACGGTGAGAGGATTCAGCCCGGTCACGAACCACACGAGATCTTTAGCAAAGACATCTATCGTTCCTTTCAGGTCACCAGGGAGCTTTCGAAAATAACGGTTCTGGAGAACTTACTGATAGCTCCGCCAAACCAACCGGGGGAAGAATTCTGGAAAACCTGGATCACTCCAAGGGACGTGGCCGAGGAGGAAGAGAAAAATTACGGTAAGGCAATGGAAACTCTTGAATTCCTCGGGATGAGCGATATAGCTGACGACTACGCGGGTAAACTCTCAGGGGGCGAACGTAAACTACTGGAACTCGGTCGGATGATGATGGTCGAGCCGAAACTCGTTCTACTGGACGAGCCGGGTGCCGGGGTTCCTCCAGGTATGCAGAAAAAAGTTAACGATAAAATCAGAGAGTTGAATGACGACTTCGACATGACCTTTTTAGTGGTCGAACACGACATGGCGGTAATAATGAACCTGTGTCATCCGATAAACGTGCTCGTTGACGGTCACAAGATGACGGAAGGCTCGCCGGAAGAGGTACAAAACGACGAGCGTGTCGTCGAGGCCTATCTCGGAAAATCATCTGAAAATTAGGGAGGGCTGATATGGCAGCAGAAAACTCGGAGGAGAAAGAGGCAGCGGAGACTAAGGCGGATCGCGCGGGAGAGCCGCTGCTGGAGGTCGAAGGTGTAACTGCAGGCTACGGAGATATCGACGTTCTGTTCGACGCTTCTCTGCAGGTTAACCAGGGTGAGTTCGTCGTATTGATCGGGCCAAACGGGGCTGGCAAGACGACTTTGATCCGTTCGATTGACGGGGTAATAGAACCAAAACAGGGAAAAGTTACTTTTGCCGGGGAGGACGTGACTTACGAAACACCGGCCGACATGCTGGAAAGGGGTATAAGTACGGTTCCACAGGAGGGAAATATATTTACGGATCTTTCCGTAAAGGACAACCTGATGATGGGTGCGTATACTTACGAAGGTAGAGTGGAGAAGAGGCTCGAAATGGTCTACAACCTCTTTCCAATTCTTAAAGAGAGGTCCGATCAGGAAGCCGGCACGATGTCCGGAGGGCAGAGGCAGATGCTGGCGATCAGCAGAGGCACCATGGTGGATCCGGACGTGCTGATTCTAGACGAGCCGACTGCCGGGCTTCAGCCAAATCTCGTCACGGACGTTCTCGACGCCATTTCCAGGTTAAAGGAGGAAGAAAACCTGACGATACTCCTGGTTGCTCAGACGGAACAGGCGATACCGATGGCGGACTGGGGTTACTTGCTCAGAAGTGGCGAAATTTTGGTGGATGACAGAGCTGGTGATCTGCTGGATAACGATCTGGTCAGTGATTTATACTTCGGAGGTTGATGAGTAAAAAATGCTAGGCAGTATACTAGATGGAATAATACTCGGTTGCATGATAACCCTTGGCGGACTGGGGATCTCTTACGTCCTCCTGCTCCAGAATTACTTTAATTTTACCGGTGGGACGTTCTTTACCCTTGGAGCCTACATGGCGCTGGCGTTCCTCGGTTTTATCCCGATGGGTTCTTTTCCGCTGGTGACTTTTGGGCCTGGTCTAATACTTGCTCTCCTCCTGTCAATGGTATCAATGGCCTTAATCATGACCGCCGTTGACAAGTTACTTTACCGGCCGCTCCGTGAAAGGGGTTCTCCCTTTATGTTCTTTTACTTAACTGCGTTCGGTATGCTCTTCGTATTTCGAAGCATAATTTATCTTACCTGGGGTGCACAACTCAAGAACTACGTTTCCGGTATACCGACTTACATGAGGTTCGCCGGAATGAGCATTACCTGGGACGAAATTTTTGTCGTTATCGCCACGATAGTTATCGTCGCGATCCTCTATTACTTTCAGTATCATACCAAACTTGGCAAGGGGATGCTGGCGACGGCGAACAACTCCGAGCTTGCCGAGATGTCCGGAATAAAGAACAGGGACATAAATACCCTGACTACGATAATTGCCGGGATTCTCACCGCTACCGGCGGGGTTTTTTACGGACTGACAATCCAGCTTCGACCGATGATGGGATTCACTTTGCTCATGGCGATGTTCTTTGCAGTAGTAACCGGTGGTGAGGGTGCTATTCTCGGTACGTTCGGTGCGGGTTTGATAATTGGCATTACCCAGGAATTTGGTTCTTCCCTTCTGCAGATGCTCTGGGACGCCACGGGAGTTCCAATTCAGATGGGTGGTTACAAAGCTACCCTCTCGTTTCTCCTTTTAGTGGTGATACTGATCTTCCAGCCAGAGGGTATTTTCCAGGGTACGCCCCTCGAAAAGTAATTACCGGAGGAGTGATCTAAATGGATGCATATATAGCGGCTTTGCTCTGTATGGGTGCAGCTTACTCTGTCTTTACTATCGGTTACAACCTTCAATGGGGTTATACGGGCCTGTTTAACCTATCCGTGTTCGGGCTGGCGGCTGCCGGGGGTTATACCTCCGTGATTCTGACCACCTCTGCAGCCGGGGGCCACATAGGTGGTTTCGGCCTGCCTTACATAGTCGGAATTCTCGCGGGTGCAGTGATGGCGGGTATCATTGGAGCTGCAATAGGTACGATCACCCTGCGCCTTGAGTTCGGTTTCTTCGCCATTGCCACTCTGGGTCTGGGTAAATTTCTTATCGCGATTTTCAAGAACGAAAAAGGGCTTACGAACGGTGTCTGGGGAATAGGAGGAATACCGAAACCGCTCTCCGACGTCGCGGGAGGTTATGCCAACTGGGCTTACGGCGGGATAAGCGTTGCAATCCTTATTGTAGTTTTTCTACTGGCCCAGAAACTGGTCAACTCACCCTGGGGTCGGTTGCAGCTTGCAATTAAGGACGATGAGCACCTGACACAGATGCTTGGCAAGAACGTCTGGCGTTACAGGATGGAGTCTCTTGTTCTCGGTTCGATGCTGATGGGGCTTGGTGGGGCCATGTATGCCCATTACCAGGGTTACATAAACCCGAAATCCTACACTGACATAATGTGGGCATTTCTACCTCTGCTTATGGTTGTAGCGGGGGGGAGTGGTAACAACAAGGGTTCGATACTCGGTGCTTTCGTGGTCTGGGGGGCCTGGAGTGTATCCGAAATATTTGCTGGCTACCTCCCGATAGCCTCGATGAAGATCCCTCATATCAGGACCCTGGTAGTCGGGTTGCTGATAATATCGATACTGAGATGGCGACCCCAGGGCTTAATTGGTCGAAAGAGGGCCGTATCTTCTTCTACAGGCGAATAGAGAGTTGAAGGGTAAAAAATTAAATTGAACGAACAACAACCGGAAAACGGTCGTACAGGGCTCGAGGAAAATTTACTGCGTCTCTCGGATTATTACATGTCAGCGAGCAAGCTCCGGTACGATGACGACATAGTCGAGACTCTCAAATCCCTTTACTGTATCAAGGAGGTTGAGTCGGAGGAACGAGACCGGAAGGAAGGCCGTTTTTCGTTCCTCCGGCACCCTCTGGCCTTTGTGGGGAGGGTAAGGTCCCGGGGCAGATATTTTCGCGGAATCGACGGGGAGTACTATAGAGAGAGTGACTTCGTCAGCTGGTCGAGAGCTCGTCCAATTCTTGTGGAACTGCAGGAGAAGATTCGGGACGGTGAATTTACTCCGGACTGGAAACCTGAGGAGCTGGAGGAGGTAAGGGGGCATCGAAAAAAAACTGAGTGAGTTTCCGAAGATTACTTTGAAAAAGTTCTAAATTTATTTAACATTAAAACACCAATTAAGCTGGCTCCATATATATTTTTTTGTAACGAGCTGATTTTGTGAACAAGTTTATTAATGCCGTAGACATTATTGTTTTCAGCGTTAAGAAGTTGAAGTAAATGGTAAATTTTTCCGTAATAATTTGGCTTTAATCGAGAAATACCTATAATATGAATGTAAGGTTGTATATAAACAACTAAATAGGAGGAGGAAAATGCCTTCCATTGAGTTAGAGGGTGTCTACAAGATATTCGGGGAAGAACCGGAAAAGGCTCTGGCTATGATCGACAAGGGGGCCAGCAAGGACGAAGTCCGGGAGGAGACCGGACAGGTAATAGGAGTTCAGGACATATCCTTTGAAATAAAGGATAACGAGCTCTTCGTCATTATGGGGCTTTCCGGTTCCGGTAAGTCCACCCTGCTTAGGTGTGTAAACAGGTTAGTAGAACCGACTCAAGGGCGAGTAACTCTCCATTCGGACGGTGAGGATTACGACATTACCTCTGCCGGTCAGGAACAACTCCGGGAAATAAGGGAAACCCAGGTGAGCATGGTTTTTCAGAACTTTGCCCTTTTCCCGCACAGGACCGTCCTGGAAAACGTCGGGTTTGGCCTGGAAATTCAGGGGGTGAGTCAGGACGAGAGGGAGAAAAAGTCGAAAGAGTTGATCGAAGTAGTTGGTCTCGAGGGTTTTAGCGACTCCTACCCTTCACAGCTTTCCGGAGGGATGCAGCAGCGAGTTGGTCTTGCTCGCGGCCTGGCGACGGGGGCAGAGATTTTGCTCATGGATGAACCCTTTTCCGCCCTGGATCCATTAATTAAGGTGGAAATGCAGGATGAACTGCTTGACCTCATGGAGAACATGCAGCGGACGATCCTGTTTGTTACTCACGACCTGGACGAGGCACTCAAAGTGGGAGACCGGATCACGATTATGGATGGAGGAAAGATGGTTCAGAAGGGCTCACCGGAGGAGATCATAGTTAACCCGAAAACCGAGTACGTGGCGGACTTTGTAGAGAACGCCGACCCCTCCGACGTCCTCCGAGCCGAGACAGTTGCCGAAAAGGACGTTTTCGTGGACGAGCAAAACAGGGTAGAGCTGAGCAAGCTGGCAGAAGTCGAAGTTACTGACGACATGGAGGTCGTGCAGGGTTATATTTCGGGCACACCCGTGCCGGTTAGGCCTCTGGATGAATACGGTAGTTTGGAGGAGGACGCACTTTTATTTTCCTCGCCGGATACGCCGATAAGTGAAATTATGCGCGCCAGGCTGGCTTATACCTCACATCCGGTCATAGTACTCAAGAATAAGGAGTTCATCGGCTACGTCAGTGAGAAAAATATTCTCCAGGGTCTTTTGGAAAAGGGAAGAAAGGACTAAATATTTTTTTTGAATTCGTGGAGGTATATCAATCTAATGTCAGAACAATATGAGAAAGTTTCCAAAAACCCTGAAGGAGGAAAAATATCCCATGAGTAAGATCGGCTCCCTCAAAAAGAAATTTTTTGCTGGTGGACTGGGGCTGTTTAGCTGGTTGTTTCTCTATTCCGTCAGGTCCTTCGCGCGAATGGGCGAGCAGTTAATTGATTTGCCGGCAATGCCAGCTTCGATACCCCTGGATGAGTGGACAGTTGCCGCCGTTGACTGGCTTGCGTTAAACCTTGATCCTTTTTTTGAGTTCATCCAGATGGTACTGAATTCAATTAACGATGGTCTGCTGGCGGCAATCCAGTGGATACCAATATTTGTAGTCGAGGTAGGCGGTCTGCAGATTAGGTTCCCCGTTTGGTCTTTAATCCTCTTTTTCCTGCTCTGGTACCTCTCGGGTCAGATAACGACCGGTTTGCTCGGTCTTGTTACTCTGTGGCTGGCTGCCAACTTTGGGCTTTACATCGAGACAACGGAGACGTTTGCTCTGACCCTAACTTCGGCTTTAATTGCAATTAGCCTGGGAATTCCTTCCGGAATCCTTGCCGGCATTTCCGATACGGTCCATAACATCATTCGACCGATTCTCGACCTGATGCAGACAATGCCGGTTTTCGTCTACCTGATTCCCGCAGTCATATTCTTCGGCATGGGGGCGGCGCCGGGAGCAGTAGCAACAGTAATTTTTGCCTACCCTCCGTCGGTCAGATTGACGAATCTGGGGATCCGAGAAGTTCCGCAGGAACTCGTTGAAGCGGGCGAAGCCTTTGGTTGTAATTACTGGCAGTTACTGATGAAAGTACAGATACCGGTTGCCCGGCCTTCCATCATGCAGGGTGTCAACCAGAGCATCATGCTGGCGCTTTCCATGGCGGTTGTCGCAGCTCTGATTGGTGCTGGCGGTCTCGGTGGTGAGGTCGTGCGTGGAATTCAGCGCATGCGTGTCGGGCAGGGCTTCGTGGCCGGACTTTCCGTCGTGTTTACCGCGATGATTCTGGACAGAGCAACGGCCAACATCGGAGCCAGAGAACAATAAATATTCGTTGTTTGGAGTAAAGAGATCTTTACCTGGGGGTGATACCGGGTACTGTACGTGAATAGCTTCCCGAAATTTGCCGGAAAAGCAGAGTGTTTCAATTAAATAAATCTGTTCCCACTTTTATCAGGAGGTGGACCTTTTGAAAGCAAAACGCTTATCACTCGTTCTGGTACTTGCGTTTGCTCTAACTTTTAGCTTTATCGCGGCCCCTGTGCAGGCCAAAGACGACAACACCTTAAACATCGGTGCAATTGCCTGGGAGGAATCCCTGGCCATAGCGGACTTACTCCAGCACGTTGTCAGGACGGAACTCGAGTTTAACGTTGAGGTTACGAATCCAAATGCGGGAGTCGCCTACGAAGCGGTAGCCAACGGTGACCTGGATCTCTTCTTGGAATCATGGCAGCCGATGACCCAGGCGAACTACCTGGAGAAATACAAAGTGATTGACTTTGCCGACTTCGGTCCGATGTACGAAGAGGCAAAACTGACCTGGGCGGTACCGGCTTACGTACCGGAAGACATGCTAAGTTCGGTGGAAGACCTGGCTAAACCCGAGGTCAAGGAGAAACTCGACGGTGAGATCACCGGAATTGACCCTGGCGCCGGAATAATGAATATCTCCGATGACATGATGGACGAGTACGACGCCCTTTCGGGTTACGAACTTCTCGAGGGTAGTGGAGCCGCGATGCAGGCCTCGCTCAAGGACGCGATCATGAACGATGAGTGGATCGTAGTTACCCTCTGGCAGCCTCACTCGGCCTACGGTCGGTTTGACCTACGTAACCTGAAAGAACCGAAAAATATGCTCGGAGAAGAGGAGAGGATCCACATGCTCGGCCGGACTGACTTCGTTGCCGACTTCCCGAGCAAGGTTTCCCAGTTCATCAGCAGATTTTACCTCCCGATAGGCATGGTCAACAATCTCTCCGCCATGTACTCCAATATGGGCGAAGGTGCAGGGGCAAAGTGGGCAAACGAGCACCCAGAAATAGTCGACTACTGGATAAACGGAGTCGAAGCTCTCGGATAGTTTCTATCAATAGATAATTAATTGCGGTCTTTTCCATCCAGGGTGGAAGGTTTGATGCCTTCCACCCTTCTTTTATTTTTTTGGACGTTTTCCATAAAAGACTTTTCAGGGGGGCTAATATGAGTAGTGGGAGGAGTCTATTACGGACCACTGCCGTTATTACTTTGCTTCTGCTGGTTTCGTTTACCTTCGTTGCAACCGAAGCTGCCGCTGCAGAAGACCAGATGGAGATTTATATAACTCCGGAGGAGAAACATCTACCGATAGGTCACCTGGTTTCGTTTTTACTGGAATCCAAATTCGGCTTGCAGGTCCAGGAGAATATTCAGTATCCGGATGTCGGGTTGAGAAAAATAGTAAACCAGGAGGGGGATCTCTTCGTCGGGTTGAACCTTCCGCCGACCAGGGAGGTGGCCTGGACCTATTCTCTCGACCAGTTATGCAACCTGGGGCCGGTATACGAAGACGTTATCATGGGGTGGGCGGTGCCGGATTACGTGGCGGAAGATGAACTCGGTTCGCTCGCCGATTTGGAGAAACCGGAAGTTAAAACGCGCCTGCACCGAGAAGTAGTGACTTACGAATCAAAGGACAACCTGGTAGAACTCTCGAAGAAGGTAATGGAAAATAATCAGTATCTCGAAGATTACAAACTGGTCGTTTTGCGGGAAATGGTCGCCAGTTCGGAACTGGACAGAGCCATGAGGAACAGAGAATGGATCGTGATGACGATGAAAAGGCCAAGTGTCTCCTATAGTATTCGTGATCTTAGGTTCATCAAGGAACTGACTAACGAACAGAGCGTTCATTTAATGGGAAGAAGTGACCTGATGGCTAACTTTTCAAGCGAGGTAACGGAATTTTTGAGTCGGTTTTATCTGCCGATTGGTCTGGTAAATGAATTGGTTCGCATGCACGACAAGGACCAGGATTCTGCTGCCCGGGACTTCGTGGAAAACCACGAAAGGTTAGTAAATTACTGGCTTAAGGGTGTGGAGTCACTGTAAGTGCGCGGCCTTCCGGGCCGAACCCGTACAGGAACTGTCTTCATGCCGCTTGCGCCGGCGCGGCCCGGAATATTTCTCCTTGCGAGCTCGTTTGACCTGCTTCAACCCCTTGCTCAGGTTAGTTTAGGGGCTTAACTCCTTTTCTTTTTGACAATCCGGGCGATTGTTGATTGGTTCCGGCCGTTGACCTTATACTATACCCCTCCAGTTTGGGCTCGGTTCCCGGACCTTGAAGACGGAAGAAAGCCTGAAATCCCCCACAAAGCCTGTGGGATAAAATATCCCACTTAATTCCTTGTAAGCCAATATAGAACGGATATAATGGATTCAAGATTTAGAATATCGACATAAAACAAGGAGGTTTATGTTAGAATGAGCGACTTACTGGAGGACTTAGGACAGGCTGTATTCGACATGGACGAGGATACCACGGTGGAGCTTACGGAAGAGGCAATCGATGAGGGGATGGACCCCGAGGTTATCCTCAACGATTCGCTGGTTCCCGCAATGGACGAGGTGGGTGAAGAATACGAAAAAGGTGAACGTTACGTGCCGGAGATGCTTCTTTCCGCGGAAGCAATGAAGGGGGCAATGAAACTGTTGCGGCCTCTACTGGCGGAGTCTGGAGTCGAGCCGGCAGGTATAGTCGTTCTGGGTACCGTGGAAGGGGACCTTCACGACATCGGCCAGAACCTGGTTAGCATGATGCTCGAAGGTGCCGGCTTTGAGGTAATTAATCTTGGTGCGGAAACGCCGGCGGAAGAGTTCGTCGAGGCAGTCAAGGAGAATGACGCCAATGTACTCGGAATGTCAGCACTTCTTACCACTACAATGACCCACATGCCAGACGTAATCGAGGCACTGGAAGAAGAAGGTATCAGGGGTCAGGTTCAGATAGCCATAGGTGGTGCACCGGTCTCTCAGGACTACGCCGACGAAATTGGCGCGGACGGTTATGCTGCCGACGCCGCTGCGGCGGTTAATCTCGTCAAAGACATGACGAACACCAATTAATTAAGGATACCTCATGGACTTTAATCCCAGCACGGAAGACGATAAGAGGGAAATGCTGGATCGTATCGGAGTGGATTCCCTCGAGGATTTATTCTCCGATATTCCAGAAGAACTAAAGGTCGAGACCGACTTAATTGGCGAAGAGGGACGCACCGAGCTGGAGTTAAAGGACGAAGTTCATGGAATTGCCCAAGACAACGAGAAGCCCGGTGACCGATTAACGCTTGTCGGAGCCGGGCTTTACGATCACTTCATTCCTTCTATCGTATCTCACGTCACGGGAAGGTCGGAATTCTATTCTGCTTATACCCCTTACCAGGCAGAAATCAGCCAGGGTACGCTAACCTGGATGTTCGAATTCCAGACGGAAATATCCGAGTTAACGGGTATGGAAATTGCAAATGCTTCAATGTACGATGGAGGTTCTTCGGCGGCGGAAGCAGTACTGATGGCGCAGGAATACCTTGACAGGGACAAAATCATAGTGTCGGAGACTCTAAACCCGCGCTACCGAGACGTGATTGAAACCTACCTTCCCCTCGAGGAAAAGCAGGTGATCGAGCTCGGGAGCAGGAACGGACGGATCGATAAGAATGAATTAAAGAGTATTCTGGAAAATGAAGGCTCCATTGCCGGTTTAGTAGTCCAATCGCCAAATTACTTTGGGGTTGTGGAAGATTTGGCCGGTTTGAAGGAGGAACTGGGCGATGCTTTCTTGATAGTCAGCACGAATCCCGTCTCTCTGGGGGTACTGGAGCCCCCCGGCAGTTTTGGAGCCGATATAGTTGTGGGGGAGGGTCAACCACTCGGTAACCCGATAAGTTTTGGTGGTCCACTGCTGGGTCTATTTGCGACGAAGAAAGAATACCTTCGCTACCTGCCAGGACGGGTGTCCGGCAAGACCATCGACCGGGAAGGTAACGAAGGTTTCGTCATGGCTTTGCAGACCAGAGAGCAGCACATAAAACGGGAAAGAGCAACCTCGAATATTTGCACAAACCAGGCCTTAAACGCACTGGCAGCTACCGTTTACCTGGCTTCTCTCGGGCCGAGTGGGTTCAGGAGCCTGGCGAAGACGAACTGGGATCGGGCCCATTATCTGGCCGGAGAGCTCGAAAAGATATCCGGGGTGGACCTGGTTTGGGACCAACCCTTCTTCAACGAATTCGCCGTGGAGGTTGCAGCTGATGCCGATCGAGTCTGGGAGGCGATGAAAGAAGAAGGAATAGACTTGCTTCACCCGAAGGAACTTAGGCAACTGGGTGTTGATGACGGTTTCTTGCTTGCCGTGACAGAAAAAGTGAAAAAGGAAGAAATGGATGATTTCGTTGATCTCATGAGAGGGGAGGTTAACTGAATGGAGACGATATACGATAAAAGTGAAGCAGGAAAACAGGGCACGGCTTACCCTGAAGACCGGTTTAGCGAGGACGAGCCTGGAGAGGAACTCGACTCGGACCTTTTTCGTAACGAGGACCCGGAACTTCCGGAAGTCAGTCAGCCCGAACTGATCAGACACTACACGAAATTATCCAAAAAGAATTACGGCGTCGACGACGGCCTCTATCCGCTTGGTTCCTGTACGATGAAACATAACCCGAAACCGATGGAGGATATTGCCGCGAAAGAGCGCTTTTCGGGCCACCATCCGTTAGCTTCCGCGGACGTGGTGCAGGGCAATCTTAAACTTGCTTACCAGCTTGGGGAGTACCTGAAGGATATCGGGGGTATGGACGGAATCACGCTTCAGCCTGCTGCCGGTGCTCACGGCGAGCTTACTGGTATGTTAATGATAAGGAAGTACCATGCGGAAAACGACGGTCTGGATCAGAGAAACAAGATTTTGCTTCCGGATTCTTCGCACGGTACTAATCCGGCTTCCGCTGCCGTGGCCGGTTTTGACGCGGTTGAGATCGAATCAAACGAGGAAGGTACCGTCGACCTGGACCAGCTGAGGCAGGCAGTGGGAGAAGACACGGCTGGAATAATGTTGACAGTTCCCAATACCCTAGGCATTTTTGAGAAGGACATAACAGAAGTTGCTGAGATAGTACACGAGGCCGGCGGTCTATGTTATTTTGATGGCGCCAACCTCAATGCTTTCCTCGGTCGTGTGCGCCCGGGCGATATCGGGATGGATATAACCCACTTTAACCTGCACAAGACTTTCAGCACCCCGCACGGCGGTGGTGGTCCGGGTGCCGGTCCTGTTGGGGTTAAAGATCGGTTGGTTCCCTACCTGCCGGTTCCGACCGTGGAGAAGAACGATGAGAGGTACGAGTTCGACTACGATAGGCCGGAGTCCATCGGGAAAGTCAATAGTTTCCCCGGCCCGTTTGGCGTAATGGTCAAGGCATACAGTTATATAAAGGCCCTTGGAGACCAGGGACTAAGGGACGTCAGTGGAAATGCCGTGTTGAATGCAAACTACCTCAAGGAGAAACTAAAGGAAGATTACAGGGTGGCGTACGAGGGGTTGTGCAAGCACGAATTCGTCCTCTCGGGTAGTGACCTCGGAGAAGACGTAAAGACGGTTGATGTGGCAAAGAGGTTACTGGATTACGGTTACCATCCCCCGACAGTTTACTTTCCCCTGATAGTCAAGGAAGCGTTGATGGTGGAGCCGACCGAGACCGAGTCGAAAGAGTCGCTGGACGAGTTTGTCGAAGCCATGAAGGAAATTGCCCGTGAGGCAGAGGAGGATCCGGATCTGCTGCACCAGGCACCGAGCGATACTCCCGTGGGGAGACTGGACGAAACGCAGGCCGCTCGTGAACCGGTTTTGAGGTGGGAAGAAGAATAGTTCTGCTTGCCGAATAAAAGAAATTACCCCGCATCACGTGCCGGGGTGACTCGCGCGCCCGACCAGGGCGAGAAGCATTTGTTTGTTACATAACCGAACAGCAAGCTCATAAAGCTGCTGACATTAGACATTCAAAGAAAAAATGGAGGTCAAGAACGATGTTCCTAACAATTGGAGAGTTGATCAATTCGACCAGGGATGAGGTTAAAGAAGCCCTGCAGGAGAAGGATGAAGAACTTATCAGGAGGCTGGCTCGCGAGCAGGACGAAGCGGGAGCCGACGTAATTGATCTGAATGCCGGTGAATCGATGGAGGACGAAAAAGAGGACATGGACTGGCTAATCGATCTCGTCGAGGACGAGGTCGATGACGTCAGAATTGCAATTGATACACCGGACCCGGAGGTACTGGAGTTTGCTTTAGAAAAGGTTGAGAACAAGCCAGTTATTAACTCTATCAGCAACGAAGAGGACAAGGCGGAGTCCAGGGAAATCGCTTCCGGTTACGATGCAGACATAATTGGTCTGGCCATGGGAGAGGAAGGGATGCCTGCCACCGTAGAGGATAGGTTGAATGAGACGGAAGCACTGCTGGACAAATGCGAAGACCTTGGCATTGACAAGGACCAGCTTTACATAGACGTCATTGCGATGACGATCGGAAGCAACCAGGAACAGGGTCAGTACGTCCTGGATTCTGTCAGGGAGATAAAGGATGAGTTTGACGTCAAGACGAACATAGGTTTAAGTAACATGTCCTTCGGGCTTCCTGATAGAGGGTTGATCAACAGGACCGTATTTGCCATGCTTCTGGAAGCCGGCCTGGACGCTGCGTTAATTGACCCGACTGACGTGCCGATGATGGATACACTTAAGGCAGCTGAAGCCCTTCTCGGCGTGGATAAGAACTGTCTGAACTACCTTCAGTACAAGAGATCCAGTTAGATCTCTACCGAAGCGGACTCGTGGTGGAGTCGAAAAACTTTTTAATTAAATTAATACCAATTCAGGAGGTAAAACTTTCATGAAAAGCGATATTGATATTGCCCATGACGCGGATTTGAGGCCGATCGAGGAAATCGCGAGCAAGGTCGGACTCGAGCGGGATGAGCTGAACTTTACGGCGACTACAAGGCCAAGGTAAAGCTAGATGCCTACGAGGCACGTAAGGACAAGACGGATGGCAAGTACGTCGACGTTACTGCTATTCAGCCGACACCTCTGGGCGAGGGTAAAACTACGACGAATATCGGTCTAACTCAAGCTTTAGGCAAGATAGGGAAGAACGTAATGACGGCAATTCGTCAACCATCACAGGGGCCAACTTTTGGCATTAAGGGTGGAGCTGCCGGTGGCGGTTATTCCCAGGTAATACCGATGGAGGACTTTAACCTCCACCTTACCGGAGATATCCACGCTATTGGGGCAGCCCATAACTTAATTGCGGCGGCTCTGGATGCCAGGATGATGCACGAGCGCAATTACTCCGACGAGGCCTGGAAGAAGAAAGGCAAGGAAAAACTCGACATAAACCCTTATTCCATAACGTGGAACAGGGTTGTGGATATTAATGACCGAGAACTGAGGAATATAAACATCGGGCTCGGTGGCAAGTGGGATGGCTACCCCAGAGAGAGCGCTTTTGACATTACGGTCGCCTCGGAATTAATGGCAATTTTGGGTCTGACTGATGGTTTACAGGATCTCAGGGAAAGAATTGGCAAGGTCGTTCTCGGTTACTCCTGGGACGGAGAACCGGTAACGGTTGAGGACCTTGGAGCGGCAGGTGCCGCTACGGTACTGATGAAGGATACGGTCAAACCGAACCTGCTTCAGACTCTGGAAGGCCAGCCCGCATTCGTACACGCAGGGCCTTTTGCCAACATAGCGCACGGAAACAGTTCCAACCTGGCGGACATGGTCGGGCTCAAACTGGCCGACTACGTAGTAACGGAATCCGGCTTTGGTGCGGATATTGGCATGGAGAAGTTCTTTAATATTAAGTGCCGAGCCAGTGGGAACGTACCGGATGCCGTGGTTATGGTTGCTACCGTCAGAGCTCTCAAGGTTCACGGCGGTGGTCCCGAGGTAGTNGCGGGCCAGGAACTGGACCCCGTTTACAAGGAGGAAAACCTGGAGCTGCTTGAAAAGGGTGCCGATAACCTGGCGAAGAACATCGAAATCGCCCAGAAATTTGGAGTTCCCGTCGTTGTCGCAGTAAACCGGTTTGAGACGGATACCGACAAAGAAGTTGAGCTGGTCAAGAAGAAAGCCAAGGAAGCCGGTGCCTTTGACGCTGTCGAGTCAAATCACTTTACCGAGGGCGGAGAAGGTGCGATCGAACTTGCCGAAGCGACGGTCGAGGCCTCCGAAGCGGAATCCGACTTCGAGTTCCTATACGATCTCGATAAATCGATCAAGGAGAAAATCGAAACCATAGCTACCGAGATATACGGTGCTGAAGACGTCGATTACTCCAGCAAGGCGGAAAAACAGATCGAAGATTACGAGGAATCCGGGTTTGACGATCTGCCGATTTGTATGGCCAAGACGCACCTCTCGCTCTCACACGATCCGAAGAAGAAGGGAGTCCCGACAGGGTTTACCCTTCCGGTACGTGAGGTCAGGGCAAGCGTTGGTGCCGGATTCGTCTACCCGCTGTGCGGTGAGATGAGTACGATGCCCGGACTTCCGTCCGAGCCGGCCTATGAAGACGTCGACATAGACGAAGACGGTAACGTCGAGGGCTTATTCTAGTTTGAACTGGACTTACTGACGGGAGAATAAATGGATCAAGAGAAAATTGCCAGGGGAACGGAACTAATACTGGAAGGGATAGGGGAGGAACCGGATCGACCCGGTCTGAAAGAGACGCCGGACAGGGTTGCCAGAATGATGGGGGAGCTCTGTTCCGGGATCGATGAGGACCCGGGAGACGTGGTCTCTACCTTCTTTCAGGAAGATTACCAGGAAATGGTGGTGCTCGACGACATTCCATTTCAGTCGCTCTGTGAGCACCACCTGCTCCCGATCCTGGGAGAAGCCAGTATAGTTTACATGCCCAAAGATGGACGAGTAGTTGGTGCGAGCAAATTGGCCCGGGCTCTCGAGGTCGCCTCAAGTCGACCCCAGATTCAGGAAAGGTTGACTTCTCAGGTAGCTGACGTACTGATGGAAGAGATCGAACCTTATGGGGTTCTGGTCAAAATAAGGGCCTCGCATCTCTGTATGACGATACGGGGTGTAAAAAAGCCCGGTTCTAAGATGGTGACTTCGGCTATAAGGGGTAAATTTAAGACGGACAAGGCCGCAAGGGACGAAGCACTCAGCCTTATAGGGGAATCGAGTGATTAACTAATAAAGGAGGCTATATGACTGAATTGGACGGAAACGCCATTGCTGAAACCTATAGAAACGATCTAAAGAAAGATGTAGAGGAACTCAAGGATAATGGCGTCTATCCGGCGATAGCTCCGGTTCTGGTTGGCGACGACCCGGGTGCAAAAGTATACTACCGGACGAAGAAAAAACTCGCCGAAGAGCTCGGTATAGACTACAGAGGTGTCAAACTGGACGGGGATATCTCAAAGGAGGACCTGCTCGCTAAACTCAGGGAACTCAACCAGGATCCGGAAGTTCACGGGTTGTTCGTAGAGCTACCGCTGCCGGAAGGGCTGGATATCGGGGAACTAAGAACTGAGATCAACCCAAAGAAGGACGTCGATTGTATAAATCCCGTGAATAGTGGCAAGTTACTTTCCGGCGGTGCCGCAAGGGCAAGTTACGAGGACTTAAAGAACGACCCCGAAGTACTTTTACCGGCAACTCCATACGCGGTCATGGAGATATTGCAGTACTCGGATATTGAACTTGCCGGGAAGGAATTTCTGGTGGTCGGAGGGGGAGCAGTTGGATTACCCCTATCTCTTCTGGCCTTGAGGCAAGGATACTCTACGATTTCGGTAACTGAATACCAGGCCGATAACCTGCCGGAAAAAACCAGGCGAGCCGACATACTTTGCTCTTCCGTTGGCAGGAAGAATTTCATTACGGAAGATATGGTTTCCGAGGGAACGGTCGTAGTTGACGTGGGGATAAACTCCACGGATAGCGGTATTACCGGTGACGTTGATTACGAAAACGTCAAGGACAAGGCCTCGGCCATCACGCCGGTTCCCGGTGGGGTTGGTCCGATGACTACTACCTTGATAATGTCCAATACCGTCAAAGCGGCGCGGTTGCTCCAGGGATAAAAAGAGAGAACCAATCAGGTAAGCAATAATTAATTAATCGGTTAACGTGCATCCTCTCTCGCATAAGGGAGGATGCTTTTTATTTTTCGAAAGCGAGCTGATGCGCTATAATGCATCGTCATATACGATTAAAAATAAAGGGGCGTTGAAAGTGTGCCGGATCGACGAGAAAATCGATATTTGTGTTCTAATGGGCGGAACGTCTTCCGAACGAGAAGTCTCCCTGAATAGCGGCAAGAGGGTCTACGAGGCGTTGAAGCGAGGCAGGAAAGAATTCAACCCGCTTAAAGGAGAGTTCAGTAGGAAAGCGGAGCTGCTGGATAGGGTTGCCGGATCCGACCTCGTTTTTAATACCCTTCACGGTGGAATCGGTGAGGACGGCACGGTTCAGATTTTACTGGACCTGCTGGGTATTCCTTACACCGGCACCGGGCCGCTCGGTAGCTCCATTGCAATGGATAAACTCGCATCAAAACGGGCTTTTCATCGCGCTTCCATCAGTACGCCTCCTTATGCTGAAAAAAAGGGGGGTAACCTGGAGCCGTTTCTGGATAAGGTAAACGAAGGTTTCAGTTTTCCGGTCGTTGTCAAACCCAGGAAGGAAGGTTCGAGTCGGGGAGTAAAAATATCCGACGATGAGGAGGAGCTGGTTCGGGGTTTGCAAGAGGTCGAAGAGAAGTACGGAGAAGTTTTTGCCGAGAGTTACATCGCCGGGCGAGAATTAACCGTGGGCGTGCTGGAAAACGAAGGAGCTCCCGAGGCACTTCCCCCAGTTGAGCTGGAAGTAAAAAGTGAAAGGTTTTTTAACTACAAGGCGAAGTACACGCCGGGAGAAACGAAGTTTATCGTCCCGGCGCGCATCGAGGAGGAGATGACCGAGAAGGTAAAAGAGCTCGCAATCCGGGCACACGAGGAGTTTGGCTGTCGCGGGTATAGCAGAGTTGACTTCATGGTTGGTGAGTCCGAGAACCTTTACGCTCTTGAGGTCAATACTCTTCCAGGGATGACNGAGATGAGTGATCTACCCCTGGCTGCTCAGGCGGCTGGTATCGAATACGACGAACTGGTCGATCGAATGGTCTGTTCCGCGCTGAGACGTGCACATTGAGTCATTGGAATTATTCACGAGCCCCATCGGGGTTCGGGGAATCAGTATGGTTTTTGAAGAGTCCATTCAGGAATTTGATTAGCAAAAATGAGGAGGAAAGTTTTATGAATAATAAATGGCGCGAACTGGAAACTGGAAGGGATACGCCGCGAATAGTTAATGCTGTAATTGAAAACCCGAAACGTACGGAAAACAAGTACGAATACGACGTGGAAAAAGGCGAGATCGTTCTCGATAGAGTCCTGCATACCGCAGTTCATTATCCCGGTGACTACGGGTTTCTTCCGCGAACTTATGACGAGGACGGCGATCCAACGGATATACTTGTGCTGGTAACAAACCCTACGTTTCCCGGTTGCATTATGGAAGCGAGACCGATAGGTATACTGGAAATGCTCGATGCCGGTCAGAGAGACGATAAAATCCTGGCGGTACCCCTGAAAGACCCACGTTATGAAGGTTTCAAGGATATAGACGATGTGCCGTCCCACAACTTAAACGAAATATGTCACATGTTCGAGGTTTACAAGGAGCTGGAAGGGGACAAAGTCGTAGAGACCAGGGGCTGGTCGGGTCGTGAAGAAGCCAAAAAGTCCATTCTCGAAGCCAAGGAACTTTACAGAGAAAAGTTCGTGGAGGAGTAATTTCTTTCAGGGGCCGGTTTATCCGGTCCTGTTTACTTTTACTGAAGGATAGCGGAGTTATTCCTGATGTCACTGGAGGTTCTGGTTTTTCGGTTCGTTAATAAAATCGATTTTACTTGCCCGGTGCAAGACAGAGAAGAGCGCTCAACTGTGGTTGAACGCTCTTCTTTCCCTGCAATTCTCGATATGACGAAAACCTAAAGTGCTTCCGTGTTTTTTTCGATTTCAGCTTCTTCCTTTGCTTCTTCCAGCCAGTTATTCCACATCTGAGTGCTTTTTTGAGTCTTTAGGTTTTCTCTTATCTGTCCTTTTACCTCTTCCAGTGGCTTGACGTTACCTTCCTTGTCCGTGAAGCTCTCCCGGTTGCTATCGTAGTAACTGGAAACTTCCTCTTCGGATACGCTGATTTCGCCTATTACTTCGTTTCTCAGCTGTTGACGCCTTAAGCTGTTTCTTATCCGGTTTTTCAGGTCTTCCAGGGAGGTGTTTTGATTGTTTTTGAGGTAATCCGCAAGGCTTTTCTCGTCGCTGAACTGGTCGTTGTTGGAGATTATTTTATCAATTTCCCCCTGGACTTCTTCTTGGCTTGCTTCGATAGCCAGTTCTTCCATCTTCTGGTCCTGCAATGTTTGCTCTATGAGCATGTCGAGAACGTACTTCCTGAACTCAGTCAGGAGCTTATTCCCTGAGTCGCTGGTCATGAGGAACTGGGCAAAACTTCTGTATTGCCGGGAGAGCGTCATGATTATCGGATAAATCTGGGCCGACTGGGAGAGTTGCTGGTCCGTAATTTCCGCCCCATTAACCGTAGCCACCACTGTTTTTCCATTATCCTGGTTTTTGTCCGCTCCTTCGCTTTGTGCTAAAACCACAATTGAAGGGGTAACCAGTAAAAGGGCTATACCAAATACCAGTAAGCTTCGCTTGCTTAGGTTCAACTAAATCACCTCGTACCTCAATTGTTGAAGATGGGGTTAATTAATGCAACTGAGCGGTTGTCTCGATGGAGCTTAATAATCCTCGATAAAAGGTTGGGAAAGAGAAAAATCCCTTATCGCAGCAGGCTTTCTCGGATCCTTAACGGGCTCGCCGTCCTCGACCTTAACTTCAAGCTGGGGTCTTGATGCACCCCCACAGTTGGAACACTTCCTGTCGGAAGTATTCCAGGTCCTTACTTCCCTGTTTCCACAGTTTTCGCAAACGTAAAGCTGTTTCGCCCCAGATCTCTTACCCCGCTTCGCCGTCGGTTCGCCTTCTGCTTCTACGATGTCCAGAGAAAAGTCAACGACGGGTGAGTTCGAAATGGCCGTTCCGACACCGTAGGCGTCAGCGACCTCGTTTAATTCTGGTATGCTTTCCTCGTCCAGACCGCCGGATACGAGTATCTTGACGTCCTGAAATCCGTGTAAATCCAGTTCCCACCTAACCTCTCTGGCTATTTCCAGCATGTCTCCCCGCCTTGAAGAGGGAGTGTCGAGCCGAACTGCATTCAGACCCTCGATTAAGTCCGCGTTTTCAAGAGCTTCAAATTTTTCGTCTCCAAAGGTGTCCACCAGGGCAACCGTATCGACTTCTTCGCCAAACAATTCCTCGAACATTCCCGTTGCCGTGGTTGAGTCCTCGAGTAGCAGTATCAGGGCGTGTGGGATGGTACCTACCGGATCCAGCCCGAGTTGTCGGGCAGTTTTACTGACGGCCACTCCGTCACAGCCGCCGATATAGGCACTTCTTCCTATCATGGGTGCAATGGCAGGATGCATCCGTCGCGACCCAAAGTGGTACACAGGTTTGCGTCCGGCCGCCTCCTTGACGACCCTTGCTTTTGTTGCAATTCCACTTGACTGGCAGAGGAAACCAAGGAGCGGCGTTTCTAACACGGAAAAATCCCTGTATCCACCCTCTATCATCATGACTGGTTCGTAAGGAAGAAATACGCTGCCTTCCCGGAGAGAATGCACGGTCAGGTTCGTCCCGGAAAATAGTTGCTCCACTTCATCCAGACCGGTAAATACTCCGGGGCCCTCGCCGGGAATGGATTTGGTTCTGACCTCCATCCTCACGTTCTTATCGATGTCGTTTTCTTCGAGAATTTCTCGGGAACGTTCAAAATATACGTCCGTAATCCCGCCTGCCTTTATTTCTTCTTCTGATGCTACGTTAAAAATATTTACCCCCTTACAGGTAGTGTTGGTATTGTTCGTATTAACTAATCCTCTTCCTCCGATATTTCTTCTCCGGTGTCCGACGGCCCTAAAGGTTCTTCGCCAACCAGTCCAAGGTACTTGTCTAAAGAACGCCGCACCAGTTCTGATATCGGGAGACCGGTTTCTCGCGATAACTTCTGTAACTTCTTATGTTGTCTTTCGGTAATCGTCCAGTTTACTCTGCGCATTTATGGAATTATATTGAAGCCCTACAGGTTCTTCCAACTAACGTACCCGGCTTCGTTCTGGAAAGTACCGGGAACTACAGTTAGAAAGAAAGGTCGTTATGTACTAGAATTACTGAAAAGACGTTCTAGATACCATAAAAAATGAAGAAGATACTTGCTTACGTAAAGAATACTTTTATAAACGGTTTACTCGTTATCCTCCCCCTGAGTATTACCTTCTACGTCCTGTGGCTAATTTACAGGACCGTGCTCAGGTTTACCGGAGAGGGCTCGGAAATGGGGAGGATCATTGGTGATTTTCTTCAACTGACCATAGGGAGGGAGTGGTTTCCCGGAATAGGTGCTATCCTGACGCTGCTTCTGGTGTTTCTGGTTGGTTTGGTGACGAGAATATACGTGGGCAGGAAAGTTTACTCCCTTATGGATAGAGTAATCGGCTCGACCCCGGTAGTCAACAAGATGTACGTAACCCTGAAACAGATCACCAATGCAGTTTTGAGTAGCGAGTCCAATACCTTTCGTGATGTAGTTATGTTCGAGTTTCCCCGTAAGGGCAGTTATGCGGTGGGTTTCGTTACTAACGAGGATCTAGGGGAAATAGAAGAAATAATCGGAAAGGACGTAGTGGCCACTTTTATATTTACGACCCCTAATCCGTTAAGCGGTAAAACCCTGTTTATCCCTCGGGAAGACCTTACTTACCTTGATTTGACGGTAGAAGAGGGATTGAGGTTGGTCCTATCGATGGGGATTGTAATCCCATCTAAGCTCCTCGATAATAAGGTCGGACCAAAGATTACCGGAGAGGAGTAAAGATGCCGTTATTTAGAGATGAAGAATATCTCAGAGTGGATTTTGAGGAAGAAGAAGAGAAGGACGAGGCGCTGTGGGTGAAGTGTAAATCCTGCGACAAGCTGATTTTTAAGAAGAAGCTTCAGGAGAACAACCACGTCTGTCCGAACTGCGGCGCTTACTTCTTCCTCACGGCCAAGGAAAGGATAAAGAGCCTCACCGACGAAGACTCATTTGAGGATAGAACCAAGAGGATCGAGTCCGACGACCCGCTCGATTTCGCCGATTCCCAGGGGTACGCCGAGAAGATAGAGGAGAATCAGGCGGATACAGGGATGTTTGATGCGATAATTGTCGGTACGGGGGCCGTCAAGGAGCAGGACCTGGTTCTTGCTTCCATGGATTTTCGCTTTATCGGTGGTTCCATGGGTTCCGTTGTTGGGGAGCAAATCGTCACCGGAATTGAACTTGCCGCGGAAAAGGGCTTGCCTTTTGTCCTGGTAAGTTCTTCCGGGGGAGCACGAATGCAGGAAGGTCTGCTGTCGCTGTTTCAGATGGTGAAAACCACTTCCGCGCGAGATTTACTGTCCGAGGCTGGGTTGCCGTTTATTTCAGTTATGACTTATCCTACCACCGCAGGCGTCGAAGCCAGCATAGCCAGTCTGGGGGACGTAATAATAGCGGAAAGGGGTGCCCTGATAGGTTTTGCCGGCAGGGACGTCATAGAACAGACGATCGGGGAAGAGCTGCCCCAGGACTTTCAATCGAGCCAATTTGCTCTGGAGCACGGGATGGTGGATTCCGTCGTGGAAAGGGATTCAATGCGGGACGAGATTGCGAACATACTGGAGTTTTTCTAAATAACCATGAGTGAGGAACGGACTTTAGAAGAATTAGAAGAACAGATAGATCGGCTGAAGTCACTTGATTCTCGGAACGGGCTGGACCTTACGGAAGAAATAGATACGCTAACGGAAAAACTGGCGGCCCGTAAAGAGGAATCAAAGGAGGAAAGGGACGAGTGGGATAAGGTAAAGCTGGCACGGCACCCGGATCGCCCCGATTCCGAGGATTACCTGGAGTACCTGACTGATGATTTTTACCCGCTGCATGGTGATAGGTTGCTCGGGGATGATAACGCCCTTAAGGGGGGTCTGGCGAAATACCAGGGACGGACCATAGTTGCAATCGCGCAGAGTAAAGGCGGCGACGCGGAACAGTCTCAGGAGACGAATTTTGGGATGCTTCGCTCGGAGGGTTACCGCAAGGCCAGGAGATTGATGAACCTTGCTGAAAGGTTTAATTTCCCTCTGCTTACAATCATTGATACCCCTGGAGCCTATCCGGGTAAAGAGGCCGAGGAAAGGAACATTGGAGGAATGATTGCAAGGAGTATATCTAAGATGGTTTCTCTGGAAGTACCGACTCTGGCTGCCGTTATCGGCGAAGGTGGCAGTGGAGGGGCTATTGCAATCGGAGCTGCCGATAGGGTGCTCATGCTGGAAAACTCTATATACTCGGTGATTTCGCCGGAAGGGGCTGCGGCGATACTCTGGGGCGATCGCGATAGGGCGGACGACGCAGCCAGGGCGCTGAAATTAACCGCGGAGCACGCCAGAGAGCTAGGAGTCATAGACGAAATCATTCCCGAAGCTGGCAAGGGGGCTCACGTTAATTTCGAAACTACGGCAGATAACCTATCCGAAGCGCTATCGAGCTGCCTGAATGAGCTCAGTGGTTATGACCGGGGTAAACTGCTGGCCCAGCGCCGCAAGAAGTACCGTGATATAGGTAGTTACCGCAAAGTAGTTAAAAAGAAAAAAGAAGAGTAGTTTAGACTTCAGCTACGATTCCGGCAATTAACCTCCCCAGTTTTTTATTTGTCTTTTCAGTTACTTCCAGGACTTCTTCGTGCGAGAGCTCTTCCTGCAGCCCTGCTGCTTTGTTCGTTACCAGTGATATCGCCAGAACATCCATCCCGGAATGGTTCGCAGCTATGGTCTCCGGAACGGTCGACATACCGACCAGATCAGCCCCAAGGGTTCTCAGTCCGGAAATTTCGGCCGGAGTTTCGTAACTTGGTCCGGAAGTCATGGCGTATACTCCCTGTTTTAACTCCATCCCCATCCCCTCGGCAACTTCCATGGCAGCCTGTCTCAGTCCCTCCGGGTAAGCATGGCTCATGTCAGGGAATCGGGGGCCGAACTCTTCCTGGTTGGGCCCTCTAAGCGGATTGTCCCCGGAGAAGTTAATATGATCCGTTATCAGGCAGAGGTCTCCCGGAGAAAAGTTCCGGTTGACCCCACCGGCGGCATTGGTCATAAATAGTTTCTCGATGCCGAGGCTATAGTGTGTCCTAACCGGGTAAATTACGTCTTCCCATGAAAGTCCTTCGTACCAGTGCAGCCTGCCCTGCTGAATCAATACTGACGTTCCCTCGATTTCACCTGCGATGAACTTGCCCTCGTGACCCTCGACGCTCGGTTCGGGAAAGTTCGGAACCTTGCTCCAGCCAAACTGGGCGTCAATTTCCACGAGCTCGCTCATGGTTTCTGAAAGCCCGGAGCCAAGAACCATGCCAATTTCCGGACTGGATGAAATTCGCTTTTCTATAAACTCAGTACTCTCTTTGACTTTTTCTGGTTTGTTCAAGTTTCTAACTCCTCCATTAATGTAATTCTGTTCTCCAGCCGTTTGAGTCCGGCTTTTATGGTGTTGGACCTCGTTTCTGCTATTCCCCTGACCTGTTGTAGCTCCTCCTTGTCGGCCTCCAAAATTTTCTCGAGCTCACCGAATTTATCGACCATTCTTTCTATCACCGAGTGTGGCAACCTCGGTATCTGGTGCAGCACCCTGTAACCACGTGGCGAAAGGAACTCGTCCAGATCCTCTTCCTCGTAGCCGAGAAGAGCCATAATGCGCTTTGTCGGTGGTGGTGTATCGGAACAGAGATCGACTATTTTTGAGCGAATATTCTCGTAATTATCTTCTGGCTCCTTCTGGAAGTCCTTGATCATGAATTCCAGGTCCCGTTCAATTCCGGCCATCATGTTGTCCAGCTGCCGTCCGGGCAGAGCTTTCTCCTCGCCCAGTTCGACGAACATCCTTAGAATTTCCTCCTTCAGCGTTAGCATCTGGCCGATTTCCGATAGCGGGTTTGCGACGTGAAACGGGAGTACGTTTCCGTCCAGTTCCAGTGCGGTCAATTCCTGAATGGCCTCATCGTAGTTACCCCTGTACTGTTCCATAATCAATAGTGCCTGGTTGACCTTGGACATGATAGTGGAGATCTCTCTCAGGATATACCTCTGGTCCCTGAAGTAAAGCGTTACCCTATTCCTGCGTTCCGATATGGCAATGACTGGTATCTTCAATTGCTTCGCGGATTGTTCGGCGGCTTTGTGTCGGGTGCCAGTTTCCTTGCTCTCTATGGAGGGGTCGGGCGATAGGTGTGCGTTTGCGTAAGTGATCCTTTCCAGGTCATCGTCGATAACTATTGCCCCGTCCATTTTTGACAGCTCGCTGATCCGCTGTGAAGTAATTTCTGAATCGATCCTGAAACCGGTCGTAATTAATTCCTCTACGGTATCCAGCGAAGACAAAACAAGCATGCCCCCATTACCCTGTTCCACTATTCTATCGATGGCATCCCTGAGTTTCGTCCCCGGAGCAGTTCTTTCTAGCAGTTTTTCTAGTGTTTTAAAAGGCATATTACTCCTTTACTTCAAGTTCGTTTAGTGCCGCAGAAACGTCGCCGACAGGAATAACATCCAGTTCCGAATCGATCCCTTCAAGTGCTGGGTTGCTTTCGGGAACAAGCGCTCTGGTATACCCCAGTTTTTCGGCTTCGTTTAGCCGTGAGCCAAGGCTCTTAACCGGTCTCAACTCGCCACTCAAGCCGACCTCGCCGATAATTACCGTCCTATGAGGGATCTGAACCTCGTTTAAGCTTGAAATAATCGCCGCAATAACTCCCAGATCTGCGGCGGTCTCTTCGACAGTAAACCCACCGATGACGTTAAGATAAATATCGAATTCCTGCAAATTTATACCGAGCTGCTTCTGTATAACCGCAAAGAGAAGCGAAATTCGGTTATAGTCCAGGCCTGTTGTCCGCCTCTGCGGGCTACCTCCGAAGTTGGAGGGAGTAACCAGGGCCTGTATTTCGGCCAGTATGGGTCGGGAACCCTCGACAGTACATACTGTAGTTGTACCATTACCATCGGTATCGCGGTCCTGCTTGGCGAAGTACTGGGAGGGGTTCATTATCTCCTTCAAACCAGTTTCGGTCATCTGGAACAGGCCGAGGAGGCCCGTGGAGCCGAATCTATTCTTTTCCGGCCGGAGCAGTCTTACTTTGCTGTCGCGCTTACCTTCAAAGTAAATCGTTGCATCGACCAGGTGTTCAATAGTCTTCGGGCCGGAGAAATCACCCGATTTGGTTATGTGGCCAATCAGAATTATCGGGATCTCTTTTTTCTTGCCGAGCCTGGTAAACTCACGCCCAAGCTCCCGTACCTGTTTCGTACTTCCGACGGAAGCGGAGCTATCAGGGCTTTTGAGTGATTGGATCGAGTCTACTACGACGCAGACTGGATCGATCTCGTCAAGATGATGGATTGATTTTTTCAGGCTGCCGCCACTATAAACTATCAGGTCCTCGGAGGATAGGTTTAACCGTTCTGCCCTCATTTTTAACTGTTTGGAGGACTCCTCCCCGGAGACGTAAAGGACTTCGCCCTGACTGGATAAATTATTTGCGGCCTGAAGCAGTAGCGTGGACTTCCCGATGCCGGGGTCGCCGCCAAGGAGAATTATTTCGCCGGGAATTAACCCACCACCTAAGACTCGGTCGAACTCCTCGATTCCTGTGGGTATACGGTCCTTCGGGTCGAAAGAAATATCGGAGAGTGGGGTAGGGGATTCACTGGTTAGCACCTCGTCGGTTTCAGCTTCAGAATCTTCTTCCTGTTCAAAGGCATCCCACTCTCCACATTTTGGGCACCGCCCAAGCCACTCGACTGACGTGAAGCCACAATTAGTGCACTTGTATGCCATTCACTATCAATCTCCGACACCGACGGTGCTCTTCTCGTTAACCCCCTCTAAATCTATTTCGCCTTCCTTGCTATCCACGTAAACTACGTCCTTGTCGGCAAAGTCGTCCTTGAGCAGGTGGTCCGATATTTTGTTCTCAATCAGGCGTTCTATTGTTCTCCGCATTGGTCTAGCTCCGTATTTGGGGTCGTAACCCTTATCGACAAGTAAACCTTTTGCGGATTTGGAGAGCTCTAATTGCAGACCGTGTTTCTTTTGCAGTCTGTCGTCCAACCTATCCAGCATAAGGTCGGCAATTTGGAATACCTCTTCCTCAGTTAGCTGGTGGAAGACAACTGTATCGTCCAGCCTGTTCAAGAACTCGGGCCTGAATTCGTCCTTGACCTTCTCCATTACCATGTTCTTCATATCTTCGTAGGATTCCTTTGAGTCTACCTGTTGTGAGCCGAAGCCTAGCTGGGTCTTGTCCGTAATAAGCTTACCACCGAGGTTGGAGGTCATTATCATGACGCTGTTACGGAAGTTGACCTGTCTTCCCTGGGAGTCAGTCAGAACGCCGTCCTCCATTACCTGAAGCAGTATGTTGAAGACGTCACTGTGCGCCTTTTCTATTTCGTCGAATAGGATGACGGAGTGTGGTCTGTGTCGTACCGCTTCCGTGAGTTTTCCGGCTTCCTCGTAGCCGACGTAACCCGGAGGAGCGCCGGTCAGGCGCGATACGTTGAATTTCTCCATGTACTCGGACATATCCACGCGGATGAGGGCTTCTTCGTCCCCAAAAAGAAATTCGGCCAGGGTCTTGCTTAGTTCGGTTTTTCCCACGCCCGTCGGACCGAGAAACATGAAGGAACCGATTGGTCTATCCGGGTCCTTGACGCCCGAATAGGCCCGTCTTAGTGACTGAGAAATGGCCTTTACCGCTTCGTTCTGGCCGATCAACCGCTTGTGAATTTCATTTTCCATGTCGACCATGCGTTTCCTCTCTTCCTTTTGCAGACGGCCGACGGGAACACCGGTCCAGGAGGAAACCATTTTTGCTATGTCCTTTCCTTCGACCATTCCGTCGCCGTTATGCGACCCTTCCCCTTTTTCGTCATAGTTCTCCAGTTCCTCGTCCAGTTCCATCCGTTCGTCCCGCAGCTCTGCGGCTTTCTCGTAGTTGCCAGCGTCGGTCGCCTCTTCTTCCCGCTCCTTGATCGTAATTCTTTCCCGGGAGACCTCTCGCAGTTCGGGCGGCAGGTTGAAGTTGTCCAGCCGGACCTTTGCTGCCGTCTCGTCAATCAGGTCTATTGCCTTGTCCGGCAGGAACTGACCCGTTATGTATCGGTCACTCAACCTTGCTGCCTGGTCGATTGCCTCGTCGGTTATTTTGACGTTGTGGTGACTTTCGTACCTATCCCTGATCCCTTCCAGGATTTCTATGGTATGTTCTATCGAGGGCTCCTCCACGGTTATGGTCTTAAACCTGCGTTTGAGGGCCGGATCCTTTTCCACGGATTTCCGGTAATCGTCAATAGTTGCGGTACCGATGCTCTGTATCGCGCCGGACGCGAGGGGCGGTTTCAGGATAGATGAAGCATCTATTGCACCCTCTGCTCCGCCGGCGCCGACGACAGTACTCAATTCGTCAATGAACAGGATAATCTGGTCCTGGTTCGATACTTCGTTTATTAGCGTCTTCAGTCGCTGTTCAAATTCTCCGCGGTACTTGGTCCCTGCCACCATTGCAGCCATGTCGACTTCGTATATCTTTTTGTTTGTCAGTAGCTGTGGTACTTCCTGACTCGCGATTCTCTGAGCCAGACCTTCCACGATCGCGGTTTTGCCGACTCCGGCTTCTCCTATCAGGACCGGATTGTTCTTTTTCCGTCTACTGATGGTCTGTATTACGCGGTCGATTTCTTGCTCTCGTCCTATAACGGGGTCGAGTTCGTCTTCCCTTGCCTCTTCTATCAGGTTTCTTCCGAATTCTTCCAGAACTCCTTCCTCGCTACTACCCTTCTCCGTGGATTGGAGCTTCAGTTCCATGCCCTGCTTGGAGTCGCCCTTTCTCACCATGGAGAAGTAGGAACGCGCCTTTCGGGAAGTAATCCCGAACTGTTTGATTACGGAAGAGGCAGTTCCATCTCCCTCTTCGAGAATGCTGATCAGGAGATGAGCAGGTTCAATCTTGTTCTCGCCCTGAGTAGACCTGGCCTCGTCGTACCCCATCTTCATTATCTTTTTGAGCTTAGAGGTTGGCTCTAGTTCGTCCTGGAGGGGTAGCGACAACTCCTCTTCGTCGTTTCTCTTGACTACCCTGAGGACGTGGTGATAGGACAGGCCGTTGTCCTTTAAAAACTTGTATACTCTTGTATTTTTTGCCTTGAGCAAAGCCAATAATAGGTGTTCCGGCGAGACTGCTTTATCGTTTAATTTTTCCGCCTCGTCGTATGCCGTGGCCATTATCTCCATCGATTTTTTTGAAAACTTCTTATACATGTTACTCACCTGGCTCACCTCCCAAGAATTACTCGTCCGGCAAAATTATATATTAAGCAAATTATAGTTGTCAAAACGAAAAAACTTCCGGTGTTATTCTTACCGGTATCAACCGATTTTAAGGTCAAGCTATTCAACTTCAGCGCTTTCCTCTTCCTCGGCTCCCGGAGCTTCTTCGCCTTCTTCCAGTTCTTCTTCACCTTCTTCCAGTTCTTCTTCACCCTCGGCAAGTTCTTCCTCCAGTTCTTCTTCACCCTCGGCAAGTTCTTCCTCTTCCCCAAGTAATTCTTCCCCTATGGTCGGTTCAGTTAGGTCGATCTCGATTTCTTTCCGCGGGGCAAGGATCGAAAGTACGGTCCTGTCCTGCGGCGTAAGTATTTCTATAGCGCCAAGGTCCAGGTCCGAGACGTGTATTGCGTCGCCTATTTCCAGTTCTTCTACGTCCAGTCTAAGTATCTCGGGTATATCGGTCGCTTCCCCGTGGACAGTAATTGTTTCCATGAGCTGGTCCATGATTCCGCCGGAACTAACTCCTTCCGGAGTCCCTACCGTTACAACCGGTATATCCATTTCAACTGGGTAATCGTCCGGAACTTCGTAAAAATCCAGGTGTTCCGGTTCGTCGGTAAGGTGGTCGTACTGGATCTCTTTTAAGAATACCTTGTGAGTTTCGTCTTCCAGATCCAGTGCCAGCCTGGTGCTCCGGGTAATCCTGTTCATTAATTCCTTCATCTTCTTCTTGTCGACAGCTAAACTTACAGAGTCTCGCTCGGGCCCGTAAATTACCGCGGGTAACTTTCCCTCCCGCCGCAGAGTATTCGGGTTTTCCGAAGATTTCCTCTTACTTGCCTGAACCGTCTCCATTAATATCACCTTTCTGTTTGTTTTCTTATTCCGAAGTCGATCCTTTACCTACAATTATATTAGGAATGGGGGAACAAAGTCGACACCGACTTTTCCTTATATATCCTTTTTATCGTCTTCGCGAAGTAGTTGCCCACGGATATGTAGTTGATAAAGTCCGCCCTGGCAGCTTCCTCGTTGTTAATCGTATTCGTCACGGTAACGGTTTTGATAGGTGAGTTCTCGATTGATTCTAGCGCGTCATCCGCAAATATCCCATGAGTGCATATTGCTTCGACGTTTCTGCAACCTCTTTCCTCCAGGATTTCTGCAACTTCCGTAAGCGTGCCCCCCGTACTTATTATGTCGTCGACTATCAAACAACGCTTACAATCAACGTCACCGATTAAATTGAGCACTTTTACGTTCCCGTTTTCGCTACCCCTCTTCTTTTCAACTATTGCCAGGGGCATATTCAACTTCTGCGAAACCTTCCTGGCCCGTTTGGCGCCTCCTACGTCCGGACTTACTACCACTCCTTCGTCCGCAGAAATCTTATTTTTGATGCTTTCAGCAAGAAAAGGGTCACCTCGTAAATTATCAACCGGAATATCGAAGAAACCCTGAATCTGTCCGGCGTGAAGGTCGACGGTCAGAATTCTGTCGGCCCCTGCGGTAGAAATAATGTTAGCGACTAACTTGGCACTTATCGGGACTCTTCCCGTCTGTTTTCTGTCCTGTCGGGCGTAACCGTAATAAGGAATTACCGCCGCAATCTGTTTTGCGGAGGCTCGCTTCAGGGCGTCTATCATGAGAAGTAATTCCATCAGGCTTCTATTAACCGGAGGTGCTACGGATTGAACTACAAAGACGGAAGCCCCGCGTACTGTTTCTTTAACGTGCACCTGTATTTCGCCATCCGGAAACCTGTCCACGGTAGTCTCAGTGAGTTCCTTATCCAGGTTGGAAACTATATCCTCTGCCAGGTCCCGGTTAGAATTACCCGTAATTATCTTCAAGTTTTCCAATAAGATCCCCTCTTTAATTCGACATTTTTTATTTATTTTCGCCGGCCCCTGTTTCGGGCCCAATATATTGAAAGGGTTCAACCTCTTTCCCGTCGCTGACCTTTGAATCCCGGACTACGGCATGGCTAATAACAGCTTTGTCGCCAATTGTTGCGTTTATTACTTCAGCGTTCGGTCCGATTTCGGCCCCACTGCCGATTTCGGTCTCACCTTTCAGTGTTGTAAAGGGCCTTATCACGGTATCTCTGCCAACGGTAACGGCGGGTTCGATTATCGTCTTGCCGGGATCAGTGACCGTGACGCCTCCTTCCATGATTGATTTTGCCTTCCTGCTGTGGATTATCTCACCCGCCCGGGCGAGTTCCTGGCGCGTATTTACACCCAGAAACTCTTCCGGTGCATCCCTGGTTATTGCTTCTACGTTTTTGCCTTTTGAGGAGAAACGCTGAACCAGGTCAGTCAGGTAGAACTCGTTCTGGGCGTTCTCGGAGTCAATAGAATCGATCTCGGCCCAGAGTTCCTCTCTGTTGGCCAGGATGTATACTCCGGTATTTATTTCCTTAATCTCCTTCTCCTCGAGAGTTGCATCCTGTTCTTCCACTATCTCCAGCACCCTGCCGGATGCTCCCCTTTTTACCCGTCCGTAACCGGACGGGTCGCTCCGTTTCGTGGTGAAAAGCGAGTAGTTCGTGTTGCTTTCTTCAGTGGATTCGATGAACTGCCTGATCGAACTCGTTTTGATCAACGGCATGTCACCGGGAAACACCAGGAATCTGTCGGACTTCAATTTGGCTCTTGCCTGCTGGAGCGCGTGGGCCGTTCCTTTTTGGTCTTCCTGTAGTACGAATTCGAGATTCGAGTTCGAAAGCGAGTTTTTTACCTGTTCAGCCCCGTAACCCACTACAACCACCGTTTTGTTCAGCTTCAATGGTGTAAGTGACTCGAGCAGGTGCTCCAGGAGGGAGGAACCGCCAATTTCGTGGAGGACTTTCGGTACCTCCGATTTCATCCGTGTGCCCTTGCCAGCCGCCAGTATTACACAATCCATTAATTTTCACCGATTAAATATAATTAATCGTATTCTTGGTTGCAATGATCTCTGGGTTTCAGGAAAATAACTACAAAGGATACTGGGTTCTGAACGTTGCTCGATAGCGTTTTGTTTTCATTCAATCAACAAAAAGAGGAGGTACCATGGCTGAAGAAGAAAGCGTAAGGTATACGGAAAACCATGATTGGGTCAGGAAGGAAGGTCACGAAGTTACGATCGGCATAACGGACCACGCACAGAACGAATTAGGCGATATTGTCTTCGTCGAGTTGCCCGATATCGGGGACGAATTCAAGAAAGAAGAAGAGATGGTCGTAATTGAATCGGTGAAGTCAGTATCGGACGTCGAAGCGCCAGTTGATGGAACGATTGAAGACGTTAACGAGAGCTTGGAGGGTGAGCCGGAAAAAATCAACGAATCACCGACCGAGGATGGCTGGCTGGTAAAAATTGACATGAAGGATGAAGACCAATTTGGCTCGCTTCTCGATAGTTCGGAGTACGACGAACTCCTGGATTGAGTACCTAATTTGCCTCGAGCAACTCGTTCCTATTCCTAGAAAAGCAACTGGGGCAGGGAAGAACCCTGCCCCAGTTCTCATTTTACCTAATTATTACTTACTGGACACTGTTTAAAGGAAGGAAAAAGTTATAGACAGTAAAGTAGCCAGCGAAGCAAGTAAAGCAGCACCCCCACCGGTCCTCGAACTCCCAAGTTGAGATCTGGGTTCAGCCATTCCTTCCTGCTGGGTGCTAGTCTCCGATTCTCCGGTTTTTTCCTGGGATTTGACCTGTTTAGTCTCCTGACTTGCCTGATCCAGCGGTGAAAAGCTGGCTCCGGAGGTTCCGTACTCTACGGAAAAAGAGGTACTACCGTTGAAACCTCCTCCCAGAGTGATGATCCCTTTACTTCCCCAGAATACTTCTCCTTCAATTGGAACTCTCTCGGGCATGGCTCCTTCCTTAAACCCGTCGGTAATGCCAATTAAGGCCTTTGGCCGTTTCTTTTCTCCACCCTGGGCTATCCTCAAAGCGTAGGGGTGGAACAGGGCTTCCTTGTTTCTTGTAAGAACGGATATTGCAATCGGGTTTTTATCCATGTTATTCCTGATTCCCGACTTTATATCCGAACCCAGGGAACTGTTTAAAGCCCTTTCGTTCCCAAATATCGCGATTAAAATTACTCTTTCGCCCTGGTACTCGGTCTCGATAACCCGGTAAACACTGGCATCAAGGCCAAGCCTGGTCCTGATGACCCGGGATAATTTATCCGAAACCTGTTCCCCCGTCGCAATCAGGGACGAAAGCAATAACAACGATACTACAACAGCCCCGATAAGTACTAAGCTCTTTTTCTTCGACACTAAAATCACCTATCTTAAAGCAGCTGACCCGTACTACGTACTACCTAGAAGTTAGCAAATTCCGCATCCCATGAAGTTAACAAAGGCAACTGCCCACATTGACCAGAAGAAACCCAGTACCATAGCAGTTACAGGTTCCATCTAAAACACCTCCTATTGATTTGATGTGTGTGATGTATAATTCGTAACCAATCCTAAAATCTACATTGATTATAACGCCATGAGCCAATAAATCAATAAAACGATCGACGACTTTAATCGTCCGCCCCGCAGCAGTACTTGTACTTTTTTCCGCTCCCACAGGGGCATGGATCGTTTCTCCCTGGCTCGTCCTCTACTATACGCTGTTCCTGGTTTTTTTCGGCTTCTCCCGTTTCTCCTCCGGCCGATTCACCTGCTTTATTACCCTCCTTATCCGGTAAACCGCTCCTTCCTTCTCCTCCCTGGAAGTTGAACTTCGAGGTATCAACTTCGGATTCCACCGGCCTGTCAGTTCTTTCGACGTCCAGACGGGTTTTAACAAGCAGATCTACCACTTCACGGCGCAGTTCCGTCCGCATATCCTGGAAAAGTCTGTAGGACTCACGCTTGAATTCCACGAGTGGATCCTTGCCACCATAGGAGGACCAGCCAACTCCTGACTTCAAATCGTCGATCAGGTATAGGTGGTCTCTCCACTTGCGGTCGATTACCTTTATCAAAACTGACTTTATCACTTCGGGTTTGACCCCTTCGGTATTCCTGAAACGATCGAGCTGCTCGTCCCAGTTCTCGAGAACGAATTCGTCCACGTTTTCTTCGAGGGTACGACCGTTTTCACTCAGGTAGCTCTGTAGAGTAATGTTGCTGAACTCGGATAGTTCGTTTTCCAGGCCCTCTACGTCTGCTTCGTCCGTACCGTCTTCCAAACCGTGTTCTTCAATTAGGTCCTTCGCGTAGTCCACAAGTACGGGCCTCAGGTAGTCATCTATTTCGTTCCAGCTACTTTCCTCTTCATCCGATAGCAGGAAGTGATCCCTCAAGCTGTAAATGGCCTCCCTCTGCTGGGCCAGAACCTTATCGTATTTCAGGACGTTTTTCCGACGCTCGTAGTTTATGCCTTCTACCTTTTTCTGGGCCCTGCGGATGGCTTTGGTCAGGAGGGAATGTTCTATGGCTTCACCTTCTTCCATCCCGGCTTTATCCATGAGGGAATCTATACGGTCCCCGCCAAAAATCCTGAGCAGGTCGTCCTCCAGCGAGAGGTAAAACTGTGTTGAGCCCGGGTCGCCCTGCCGTCCGGCTCGTCCCCTGAGCTGGTTGTCGATCCTGCGGCTCTCGTGCCGCTGTGTGCCCAGGACGTGCAAGCCCCCGAGCTCCGCTACTCCATCGCCGAGCTTGATGTCCGTCCCCCGACCAGCCATATTGGTAGCGATAGTAATTGCGCCTTCCTGGCCGGCATCCTTTATGATATCTGCCTCCCGAGCATGGTTTTTGGCGTTCAGGACCGCGTGAGACAACCCTCGTTTATCCAGAAGCTGACTCAGTCTTTCCGACTTCTCTATCGCGTTTGTCCCGACCAGAACGGGTCTGCCTTTTTCGTGAAGCTTTTCTACTTCTTCCGCGACGGCTTCGTACTTGGCTTCCTTGGTCTTGAAGATCACGTCGGGTTTGTGTTCCCTTCTCAGTGTTTCGTTGGTAGGAACAACTACGACGTCCAGGTCGTATATATCTTCGAATTCGTCCTCTTCCGTTTTAGCCGTACCGGTCATCCCGCTGAGACCATCGTAAAGAAGGAAAAAGTTCTGAAGTGTTACCTGGGCAAAGGTCTGGTTCTCCTTCTGTACCATCATCCCTTCCTTGGCTTCTATGGCCTGGTGCAATCCGTCCGACAGCCGTCGGTCCGGCATCAGCCTGCCCGTAAATTCGTCAACCAGTACGATACCCCCATCCTTAACTATATAATCCTCGTCCTTTTTGAAGAACTCTTTCGCTTTGAGGGAGGTCTTCAGGTGGTGCAACATCGATATATTTTCGGGTGAATATAGGTCGTCCAGGTTTAAAAAGTTTTCGGCCTTGTTTGCCCCTTCATCCGTCAGGGATACGGACTGGTTTTTCTCATCTATTTCGTAATCATGACCTTCCTTGAATCGGGGAGCGAGGCTGGCGAACCTCTTGTACAGCTTGGTCGATTCTTCGGTGGAGCCCGAAATTATCAGGGGAGTACGGGCTTCGTCGATCAGCACGCTGTCTATTTCGTCAATTATTGCAAAGTGCCTATTCGCACCGACCCTCTGGTCTCCCGAAAGGACCATGTTATCTCTCAGGTAATCAAAGCCAAACTGGTTGGCCGTTCCGTAAACTACGTCGGCTTCGTAGGCCTTTTTCCTCGCTTCCGTATCCATGTCTTCCTGGATAACAGATACGTCCAGCCCGAGCTCCTCGTAGATCGGCCCCATCCACTCTCGGTCCCTTTTTGCCAGGTAATCATTTACCGTCGCGATGTGAACCTGGCCGACCAAAGCGTTCAGGTAAGCGGGCATCGTGGCCACCAGCGTCTTACCTTCCCCGGTGGCCATTTCAGCTATCCTCCGCTGATGCAGGGCTGCAGCACCAATTATCTGTACGTCATACGGTCTCATTCCCGTTTCCCTCTCTGCAACCTCCCGGACCAGAGCAAAGGCTTCCGGGATCAACTCGTCCAGCTCGGTTCCCCTATCAAGTCTATCCCGGAATTCCTGAGTTCTCTCACGCATTTCGGTCCGTGAGAGCTGGGCGACCTCGTCGGAAAGTTCGTTGACCTGATCGACGTAGTTGCGGAGCTTGGATAGTTTTTGCTCGTTTGTCTGGCCGAAAATCCAGTCTACTGCCTGTTTTACTTTTTCAAACATCTTTGACCTTCCAGTTTATTATGTATGGTTCCAGGAAGCTTCAACTTGCTGACAAATTATGGCCCAGAGGGCTCGGCAAAATCAAGAAACGGCCATGAGTTCTAATCTGGAACCCATGGCCGTCTTTAGCTATATCCGAAAAATTTAGGTCCTTAGCGCTCTCCCATCGGTAACACTGTCCGACCGAACATGGAATTTATCAGCACTGCGGCCGAGGAATACCACGCTATAAGAGCGCATAAAAGTCCCTCGTAGCCGGCAATAGTACCGACGGTCGAGTTGAATTCTCCCCAGGCAAGCAGGAAGAAAAGTATCGTCAGCGTTATGAATATCCAGGTAATTGCCCTCGGTTCCTTCAATGAGGCGATTGTCGCGTAGAACGTAAAAATACCCCATGCTATCAGGGCAATTGCCAGACCTTCCTTCGGGACGTCCGTAATTATCCCCGCCCAGGAAAGAAAATCAAAAGTGGCCAGACCAATCCAGAAGGCGCCGAAAGAAGAGAAAGCGGTAGCGCCAAATATATTATTTCGCCTAAATTCCCACATGCCGGCAAGTAACTGGGCAAGTCCTCCATAAGCTATTGCCATTGGCATTACAATCCCTATCGAACCGCTGCCGACGAGGCCGGAATTGACGAGATTAAGGATAAAAGTCGATAACGCGAAGCCTCCTAACCCCAGGGGGGCCGGATTCGCGACGTCGTCGTTGATCTCCAAGTTTAAACCCTCCGTTTATAGAGAAATTAGCTGTTGTCCGATTCCTCGAGTTTTTCCTGAAGATCTTCGACCGCTCCCGGGTTCCTGAGCGTGGTAAGGTCACCAACGTCCTCTCCTCTGACCAGGCTCTTGAGAATTCTGCGCATGATCTTTCCGGATCTCGTCTTCGGAACTTCATCCGCTATTATGATATCGGCGGGCCTTGCCGTCGGGCCGATGGTGTCGTCGACTAACTGGATAAGCTCCTCCTGTAACGCTTCGGGATCCACGTCCGCGTCCTTTTCCAGCATTACGAATGCCACCGGAACTTCACCCTTTACGTCGTCCGGGCGAGAGACGACGGCGGGTTCAGCTACCGCGTCGTGTTTACCCAGAGCGTTTTCTACTTCACCGGTTGCCAGCCTGTGACCGGCGACGTTCATGACGTCATCCAGCCTGCCGGTAATCCTGATATTTCCGTCGACGTCCTTTCTTGCTCCGTCGCTTGTAAAGTAGTAGTCGGGACCGTACTCGCTCCAGTACTCGTCCTTGAACTTTTCCGGTCTCTTGTATACTCCTCTAATTAAACTTGGCGGGAAAGGTGATTGAAGCGTCAGATATCCACCTTCGTCCGTTCCCACCGTGTTGCCTTCCGTGTCGAGTAAGTCGGCGTTAATTCCCGGGAAGGCTCTACCGGCGTAGGTGGGAATAAATGGTCCAACTCCAGGCAGGGCATTGATTACGTTTGCCCCGGTCTCAGTTTGCCACCAGGTATCTATGACGGGAGTCCTTCCGCCGCCGATATTTTCAAAGTACCAGAGCCACGCGTCCTTGTTGATTGGTTCACCTACGGTACCAAGTATTCTCAAGCTGGAAAGATCGTGCTTCTCCGGCCATTTGCTGCCCTGCTTGATGAACATCCTGATAGCCGTGGGAGCAGTATAGAATCCCGTTACTCCCTCGTCTTCAATTATCTGCCAGAGCCTGTCGTATTCCGGGTAATCCGGTGCACCTTCATATACTACCGTGGTGACACCGTTCAAAAGTGGTCCATAGTTAATGTACGTATGTCCGGTTATCCAGCCGACGTCAGCCGTACACCAGAAAATGTCGTCTTCGTGTAAGTTAAAGTTCCATTTGGCCGTAAGGTATGCCTGAACGGCGTAACCGCCTACGTGGTGCATGACTCCTTTGGGCTTACCCGTTGTACCACTGGTATACAGGATGAAGGCAAGATCGCTGCTGTTCATTACGGCGGGTTCGTGCTGGTCATCCGCGCCTTCCATCAGATCGTGGTACCAGTGGTCCCTGCCGTCTTCCATGTTTACGTCAGCATCGGTTCTTTTTACGGTAACGACGTCTTCAACCGGGGAGCCTTCCAGGCCTTTATCCGCGTTTTTCTTGAGGTTAAGGGGCTTGCCCCTGCGGTAGTAACCGTCCGCCGTCACGAGAACTTTTGCGTTGGCGTCTTCAAGACGGTCCTTGAGCGAATCGGGACTGAAAGCGGAAAACACGACACTGTGTGCTGCTCCTACTCTGGCCGTCGCCAGCATCGCAATTAGTGCTTCCGGAATCATCGGCATGTAAATGCCGACTCTATCGCCCTTTTCTACTCCAAAACCTTCAAGCACGTTGGCAAATTTGGAAACCTCGGATTGTAGTTCCGAATACGTCATTCGGATTGTCTCTTCGTCGGTCGGCTCGGGTTCCCAGATTATGGCGTTTTTGTCGCCGTTGCCGTTTTCTACGTGCCTATCAACTGCGTTATAGGCCAGGTTGAGTTTGCCACCTTCGAACCATTCGTAGTTGTAAGGTTCTTCGGTGTAAGTTTCGTCCCATTTTTCGTACCAGTCGATTCCTTCTTCCGCGTGTTTCGCCCAGAATTCTTGTGGGTTCTCGAGAGCCTCTTCATAAATCGATTCGTCAGAGACCCAGGCTTTTTCCTTCATTGCTTCCGTGGGCCAGAATACGTCCTCTCTATCAGGATCTTCTTTGACCCATTGTTTCGGTTCAGTCAATTTTTACCCTCCTGTTAGGTAGATTAAACGTGTAATACTTTTAGGGGTGGTGTGAATTATATTAACCTACCCCACTCTACCCTGCAAATTTGAGAATATACATTCTCGGTCAACCGGCCTCTTATTGCCGGACTATCTTAGCCTCATTTCCATCTTTACCGTATCCGAATCCCGTTTTACTTCTTCAAATCCCATTTTTCGAGACAGCTGTAGCATCGGTTTGTTGTTTTTCAATATGGTTGCGTAGATGCTCTGCAGGTTCTTGTCCTCCGCAACCCCAATAATAGAATCAGTTAACTTTTCACCGAGCCCAAGTCTCTGCCAGGGGTCTCCGACCACGACGGCGTATTCTCCAGTATCCTGGTTGGGTCCTATGATCAGTCTTCCGACGCCGATCATCTTTTCTTCTCCGTTTTCTTCCAGTATCCCGATGATGGCCATTTCTCGCCGATAATCAATGTTGGTGTAGCGGGTCATCTCCTCGTGGGTGATTTCGGTCCGCGGTCCGAAGAAGCGCTGACGCCATGTCTTATCGGAGAAAGAATCGAAAAGCTGGAACTCAAGCGGTTCGTCTTCCGGCTTAATCGGTCTTAGCGTGACGTTCCTGCCGTCATCCATTCGCCACTCCTCCAAGTACTGGCGTGGATAAGGTTCGATTGCCAGGTGTTCGTGTGACTCATCGACTGTCCTGTCACTGTATTCTTCATCAAGAATTATTCGGGCATCAAGGGCTTTGAACGAACCGTCGATTACGGCCAGTGGATTGATGTCGATTTCCTTGATTTCGGGAAAGTCGATAATTAACTGTGAGAACTGGATTAGTTGTTTTTCGAGTTCCCTTATATTTGCTCCTTCCTTTCCTCGGTAACCTTGAAGGAGCTGATAGACCTTTGTCTCCTCCATCAGTCTGTGTGCGAGAACTTGATTGAGCGGTGGGAAGCCAGCGGCCGTATCCTTGTAAAGTTCTACACCAGTTCCACCCCGCCCAAACAGGATGGTAGCTCCAAATAACGGGTCTTTTTTGGACCCCAGAATGAGCTCGTAATCCACGTTAGAAACCATTTTCTGAACGGATACGCCGATAATATTTGCCGATGGTCTATGACTCTCTGCGTTAGAGACGATCCTTTTGTAAGCTTCTTCAACTTCGTCCTTGTTTTGAAGGTTGAGCTCTACTCCGCCCACGTCGGTCTTGTGCGTTATGTCGTGTGAATGAATTTTGAGCGCCACCGGGTAACCGATTTCGTATGCCAGGTTCGCTGCCTGAGACGGTGATTCGGCGATTTTCGTGGTCGAGATAGGGATACCGTAGGTATCGAGAAACTTCTTTGACTCGACTTCCGTCAGGGTAGTGCGGTCGGAACGCAGCACCTTCCTTACCATGGCTTTGAGGTGGTGGTGTGGTGGTTGGTTATTTACAGGAAGTTCTTCGGGCGTTTCGTAAAGCAATTCCAGGTTACGGGCGTAGCGGTGCATATACATGAAAGCGCTTATCGCCTGTTCCGGTGTGGGTCGAGTAGGAACGTTTTGTTTTCGCAGTATTTCTCTACCTTCTTCCACCTCACCCGCACCCATGAAGGAAGTAACTATGGGCTTATCGGTCTCATTGGAGACGTTTGCAACGGCTTTTGCCGCGTCTTTAGCCGATGCCTTGCCCTGCGGGGCGTAAATAACGATTACTCCATCCACATCGTCGTCCTCTATGCAGGCCTCAATTGAACCCTCGTAACGTGCAGTATCCGCATCTCCAAGGACGTCAACGGGATTTTTTACGCTTGCCTGGTCCGGCAGGAAATCGGTAAGTTCCTCTTCGGTTTTTGTGGAAAGGTCCGCAAGCTCACCTCCGGAATCGAGGATTGCATCCGTGGTCATGATCCCGGGACCACCGGCGTTTGTCACTATAGCCATTTTAGGTCCGTCCGGCAGGTTTTGTTTGCTCAGGGTTTCCGAACTGCTGAATAGATCGTCAACGTCGGAAACTCTGGTTACGCCAACGCGCTTAAAGGCCGCATCGTAAATTTGGTCCTCCCCGGCCAGGGAACCCGTGTGAGAGGCAACGGCTTCGGCGCTTTTGGAGTATTTACCGGCTTTCACCACGAGAATTGGTTTGGTTCTGGCAAAACCACGGGCGGCACTCATAAATTTTTCCGCGTCCTTAACCGTCTCCATATACATAATTATACTATCCGTCTTCGGGTCCTGGCCGAAGTAGTCGATGAGGTCCCCGAAGTCGATGTCCATCATGTTACCAACTGAAACGAAGGCGCTGAAACCGACTTTTGCCCTTGTCGACCAGTCCAGAATCGCCGAACCCATGGCGCCACTTTGAGATAGAAATGCCACCTTGCCGGCAGCGGCGTCCTTGCGCAGGAAGGTAAGGTTGAGATCGGCACCGGGTCTAATAGTTCCCAGGCAGTTTGGGCCGAGGACCCTCATGTCGTGCTTTTTCCTGCTTTTTTCGAGTTCCTTTTCCAGCTTCTTACCCTCTTTTCCGGTTTCGCTAAAGCCGGCCGATATAACTATTGCGGAATCTATTCCGACCTTTCCGCATTCATCAATGATGCCCGGAACCGTTTTGGAGGGTGTGGCGATTACGGCCAGATCAACTTCTCCCTCGATTTCGCTTACGCTGGAAAATGCTTCTATGTCCATTACTTCGTCTCTATCGATGTTAACGGGATATATATCCCCTTCAAAACCTTCTACTATGTTTTGCATTAAAGTCGCCCCGACGGAACCTTCTTTTTCGCTTGCCCCGATCACGGCCAGCGACTCAGGCTTGAAAATATTATCCAGTTTTTTAGCTGGCATGTTGAGACCTCCTGAACAAGGTAATAACGTTGTTAAAAGATAAGTTCATTTCTCAATAGAACCGTAAAATACGAAAAGAAATATTCAAAACTAATCACGGCTAAAGTATTTTAACGAGCCCGAACTACTTTAGCAAACCCGAAATAATCGTTGTATAAGCTGGATTATCAATTTAAACTTTAGTTACCCCGTAACCAGAATATCAAGTTAGTTTTATCATTTGTAGATTTAAGATTTACTTGATAGATTGACGAAAAATTTCTACATATAGGTAGGCCCTTTTTTTCATGTTATTTATAGTGGGAAACATCGATTTGAGGAGCGAAAATGGACTTTAGTTACGATCTTTTGTTGCTGCCCGTAGTGGCAAGTCTCATTGGCTATTCTACGAACTGGATCGCCATAAGAATGCTTTTCCGTCCGCTCGAGGAGAAGAGGGTTTTTGGTTTCCGGGTTCCGTTTACTCCTGGTTTGATACCAAAAAGGCGTAATGAGATAGCCGAGAACATTGGTCAGGCAGTAGGGGCACATCTTTTGACTCCGGAAGCGATTGAAACGAGGTTACGGACTCCCGCGGTCAGGGACGAACTGGAAAAGACACTATCGAACTGGCTAGAGGATTTTTTGGAAAAGGATAGGGGTACCGTGATGGAGGCCATGCCGGAGGAAGCCAGGCCTGAACTGGAAGCGGGTTTTACGGAATTTGGGGAGAAAGTGGAAAACTGGCTGGCTGATATAACTACGGGTAAGGAAATGGAAGAGTTCCTAATGGGCCTCGTTGAAAGCGGGGTGGATTTGCTTTCCGGGAAGGAGATAGGAGAACTCGTCGATCAGACCTCCTATGAAGAAATAGCAATCAAGCTTGAAGACGTCGCGGCGGAACTGGCTGAACGCGAACAGGTGGAAGTTTTACTGGAAGAATTCTGGATCGAAAAATTGAGAGATATTGGGGAAAGGGAAGGGAGCCTGGAGGATTACCTTGGGGAGGAGCTGGAGGGTTTGTTAATTCGTCAGGTCGAGGCCAACGTCCCGTTCCTCCTGCGACGCGGGGCTGAATTGCTCGATCGTCCCAGGTTGCGTTCCCGGTTAAACGAGGTCGTAGTAGACTTCCTGGACGAGAGAATAGAGGGAGAATTTGACGAGGATTCAGTCTGGGACCAGGTCAAGCGTGGCTTTCTGGAAACGGTAGTTATGCCCCAGGAAAGGTTGAAACGGGAGGTCGGTGAGGTAATTGACGAAGGTATCCCGAAGCTGATGGAGTTGATGGAACAGGAGGAATTTAGAAAAGAAGCTGCAGCTTCGGGAGTCAAGACCTTAAAACGGTTTTTGAGGAAGGACGTATCGGAACTGGTCCCCGCGGAGGAAGGTAAAGAAAAGGCGGCCGGGATACTTACCGACTTATCCCTTGCGCTTTTACGGAGCAAAAAGGTAAGGTCCTTCTTTTCTCAGGGTTTGGTTAAAGTTCTGAAAAGCTCAGAAGGAAAACGGCTCGACGAACTGGTTGATCTCGACCAGGAAGAAGAGAAGGAAGCTATAGTTAGGTCCGTGAGTGGGTACCTGGTTGAAACTATTGGGTCGGAAGACGTGCAGGAAGAATTGGCCCGGGTCGTTTCGAAGCAACTGGAGGAGCTAAAGAACAGAAGGCTGGGAAAGCTGTCGAACTGGGTCGACCCGGAAAGGGTTACCCCATTTGCCGGACCGATAGTTGACGAACTCCTGGGTGTCGTATCCCGTCAGGGTCCCTCGCTTTTGGGAACGATCGACGTGGAAGAAGTAGTTAAACAGGAGGTCAACGATTTTCCAATAGATAGGGTGGAAAGGCTCGTTTTGGATGTGACGGGAGATCAGTTCAGGGCGATCACCTGGTTTGGAGCCCTGATAGGTTTTCTCGTCGGAATCCTGCAAATTCTGATACTGACGCTTGGTGGTCCGTAGTGCACCCATTAGCCTTCCGGCTGGGCCCTCTTACGGTTCGCTGGTACGGGATAGCTTACGCAGCTGCCCTGCTGGTAGTACTTGCAGTACTCAGCCGCGAGTCCCGCCGGAAACAGCTTGAGCTGGAACTGAACGACCTGATTGATTTTATCCTGCTCGTATTTCCGTTAGGCCTTATAGGAGCAAGGTTATACTACGCCCTGTTTTACCTGGATTTCTTCACTGATAACCCCCTTGCTTTGATCGGGATGAGCGGAGGTGGCTTTGGATTGGCCGGCCTGGCTATTCACGGTGGCCTGATTGGAGGTCTGGTCGGACTCGTGGCATATTCCCGGTGGAAAGGTGTTGGTCTCCTGGAATTCGCCGATGCTCTGGCTCCGGCCCTGGTTCTCGGGCAGGCAATTGGCAGGCTGGGTAACTTCATGAACGGAGATGCCTATGGGTACCCGACTGATGCGCCCTGGGGGATAGAATTCGCGAAAAATACCGCGGCGGGGGCGGAATTCCCGGGGCAGAGGTTACACCCAACCATGCTATACGAGTTTGCCCTCAACCTCCTGATATTTGCGACACTGTGGCGGTTGAGGCGGAGAGGGTACAGAAAGGGTTTTATCGTTTCCCTTTACCTCATACTCTATTCGGTCGGTCGATCCGTCATTAGCTTCTACCGGGCGGGTAGTCTCTGGGTTGGCCCGATCAGAGCGGCTCATCTCATCAGCATAATAATTGTGGCCGGGGCTGGCTATTTTATCTGGCAGGGAAAGCTATACCGAAAAGTGGAGAAAAAAAGTGGCTGAGCTTTATTCTGTATCCCTGCAGGCCCGGAGAAAACTGGTAAAGAGAGGGTGAGGGTCCTCGAGCCGAGAGTTAAACTCCGGGTGAAACTGCACGCCTATGTACCAGGGGTGGTCCTCGTACTCGATAACTTCTACTAGCTGGCCATCCAGAGAGGTTGCGGCCATTTTCATTCCGGCAGCCTCGAATTCCTCTCTATAGTCGTTGTTGAATTCGTACCGGTGTCTGTGCCTTTCCGAGATAGTACTTTTGTCGTAAATCTCTTCCGTCTTCGTACCGGGAGCGATTGTCGACTCGTAACTGCCGAGTCGCATGGTGCCACCTTTCTTCTCAATTTCGATTTGCTCGGGCATCAGGTCTATGACCAGGTCGGAGGCGTCAGGGTTAAATTCCGTGCTGTTTGCCTTCCTGTGACCTATAACGTTCCTGGCAAATTCGATGGTTGCGACCTGCATGCCGAGGCAGATCCCAAAGAGAGGAATACCTTTCTTCCTTGCCAGTTTGGCGGTCGTTATCTTACCTTCGACTCCCCGTTTGCCGAAGCCAGGAGGTATAACTACCCCGTCCACCTTTTCCAGGTGTTCCTCCAGGTCGCTTTTTTCGAGGTCCTCCGAGGAAAACCAGAGGAATTGCGGTTTGATTCCGGTTTCGGCAGCACCGTGCTGAAAGGCCTCGGTTATGCTGATATAAGCGTCTTCCAGTTCGGTGTACTTGCCAAACATTCCTATTGTTACTTTGTCATCGGGGTGCTTGATCTTCTCAACCCTGCGTGACCAATCGGACATGTCCTTGTTTCGCTTGGGAAGGTCAAGCTGCTCCAGTACCCTTTCGTCGAGTTCCTCCTTATCCATTGCCATAGGCACTTCGTAGATTACGTCCATATTCTGGTTTTCTATGACGTTCTCCGTCGGTACGTCGCAGAAGAGTCCTATCTTGTTCCTTACGGACTGGGGTAAGTCCCGATCGCACCGCGCCACTATGATATCCGGAGTAATTCCTATTCCGCGTAACTCCTTGACGCTGTGCTGCGTTGGTTTTGTTTTCAGTTCTTTGGACGTTTTCAAGTACGGCACGAGCGTTAGGTGGATGAACGCCACGTTCTCCGGCGGTATCTCGTCCTTCATCTGGCGTAAAGCTTCGAGAAAGGGCAGGCTTTCTATGTCGCCGACCGTCCCTCCAACTTCTGTGATTATCAAGTCCGAATCGGATTCCTCCAGAGGCTGCTTTATATCACGTTTGATCTCGTTCGTAATGTGAGGAATTATCTGGACGGTTTTCCCCAGGTATTCTCCTTTTCGTTCCTTCTCCATTACGGACGAGTAAACCATTCCGGTGGTAACGTTGTTGGCCCCTGTAAGCTCTTCGTTGATGAACCTCTCGTAATGACCCAGGTCCAGGTCCGTCTCGGCTCCGTCCTTGGTGACGAAGACTTCGCCGTGCTGGTACGGGTTCATGGTTCCTGCGTCAACGTTTAAATAAGGATCTACCTTCTGTAGAGTTGGTTTGAATCCGCGAGACTTCAATAAACGTCCGAGAGAGGCCGCAACTATTCCTTTTCCCAGGCCGGAAAGTACGCCGCCCGTGACGAAAATGTATTTATTATCGGAATTTTTATGGTCTTTATTATTCATGACGAATTATTGTAGATAAAGTTTCTCCCAGGTGCAATGACCATGAAAACGAAATTTTCTCACGCTAAGCTCCGCCCCGGAAACCGGGTTGATAAAAGGGGTGAAAACCTATCAGCTTCCAAAGGACTCGTTGAATATTTTTTCGTGGATCCGAAAGGAACTTTCACCGTAAAGAACTAACCTGGCTAGCTCTGGGGCTCCGTTTTTTTCGAGAAAACTCTTTATGGTATTGATAGCAATTTCTCCTGCTTTTCCTTCCGGATACCCGAAAGCTCCCGTACTCAATGCCGGGAAAGCGACGGTTTTGACCCCTTCCTCTTTTGCAAGTTTCAGGCTATTTCGATAGGAAGATTCTAGGAGTTCTGGGTCTTCGGGGGAATCACTGTAGACCGGACCCACCGTATGGATTACGTAAGCCGCTGGAAGTTCGTACCCTTTTGTCAGCTTGGCTTCTCCTGTTTCGCAGCCGCCCAGTTGCTTGCTTTCCTCCCAGAGTTTCGGGCCGGCAGCTCTATGTATCGCTCCAGCGACGCCGCCACCTGGTGCCAGTTTCTTGTTGGCGGCATTAACCACGGCCTCGGTTTCCTGTTTTGTTATGTCACCCTGAAGGAGTTCGAATTTATTCCCATTGACTTTCTCCTGTAAAAAGTTATCCTTTCCGGCCATTTTCTACCCCCATTTTACCGCCAGGTATCAGTACTCTCTCCGGCTATGCTCTTTTAACTTCTTTTCTATCCTCCTCTCCTGGTCCCTTTTCTTTATCTTTTCCCTTTTGTCGTACTCCTTTTTTCCTTCCCCCAAGCCGAGTTTTACTTTTGCGTACCCCTTCTTAAAATAGATCTCGACCGGGATCAGCGAGTAACCTTTCTGCTGTGTTTTGCCGATCAGCCTGTTGATTTCTGGCTTGCGCAGCAGTAACTTCCTTTTCCTTCTTGGTTCGTGGTTCTCCCTGTTCCCCTGTTCATAGCGCGCTATGTGGACGTTATGCAGGAATACTTCTCCATCAGTAACTTTTGCGTAACCGTCTTTGAGGCTACAGCGGCCGGCCCTGAGACTCTTTACCTCCGTCCCCCGGAGAACCATGCCGGCTTCGTAAAATTCTTCGAAATCGAAGTTCCGATAAGCTCTTTTGTTTTTAGCTACTGATTTGACCATTTTCACTCACGGTTTGGGAAGTATTCTGACGTTTTTAGCCGAATAAGTTCAAATTACTACGCTTAAAAAACTGAACGCACGTTCTTTGAGGTGAAAACCTGCCTCAACCTGAAGAAATGCTCTGGAGATTAATAAATGGCAAAGCCGACTCAGTCGATAACTTCCTGGTAATCCTATTATCTATTATTTCGAAGCCTGGAGAATTTTTTGCAAAACGACCGAGTTCGTTGAGGAGGGGGGTTGAAAAGCGGTTATTCCTCTTCTTCGACTTCTATTATCTGTTCGCCATTGTAGTACCCACAATTGGCACAGACGCGATGGGGAAGCTTCAACTCGTGGCAATGAGGGCATTCAGTTGCCGTAGGATTAACTACGGGTTTGTTGCCTGCATGCCTCTTTCGCTTGCTCGATCTCGACGTTCTAAACTTTGGTACAGCCATAATTCCTCCTCAGTTATCTCTTGATTTCAATACTCCCCTGATTTTAATAAAGGGGTACTGGCTTTTCAACTTTCCAGAGTGAAGGTAACGGGGCCGTCGTTCGTCAGGTCGACCTTCATATAACTTCCGAATTTTCCCGATTCTACCCGATAGGGATGTTTTTCCTTCGTTCGATTGACGAATTCCCGGTAGAGCTTCTTTGACTTATCGTAATCAGCGGCCATCGAAAAATTCGGCCTTCTGCCCGAAGTTAGCTGGCCGTACAGGGTAAACTGGGATACGATTAATACTTCACCTTCTACCTCATCTATTGAAAGGTTCATTTTCCCGTCTTCGTCCGGGAAAATCCTCAAGTTTAAAATACTTTCGACTAGATCGTCGACGTCTTTTGCTTCATCTCCCTTTTTTACGCCGAGAAAAATAAGCATACCGTAGTTAATTGATCCCTCGCTCTCTTTCTCCACCATCACTTCGGCCTCTTCTACAACCTGGATCAGTGCTTTCATATATCCTCCT
>JGI1684J13235_1000014_pt1 | contig 67418 bp, 50 predicted proteins | sample PonA232FremontCA_2_FD_13235 | JGI IMG/M metagenome (IMG submission 13235) | reverse complement strand
CTCGGACGGCTCGACCTGATTGACGTGTTGAAAACGCGAGAGTAATGGGTTGGGGGTTGTGGGTTTCGGGTTTAGTGTTGGGGTTGGGATTGGGATTAGGGTTGAGAATTGGGCGTACAGGGGGACGGACGTGTACTGTGAACTTTCAAGTGAGGTGTTGGTGATGATTTGGAATCGGTCGGTGGTGATTGGAGCAGTGGTCGTGGTCGCACTTGCGCTGCTGGTGTACGGCTTTTGGCCGGAGGCGACGCCGGTGTCGGTGGAGGAGGCGACGCGCGACTCGCTCCGGGTGACCGTGGAGGAGGAGGGCCAGACGCAGCTCCGCGAGGAGTACGTGGTCTCGGCGCCGACGACCGGCTATCTGAAGCGCGTGCCGGGCGAGGCGGGCGACTCGGTGCGGCAGAATGAAGTCCTGGCACGTCTCGCCACGCTGCCCTCGAAGGTGCTCGACGCCAGCGACTACCAGGCGGCCGAGGCGCAGGTGCAGGCCGCCCGGGCCGCGGTGCAGCGGGCCAAGGAGGAACGGGCGGGGGCAGAGGCATCCTTTCAATACGCAAAAGAGGAGCACCGGCGCCTCCAGCGGCTGCACGAGCAGGGGACGGCATCCCAGCAGCAGCTCGAGCAGGCGAGGGTCGAGTTTCGACAGGCTCGCGCCACATACCGATCGGCGAAGCAGGCCGTGGCGCAGGCCCGGGGCGAACTTGATGCGGCCCGCAGCCGGATTGCGTTGGGGGCTCCCAGCGATGATCTGTCTACGCGGGCCTCGATCCGGGCGCCGGTTGACGGCCGGATTCTTCAGGTTCATCAGGAGAGCGCGGGGGTCGTGCAGGCGGGGGCGCCGCTCGTCACGATGGGCCATCCCGACTCGCTGGAGGTGTCGGTGGACGTGCTCTCGTCCGACGCCGTCCGCATCACCGAGGGCACGCCGGTCGAGATCGTGCGCTGGGGCGGGGGCGGTACGCTCGACGGACGGGTGCGGGCGGTGCCGCCGCAGGGACAAACGGAGGTGTCGGCCCTCGGCGTGGAGGAGCAGCGGGTAGAGGTGCTCGTAGACTTTATTGATCCGTCGTCCCGTTGGGCACAGTTGGGAACGGGCTATCGCGTGGTCGCGCGGTTCGTTCTCTGGGCGGACGGCGACGTGTTGCAGGTGCCACAGAGCGCCCTCTTCCGCCACGACGGCGGGTGGGCGGTGTTTGCCGTGCGCGGAGGGCGGGCGGAGCGCCAGCCGGTGGACGTGGGCTACCGGAGTGGCCTCCGGGCGCAGATTACCGATGGGCTGAGCGAAGGGGTGCAAGTCGTTACCCACCCGGGAGAGGCGCTGGAGGAGGGCAGTCGCGTGGAGGCGCGGTAGACCGGGCACTGGTTCGATCGTCCTTTCGTCGGGGCACTCTCGACTTCTTCAATCAATAACGAGGCTTTTCGCAACCCAGGAGACGACCGGTCCGTTCATTTTTGACGTAGCCGTACTCCGCCCTGTGGTCGAACACGCGCGGGGCCAAGCGGTCCCATTAGCAGTATCGACTTCCGGACACTCCTCCCACCAGCCCTCCTCCTCATGCCGACCGACGCGACGCTCCACTCCGCACAGTCCCCCACCACCCTGCCCCCTTCCCCCTTCCCCACCGACGACCCCATCCTGAGTCAAATCGGCAACACGCCGATGCTTCCGTACCCGGGGGTTGCAGACGGTCGTCTCCTCTGCAAGATGGAGTCGGAGAACCCGACCCGGTCGATGAAGGACCGAATCGCGATGGGCATCCTGTCGGAGGCCCTCGCGGACGGTGCCTACGACACCGTAGTGGAGGCCAGCTCCGGCAACACGGCCGGGGCCGTGGCGCTCGTGGCGAACCGGCTCGGCGCGTCGTGCATCCTGACGTGTCCGGAGGGCACGAGCCCCGACAAGATCGGCTACATGAAGGCGTTTGGCGCAGAGGTGCATACGTGCCCGGACGTGGACTCGGACCACCCCGACCATTACCGCGCGGTGGCCGAGCGCCTCGCCGAAGAGCACGATGCGTTTCTGGTCAACCAGTACTATAACCAGTCAAACCCAGGCGTGCACTACCGGTGGACGGGCCGCGAAATCTGGGCGCAGGCCGGCGCCGAGATGACGCATCTCGTAAGTGCTATGGGCACCGGCGGCCTGCTCAGTGGCAGCGCGCGGCGCGTGAAGGAGGCGGCGGAGGCCGCCGGCCGCAACGTCACGGTAGTGGGCGTCGACGCCGAGCATTCCAACATCTCCACCGCCTTTCGCGGCGACGAGCCGGTGCCCTACAACACCCGCGTGGAGGGTCTCGGAAAGGGCGGCGAGCTGCCGACGATGTGGTTCGACTACATCGACGAGATGCGGGACGTTTCCGACGAGCAGGCCTTCGAGCAGGCCCGTGCAGCCGCTCAGGAGCACGGCATGCCCATTGGGCCGAGCGCCGGGGCGGCCCTGTCCGTAGGCCTCGAGATTAGCGCGGCGCACCCGGACGCCCGGGTCGTAACCATCATCTGCGACGGGGGCGAGCAGTACTTCGACACCTTGTTCTAGGGAGGCTGCGGGCGCCGCGCAGGTCAGGGACCTTCCAGAGCGCTTAGCTGGTGACCGCCGTGAGACCGCCGGTGAACATGCCTGCGACCACACTGATCACGACGTAGGCTAGGAACCCGACGATGATCGTGATGAACGTCTTGGTGTTGTCGAGGTCGAGGCCCTGCCGAATCGCGATGAAGCTGGCGACGAGGGCCCAGATGCCCCCGACCAACGCCCCAAAGCACGGAACGACGGCGAACACGAGGGGCGTCTGTGCAAAGCCGATCACGCGTAGCATCTCGCCGAGATCGGCCCGTGCATCGAACAGAGAGGTGCCAATCCAATAGGTCAGGGCCGACCAGACGACCCACCCGACGAAGGCGGCGATGAGCGTCACCAGAAAATTGGGCCCCGCTCCTCCGCCCCAAATGCCGGCCGAAACGGAACTCCCGATGGCCTGACAAACGGCCGCAATGGCCACGACGCCGGCCGCCTGTCCCGTAGCGGTCGCGTCGTGCTCAATTTGCTCAAAGGTGGGGACATCGAGTTGAAGAACCCCGATCATGCGCTGAACCATGAGACTAGTTGGGTTTCGTGGGAGGGCTCAACGAGCCTCTCTTCCGGACGTGATTCCCAAGAAAAGAGAGTATGATTTGAGATGGTGCTGCGGGCATAATAGCCTATGCACCCGGAAAATAAAACGGAATGACAAAAAAAGCCCTGCCTCGCCGAGAAAAGCGAGACAGGGCGCGGTTCAGGCAGGCGACTGGAAGGTTGCGTCCGAACGCTCACCGTCGGGGCTGGAGGGGCCACGCCTCGGCGGGCAGGACGTCCTCGTGCGCCTCAATGGCCTGCCGGGCGGCGTCGGCCGCCGCGAAGGTCCCAACGACCACACGGTACCGGAGGCCCTGTTCGGTCTCGGCCGCCACAATTTCGACGGGCATGTCGGCGGTAGGGAGTTGCTCCCGATACCGATCGGCCAGCGTCTCGGCCCCTTCCTGGCGGCGCATCGAGGCAACCACAATTCGCCACTGCCGCGCGCGGTCCTGCCCAGCACGGCGGGCCACACGGACCTCGATCGTGCGGGCGTCGCTGCCAGCGTCGTTGGACACCGTGAGCCGCGCGGTGTACCGGCCCGGCTGCTCGTAGGTGTGGGTGGGGGCTGAGCCCGTCGCAGTAGCCCCGTCGCCGAAGCGCCACTCGTAGGTCGGCGCACTGTCCCCGGCCACCGCGCTGTTGAACTGCACGGGCGTTCCCGTAGCCACGGGGTTGGGGGTGGCCGTGAGCGACGCGATCTGGGCCGCCGTTGACAGGTCCGAATCCTCGGATGAACGCCTGACCCGAACCGTCATGGTCTTCTGGGCCGTCCCTGCGTCGTTGCGCGCCCGAAAGACCACTGTGTAGGTGCCCGGTTGGTCGTAGCGGTGGGTGGCCGTCGACCCGTTCGCGGTTGCGCCGTCGCCCCACTCCCACTCGTAGCTCAGGGGGCGGGCGGCAGCCTCTTCATTGACCGATGCCGTGAACGTCACGGCCGTGCCAGGCTCCACAGAAGCAGGGCCGTCGAGGGAGCGCACGGCCGGCGGGGTAGGGGTAGAGGGCGACAGGTTGATCGTAAGTCCGAAGCCGAGAAGCTGCCCGACGGTGTCGAACGCGCCGTTTGCACGATCGGCACCGTCAATCGCGTCGTCCGGCAGGGACGCATGAAAGCGCGACTCGACATAGAACGAAAGCCGCCGCCCAAGGAGAATGTCCACGCCTCCTCCTAGCGATGGACCGATCCCCAGACTTGTGGGCGGGGTATCGCCCCCGAACGTTGCGCTGATTCCCCCGTCGACGTAGGGCGCAATCCTCTGGCCAGGCGTGCCAAATGTATAGCGTCCCAGCAGATGCGGGGTGTAGCGGTACGAATCCGTGATTCCACTCGGCCCGCCGCCGTACCCGACAATGGGATAGTTCCCCCCTTGAACACCGAGCGCAAGGCTCCAGGCAGGCGAGAACCGATAGCCGACCTCCCCGGCCACCACGACCGGTACGCCAGACCCGCGCGTAAACTCTTGCAAGTCAAGTGGATGACTCGCGTTTTGGGCCGGAAAGTCCCCGGTATAGTCGGCGATGCCGGCCCCGAACTTTCCGTAGAAGGTGTTTCCGGAGCGCTCGGGCTGCGCGTGGACGGGCGCGGCAAGAACTGCAAGCAGGGCAGCAAGGGCGAATGCGCAGCCCCACCGTCCCGGTGGGGCCTTGCAGAAGGAGATGTGAGAGCAAAGCATGGGAGATGTGTATCCGAAGTGATTGGCCATGTGTGACATGGAGCACCCCCGTCGATTTACCGGGTTCGATGCCCCCATCCGGGGCCAATGTCCACCCGGACGGCCGCTGAACAGGGAGATGCCCCTCCGTTTTCTGACACATATTTCGAGCACAAAGAGTATTCCAGGCACTCCAGACGCCACGGGGCGGGCACTTGTAGGAGCCGCGGACTTGACGAACGCGTCCTGCATCCGTCTATTGGACCCTGGTGACCAGGGTTACACATTGCGTGCCCCCGTCGATTCTCCCAAGGCACCATGCCGCCTCCTTCCTCCTCCCCTCCGCCCATCGGCATTGACGTGGGCGGAACGTTTACCGACTTCGTGGTCGTGACCGCGGACGGCCTTCGGGTGCACAAGGCGTCCACTACGGACCCACAACAGAAGGCCGTAGGGACGGGCCTCTCGTCTCTCGACGCCCCCTCTACCGCGCCCGTCGTGCACGGCACCACCACGGCCACCAACGTCCTACTCGAACGACGGGGGGCCCGCACGGCGCTGGTCACCACTAAAGGATTTGCCGACGTGCTCGCCATCGGTCGGCAGGCCCGGCCGGCGCTCTACGACCTCCAGCCGTCACGCCCGCCCCCACTGGTGCCCGCCAAGCACCGCTACGAGGTGCCCGAGCGGCTGAGCGCAGACGGCGAGGTGCTCACCCCCCTCAACGAAGACGCCGTGCGACGGGTGGGGCAGCATCTCGCGGAAGAGGACGTAAAGAGCGTGGCCGTCGTCTTTCTTTTTTCGTACCAGAACCCGACGCACGAAGCGCGGGCCGCCGCAATCCTTCGGGATGCCCTCCCGAACGAGGTCTCGATTACGCGAAGCAGTGCCCTGCTGCCGGAATACCGAGAGTACGAGAGGACGGCCACGACGATCGTCAACGCCTACGTCCGCCCCCCAGTAGCGCACTACCTGCGGCGGCTCGACGATGCGCTGGCGAAGCGCTCGGTGCGCGTCATGCAGTCGAACGGGGGTACCATCGGGCTCGCCCACGTCGTCGAGCAGCCCGCCCGGCTGGCCCTGAGCGGCCCGGCCGGCGGCGTGGTAGGGGCCCTCGGCGTGGCCCAGCGGGCGATGGACACCGACGCCCCCCGCATCATGACGCTCGACATGGGGGGCACCAGTGCCGACGTGGCGCTGTGCAACGGGGCCGTGCCGCGCACCACCGAGCATGCCATTGCGGACCTGCCGCTGCGCCTCCCCGCGACCGACATCCACACCGTGGGAGCGGGTGGGGGGAGCATCGCCCACGTCGACGCGGGCGGCAGCCTCCGAGTGGGTCCGGAGAGTGCCGGGGCCGAGCCGGGCCCCGTCTGCTACGGGCGCGGCGGGACAACGCCGACGGTTACCGACGCGCACCTCGTCTTGGGTCGCCTGAAGGCCGAGCACGTACTGGGCGGCGAGGGCGACCTCGACATGGCCCCCGCGGCGGCCTACGAGGCCATGGCCGATCTCGGGACCGATATGGGCCGCTCGCCGGAAGACACCGCACTCGGCATCCTGCGCGTGGCGAATACGACCATGGAGCGGGCTCTCCGGCGTGTCTCGGTGGAGCGGGGCCACGATCCGCGCGACTACACACTCGTCGCCTTCGGCGGGGCTGGGCCGCTCCACGCCACGGCTCTCGCCGAGGCCCTCGGCATGCGGCGCGTGCTGGTTCCCCCTACGCCCGGCGTGCTCAGTGCCCTCGGCCTGCTGATGGCCGACGTGGTGTACGACGCCTCCCGGGCCGTCTTGCGCCGCGCTGCGCCCCTCCGCGACGACCCATCCCCCCTTCGCACCGCCGCCGACGCCGTGGCGTCCGAGGTGCGCGCCGTGCTCACTGACCACGGCGCCCCCGACCTTCAGTTCGAACTCGACCTGCGCTACGCGGGCCAGAGCTACGAAGTGCGTGTGCCAGTGGCGTCCCCGATCACACGTGCGCGTGTCGACGAGGCCGTTCGGACATTTCACGGGCGCCACCGGGGGCGCTACGGCCACGCCGATCCCGACGCGCCGGTGGAGGTGGTGGCCCTCCGAGGACGAGGAACTGTGGCCGTCCCAACGCCGCCCCTGCCCCACGAGCCCGAAACCGAGGCCCCGCTCGACGACGCTGTGCTCGGCACACGGCCTGTGTGGTTCGCCCCCGACGGCCCCATCCCAACGACCGCCTACGCCCGCAGCGCCCTGCACCACGGGCACACGCTCGAGGGCCCGGCCGTGCTTCACCAGTACGACACGACCCTCGTGGTGCCGCCGGATTGGCAGGCCCACGTCGATGCCGGGCAGAACGTTTGGATCGAGCGATAGCCGCCGCTGGTCATTGGCAGCCGGGCGCGTGTTGGAGACGTGCGGGGCTTCCCCTTGCCGCTGCTGACCCAGAGTTTTTCGACGGCCGCTCATGTCCGATGCTCGTCCGTTTGACGAATGGTGCCGGCGCCTGAAGGCGTCGGACCGCTCGGCGTACGCCGAGTTGTTTGAGGCGATGTACGGACCGCTGTTCCGGTACGTGCGCTCCATTACGGGAACGCCCGATACGGCACAGGACGTGACGCAGGACGTGTTTATCCGGCTTTGGGAGGTGCGCGACTCGCTCTCGCCGGACCAGTCTCTGGAGGCTTACCTCTACCGCATGGCCCGCAACCGGGCGTACAACCATGAGCGCAATCAGCGTACCCGGACGGAGAAGGAAGAAGACGTGCGCGAGAAAACGCCCGCTCAACCGTCCCCGCCCACGCGCCCCGACACACAAGCCCGTGCGGATCAGCTCGAGGATCGGCTCTGGCAGTGGATTGGGGAACTCACCGAACGGCAGCGCGAGGCGCTCGTCCTTAGCCGCTTCGACGGCCTGAGCCACGACGAAGTGGCCGATGTCATGGACATCTCGCCCCGAACGGTAAACAACCACATTGTGCGGGCCCTGAAGCACCTGCGCGGGCGCATCGACGATTACGAACCCGACCTGCTAAATGCCGATGAGCACTGATACGCCGGATCTCCCTCCCGACCTGAAGGCTCGTCTTCGGGAGGAGCCGACCGACACACGCGCCGACCTTAAAGCGGTGTGGGATCTGCTCGGGGCCGCCGAAGACCGGGCCGCCGACGGGGCCGCCCCCGACGCGGCGTGGGACACTCTCGTGCGCCGCTATCCGGAGCTGGACGCCTCTCCCTCGGACGGAACCGAGCCCGCCACGACGGACCGGACAAGCACCGCGTCTGTGTCCCGCCGCCGGGCGCGTTCGGCCCGCCCCGCCCAGCGGCACTCGCAGTGGCGACTCGCCGCGGGACTGGCCCTGGCCACGCTCGTGCTGATCGGGGGACTGTGGCTCTGGCGCCAGCCCGTCACCGTGACGGCGCCCGCCGGCACCCAGCACACTGCCACCCTGCCCGACGGGTCGACCGTCGAGCTCAACAGCGGCACGACCCTCACGTACCGGCGGGAATTTCAGACGTGGCCGCTCGTGGAGGCGGCCCAGCGCCGCGTGCGGCTCGACGGGGAGGCCTTCTTCGAGGTGGCAGATGGGACGCGCAGGTTTGCGGTTACAACCGCGAATGCACAGGTCACCGTCACCGGCACGCGCTTCAACGTACGGGCCCGAACCGCGGGCGCGTCGCCCCCTAAAACGGACGTGGCCGTGGTTGAGGGACAGGTGCAGGTGGCCGCCCAGCAACGCCCGGAGGCGGCGGTGCAGGTGGAAGGCGGCCACACGAGTCGCGTGGCGGATCCGGCCACGGCCCCCACTCCCCCCCAGCCTACCAGCGTGGACCACATCCTTGCCTGGCGCAACAACGGCTTCGCGGCGCGGGCCCAACCGCTGCGCGCCGTGGTTCAGGACCTGGAGCGTCGCTACGATGCGGTGGTGCACATTCACACGTCCGTAGACCGCCCTCAGGCCCCCATCTCGCTCTACTATCCAGGCCCCACAGACCTAGAAACCATTTTACACGACCTTTGTACAGCCCGCGATCTGAACTACCGGCCCACGAGCCGGGGCTTCGAAATCTTTGCGGCGTCGGGGTCGCGGTAGCGGGCCGGTCCGTCTCCTCCTTTCGTCTGCAGGCTCGCTCGTCGTCGCGTTCCGGCCGCTATGACCAATGCGTTGGGTTCATTCCGCACCGCCGGGCTCCTGATCGTGCTTTGCCTCTGGGGCTTTGGGGGACAGGCCGCCGCTCAGTCGGAGGCGGGGACGCGCACGTCGCTGGGCATCCAGGACGCCCCCCTGGGACAGGCCCTGGAACAGGCCGCCGCCGCGGCCGGCATTAGCCTGGTGTACGACGCCGCCCTCGTAGAGGGGCGCCGCGCCTCCTGCGTCACGCGCGATGCGGCGCCGGATGCCCTGCTGCACTGCCTGCTTGCCGGGCACCCCATCGACTACATCCAAACCTCGGAGGGGACCTACGTTCTGCGTCCCCCCGTGCGCCGTTCGGCCCAACGGGGCCAACTGGCCGGAACGGTCCAGAGCACGGAGGACGGCCGTCCCCTCTCGAACGCCCACGTCCAACTCCCGGACGCAGAGAGCGCCGCGGGAACGGTAACGGACTCGACCGGCCGGTTTCGGCTGACCGGCTTGTTGCCCGGTCCTCAGACGATTGTCGTCACTCACCTCGGCTACAATCGCCACGAAGCCACCGTCTACGTCCCCCCCAACGGCACCGCCCGCCACGACGCCACGCTCGCCCCCTCCCCCATCGTGGCCGACTCGCTCGTCATCGACGCCGACCGGTATGCCCCCCCCATCGCAGGAGCCGGGGCCGATCGCGTCGCGAACGGGGAACTGCGCTGGGAACGAGCCGCGGCGACGCCCGACGTGCTCGGCACCGCCCGCTCGTTGCTGGGCGTGAGTACGACGCCCCCCTACGCCGACCTCCACATTCAGGGCAGCCCCACCGGCGGACACACGCTTCGCCTCGACGGCGTGCCAATTCGCAACCCGGCGAGTACGGGACGCCTCCTCGGGGCCTTTAGTCCACTCGCCATTGAGGACCTTACGGCCCGGAAGGCCGGCTTCGGGGCCCTACACGGCAATGCCCTTTCCGGCACCCTCGAACTTACCCACGATCTCACCGGCCGCGGCGCCCAGGTCGGCGCCGTTCGTGTGGATCCGCGTAGCCTGGATGCCCGAATGCAGGGCACGACGACACTGGGCGAGACGCCCGTTGTGGCCATGGCCGCCGCCCGCGTGAGCGTGTGGGACGTGTATCAGGACGTGGCCCTTACCGATCTCATTGACCGGTGGTCGACGCTCGACCCCCTCCTCGCGGCGGCCCAACTCTCCCCCGATACCTCTCTCGTAGGAGGCTCGCTCGGGGCACGCACCCAGCCGAACGCGGGCTTCTACGACATACACGCCGCGGCCCGCGCCGACTTTGGCCCCGCCCGCCGCCTCTATGTGTCCGGCTACCGCGGTGGCAGCAACCTGGGGGCCGATTTGGTGCTGGGCCAGCGCGTGGGCGCCCAGCTCTCCGACGGCGACCCGCCTTCCCAATCCGTCGACACGTCTACGATCTCCCTCCCGACGCGCGACCAGTACACCTGGACCAACACGGCCGTGCAGGCCCGCTACGAAACGCCGGTGGCCAACCGCGCCCTGGGCACGGTTCAGGCGGCCGTGAGCCACTACCAGAGCACGACGCAGTCCGAGATCGGAGAGGTGCAGCCGCCCTCCCGCCCCTACGCCGGGCCCTCAATGGCCGCGGTGCGTCAGGCCGCCTACGGACAGGAAGGCGCCAATGAGGTGTGGGAAGTCGACCTTGAAGGTCGGCTCGAGGGTTCGATGACGGAGTCATGGGATGTGGTATGGTCGGGCGGACTGGTGTACCAGCAGAGCCACTTCCGCGTCGGGAATGCCTTTGCGCCCCCTCTGCAGCATCGTGCCCGCACGGGGCGCCCGTGGACCGCGGTCGAGACGACGGTCGAACTCGGGGACTACGCGGCGGTCGAGGGGGGCCTCCGTCTCACAGGCCTGCCGGACCAGGGGGCCGTCTACGCGGAGCCGCGCGGTGCCTTTCGCTATCGCCGGGCCACCGAGGCGGCCGGCACGGTGGGGCTGAGCGTGCGCGGCGGCCTCTACCGTCAGTTTACGGCACAATTTGCGCTGAGCCGAGACGGCGCCGCCGCCGTGGTGCCCACCACGCGCATCTGGTGGCCGATTGCCGATGATCTTACACCGCCCCGCACGTATCACCTCGCCGCCGACCTCTCGTGGCGACCGGCGGCGGCGTGGAGCGTGGAACTGGAGGGCTATCGGAAGTGGCAGCCCCGCCTGCTCGCCGTTAACTACCCGGCCCTCCGCACACAACCGACTGCGTCGACGGCCTCCCCTACTCCGTCCCGAATTCTCGATGCGAGCCGTGGATATGCGTACGGCGGGGGCCTCCGCGTCGAATACGAGAGCAGTGTCTTTACCGGCGCGGCGCGCTACGCCTACAGCCGGGCCCGCCGCACCTTTCCCGGTCGCTTTGATGGACGCCTTACCCCGGTGCCCTGGACCGAGCCTCACCGTCTCACCCTAAACGCCGACATTCCGATCGGGGCCGGCCTCGCGGTTGAGGCACGGGCCGAAGGGGTGTGGGGCCGCCGGTGGGGCTACCGCCGCGCGTACTATGCCTACCTCACGCCGTCAGACCTCGGCGGGGCGTGGGATCGCCTCCAGCTGGACCAGCCCGGGACTCACACCCTGCCGCCGCGGTACCGGCTCGACCTCGGCCTCAGCGTGCAGCACTCCCTAGCGGGTGTCGGCGTGAAGGGACGCCTCGGGGTCGCCAACGTCCTCAATCGCCAGAACGTTGCGGACTGGGCCCTGCAGCCGCAGCCGGACGGCACCGTTTCGCGTTGGACCCGCACCCTCCCGGGCCGGCGGGTCACGCTGTCGATTCGCATCCGCTACTGACTGGAAGGAACCGGGGGCAAGGCCCTGGGGCTGGGGACGCCCCCTCTACTCTTCGACGACCCAGTCCCAGATGGCCCCGGCACGCTGGAGGACCCGGTCGCGGTCGGCGGGCAGAAGAATGCCCTCTTCTATCATCGTGTCGGCGGCGTCGCGGGCCTGCGCCATGTAGGCCTCCCTGTCTGCGTAGAGCGTCGTGGCGGCCGGGCGTGGATCACCGGTCTCTCGCTTCTCGGCCAGGGTGGCCGGAAGCGGCACGACGCTGCCGAAGAAATTGGTGAGCTCGTCGGCGTTGCGAGCGGCCCCAATCCGCAGGTTCCACGGCATGTACGTGGCGAGCGGCACCCGCGTCTCCAGGGTCTGCAGTCCGGCCTGCTCGTTGCCGAGGGAGTCGACCTGGCTGACGAGTGACGGATACGTGGGGCCGAGGCGCGGGGGCTGGCGCGTCACCACGCCGTCGGTGCGGAACCGGGCGCCGTAGTCCGTCCGGTACGCCTCGTGGATGACCTCCGGGGTCTGCACTGTCGGGAGGTCGGGGAAATCGAACCCGTCGATGGAGACGAGCGTGCCGTCTTCACGGCGCGGGTACCGGCTCGGCGGGGGGACTGTCCCGTCGTCGACCCACTCCGCAAGGCGGACGAGCAGTGCGCGGTAGACGACGCTGTGATCCATCGGATTGCCGCGGTAGAGGTCCGGGTTCTCCGTGAGCTGGTTTTCCTCCGGGGGCGGGAAACGCCACGGAAAGTGCTGCGCGCTGGCGATGTGGTAGATGCGCTCGTTGTCGAGCGGCGCTACGTCCTCCGTGCCGTCGGGCGTCGTGTGGAGGAGCGATGCGGCCCGCCCCCAGTACTCGTAGCCGGTGTTCACGTACATCGTCTTGGGGCGGTGCGCTGGTCGCTGGCGCGCGAGGAGGCCGTCGCTGCGCCACTGCAGTGAGTCGAACTGCACCCGGCCGGTGAAGGGGAAGATGTCCGTCGGATACTCGAACGCCGAAAAGCGGTGTGCGTCGCGGGACGGCTGGGCGAAGCGGTGGTTGAAGCTGCCGCGCCCCGCCCCGGCCGTGATGGCGAGCACCCCGTCGTAGGCCTGCCGCCCCTGCGCGTCGGTGTTGAAGCCCTGGTACAGGAAGTGCCGCAGGAAACGTCCCGTTTGCGAGACCCCCACCGCCAGGCCCTCCTCCAGGGGAAAGACGGCGTCGGGGTCGTACTTCGCGTAGCTGATTACGTCCCGGATGGCCGCCAGCCCGAGCCCCACGACGCGCGGATTCTTGGAGCGATAGACGCACTCGTAGATCTTGCCGGGCTGGAATCCGCCCTCCAGGTGAATGTGCGTGCTGTCGGGCACCAGTGTGCCGGCCGAGTCGCGCCGCGCAAACGACCATTGGTCCCGCGGAATGACGCGCCGCTCGCCCCCCCGGTCGGGCCGGACGGTGAGCGTGTGGGCGGGGTGATCCCAGTCGACGGCGCGGTAGGTGTAGTGGTTGCGGTGGCCGAGAGGAAGCACGTCGGTCGAATCGTCGGGCACCCAGTCGCTACGGACCCGCCCGAAGATCGGAGAGCCGTCTTCATGACGGGCCGTGGGGACGCGCAGCCGCAGGTTGCCCTCGTTGCGGGGCACGTCCCACTGCCAGCCCACCCAAATCACAGTCATTCCCTTCTCCATGAGCAGCCCATCGCCGAACGCGTCCGGGGTGGAGGGGTCGAGGGCCGCCGTGGCGTAGTTGAAGTACGGCAGCGTGAACTTGCCGCCCCGGTTGCTCACCTCCACGAGTCCAAGGCCGCGGCGCTTCTCGGGATCGACCGGCTGGAGCACGGTAAAGTTGGCCCACGCCCGCACCTGGCCCGCCGAGTCGCGCGGGGCGAGCTCGAGGTCGGCGATTCGGTCGTTCGCGGGGTTGCTCGGATCGAACGCAAAGTAGATGCGTCCCTCGATCAGTTCGTAGGCCCCGTGGGGGCCGAACGATTTGCCGCCGAGCACCTCGATGCGCCGATCGATCTCGACGCGAAGGACCCGCGCGTCGGCGACGGACACAGCGAAGAGTCCAATCAGAAGGATGAGCCCCCAGGTGCGAAAGCGCGACATGGATGATGCATCATCTTGGCAAGCGACACGCCCTCCCAATATAGCCGCCGACCGGCGGAGTCGACAGTCCGGGGTTGCGGGCACGATGATACTTCCTGTCTACGGCGGCGGAAGCGCAATCCAGCCCTGATTCTTGGATTTCCTTGTCGCCAGCAGTACCCTCAATAGTGGCCCAGGAGAACGCAGTGCCCCGGCCGAGTCCCGCCCCGTCTGTTCGTGTCCTTTTCCTTTGCCCATGCCCGACGCCGACCCCATCCTGTTAGAACTCTACCGCCACCGCTTCGAGGGTGTGGCCGACGAGATGGGCGTCACGCTCCGGCGCACCAGCTACTCGCCCAACATCAAGGAGCGCCTCGACTTCTCCTGCGCGGTGTTCGACGGGGAAGGGGCGCTGGTAGCGCAGGCCGCCCACATCCCCGTCCATCTGGGCGCTATGCCCACCAGCGTGGACGCCGCCCGCGCCGCCGTGGACCACTGGGCCGAGGGCGACGTGGTGATCCTGAACGATCCGTACGAGGGCGGCACCCACCTGCCGGACGTGACGATGGTCTCGCCCGTGTTCGTAGGCGACACGGCGACGCCCTCCTTCTTCGTGGCGAGCCGCGCCCACCACGCCGACGTGGGGGGCATGACGCCGGGCTCACTGCCCCTCGCCACCGAGTTAGTGCAAGAAGGCATGATCATTCCGCCCGTCAAGCTGTACGACGGCGGCACGCGCAACGACGCGCTCCTGCGGACGATCCTCCGCAACGTGCGCACCCCCGACGAGCGACGGGGCGACCTGGCGGCGCAGCGGGCGGCTCATTCCGTCGGCACCGAGCGGCTGCAATCCCTGGCCGCGTCGCACGGCACCGGGGAGGTGACGACCTACGCCCGCCATCTGCAATCCTACAGCGAGCGCCGAACGCGGACCGCCCTGGCGGACTGGCCGGACGGCACATACGCCTTCGACGACGAACTGGCGGTGCAGGATGGCGAGACGGCTACGATCCGCGTGACGGTCATAGTGGACGGAGAAACCGTTGCTGTCGACTTCGCCGGCACCGACGATGCGGTGGACGGCAACCTGAACGCTGTGCTGCCGATCACAAAATCGGCCTGCTACTACGTGGTGCAGGGCCTCACCGGCGGCGACATTCCGGGCAACGCGGGCAGCCTCGCCCCCGTCTCGGTGACCGCGCCCGAGGGCTCGCTCGTAAACGCCGATCCGCCCCACGCGGTGGCGGGGGGCAACGTGGAGACCTCCCAGCGCATCGTCGACACCGTGCTCGGGGCGCTCGCCCAAGCGCTCCCCGACCGCGTCCCGGCCGCCGGGCAGGGCACGATGAACAACCTCACCCTCGGCGGCACTCGTCCGGATGGATCCTCCTTCGCCTACTACGAGACGATCGGTGGCGGCATGGGCGCGGGGCCGGACGGGGACGGCCTCAGCGGCGTGCACGTGCACATGACGAACACCCTCAACACGCCCGTCGAGGCGCTGGAGCAGACGTATCCGTTCCGCATCGTCACGTATCAGCTGCGGTCGGGGAGCGGGGGTGCAGGGCGATTTCGGGGCGGTGACGGGCTCGTGCGCGTCTACGAGCTGCTCGTGCCCACGACCGCGACGATGCTCAGCACGCGACGAAATCGGGGGCCGTGGGGCCGCGAGGGGGGCGCCGACGGCGCGCCGGGGCGGACCGTGCTCGTTCGTCCCGACGGGAGCGAGGAGGAGCTGCCTGCGCACTTCTCGGAGACGCTCCCCGCTGGCAGTCGCCTCCGCATCGAAACGCCGGGGGGCGGTGGGTTCGGTTCGCTCAAGGATGCAGCAGAATAACTGCACCGCCCCCGAACTCTGCGGCGGCCGGACTGCCTTCGCACAACAGGCTCCCCTACACACAAACGACGCCCCTTCCCGCATGGATGTCGAGGAGCTTGAACAGGCCGTCTCCAAGTTGCCCCCGGAGAAGCTGGCCGAGTTCTCGGAATGGTTTCAGGAATACGTTGCCGACGCGTGGGACGGACAGACCGAGCGCGACGCGCAGGCGGGGCGGCTGGACGAGAAAATCGAGGAGGCGAAAGAAGAGTACGAGGCCGGTCGCACACCGTCGCTGTGACGCATCGAGCCACGTTCGAATTTTGGGACCATGATCAGCAGCCTCCGGGCCGGACCCAGGAGAAAGTGGACCAGAAGTTCGAGCTGCTAATGAACGACCCGTCACATCCCTCCCTCCACTGCGAGCAGCTCACAGACGAGCTCTGGTCCGATCGAGTGGGGCTCGACTACCATGCGCTGTGGACCGACGTAGATGGGAGAGTCATCTAGTTCTGGATTGGCCACCACGCGGACGACGATCAAATTCTGAGCCGGTGCCCCTCGCTCTGGGTCCGTTCTATCGAGATTCCGGCTCCGCCCCGTGCGTCAGGGCGTTCTCCAGCATCTCGCGGACGTGATCGTCGACGAGGCGGTAGTAGACGTGCCGTCCCTCACGCCGGTATGCCACGAGCCGCGCGTCACGGAGCACCCGGAGCTGGTGACTGACAGCCGACTGGCTTACGGCGAGGACCTCGACGATATCGTGCACACACACCTCTCGGTCGCGGAGCAAACACAGGATCTGCAGCCGCGTCTGGTTGGCAAATCCCTTGAGCAGACGAACGGTCTCGTCGGCCACCGGATCGGTGGGCAGAGCTTCCGAGAGTGGGGCCTCGCTTCCACAGGTCCCGTCAAGCGCGTCGGTTGCGTCGTCGGGCATGAATGCGGCGGTGGAACAAAGGAAAGAGGACGGCAGGAGGGCTGTCTCCTATACGACGGGTCGCTTGCGGTTTCCCCCTCCCCGTTGCGCACTACGAGGAATACCCGAGCAGTCGGAGCGCATTTCCCACCACGACCAGCGTGGACCCTTCGTGCAGCACCACGGCGGGCCCGATGTTGAGACCGGCGATTGTGGCCGGCACGAGGATCGCCACCATTCCGAGCGCGATCCACAGGTTTTGTGTGATAATGCGCTCCGTCTGTCGGCTAAGGCCCACAGCGAAGGGCAGTTGGGAGAGGTCGTCGGCCATTAGGGCCACGTCGGCCGTCTCCAGCGCCGCGTCCGAGCCCGCCGCCCCCATGGCGATGCCCACGGTGGCATTGGCCATCGCGGGGGCGTCGTTTACGCCGTCCCCCACCATTGCCACATCCTCCTCGTTACGGAGCGCCCGCACAGTGTCCACCTTGTCATCGGGCAGAAGGTCGCCGCGCGCCTCATCCAGGCCGAGCTCATCGGCGACCGCATCCACCACCCGCTGGTTGTCGCCCGAGATCATTACCATCCGCCGGATGCCGGTTCGACGGAGCTGGCCAACCACGTCCGCGGCCTCTGGGCGGGGCGTATCCGCGAGACCGATCACACCGAGGTACTCGTCGCCGCGCCGGACGACCATCGTGGTGTCCCCCTTCGCCTCCAGCGCCTCCGCGTCGTCGCGGATCACGTCGGGGAGCCGCAAGCCGTCGATCTCTTCGAACAGGGCTGCCTTGCCGACGTGTACTGGATCGTCGCCGACCGTTGCCTTCAGCCCCCGGCCCGTGATGCTCTCCAGGCCGTGGGCGTCGGGAAGCGGCGCACCGTCGAGGTGCTCCGTTGCGTACCGCACGACGGCCTCGGCAAGCGGATGACCGCTGAGCTGCTCCACCGACGCTGCGATCCGCAGCAGTTCAGTCTCCGTGGTGTTGTTGTGCGGATGGACATCCGTAACCTCGGGCTTCCCCTCCGTGAGCGTGCCCGTCTTGTCGAACGCTACGGCCCCAAGCCGGCCGAGCTGCTCGAGCGGGCCGCCGCCCTTCACCAGGACACCACCGCGCCCGGCGCGGGCCAGGGCGCTCAGCACGGCGCTCGGCGTGGCGATGGCAAGCGCACACGGGCTGGCCGCCACCAAGACGGCCATCGCGCGGTAGAAGCTGTCGGCGAACGACTCGTCGAGGGGCACCCAGGCAAAGAGAAGCAACACGACGAGCCCGAGGACGGCGGGGACGAAGACTCGCTCGAAGCGGTCGGTAAAGCGCTCGGTGGGCGACTTCTCCGCTTCCGCCTCCGTCACCATCTGCACCACCCGCGAGATCGTCGTCTCGTCGGCCCGCCGCGTAACGCGCATCTCTAGGGCCCCACTGCCGTTGATCGTGCCCGCAAACAGTCGGTGGGTAGAGTCGAGGTCGTCGGGGGCTTCCAGGGCCGCTTCCGGGTCGCCGACGGGGGCTTTGTCGACGGGCATGCTTTCACCAGTGACCGGGGCCTGGTTGACCGCACTTGTGCCCGTCACGACAACTCCATCGGCCGGGACGCGCTCGTTCGGCTTCACGACGACCGTGTCGCCCACCGTCAGTTCGTCGACGGACACCTCTCGCTCCGCCCCGTCGCGGCGGACGAGGGCGGTGTCGGGGGCCAGCTCGGCGAGCGACTCGATGGCCCGGCGCGCCCGGCGCATCGCGTAGTGCTCCAGGGAGTGGCCCAGCGAAAAGAGAAACAGCAGAAACGCCCCCTCCAGCCACTTTCCGAGCACCGCCGCCCCCACTGCCGCCACGAGCATCAGGAAGTCAACCTCAAAGCCCCCCGTCCAGAGCGTGTCGACCGCCTCCCGCACTGTGTAGTACCCGCCGAACACATATCCCCCAACGTACAGGCCGACCGAGACGGGTTCGGGCACCGCCCCCACGAACGAAAGTCCGAATCCTACGGCCACAGACACCCCGGCCAGGATGGCGAAGATCAGTTCCGTCTGCGCCCCGAAGATTCCACCGTGATCGTGGTCGTCCCCCGCTTCCTGATCGGTGTCTTCCGCCGCCAGTCCACGGGCGTCCAGCACCCCCTCTCGCGGCCGAACGTTCATCGATCGGAGCACGTCGCGGATCGCGTCCTCGCTCGTCGCCGACCGGTCGTATTCCACGCGGATCTGCTCCGCGGCGCTCGCCCCCGCCTCCACGACCCCATGGGTCTGCCGCAACCGGCGGGCGATGGTGCGGGCGCGGCGGGGGTGCGAAATGCCGCGGACGGTCCACGAAAGGTGCCCGTACTGGTCGGTCAGGTCGGTGCCGAGGCTCCGCGCCCGCTGCCGGATGCGGGGCAGCGAGATGGTCTCTGGATCGTAGTGGATGCAGAGGCGATCCGGCACGCCGTTCGTGGCGGCCACCACGTGCGCTTTGCTGACGCCCGTCTGCTCGCGAAGGCTATCCGTGAGGCGGTCGACACACGCGTCCTTCGCGTCGGGAACGGTGGGAAGGACAATCGGAAGGTCTAGCCGGACGTGATCGGGCACGGGAGCGGCGGTGCGGGACGGGATTGGCGCGGGAAGCGCCTCGGCATAGCGATTTATGACCAGATGAGCACTTATTCATAGTTTTGTGTGAGAATAGGGTTTCCCCGCCACCTAATCTTGGAATTGACGCCTCAAGGGCGGCGCACGGGGCGACCGGTTGAATGCCGGGGCAGAGCCTCGTTCACGAGGAATCCATCACACGCGCCACGGCCTGCCGCACGTCTTCGGGCGCCCAGTCGTTGCCGCGCCAGAGGCGTCGCACACGCCCCTCCGGCCCAATCAGGGCCGTCGTCAGGTTGTGCGTAATCTCGTCGCTGTCCTCCTGCTGCGTGTAGACGCCGAACAGATCCGTGGCGCGCTGGACCTGCGTCGAGTCGCCAGTCGCAAAGGTCCAGGTGTCGAGGCGGTCGGTGTACTTCGCGGCGTAGTCGCGCAGCACCGTCGGCGTGTCGTAGCCCGGATCGAAGCTAATCGAGAGCAGCTGCGCGTCCGGGCCGTACTGCTCGCGGAGTTGCGGCTGCAGGGTCGCAAACCGCTTTGACATCAGCGGGCAGTAGGTCGGCAGCGGGCAACGGGTGTAGATGAACGTCAGGACGAGGGCCTGCCCGCGGTAGTCGCCGAGCTGGACGGCCTCCCCGGCCTGATTGGTGAGCGTGAGGTCCGTAGGGACTCGGTCGCCCCGTTGAAGCATCTGTGTCTCGCTTTCCCCGGTCGGCTGCATCGGGGTCGTCGTGCGGGCTGGATTCCGGGCCACCGCCGTGTCCGGAAGCTCGCGGAGCGCAATGATGCTGGCACTGTCGTCGGCGACGGCAAGGCGAAACTGGATCGCGTCGCCCGCCTCTAGCGACGCCGTCATGTTGGAATCCGCGACCGAAAACGGCATAATCATTGGCGGCATATAGCCGGAAATCTCCTCGTGCTCCACCACGAGGGTGCGCCCTCCATCCTCAATGCCGGCCACCCGGCCGTCGACGGTATACGTCTGCGTGCCGAACAGGTACAGGAGAAGGGCCCCCGCGGCGAGGAGAAACGCGAGGAATCCCCCGCCAAGCACAGCCAAGCGATTGGTGTTCATGGTTCGTTATGCACGACCAGTCATTTCTTCGAGACGGGCGATGCGCTCTTCCGTGGGCGGGTGGGTAGAGAAGAGCCGCGTGATGCCGCTCATCCCGCCGCTGAACGGGTTCACGATGAACATGTGCGAGGTCGCCTGATTGGCGGGCATGGACCGGTGCTGAGCCGCCTGCTCCATGCGGCGCAGGGCGTTGGCGAGGCCCATGGGGTTGCCCGCAATCTCGGCCCCGTCGCGGTCCGCGGCGTACTCGCGACTCCGCGAAATGGCCATCTGGATGAGCATGGCCGCCATCGGCGCAAGAATCATCATGAGCAACGACGTGACAAATCCCTGCTCCCGATCGAAGAAGATGCCGAACCGGGCCAGCAGCGTAATCGCCGCTGCGAGGGTGGCCGCCACGGTGGACGTCAGCATGTCGCGGTTTTTGACGTGGGCGAGCTCGTGGGCGATCACGCCCGCCAGTTCATCCTTGTCGAGCGTATTCATGATGCCCTTCGTCACGGCCACCACGGCATTGTCCGGGTTGCGACCGGTGGCGAAAGCATTGGGCTGGTCCTGCGGAATGATGCAGACCTTGGGCATTGGGAGGTCGGCCCGCTGGCGCAGGCGATCGACCATATCGTAGAGCTCCGGCGCCTCGGCACGGCTCACCTCTTCGGCCCCGTACATGCGGAGCACGATGGCGCTGCTGTACCAGTAGCTGACGCCGTTCATGCCCACGGCAATGAGGAAGGCGAGCATCATACCGCCCGTGCCCCCAAGCGCCTGCCCGATGAGGGCAAAGAGCACGAGCATAACCGCCATGAGCGCGGTGGTGCGGAAGGTGTTCATACTGAATCGCTGTGGGACAGTGTGAGACTGACCGAAATTCGTGGTGTCATACGAACAAGGGCCGTGCCGCGGTCCCTCCGCCTGACGGGATGTCAGACTTTTTCCAAAGTGATGCGTGATTCATGAGACGTAAGAATCCCCGCCCAAGAGAGTCGCCTTACGTATCACGATTCACGTTTGAGCGGACTGGCTACACGTTGGATACTTCCCCTCTTCCTGGAACGTCCCGCTACCCAAACATTCCCGTCACCACCATCACGTCATAGAGGGCGTGCGTCCAGGCGGCGACGCCGAAGCCGCGCCACAGAAAGAGCGCGTTGAGGGCGAGGCCGAAGAGGAAGCGGAATGTGAACGACGGGAACGCAAACGGATCGCCGAGCGGCCCCACGTAGTGCGCTCCACTGAACAACACAGCCCCGACCAACGCCGCGACGAGGTACGCCTGCGTGGGGGACTCCATCATCGCCCGAAAGAAAAGGGCCAACCCGCCCACGAGCAGCACGCGGAACACCAGCTCTTCGTAGAGCCCGGCCCCGATCGACAGAGCGATTTGCGTCCACAGCGCCCCCTCGGGCGGTGGCACCACCGCAAAGAGCGCCCCCACGGCCGAGGACACCAAGATGGCCACCCCGACCGCGTACACGGCACTCTCGCCCACGAGGCCCACAAAGTAGCGGCTCCGCAGCGGGATATTGCGGTGCCGGTCCAGCAGATACGCGGCGAGGCCTCCCCCCACCACGAGGAGCGCGAGGACGAGCCCGCCGGATGCCCCCGTCATCGTGAGCAGGTCCTTAACCCACACCCCCGCTCCCACCCGCACCGGACGCGTGGCGTCGAGGTTGACGAGCACAATCATCGTCTCGTACAGCACAAAGAGCGGCAGCGCACTCAAGAAGCCGTACGTGGCCGAGCGGGTGGCCTGGTGGTAGGCGCGCCAGCCGGTGGGGGAGCGAGGCATGGACGACAGGAAGAAGAACGACGGGCCGAGGTCGTCAAGCTAAACGCATGATGCGTGAGGAGTGATACATGAGGAGTGATCTCACGTGTCATGAGTCACTCATCATCCCTCCATACCACCCGCACCGCCACGTCCGGCGTTGTGTCGGGATCGATGCCGAGCTGCGTAGCCACCGCCGCCGACACGTCCAGCAGCACCCCTTCGTCGAGCGGCCCCCGGTCGATCACGCGGGCAAAGGTGTGGCGGTCCGCGTCCGGGCGAGAGAGGAGCAGGACAGTCCCGTAGGGCAGTGACGGGTGACTCACGACGAAATCCTCGGGGTCGTACGGCAGGCCGCTCGCGGTGAGGCGCCCGCCGAACGCATCGGGGTACACGGCCACGGCCCCCGTCGAGTCCGGCACGGCCCACTTCCCGGGGGGCGGAGTTTCCGGAGCAGTGCGGCCTGGAAGCCGGAGGCGTTGTCCCGGTTGAATCGAGGCTGTATCGATCGCGTTGGCGGTCCGCAGCGCGCGAACGCTCACCCCGTACTGCCCCGCAATGCTGTAGAGCGTCTCTTCGGGCTTCACGGTATGGCCCGGCGGCGCAAAGCGTCTGGGAAGCCGGAGGGTTTGCCCCGTTGAGAGCGGGGTTGCTACGCTGTCGTTCAGGGCGTAGAGCGAGTCGGCCGTGGTGCCGAGGCGAAGGGCAAGAGTTACGAACGAATCGCCTGTCGCCACCGTGTGGTGGCCATAGAGCGGCGGAGGTCCTGTGGACGTGGCGGTTGAGGCCGCAGTGGTGTCCCCCCCGGTAGTGTCTACCCTCCCGGGGTCCATAGCCAGCGTGTCTGCCGCCGTAGTATCTGTCGCCGCAGCGGACGTGTCGGGGGCGGGTTCGTCCGCGTCCTCCACGCTCGGTTCTGGCGTCCCCACGGCTTCTGGCCGACGCACGCGGAGCGTCTGCCCCACTCGCAGCGCCGTATTCTCCAGGCCGTTCCACCGCTGCAGCGCTTCCACCGATACGCCAAACCGCTGGGCGATGCTGTACAGCGTGTCGCCGGACTGCACCGTGTAGGTTGAGTCGGAGGGCGCCTGTGCACAGCTGTCCGTGGAGAGGCCTAGTCCCGCCACGAGAAGACTCAGCGCAAGAACAAAAGTACGCATCACAACAGATCGGGACCGTTACTCGAAGCCGACGCCCTCGGCCTTCAACTTCGCATCCTGCAACTCCGACAGGGATTTTTGCTCGCCCTGCTCACGCGCGACCTCGATGCCTTGCGCGTACGTGTCGATTGCGTCGTCGGAACGCTCAAGCCGCTCGTAGAGCTTGCCGAGGTGGTAGTAGGTGCCCACGTAGTCGGGATCCGTGTCCACGAGTTCCTCGAACAACGCGAGCGCCCGGTCCATGTGGTCGTGCTTCAGATGCTCCTGTGCGAGGGCGTACCGCGTGAACGGGTCCTCCGGGTCTTCCTCGTAGAAGGCCTTGAGTTGCTCTAGGCGATCGGTGCTCATGGTGAAGCTGGAAGTGTACGGTGGAATTTGACGATCAAGCCCCCTGACGGAGCTGCTGGGGTCAGGAATACGCGATACGCGAGGACGTGATGCGGGCGAGGCTTCTCGCCTCGAATTGAGCCTCAGTCCCTCCGCGTCACAAATCACCCCGCACGCGTCACCACGATCCCCCGGCGCCGCCACCGCCAAAACTGCCGCCCCCGAAGCCGCCAAAGCCGCCTCCGCCCCCACCAAATCCACCGCCGCCCCGGGAGCCCCCCCCACCGCCCCAGATAATGATTGGGAGATCCCCATGGCGGTGCCTGGACTTCTTGGCACCCTTCTTTTCACCGCGTCCCTGCCGCCAGAGCGAGCTTCCGATGAAGTAGGCCAGAATGAGGAAGATGTAGATCAGCGTGGTGGAGACGCCGTCATCGGTAGAGGTGGCTACCTCCTGCTCCGCCGTGTACTCGCCCGCAGTGGCCTGGATGATGGCGTCGGTGCCCCGGTCGAGGCCCGCGTAAAACTGCCCTTCTCGAAAGGCCGGCGTCATAATCCGCTCCACGATGCGGTTGGCAATGGCGTCGGGAAGCGCCCCCTCCACCCCGTACCCGGTGGCAATGAACATCTTGCGGTCGTTCTTCGAGACAAGAACCACTACGCCGTTGTCCTTGCCCTCCTGCCCTACGCCCCAGTCGCGTCCTAATGAGATGGCGTAGTCGTCAATGGGGGCCCCGTTAAGGGACGCCAGTGTGACGACCACGACGGCCGTGGACGAGGTGTCCTCGTAGGCCATCAGTTTGCGGGCCAGCGCACGCTCCTCGCCGCCCGAGAGCAGATCGCCCTGGTCGAGGATGGGGCCGTCGGGCCGCGGCGGAAAGTCGTAGCGCTGCGCCACGACGGGGGATGCCAACGCCATCGTCAGAAGCCCGACGGTGGCGAGGAGGAGCAGAATGTTGCGGAAGCGATGCAGCACGAAAGCAGTGTCGTTTTGCTTGTTGGGCCCGGATTGCGACCTATGGTCTCTTGTCGAAAGGGCGGCAGTTCGCCGTCGGCCGTCGTTCCGGTTCAACGACGTCCTTTCAGGGCATCCTGTTACTGCCCGCTCCCCCCGGTTCCAAAGTCTACGTCCGGTGCATCCTCGGCACCGGCCTCCGCCTCGAACGATGCCTTCTGCTGAAAGCCCATGATGCTGGCAAAAATCACTGTCGGGAAGGACCGGACCTGCGTGTTGTACTGACGCACGGCGTTGTTGTAGTCGCGGCGCGCCACCGTAATGCGGTTCTCCGTCCCCTCCAGTTGGGCCTGCAGGTCGCTAAAGTTCTGTGTGGCCCGCAGCTCCGGGTAGTTCTCGGAGACGGCCAGCAGCCGTCCCAGCGACTTTCCCAGAGCCGACTGCGCCTGCTGGAATTGCTGAAGCTGCTGGGGATTTTCGAGGTCTTCGGGGTTAATCTGGATCGAGGTCGCCTTCGCCCGTGCCTCCGTGACGGCAGTGAGCGTCTCCTGTTCAAAGTCTGCCGCGCCCTTCACCGTTTCCACGAGATTCGGAATGAGATCCGCCCGGCGCTGATACGCAGCCTGCAGATTGCCCCAGGACTGCTGCACCTGCTCGTCGCTCTGGACGAGGCTGTTGTACGTGCTCGTGGCCCCACAGCCCACCACGCCGAGAACGAGGAAGAGGACAACGAGGGTAATGGCGCCTTTGCTTCGCATAACCGCGCACTCCGTTTGGAGGGGAGACAACCTGGAGGGAGAATGGGACACTTCGTCCCGACCTACGGCTGAGGCCGTCGGGAGTTGCGGAGCCCCTCTTGTCCACCAGTCCCCCACGGAGCTCCCGTCCCCACCGCGCCAGCTCCCGGGGGCCGAGCGTCGTTCGAACGCTTTACTCTTCAAAGCGCACGACGAGGTGGACGTATTCGTCGGCCCAGTCGACGTGACTCGTTTTCTGGAGGGCCAGCACCACGATCCCGTCGTACGCCACTACCCGGTCAAAAAAATACTCAGCCGTGGTGGGGAGCGCCCTCTCTTCGGAATCGTCGGGCGTGTCGACGTGGGAATGAGTAAAGAGGGCGTCCGCGGCGTCGAAGTAGAGCAGGGCCGACTCTTCCGCGGCGTGGTCGAACGCTTTACGCAGTCCATTCTGCGTCTGCATGCGCCGGTCGGCCAGGAGCGAGGGCACCCGAAACTGGTGCACGTTGGCGGTCGTGTGGCGGGTGAGCCTGGCGAGGGCCTGCTGGCGGTCCTCCCGCGTGCCTCCATGAAAAAGAATGCGCGTTCGGGGGGACTCGTCCTCGCCGCCAAGCAGGCGTCGGAGCGCGCGGTCGCAGGTCTCCGTGTCGTATTGAACGGGGGAGGATGTGCCTGCACCGGGAGACGAATCGGGAGTAGTCATGGCGCGGCGGAAAGACGACAGAGGGCGTTGGGCGGTATTAGCTTCGGCGAAATGCGCTTGTTCCCCGCTCAAAGCGGACGCGGGTCGGGAGTGAAGAAAAGGGACGAGCCCGACTGCGCGGCCCTGATCCACACCGTGCGCCCATCCCTCCTCTCCTCCACCCGCAAACTACCCCGTACTCTGCATGGCCGCGGCGACACCGTTGATGCTGAGGAAGATGGCCTCGCGGAGGGTCTCCTGCTGGTTGGGGTCAGTGCTGGTCCGGTACCGCTTCAGGAGCTCAATCTGAAGGAGATTGAGCACGTCGGTGTACGGGTTGCGGAGCTCGATCGACTTCTTCAGGACCGGATTGCTGTCGAAGAGGGCGTCCTGGTCGGTAATTTCGAGGATGGCGTCTTCGGCCCGCTCGTAGTCCTCCACGATGCGGGGGTGGAAAGAGGCTTCCGTCTCGGCGAGGTCGTCGTAGCGCTCGGCGATGGTGAGGCGCGTGCGGGACATCTCGCGCTGGGCGCTGTCGAGGACCGTCCGGAAGAAGGACCAGTTTTCGTACAAGTCCCGGAGCGTCCCGCGGGCACCCGGGTTCTCTTCCATGAGCGTCGAGAACGCTTTGCCGGTGCCGTACCAGCCGGGCACGATGTAGCGCGGCTGCGTCCACGCAAAGACCCACGGGATGGCGCGCAGGTTCTCAAACTCGACCTCCTCCCCCTCCGAGGCGCGCGAGACGGGCCGCGAGGCGATGGGCAGGCGGCTGATGTGCTCGATGGGCGTGGCGGCGGTGTACCACTGCCACCCGTCGGGGTCGTCGATGAACTCGCGGTAGGCCGACATCCCCTCCTCGGCGAGGTGGTCCATGAGGGCCACCACGTCGGATTCCATCGAGACCTTGTCGGCGAGCAGGGGATTTTCATCGGGGGACCGGTCTTGCGCGTTGGCGGTGGCCGTGAGGGTCGCGTCCACGAGTTGCTCCACGTGGCGCCGGGCAATCTCGGGCAGCGCGTAACGGAACGAGATGATTTCCCCCTGCTCGGTCATGCGGATGCGGCCGTTGTGGACGACCGGCGGGAGTGCCTGAATCGCCTCGGAGGTGTGGCCGCCGCCGCGGCCCACCGTGCCGCCGCGCCCGTGGAAGAGGCGCAGGTCCACGTCGTACTCGTCGCACACCACCCCGAGCGCGTGGATGGCCTTGTGGAGGGCCCAGTTGGCCATCCAGTAGCCGCCGTCCTTGTTGCTGTCGGAGTAGCCGAGCATGATCTCCTGGAAGCCGTCGCGCCCCTCCAGGTGGGTGGCGTAGACCGGATGCGTGAAGAGCGTCTCCATCCGGTCGTCGGCGGCGGCGAGGTCCTCAATCGTCTCGAAGAGGGGCACTACGTCGAGCGGGCACTGGTAACTGCCGTCCTCCACCGCGCCCAGGCCCGCCTCCTTCGCCAACAGCATCGGCTCCAGCAGGTCGCTCACGCTGTGGGTCATGCTCACCACGTAGCTGCCCACTACGTTCGGGTCGACCTCGTGCATGGCCCGAATCACGCCGAAGACCTCCATCAACTCGGCCGCGTCTTCCGGTAGATCCGCGTAGCGGTTCACCAGCGGACGCGGGTTCTGGAGCTCCTCGGACAGTACCTCCAGCTTCTCCTCTTCGGCGAGGGCGCCGTAGTCGTCCACCACGTCCCCCGCCTCCAGTAGCGCGGCCACCGTGTCCTCGTGGACGCCGCTGTGCTGGCGCACGTCGAGCGCGGCAAGGTGGAAGCCGAAGGTTTTCACCAGCGAGCGCAGGCGGTGCAGCTGGCCGCTCCGCGCCGCCTCTTCGAAGCCGTGATCGTGGAGGCTCTCGGCAATCAGGTCGAGGTCGGCGAGCAGGTCGTCGGCGGTGTAGCCGCCCGCCATCTTCTCCACGTCGGTGTCGTCCACCTCGTCGATCAGGGTGCGGAGCCGCTCCTCCACGTAGGACAGCTTGAGGCGGTACGGCTCGCGCTGGTACTGGCGCTCCACGTCGTCGGGCAGGTCGATCTCGGCGGCGTCTTCCTCCAGCGAGTCCCACAGCGCGTCCGAGACGGTGAGCTGGCGGGTGGAGATGCTGAGGTCGTCGCGCAGCTCGTCGATCTCGTCGAGGTAGTGCTCCAGTGTGGTGCGGCGCTGGCGCGCAAAGGTCCAGCGCGTCACGTCGGCGGTCACATTGGGGTTGCCGTCGCGGTCGCTCCCGATCCAGGAGCGGTACTTCAGGAAGGCGGGCAGCTCGGCGGTGGCGTCGTAGTGGCGGCGCAGGGCCTGCTGCACGTCGCGGTGGATGGTGGGAATGGTGTCCCAGATGGAGCCGTGCAGAAAGTAGTGGCCCTGCTCTACCTCCTCCCGTACCGTGGGCCGCTCGGCCCGCACCTCGTCGGTCCCCAGCAGGAAGGCCACCTGATTGTAAAGGCGGTCCAGCGTCTCGGCCCGCTCGTCGGGCGTGGCGTCGGGGCGGCGGAGGGTGGAGAGCAGGTCGGCGATGTGCTGCTCCTTGCGCAACACCGAGCGGCGGCGCGCCTCCGTGGGGTGGGCCGTGAGGGTAGGCTGGATGTCGAGCTGTTCGAGCAGGCCCACCACCTCGTCGAACGAGTAGCCCTCGCTCTTCAGGTACGCTACCGCCGCGTCGATGGATTGCGGGCGCGGCTCGGCGTCGGCGGAGCCGTTGTCCTCCCCCGGCCCCAGCGGCCACTCGGAGGGGCCGGACTGCCGGGCGCGCTCGCGGTTGATGCGGATGATCTCCTGCTGCTCCGCCTGGTTGACGAGGTGGAAGAAGGTGGTGTACACGTGCAGCAGCCGCTCCAGCGTGTCCTGGTCGAGCTCGGCAATCCGACGCGCCGCTTCCTCGCGCTTCTCCGGGTCGTCCTCCTGCTCCGCCGCCTTGCAGAGCGCGCGCAGCCCCTCCACGTGCTCGAAGAGGGCCGTCCCGCCCTGCTCCTCGGCAATGTGCCCGAGCATGCTGCCCACCAGATTGACCTGGCGGCTTAGGGGCTTGGAGATGCCGGTGCCTTCCGTCTCGAGGTCGAGGTCGTCCCAGCGGCGCATCGTGAATCTGCGGAGAATGTGAACGGCTTGTGAGCACACCGTTAATGTACGAGCCGACCGCGACGGCTCCAAGTTTTCCACCGCGTGCAGGGAGCTCTTCAGTCAATCGTAACACCCTTCGGATGCGCGATCAGGAGGGAAGCGCTCCCGCCCTCTGGCAGCCGGGCACCAGGCGTTCACCGGGGTCCGCCGTGAACCGTCCACCGTCGCTACTTCCAGAGCGGGTCGTCCCACGAGAAGAAATAGCCGAGCGTAAAGACGGGGCCGGCGGGAAACTTGCGGCCGTGGATGGGAACCCGAAGCCCCGCTTCAATGGCGCCTGGGCCAAGCTCCCAGCCGACGGTGGGAAGGATTTGCACGAGTTCGCGCTCGTCGTTCTGGAGCACGAGGTCGAAGTCGGTGCGAACGGGCGGGCGCCCGAAGAGCCCGTCCACCGCCAGTTTCCACTGGAAGCGCCCCGCGGAGCCGCCCGCGGCGAGGTAGAAGAGGCGCTCGTCGCCCGGTTTCCGACGAATGTCGTGGTTCACTTCTCGCCACCGGTACCCCACCCAACCCATCACGTACATCGGCCAGGGGTGCAGACTCTTCCCCACCTCCAGGAGCACCTCCCAGTCGCGCTGGCCCTGTGAGAGGGAAATCGTGTTCGCGTCGACGGTAAAATCGCCGACGGGAAACTTCACGCCGCCCCGTAGCGCCGCGGCAAACGGAAGGTTGTCGATGCCCGCCACGGCGGGTCCCACCCGCAGGAAGAGGCGCGGGTCGGCAAGCCCCGTCCGGAGGCGGTCCCCCTGCACGTCGTTGAATTCGAGCCGATGCACCGGCACGTCCGCCCACACGTCGACCCCGCGCCACACCCCCAGCGCCCCCGTCAGCCGCACGGTAGTGACAACAGACCGGGCGTCCTCGCTGTCGAACGGCACGATCTCGCCGTCCCGGTCAAACTTCTCGCGGGTGTCCTGGTGGGCCACGCCCACGTCGACCCAGCCTGTGCCCGGCGGTTCGATCCACTGCCCGGCGGCCGGCGACACGAGGAGGCTGGAAAGCAGAAGGGACGCCAGCGCAGCGCAGACGGCGGTTCGCATCGGTGCGTGCCTAATTAGTCCAGAGAGTCGTCTCGGGCTGGAAGGCCGCCCACGCAAACCAGAAGGCCACGTAGGCCTCATTGACCGGCGCTAGCCGCTCCCCCTGCCGGGACCCATCGACCGCAATGCCCGTCACGGTCCACGTGCTGCCCGTTGCGTCGTCCACAATGCGGCCGTCCTGCACGGAGAAGTTATCCGTCGTTTCGAACGCCGCGGCGGCCTCCGCCTCTCGATCCCAGAACACTGTTTTCTGCGTGCCGCCCGCCGCCACGGATGACCACTCGCACCGCTCCCTCTGCGTCGAGGGCCCGGAACGGCACCGCCACGCCCCCGTCATCCCCGGCCGGGATGCCGAGCACGCGCTCCTTCGGCGGACGCCGCTCGTCAAACGACATGCCGTTGAACGGCGGATCGTTCAGGGCCTCATAGTCCCCGTATGGATAGCGCCGGCCAAACCCGCGCCCGTCAGTGAGCACCTTGGTATCGGGGTGCAGAGCCGCCCACTCGGGCCACCGCATCTCCACGACCGGGACCATGTCGAGCGTCGTGCCCACCGACGCCCCACAGTTGGCCTGCCGGTTCATCTGCGGCCAGAGCGACTCCTCGTCGCGGCGGTCGTACATCACGAGGTTGTTGTCGAAGAGCAACCCCGAAACGCCCAGCTCCGCCCCGTTGATGGCGCCGCGGTCGAACCCGAGACTGGAACCGGTGAGCGGACAGTACGTGACCGCAACGGAGCGCCCGTCCCACCCGTCGAAGTTGACGACCTCGTGGGTCCACAGAATGCTGTGGGGCACCGCCACCGTCTGGTCACCGAGGCGTACCCCAATCACTCGCGACGTGTCGGTGAGGCCTTCCACTTCCCCCGCCGCCACGAGCCGGCGGTCATCCGGCGTCACGTTGTCGATGGACGGGATGCAGTCCGCCCCCGGACAGCCCTGCTGCAAGCGGTCCGTCGGGATGGTGCAGTTGTTGGTCGTGAAGTCCGAGCCGCCGCCCCCTCGCGGCGAGCCTGCATCGCAGCCCACCAGGAGCAGGGGTAGGGCCAGCACGCTGAGCAGTTCTAGCACGAACGATCGCGGGGCGGAAAGCACACGCATGGGATTGGGGGGCATGTGGAGTCACTGTGCGGGCAAGGGCGCTACGATCCCGTCCCTGCGTCGTAGAGCGCGGCGTTGGGGCGGAAGGCGAACCAGGCAAATGCAAAGTAGTCGCCCGACTGGATGCGGTCGAGCTGCGTGCCCTCCAGCGGCCCGGTCACGGCCCGGCCCGTCACCGACCAGGTGCTGCCGGTCTCCTCGTCCCGGAACTGCCCATCGCCTGCGTAGCGGAAGGTCAGCGTCCGCCCGTTCACTCGACGGTCGAACACACCCGTCGACCCTGTTTCTTTTGAGTTCTCGATCTGAGCCGCGTCGAGCGCAGAGACCGCACCCGGGGCGTGAAAGACCACCAGGGGCCGGTCGGCCACCGTGTCGTGGATCACCCGCTTCTCCTCCGTCGTCGTGTGGGGGTAGGCCTTGTGGACGTCATCCGTGCTCACGGCCACCACCTTCGCCATCGGCGGCAGCCGGTCGTCCACCGGGCCGCGGAAGGCGAACGGCTTCTTGTCGATATCGTCGTAGCCGGCGTACGGGTTGCGGCCGTATGCACGGCTGTGGCCCGTGTCGCGCGAGAGCACCGCACCCTCTGGGTGCGCCGCTGCAAACTGACGGAACGAGACGATCTGGGACGGGAGCTGCTTCAGGGTTTGCCCGGCCCGGTCCCCCACAATTGCTTTGCCGGTCAGCTGTTGCCATAGCGTTTCGGTTGCGCGGTCGTACATCACGAGGTCCGAGTTACGCAGCAGGCCGGACACCCCAAATTCAACCGGCTCACCGTCGAGCGTGCGCTCAAACACGAGGGCGCTGTAGCAAAGCGGGCAGAAGGTGACGGCCACCGGCGTGTCGCCAATCCGGTCGTTCACGATTTCGTGGTGCGTGAGGATCTGGAGCGGGTACGCCTTGGCGACACCGTTGTATTCAAGGACAATCACGGGCTCCTTCTCCCCCACCCAGTCCTGCGCCGCCTCTACCGACACGAACGATGGGGCGTCCACCGAGGGAATGCCGTCCTTCGGTGGCCCGCCCGACATCAGCGTCGAAAGGTCGATATTATAGTTCGAAAGGTCCGTGTCAAACTGCTGGAGGGCCGGCGGGGCGTCGGGAGGCAGCGACGATTGGGCCGTCGCCACGTGGCCAACTGCCCAGAGGCTGGCCAGCCCCAGCGCGAGGAGGATGTATCGTTTCATGGGACTATGGAGCGCTGTGGAGGAGGGGACGCTGTGAAAAAACCGCGACGGGACCCGCAACGGCCTTAGGCCGCCCGGCATGCTCCCAGTCTCTTGGGGCCCTGCGGCCAGAAAGCGTTACGCCGCCGTTGGACTATCCGGCCCCGTAACGGTTCGTGGAGGACTGAAACGTATGCCTCGATAACTGTGGCACCGACTCTACTACGGCGTCGTCTTCTCCAATCGCTCCTCTACAGCCATGATCAACCAACTCCGCTCCGCGGCCCCCCACGCCCACTGGCTCCTCCGATTCGCTCTCGCCAGCGTGTTTCTGTTTCACGGCATCGATAAGTTCCTCAATCTCGCCGGCACGGCCGAGATGATGGACAGCATGTTTATGGCTGTGATGGCCGCCGTGCTGGAGACCGGTGGGGGCGCACTCGTACTGATTGGAGGTGCGGGCAACGACCTGCTCACGCGTCTCGGTGGCCTCCTCATCGTTCCCGTCATGCTGGGCGCCATCTTCATGGTGCACTGGGGCCAGTGGCGCTTCGCCGCCACCGAGACCCACCCGATGGGCGGAATGGAGTTTCAGGTGACACTCCTGATGATTGCCCTCTACTTCGTGTTCGTCGGCAACGCCTCACCCCAATCTAGCGCCACATAGCTCCTTACCGCCCCCATGTCGCGGCCGTCTCCGCCCGCAGAGTGGAGAGCCCTCCTTCACCGAAAACGCCCGCCCTGAACGGTCAGGGCGGGCGCCGGGCGGCTAAAATCCGCTGCCGGAAAACGAGTCGGCCTTACCCGGTCGTGCCACGCCGAATGCGACGCAGCTCCTCGGGGGTCCAGTCCATGGCCGCAATCTCTTCTTCGCGACGTTCCAGACGCGCCTTCTCCATCAGCTCCGGGGTGTCCCACACATACTCCCGCATGAGACGTCCCCCGGTCCGATTCACCTTCGTGTGCTTTGGAGGGATCTTTATCATGACGGCCACCTCTCCCACAGACGTGGGACGCTAGGGTGAAGAAAACACCGAACGAGATCATCACGACAACCCCGTCGGCCCGTCGAGATTGGACGCCCCAGCCCCGGAAAGTTCCGGGCAACACGTCGTTCGTCTTCGGGGGCACCCGTCTGGAGCCGCGGACTGCTCTTTCGGGAGACGGCGCCCCCGGTGCAAAAAGCATCGCGTCCCCGTTCGGTCGGGACCCGCAGGTCGGACCCGTCGTTGATTTGGTTTCGCTACCGCCCTCTTTCTCCACGTGTCTCGTCTCGTGCCTTCCCCCGTACTGCGCCGAGTGATCGGCGCACTGCTTGTTGCCCTCCTGGTGGCCAGCACCTCCGCCTGCCGGTACATCGGGTCGGGCGGCCTCGCCACGCCGCCGCCCGACTCGGTGAGCGTGCTGTGGGCCGGGGCGGTCACCGACTCGTCGGCCCGCGTGGTGGCGCGGTACGAGGAGGCGGGCGCGCAGGTGCGTCTCGCCGTGGATACGTCCGACACCTGGTCGTCCCCCACGTTTCTGGCGGCCACGCCCCCTTCCACCAATGGGGCGGTCCGTCACTTTCGGCTCTCGGACCTGAGCCCCCAGACGACCTACCACTACGCGCTGGCGATCAATGGGCGCATCGACTCCACCCAAAGCGGCCAATTTCGCACGTTTGCCGAGGGGCCGTTCTCGTTCCGCGTGGCCCTCAGCGGCTGTGCCCTCACCGGCTCCAACCACCCGGTCTTCACGTCCATCCGCAAGGCCCAGCCCGACCTGTTTCTGCACCTGGGCGACATGCACTACGAGGACATTACCGCAACGACTCCAGGCCCCTTCCGCGACGCCTACCGCACGGTGCACGGGGCCCCTCGGCAGGCGGACCTGTACCGCTCTACGGCCCTGGCCTACGTCTGGGACGACCACGATTACGGGCCCAACAACAGCTCGCGCCGCGCCCCGGGGCAAAACGTGGCCCAGCAGGTGTACCGCGAGTACGTGCCCCATTACCCGCTGGCTCGGCCCGACCTCGAACGGCCCATTTACCAGGCGTTTACGGTGGGGCGCGTGCGGGTTCTACTCACAGACCTGCGCTCGGCCCGCACCTCAAACGAGGCGCCCGACTCGCTCAAAACCATGATGGGGGCCGCCCAGAAGGCATGGTTCAAAGAGCAACTCGCGGCGGCCAAAGACCAGTACCCCGTCGTGGCCTGGGTAAGCAGTGTGCCCTGGATTGGCGACGGCGACAGCGAGGACCGGTGGGCCGGATTTGCCCGCGAACGCCGCGAATTGGCCACCTATATCGACTCGATTGGCGTGGCGGACCAGATGGTCATTCTTTCGGGCGACGCCCACATGGTGGCCCTCGATGACGGCACGCACAACCATTACGGGCGGCCCGGCGGAGGGGGCTTCCCGGTCGTCCATGCCGCGGCGCTCGACCAGGTAGGCTCCGTGAAGGGGGGGCCGTACACTCACGGCCCGTTCCCAAATCCCTTCTCCCTGTTCGGCCGGACCGATGGGCAATTCATGCTCATGGACGTTGAGGACGACGGGGGCGACGAGGTCTGCATCACCTGGACCGGCAAGCGCCACGAGGTGACNGAGGGACGCGTCGTCGACCTCCTGAAGTGGCGCAAGTGCTTCCCGGCTCTCTAATGCGGGGCCCTCACCTCGTCCCCGCCGCTCCCCTGCGAAATGGGCGGTGCGCCTGCCCGCGGTGGCGCCTGCCCCACGAGGGCCACAAGGCGCGGGTCGGGGGCGGTGCGCAGGTACTCGATCGCTCCCTCCCACCGCCGGATGCGGCGATTGAAGAGCCGCGCCCCGGCCGTAGCGGCCTGTTCGCCCTGCGGATCATCGAGCAGGGGTAGCAGGTAGCGCCGCGTGCCATAGTCAATGAGGTTGTCTACGAACTCGACCGCGTGGTCGCGCAGGATTGGCTCGTCGCTTGTGAGGCCGCGGTAGGCGTCGTAGATGTCGCGCTGGTTGTACCGGAGGCCCAGCAGGCGAAAGATGCGTTCGAGTGCCTCTTCGCGGTAGTCGCGGAGCAACTCGGCGGACTCGTGCCCGAGCGGGCCGTCGCCCGACCGCCGATGCAGGTGCAGAATCTGACCGAGGGCCGCGTAGTGTTCGACCTCGCGTTCGATCGCAGCGTCCAGTCGTTTCCCATCGTGCCGGAGGTTCCCCTTCTTCTGGAGGCGACTCAGGGCCCGGATCCCCGCATGACGAACCGGGATGGGCGTCCGGGCAAGACTCCGCACCAGAAGGCGTGCCCCAAGCTGGCTGNGTTGGGCCTCAAAGACCGACGGAATGTGCCGCCGCACGGCCTGATCCACCTGAGAATCGACGAGGACCCCATAGAGCGTGCGAAAAAGCCCCGTCCCGAAGGCCACCAGTCCCCTTCGGGCCTCTCGGCGGAACGCATCCTCGCCCAGCGCCTGCACCAGCCGAGGAACGAACGTGCGGTCGCGGGTGTGCCCCGCCGCCCGGAGGGCCGCCCGCACGACGGCGGCAACCTCATCCTGCAGGAGACGCTCCAGCAACTCGTTGCGGTAGGGCCGATCGAGCACCCCGAGGATACAGGCCCCGTGGATCCGCGCCTCCACGCCCTCCGCCCCATCGAGCGCCAGGAGCCGGCGCAGGAGCGTCTCATCCACGAGCGCGTATTCTTCCGGCGTGCCCTCCTCGGCAATGAGCCCCACGGTCGCGGCCTGAATTTGAGGATCGTCGTGGCACAGTCCACGCCGGAGCCGTTCGGTATGATTGCCCTCTCCGCGGCCGTAGAGGTAACGCGCCGCTTCGAGTTGCACACTGGGATCGAGGTCGCGCAGGGCCTCGGCCACCCTCTCCGCTCCCCCGTCCACGTGTCGGGCCCGCAACACCCGAATGGCCTGTGCACGGATCGCCGCCGTGGGATGATCGAGCAGGCCCAGCACCGCATCGCGCGGAACGGGCAGCGTGCCGTCCTCCAATGTGTCCAGGGCCCATCGGACATCAGCCACGGCACGGCTGCACAGAGCATCGAGGAGGGCCTCCATGTCGGTATCGGAAGTGCTCTGGTCGGGGCCCGTCGCAGCGCCCGTCCCTTCCTGCCGCCGCAGCTTGGTCCGGAAGAGGTCGACGTACGACGCACGGGCCCGGTAGGCGAGGGCTCCCCATACCGCAATGAGCCCCAGGGTCACCCCGCTCAGCACCTGTACACTCGCCCCAGCCCCCACGACGAGCCCCAGGAGGAGCAGTCCGCCGAGCCCTTCGGCTCCCTGGTCGATGAAGAGATCGACAAACACCTTTATCCGCCGCTTTTTTTCTGACGACACCGGCACAAAGAGCAACTCTCGTCCCGTCCGGTCCACCGAGTGCTTGAGGCTCTGCCCGGCCCCGCGCAGCAGCACCCCCGCCGCCAATCCCGGCATTAGAAGCATGCCGAGGCTGCCCAGTGCCAGGGCCCCCGGCAGCACCGACAGCGCCCCACCAATCCCGGCGACCCGAATTAGCCACGGTGCCAGGACGAACTGCACGAGAAGTGCCACGATGCTTACCCGGCCGTAGAACTGTCCCATGAACGCCGTCAGGGCCTCCTCGCCCGGAAAGGCGCGCACAGCGACGGTTTTGAACTGGTAGTCCACGAGCGTGGTCACGATGACCACGAGTGCAATGATGCCCACGATTAGCCGCAGGTGGTGCGACTGCCGTAGGGTGGCAAAGGGACCGTCCGGGGTCCGCGCCCCCGTGTACGATGTCGGCCAGCCATCGGCCTCCGGCGTGCGGCCCCGCCGGATCCAGCGCTCCAGCACCGTCGCCCCGAGCAGCACACCCCCGGCAATCCACAGCAGGCTCTCACTCGACAGCCCGATCTCTTCGACGAGCAGTCTCGTAACCTCCCCCCCGACAACGGCCCCGGCGATGGCTCCGGCGCTCAACGCCGTGAACACCCGCTTCGACTGCGACGACGTAAAGACTCCATTTGCGAGCAGCCAGAACTGCGATGTAACCAGCAGGCCATATACGCTGACCCACGCGTAAAACACGTATACTGTCCACGCGCCGCCCACATGTAACAGCCCGCGGAGGCCCCCAAGACTCAGGAGGAGAAGCAGAGAGACCGCATCGACCAGGGTCCCGAGGGACAAGCGTTTGCCGAACCGCGTGTGCAGAAGCGCCACCGGCCCCACCACCGCCGTAGTGAGAATGAAGACGAAGGGTAACTCTCCAGGACCGCGGTTCACGAGAAAGAGACTGTCACGAACCGGCTTCAGCAGATAGAGCGTGACCAGCAAAAGAAAGTGATAGGCCGCCATCTGGAACGCCACATCGCTCTCGTCCCGCCGAAGACCAAAGACCGAACCGAAGAGGTGCCCCATGTTCGCAGCGGAGATGCTGGACGCAAATGAGGGACTATAACGCCTCCCTGCTGGATTTGGTTAGTGGGGGACGGGCCCGACAATGCCCTACGCGTACGTGCCAAACGCCACACCCGCTAATTCTTACGCCGCTGCCCCGGCGTCCGCCGGGGCCGTCGCCGCCAGTGTCCCGTCGCCCGCTTTTGGCGTCGGAACGCGGCGAAGCGCTGTGAGTCTCAAGAGGCGAGTGTTTAATGAAGTTTCAGAGGAGCACCCGCTTCACGCCACGTCCGAAGACGCACTCCCCCCGAACGGGCCTTTCACGAACGCTGCTGATCTATGCGCCTTCCGCTTCCGTCAGAGTGCTCGTGCCGCAAAAATCTACTCCGGATGGTCGCCTGCCTCGTGACACTGTGCCTGTGTCCCACCGTTGCGTGTGCACAGTCTGCCGGGACCGAGCCAGTGGGGCTGGTCGAACCGTCGAAGCGCGGTCCCTGGGTGCCGTCTCTGTCCTCCATGGGCCAGAATGCCCTCGACATCGTCCGCGCCCCCGCCACGCTGTCCCCCTCCGAGCAACTGCTGACGATTGGCGTCTCCGGCGTGGCGTTTAGCGCCGTAGCGGCCCTCGACCGTCCGGTGTACCGCGGCCTCCACAAGCAGTCGGGCTGGGCCTCCAACGCCACGCGCCCGCTGGCGGGCCCCGGCCGCTGGTTCGACCGCGTGGGGCCCGATCGGATGACCTACGCGACGGCCGGCCTTCTGGCCACGAGTGGACTGGTGCTCGGGCGCCGCGACCTGACACGCACGTCGGTCCGGGTCATGGAGGCCCTTGTGCTCACCAAGGCCGTCACGGGGTTCGCGAAAGGATTGCTCAACCGCTCGCGGCCGTTTGCGGATGAGGGGCCTCTGAAGGCCGATCCTGGCGGGTTTGACAGCGCCCACGAGGAGCTCTCGATGCCTTCGGGGCACACGGCCCGGGCGTTTGCCCTCGCCTCGGTCCTCTCCCACCAAGCCGACCGTTGGTACGTATCGGCGCTGGCCTATGGCGGGGCCGCGTCCGTGGGCATGGAACGCATCCGGAGCGGGGACCACTGGCTAACGGACGTGGCGGTGGGCGGGGCACTCGGCTACCTCATTGGCCGCTCCGTGGTACCGTCCACCACCGATCCCAACAACGACGTGGCGTACACCCCTATCCTCTCAACCGACCGCATCGGCCTCTCCATCCAATTCTAACGAGGCGCACCGCGACCACCGGCCGCGAGCGCCCATTAGTTCGCAGCGTCGCCGGACTCCGCACAGCCCCGCAGGGCCGTCACGCCCTCCGTGTCGAGAATCAAGAGTTGCTCCGAGGTGCCGCCCGCCTGCAGCAATACAGACTGCCCGGCATGCTTCTGCAAGCACGGCAGTACCTGGGAGGCGGGCAGGTCGAGGCGCCGGGAGAACTGATCGATGGTTCCGATCGCCTCTCCGTCCTCGGCGAGCGCGAATGTGGATTGGGGGCGGGTGGATTGCATGGTGGAATCCGGGGATTGGACGTGAGAAACGAGGTGCTGGTAGCGCTAGGAGCCCCACGCGGAGGATGCAGGACCGCCTTACGCCGCCACGTGGTAGGAATCGTCGAAGCGGGACTCCAGGATTTCTTGCAGCGCCCCGCGAGCCCGGTGTAGCCGAACGCGAACGTTCACGCGTGTGAGATCGAGCTCCTCCGCCACCTCCTTGGTCGACTTCTCCTCCAGGTCCCGGAGCCGAATGACCTCGCGGTACGACTCAGACAGCTCGCCCATCGCTTCGTACAGGAAGCTCTTCTCCTGCGCCTGCTCGGCCCCCTGCGCGGGATCGGGGTAGGCTGTGGGCGCAGTCCCCGCGGTCGACGTGGCGTGGACGTGCTCCAGGGTCTCTTCGTCGAGGCAGCTCTGCCGTTTGTCCTTGCGGTAGCGGGCGAGGGCCACGTTTTTCGCAATGCTGTGGAGCCACGTGGTGATCTTCGAGTCGCCACGAAAGTTTGGCAGGCTGCGCAGCGCCTGGAAGAGGGTTTCTTGCAACAGGTCGCGGGCCACGTCGGCGTCGGCGGAGTAGCGGCGAAGAACCCCCTCGATGTAGTCGCGGTGCTCGTAGATGAGGCGCTTCACGGCCTCCGGGTCCCGATTGCGGAGGGCCTGGAGGTCGTCGTCACTGAGTGGGGCCGGGGGGGCGGCAGAATCGTCGAGGTCGGCGGCGGGAGGCGTGTGCGGCATCGGTCCAGAAACGTATCGATTCACAGAGGCGAGCGGGAGCGTCCGCCGGCACCACCTCGTCCGGCATGTTGGAGAAAGACCCAAGACTGTGCCAGGCATTTGCCTATCCTACCAAAAACCTCGCAACCCAATGTGAGGCAATGGGATAGAGAAAACCTGTGTGATCACCCCGCTCGTCCGATACTGTCGACATGTCGACACCGCGTCGATATATCGACACTGCGCAGGGACAAAGCCAGCGCGGTTTCGACGCGTGCCGTGCCCCTGCCTTCTCCGCGACGGCACCACGCAGGGGCGGCGTGTGTATGTGTGCGTGTAACACTGGCGGACGAATGGTCACCTCCAGTGTAGGCCGTTCCTATTCCGCGATGGGCCGGGGTTCCGGCCCGTTCCTCCGCACGACCCCTGCGCTCCATGCTCAATGCACTTGCCCGCTACGCCGACTGGCTCCACCTGCAGTGGCCCGCCGGCAAACCCGAAAAGCTCCCTCGCGTCGACGACCACTTCCGCACCAACGTCGACGGCGTCTACGTCGTGGGCGACCTGGCGGGCGTGCCCCTGCTCAAGTTTTCGGTCGACGGCGGCGCGCGGGCCGTGCAGGATATTCTCGCGCAGGGCATCGACGCGGCCGCCCCGACCGACGAGAACGGGCGCTACGACGTGGTCATCATTGGTGCCGGGGCCAGCGGCATGGCCGCCGCCCGCGAGGCCGAGAAAAGCGGGCTTTCCTACTGCGTCCTGGAGTCGCAGCGCCGGTTTGCCACGATCAAGGATTTTCAGGCGGGCAAGCCCATCTATACCTACCCGAAGGAGATGACACCGGAGAGCGATATCCGGATTACGGCGGAGGTGAAGGAGGCACTCGTCGATGAACTGGAGGCGCAGACCCAGGACATTCCGGTGCGCCACGCGGAGGCCGAGTCCATCGAACAGGACGGAGACGGCCACGCCGTCGTCACCGAGGACGGCACGCGCATTCGGGGACGGCGCGTGGTCGTGGCCATTGGGCGCAGCGGCAACTTCCGCAGCCTGGACGTCCCCGGCGAGGACAAGGACCACGTGCAACACCGCCTGCTCGACCCCACCCGTTGCTGCGACGCGCCGGCCGTCGTGATTGGCGGCGGCGACTCGGCGGCGGAGGCGGCCATTGCGCTCGTCGAAGAGGGGGCCGACGTGACCCTCTCCTACCGCCGCGACGAGTTCGTGCGGCCCAAGGAGGAAAACGTGGAGCGGCTCTACGAGCTGGCCACCTACCACGAGGGCGCAGGCTCGCTCACCCTCAAGATGGCAACGGACGTGGAGGAAATCCGGGACGACGAGGTCGTGCTCTCCCACGCGGACGGCACGACGGAGACGGTGGCGGCACAGCACGTCTTTGCAATGATCGGACGGGAGGCGCCCATTGACTTCTTCCGTCGCTCCGGCATCGAGCTGCGCAACGACTGGGGCGACGCGCCGAACTCCCTGCGGGACGCGCTGTCGGGCCTCGCCTGGTTGGAGGATCTGCGCTGGGACCGGATCGGGGCGTTTGCGGCCTTCTTTTTCTTCATGGTGGCGGTTTACAGCTGGAAGGACGGCGGCTGGGTGGGACAGATCGCCCAGGCCGCCGAGGTCTTTCCCTTTGGCTGGACCCCTGGAGCGGAGGGCACCGGCCTCGCGGACGTGGTGCTCACTTCCATGCAGAAGCCCGGCTTCTACTACACGTTCGCCTACTCGGCGATCGTGGTCATCTTCGGTTTCAAACGTATCCGGCGGCGCAAAACACCCTACATCAAGGTGCAAACCCTTACCTTGATGGCCATTCAGGTCTTCCCCTTATTCATCCTGCCGGAGATCGTGCTGCCCTACCTGGGCGGCAACGGCCTGCTGCCCACGGCCTTCCTCGACGCCCTCTTCCCCACCAGCGAGTACGCGGTGCACGGGCGCCAGTACTGGCGGGCGTACGGCTTCATCCTGGCCTGGCCCCTCTTCATCTGGAACGTGTTTAGCACCGATCCCCTCTGGTGGTGGCTGGCCATCTGTTTCGTGCAGACGTTCGTGCTCATCCCCGGCATGATTTACTTCTGGGGCAAGGGGGCGTACTGCGGCTGGATCTGCTCCTGCGGGGCCCTCGCCGAAACGTTGGGCGACCAGCACCGCGAGAAGATGCCGCACGGCCCCGGCTGGAACAAGCTCAACCTGGCCGGGCAGGTCATCATGGTCGTGGCGTTCGGTCTCATGTTCCTGCGCATCGGGGGCTGGGCCTGGCCCGGCAGTTGGGCCGGCGAGGCCTTCCGGGCGGGCCTCTACGGCGGCGGACTGGGACTGGGGTACAGCTGGGTGGTGGACATCCTACTGGCCGGCATGGTGGGGTACGGCGTCTACTTCTGGCTCAGCGGACGCTTTTGGTGCCGCTTCTTCTGCCCCCTGGCGGCCCTCATGCACATCTACGCCCGCTTTAGCCGCTTCCGCATCCTGGCCGACAAGAAGAAGTGCATCTCGTGCAACGAGTGCACAAGCGTGTGCCACCAGGGCATCGACGTGATGGCGTTCGCGCAGAAGGGGGAGCCGATGGACGATCCGGAGTGCGTCCGGTGCTCGGCCTGCGTGGAGACGTGCCCCACTGGCGTGCTGGAATTTGGACAGGTGAAGCCCAACAGCGGCGAGGTGATCCACCGCGACGCCCTGGAGGCCTCCCTGACTCGGATTCAGGAACACGAAAACGGCACCGCGGCATGACTCTACGCCCCGCGGGCACACCGCCCCTCGTCGACATTCCCGTGCGCGTCGCCCGCCCGCTGTAACGGCTCGCACAGACGTCCCACAGAGGCCTCGTGCCCCACACCTTCGAACCTCGCGCACGCACGACGCCTGAGCTGGATCTTATCCAAACGCGGTCGTTTCTTAAAGAGATCAGCACAGACAAAACTTCCAGACCGCAGCGGGGACTGTCATGGACACACCTGAGCACGCACACACATCATCGGCACGGAGCACGCACGACGCCATCCCGCTCGGGATTGGCGGGGTGGAGGCCGCCGTGGGCGACCACATCGCCCACTTCTTCCGGGGCGACGCGCAGCGATTTTCGGTGCTCGGGCCCTACATCGAAACGGGACTGCGCCGGGGCGACCGGTGCGTGTTCATCTCGCGGCCCGACGTGGGAGAGCAGCTGTGCGACTGGCTGACCGACCGCGGAGTGGACGCCGACGACGCGCGGGCGAACGGCCGGCTTCTCCTGCATCCCGGCGAGGCCACCGAAGCGGACATGAAACGCCTCGCCGACCGGGTCGACGCGAAGGCGCGGGACGAGGACGAACCGTTCGTGCGGTGGTCGGGAGACGGCGAGTGGGCCTTGGCCCGGGACATGACCGTCTGCGAGATGCTGCGCTGGGAGGCACTCTACGACAAGCACTCGGCCGACTGGCACCTCCTGGCTCTGTGCCAGTTCGACCTGACCGTCTTTGAGAGCGACGTCATCATGGACGCGCTCCGCACGCATCCGTACTGCGTCATGGGCGATGTCGTGGTGCCCAATCCGTTCCACGAGTCGCCGGAGGCCGTGCGGGCGGAACTCACCGCGGACGAATAGCCCCCACCGGCCCCACGCACCATGGAGCTTTCCCATCACACATCGGACCTCGATCCGTCCTCTGTTCTCGGGTTCGGGTCGGCCCTGGCGATGCTCGACTCGACCGAGGAGGTCGCCCGGTTGCTTACGGGCGCCCTGCGCTCGATGGGGCTGGCGGACCTGCAGGCCGTGGTGCTCACGAGCGAGGACGACGAGCCCCGCGTGTTTGGGAGCGCAGGGGCACGCGCACTGCCCGACTCCGTCGTCGACGCCTTGCGCCAGTGGGCCCCCAACGCGTCGGCCGACGCCGACGGGAGCGGCAGCCCCTCCCACCACGAGGTGGAGGTTTCTCCTGATGGCTGTCTCTCCGAGCACGGGATCGACCGCCTCGCCCTCGTGCGTTTGGGGACACTGGAGCGCGATTTCGGGACGGTTGTTGCGGGCCTGGCCCCCGGCACCCAGCACACGCCCCTGCAGATCTCTACGCTTCAGATGATGGCGGCGCAGGCGTCGATGGCCCTGCACCGCATTGCCCTCGACCAGAAGCGGGCGGCCCAGGAGGAGGCCCTTCGCGCAAGCGAGGCCCGGTACCGCGAGCTCTACGAAAATGCCCCCGCCGCGTATCTCTCCGCCACCCCCGACGGCGAGATCCGAATGGCCAACCGGCGGGCCACCGACCTGTTTGGCGCCTCCGAATCAACCCTCGTGGGGCGTACGCTGCCCAAGTTCTGCGCGGACACGGCGGCGGGCCACGAGGCCGCCGAGCGACTGGCGGACCACCTGGAAAGCGGACAGCCTGTGCGCGACGACGAGGTCAAGCTGTGCCTTCCCGATGGCGACCGGATCTGGGTGAGTCTCACGATGCGCCCCGTTGCCCTGGGCGACGGCTCGGCCGAGCGACTCGTGATGATGGTGGACGTGACCGAGCGGCGGCGCATGGAGGTCGCCCTGCGGGAGGCACGTGATGCGTTGGAGACCCGCGTGGAGGCACGGACCGCAGAGCTCGAGCGGGCCAACGACCGCCTAGAACAGCAGACCCGGCGCCTGCAGGCCCTCCGCGACATCGACCAGGCCATCCTGGCCGCCGAGTCGCCGAAAGAGATCGCCACGGAGACGCTCCGGCGCGCCCGCCAAATCATTCCCTTCCACCGCGCCAGCGTGTCGGTGATCGACTGGGACGCGGGCTGCGCGCAGATGCTCGCCACACGCCAAGAGGACTCGTTTCTAGAGGGGGGCACGACGATTCCCCTCGACGACTTTTACCTCACCGACACCCTGCGGGCAGGCGAGCCGGAGATCATCGCTGATCTAGCAAACCGCCCCCTTCCCGGCGCCGCAGCCCGCGTGCGAGACATCGGCATTCGGGCCGTCCTGTGCCTCCCCATGGTGGTAGAAAACGACCTCATCGGGCTCCTCAAAATTGGACGCACCGACCCCGACGCGTTTGCCCAGACGGATCGGGACGTGGGCACGGAACTGGCCAATCACCTCGCCATCGCCCTCCGGCAGGCCCGCCTCCGGGAGCGGGTCGAGGACCGCACCACCAAGCTCGAGCGTGCCAACGAGCGTCTGTCTCATCAAACCCAGCGCCTGAGGGCCCTCCGCGACATTGACCAGGCCATCCTGGCCGCCGAGTCGCCGGAGGAGATTGCGGCAGAGGCCATCCGGCGTGTTCACGACATTCTTCCCTACGAGAGCGCCACCGTAACGGTTACGGACTGGGACACCGACACCGCCCACGTGCTGGCGGCGCGGGACAACGTGCTGGCCGCCCCCACCACCCTGCCGCTCGACGAGGTCTACCTCAGCGACCGCCTGCGCAACGGCGAGACAGAAGTCATTCCCGACACGGCCTACGAGCCCGTCCCGGAAGCGAAGGAGCGCATACGCGAGATGGGACTTCGGTCCGTCCTCTGCGTCCCCATGGTCGTGGAGGACGAGGTCATCGGGGTCGTGCACGTGGGGCGCACCGAAGCCGACGCCTTTACGGACGAGGACCGGCGAGTAGGGCGCGAATTAGCCGACCACATGGCCATTGCCCTCCGGCAGAGCCAGCTTCTGGAAGAGGTGCAGGCACAACGCGAGCGGCTCGAGGAGCGGGTGCAGGAGCGCACCGCCGAGCTCGAATCGTTCACCTACTCGGTGTCGCACGACCTGCGCACCCCCCTCCGCGCCATCGACGGTTACACACGCATCTTGAAGGAAGACCACGCCGATCAGCTCGACGACGAGGGTCAGCGGCTGCTGAACGTCGTCTACGACAGCGCCCAGACGATGGGGAACCTCATCGACGACCTACTCACCCTCTCCCGCCTCGGGCGGCGCGACATTACCCGCGCGCCCATCGACATGGAGGCCCTGGTGCAGGACACCGTCGACGAATTGCGCCGCGCCCACCCGGAGGATGCGACCGATGCCTTCCACCTCGCCCCCCTCCCCGACGCCATGGGCGACCGGTCTATGATCCGTCACGTGCTCACCAACTTGCTGTCCAACGCCCTTAAGTTCACGCGAACGGAGGACGCCCCCCGGATTGAGGTTCGGGGCGAGCGGCAGGACGACGAGTGCGTGTACGTGGTGGCGGACAACGGCGTGGGCTTCGACGCCGAGCAGGCGGACGAGCTGTTCGGGGTCTTTCAGCGGGGCCACGCCGACGACGAGTTCGAGGGCACGGGCGTGGGGCTCGCCATCGTGGACCGCATCGTGCGCCGCCACGACGGCCGGGCGTGGGCCGAGGGCGCTTCGGGCGACGGCGCCTCCTTCTACTTTGCCCTCCCCTCGGCCGCGACGGGCACGGCGTAACGCTTCCTGCCTGGACTGCACAGTTTCCCACCCCACTGTGCCATCCGGCGCCCTCCCAGACGCCCGTTCCGTCCCGAAAGGCCTCCATGTTCGACCTCTTCCTCTTTACAATCCTTCCCGGAGCGGTCCTCCTCGGAAGTGCCGCCTACACGCTCGTGGTCACCTACCGGCTCCAGGACTGGCGCCCCGTGCTGTTTGTGGGCGTCCTGGTGCTGATGACGATTCACCAGGGCCATGAGATGCTCGTGTTTGCGGAGCACGGCGCCGAACGTGCCCTGTCGGCCGGCGGGGAGTATCCGGAAACGACGGCTAACCTCCTCGCAGGGGCCGCCACGGTGCTGCTGTTGCGGTTCGTGACGCGGGAGCGGGCCCTCGCCGAACAGCTGCGCGACCTTACGGGCACGCTCGAAGAGCGCGTTCAGGCCCGCACCGCCGAACTCGAATCGTTCGCCTACTCGGTGTCGCACGACCTGCGCACCCCTCTCCGCGCCATCGACGGCTACACAGAACTCCTTCACAAGAACCACGCGTCCCGGCTCAACGACGAAGGGCGGCGTCTCCTGCGCGTCGTCCGCGAGAACACGGGCACCCTGGAGGCCCTCATCGACGACCTGCTCACCCTCTCCCGCCTCGGCCGGTGCGACCTGGACAAGCGGCCCCTCGACATGAACGGTCTCGTGCGGGGCGCTTACGACGACCTGTGCCGAACGCAGGCCCACGCGAGCAACGTGACGCTCGACCTCCATCCCCTGCCCCGTGCAGTGGGGGACCCGTCGATGATCCGGCAGGTCGTGACCCAATTGCTGTCCAACGCCGTCAAGTTTACCCGGACGGAGGACACGCCCCACGTTGAGGTCTACGGTACCGAGGAGGACGGGCACGCCGTCATTGCCGTCCGCGACAACGGGGTGGGCTTCGACATGGACTACGCCGACAAGCTGTTCGGCGTCTTCGAGCGGCTGCACAACCCTGCGGACGTGGAGGGCACGGGCGTGGGGCTCGCCATCGTGGACCGCATCGTGCGACGCCACGACGGCCGGGCGTGGGCCGAAAGCGTGGAACAGGAAGGCACCACCGTATACGTTTCGCTTCCGTATCCTACGACCGCGAATGACGAGCACGACTGTCCCTCGTACTGTTGACCTCCTCCTGGTCGAGGATCAGGCATCCGACGCCGAACTCGCCCTGCGCGCCCTGCGAACCCTCGACCTCGACGAGCGGACGCACCGGGTTGACGACGGGGCCGAGGCCCTCGATTTCCTTTTTGGGCGCGGGGCCTACGCCGACCGGAGCCCCGCGGACGCGCCCGGCCTCGTCCTGCTCGACCTGAAGTTGCCCAAACTGAGCGGGCACGAGGTGCTCCGCACCCTCAAGGCCGACGATCGGACGGCCCACATCCCGGTCGTCGTTCTCTCTTCGTCCGACGAGCAGAGCGACGTAACCCGATGCTACGCCCTCGGCGCCAACAGCTACGTGGTAAAGCCGGTCGACTTCGACACGTTTACGGAGACCGTACAACGCATCGGGACCTACTGGCTCCAGACGAACGAGCGGGTGGGGCAGTGTCCCCCATGAGGGAGCGCGGGAACCGACGTCCCCCTTCCCCGATCTACTGATCCCCTCTGTACATCCCTTCTGCACGCAGCGGCTGCATCCCACGGCAGCGTGCCCATGTCCGCCGACGACGTCCTTCACATTCTAATGCTCGAAGACGTGGCCACCGACGCCGAACTCGTGCGTCGCGAACTGGAACGGGAGGGTTTTTCGTTTGAGGCACGGCGCGTGACGACGGAGGCGGATTTCGCTGAGGCGCTCGACGCGTTTTCCCCCGACATTATCCTGGTGGACTACTCGCTGCCGACGTTCGACGGGATGTCGGCACTGGAGCTCGCCCAGGCGGAGCGTCCCCACGTGCCCGTCGTGTTCGTAAGCGGCGCAATTGGCGAGGAGCGCGCCATCGAGACCCTGAAGCAGGGCGCTACGGACTATGTGCTGAAGGACAAGCTCTCGCGCCTGGGCCCGGCCGTGCGGCGTGCTCTCCGCGAGGCAGAGGAGCGCCGGGCGCGCCGCGAAGCGGAGGCGGCCCTGCGCCGCGCCCACGACGAACTGGAGCAGAAGGTAGCCGCCCGAACCGCCGAGCTACGAGAGGCCAACGAGACGCTCAAAGAGGAAGTGGCCGAGCGCAAACGCGCCGAGCGCGCCCTCCGCAAGAGCCGCGCCCGCCTCACCCGCATCATCGACTCGGCGATCGACGGCATCATCAGCATCGACCCCTCACTGGAGATCCACCTCTTTAACGCTGCCGCCGAGGATATCTTTCAGTGCTCGGCCCAGGAGGCCGAATGCACCTCGCTCGACGCCTTTCTCACCGAGCCGTTCGAGGCGCTCGTGCGCCGCCACATTGAGGCGCATCAGGCTGCTCAGGACGACGACACCGCGGAATCACCCGAGGCCGAAGGGCGCTACCTCTCTGCCCCCGAGGGCCTGGAGGCACGTCGGGCCGACGGGACCACGTTCCCCGTGGAGGCCACACTCTGCCCGGTGCAACTGCCCACCGAGGACCGGTACCTTATCATCCTGCGTGACGTGGACGAGCTGAAGCAGGCTGAGGAGGAGGTTGCCCAGCTCGAATCCGAACGGTCGTACCTGCAGGAGGAGCTCAAAAGCGAGTACAACTTCGACGAGATCGTGGGGACCTCCCCGCCCATGCAGGAGGTATTCGACGCCATCGACCAGGTAGCCGACACCGAAACGACCGTCCTCATTACCGGCGAAACGGGCACCGGCAAGGAACTGGTAGCCCGCGCCCTCCACGACCGGAGCGCCCGTGCCAACCAGGTGCTCGTAAAGGTCAACTGCGCGGCCCTCTCCACCGATCTCATCGAGAGCGAACTCTTCGGGCACGAGAAGGGCGCCTACACCGGAGCCACCGAGCAGCGTGAGGGCCGGTTCGAACTGGCGGACGGCGGCACTCTTTTTCTCGACGAGATTGGCGAGCTCCCGCTCGACACACAAGCCAAGCTGCTACGCGTGCTCCAGCATCAGGAGTTCGAACGGGTGGGAGGAAGTGCGACGATTACCGTGGACACCCGCATCCTGGCCGCGACCAACCGCGACCTGGAGGCAGCCGTGGACGCGGGCCAGTTCCGTTCCGACCTGTACTACCGCCTCAACATCTTCCCCATCGACCTCCCCCCGCTCCGGGAGCGCACGGGCGACATCCCGCTGCTGGCGGAACACTTCTGCGAGATGTACGCCTCCCGCACTGGCAAGCCCATCGAGGGCCTGAGCACCGACGCAATGGCCGTGCTCCGGCGCTACAACTGGCCTGGCAACGTGCGCGAGCTGGCCAACATTATCGAGCGGGCCGTTATTCTCACGCGCGACCGCCACATCCGGGCCGAGCATCTGTCCATCCGGGACGCCGCGGAAGAGGGCCGGGCCGCCTCGTTCGAGACGCTGGAAGCGGTGCAGCGCCGCCACATTGAGCGGGCCCTGGAGCGTACCGACGGCGTGGTGGGAGGCGACGACGGGGCCGCGCAGCTCCTTGGCCTCAAGCGCACCACCCTCCTATCCCGCATGGAGCGCCTGGGGGTGGAGCCCAGCGAGTACCGGGCCTAACCGACTGGACGCCCCTCCCTTCCGACGCCTTCGCCTCCGAGGACGCCGTCCGCGATCTGCGACGGAACGCAGCCCCTACACTGATATTAAAATTTTCGAATTCACCATGGCGTGTCGGGCCGTCCGTTCTGTGGCCTGCACTTCGCTGTTTTTGTTCCCGCCTCTACTACCGCGATGGCGCCCCATACGCCTCAGGTCCCCCGCCCCGAAGAGGGCCCGTCCGAGGAACCGTCGGACGCCCCTCTCCGGCCCGGAGCGGACTTTGCAGAGGCGCTCCTCCACACGCTGCCCGGTCTCGTCTTCGTGTTCGACGCCGACGACGAGCTTGCCTGGTGGAACCGTGCCGTTCAGGAGACGACCGGCTACGCGGCACAGTCTCTCCACGGCATGACGCCCCCCGCGCTGTTCGCGGAATCGGACATCCAGCCCGTTCGGCAGGTACTGAAGGCCGTCCGGGCCGGCACGGAGCCCCCCACCCCCAACGTCTCCCTCGTTGCCGAGCAGGGCCGCGAGATCCGCTGCGAATTTGCCGGCCGGCCGCTCCCCGATGGCGCCGGCCCCACAGAGGGCATCGTGGGCGTTGCCCGGAAAATGCCGGAAGGTGATGTGCGGGAGCGCGAACTTCGCCACGAGCGCAACCGGCTGGCCGCACTGTACGCGGGCCTCCCCAGCCCGGTGGTCCACTACAAGGTGCAAGGCGGAACCGCCATCGTTCAGGGAGTAAACGCCGCGTTCGAAGAGGTTTTTGGCATGCCCGAGGCGGCGATCTCGGGGCAGGCCCTGGATGCATTCATTGCCCCGGAGGAGCGTTCCGGCGAAGCCGAGACCCTGACCCAGCGCGCCGTTGAAACCGGAAGCGTGCAGGCGGAGGTCGTTCGGGAGACGGAGGCCGGCCTCCGGCACTTCCAGCTCGATTCGGTGCTCTTTTCCGGAGGCGACCGACCCGAGGGCTACGCCATTTATACCGACGTTACCGAGCAGAAGAAGCGGGAGCAAACGCTCCGGGACGAGCAGGATGCCCTGCGGGCCATGTACCGGATCACCGCCAACCAGAAGGCCTCGTTCGCGGAGAAGGTGCAGGGGCTGATTGACCTCGGGCGCGAGTACCTGGCACTCCCGTACGGCTTCCTGACCCGCATCTCGAGCGGCACGCAGCGCATTGTGTATGCCTCCGGGGCCCATCCTCTGCTGCAGCCCGGAGCGGCATGCCCCCTTGCGGAGTCGTATTGCCGCAAGACCGTGCGCAACGACGGGTTCCTGTCGGTCCAAAACGCCGCCGTGGAGGGGTGGGCCGACGATCCCNGCTACGAGCGGTTTGAACTCGGAACCTACATCGGCTCGCAGATTCTGGTGGAGGGAGAGCTCTACGGGACGTTCTGCTTTGCCGCCTCAGAGCCCCGCGAGACGTCGTTCACGGAGCGGGAGCGTACGTTTGTCGAACTGATGTCCCGCTGGGCCCGCTACGAGTTGGAGCAGCGCCGCACCACCGAGCGCCTGGAACGCCAAAATGAGCGACTCGACAATTTCGCCAGCCTTGTCACCCACGACCTCCGCAACCCACTCAATGTGGCGAAGGGCCGGCTCGAACTGGCCCAGAGCGAGGACGACTGGAGCCACTTGGCGGCTGTGGACCGGGTGCTGGACCGGATGGACGAAATCATCGAGGACGTCCTGGCCCTCACGTGGGGCGGCCAGGACCTGGACTCGGATAGCCTGGAGCCGTGTGCACTCCCCGACCTCGCCGAAGCGTGCTGGAGCCATGTGGACATGGCGGACGCTCGCCTGCAGATGGAAACCACGGCGACCCTCATCGCCGAAGAAGGCCGGCTCCGGCGATTGCTGGAGAACCTCTTCCGCAACGCCGTGGACCACGGGGGCGACGGCGTAACGATCTGGGTCGGACGCCTCGACGACGGCTTCTTCGTGGAGGACAGCGGCGCGGGCCTCCCCGAGGGAGAGCAGGAAAAGGTGTTCGAGGCCGGCTACTCGTCGGCGGACGAGGGCACGGGGCTCGGCCTGAGCATCGTGGAAACGATTGCGGAGGCCCACGGGTGGACCGTCTCGGCGACCGAGGGGCGCGACGGGGGCACCCGGTTTGAAATCCGAGGGGTCGAACTCGGAGACAGGTAAGGCCCACTGCGGAGCCGGGTGGACTGTACTTTCCAGCGGGCACCTTAGTCCTCGACGGGGACCTCCCCCACGATCTGTTCCTCTCCGTCCTCGCCCGGAAGCCGTGCCCCAACTACCTCAAAGACAAAGGTGTAGTTGTCGACCCCGCGCCGCGTCTCGATGGGCAGCGTCACCGAGAACCGCTCGCCGATGTTTGCGCGTACCGCGGCGGAGTCGGCCGTGCCCGTCGTAGGCTCGATGATCTCGTCGATCGACCCGTAGCCGTCCCGGTCGCCCGAGTACGCCGTAAAGTCGACCTTGCTGCGCGGCAGCAGGTGGACCGACGCGTCGGAGGTGCCCTGATCGATCATCGGGGCCGCGCTGGGGATGAGGAGGGGCGGGGCCGGAGCGTCTCGCTCCTGGTAGCTCATGTCTCCCCGAAGCAGCCGGTCCCGCCGGCCGCTCGGCAGCCGAAAAGCGCCCTTGTCCAACCGCACCCGGACACTGTACGCCGTCTTGTTTTCCACGTCGAGGCGCATCGAGGTGTTGTCGAACAGCCAGGCCATCCGCACGAGCCCGTCCTCGTAGATGTGCCGGGGGCCATCGTCCGTCTCCCCACGCGCGAGGGTGTAGTCTCCATACCACCTCGCCGCCCGCTCGGGACGCTGCACGGCGTGGAGCTCCGTGTGGTAGCGCACGCTCTGAAACGCACTGCATCCCACCAGTAGCCCAGCTACACATAGCCCGAGGAGCCGGCCCGCGACGGTCCAGCGGACGAGGCGGCCTTGTAGGGCATTGACCGCCCAGCGATCCGCACGCTTAGTCGGCTCCGGGAAGCGGTACGACTCGTGCATTCTTGGGCCGTTTGAGCTTAGATTCGTCGAACGGGCGCCGGTAGGAGATGCTGTCGGCAACGGCTTCGTTTCGAAGTGTGCGGCCCGGTCCCGATGCCTCGGAGTACGCGTACCCCCGGAAATGGGTGGGCACCGTGAGGCCGTCGACGGTTACGTAGTCCTCGTAGTCGAAGAAGGTTTCGGGGAGGTCTGCGCCGGGCGCCACCTCCTGCCCGTAGCTCACCGTATACCGGATGGCGTCGACCTGCCCCGTCCCCTTGTCGAGATAAAGGGTGTAGGTGTCTCCAGGCGCGTCGCCCACCCCACGGTCGAAGGTCACTTCCACCATGTCGTGCGGCGTGCCGTCGATCGTGTCGTCGGGGAGCGCTCGGTAGTTGAGGCCGGGGTCGGCGAGGACGAAGGGGATCTGCTGGAAGTAAAAACCCGTGAGTGCCCAGAAGCGGGGATTGGGGCGCTGGATGGAATCGGGGGCCACCCAGGCCTGTTTTCCATCCCATGCGAAGCGGGCGTCGACCCGACGGGTCTTGCCGGGCGTGCCTGTGAACAGCAGGTCGTGGTACGCGCGTCGGGTGCGGTTGTCCACGACGAGGAACGACTTGAAGTGGAGGTTTGCGTCGTTATTCGAGTACTCCCAGGTATAGGAACTGGTGGGTGCTCGGTACCACGCCGCCAGTCCGCCGTGCGCCTCGATGGCTCGCAGGACGCGCCGCCCGCCTTCACTCCGGGTAAGCCGCTCCCGGGCGGCCTCCACGCGGCGCTCCACTTCGTTCTCAGGGACGACGTTCGTCGCCTCCGGTGAGGGCGCGTCGCCGGAGGGCTCGCCCCCTCCACAGCCCACCAGGACCAGGGCACACGCGACCAGAAGGACCAGCCAAGCGGGACGGTGAGTCGACACGGGGGGAGGCACGATTGGGGAACGGGACGAATGACGGGACCTCCTACGCAGGGTTCGCCTCGTCGCAGCGGGGTCGCCCCTCCGACGGGCCGAGGTCGAGACCGGCGAAGAGGTTGTTAAGCGACTCGGCCAGTGTAGGATGGGCAAAGGGAGCCGACTGGAGACGATCCACCGGGAGCCCGCCCATCATGGCCGTTTGCAAAACGGACATCACCTCGCCGCCCTCAATACCCAGGATGGCCGCGCCGAGGAGCTGGTTTGTGTCCGAGTCGATCACCGCCTTCATGAGGCCGCGGGTCTCGTCGACCTCCAGGGCGCGAGCCACGTGCGTCATCGGCATCTGTGCCACCGTCACGTCCAGGTCGCGCTCGCGGGCCTGCTTCTCCGTGAGGCCCACGCGCCCGAGCTGTGGATCGGTAAAGAGCGTGTAGGAGACGAGCCGGTCGTCGGTGGTGCGGTCGCCGTCGTACAGCCAGTTGTCGCAGAGCACGCGGTAGTCGTCGTAGGAGACGTGCGTGAATGCGGGGCCGCCGGTTACGTCCCCGAGGGCGAAGACCCCGTCGGCGGTGGTGGCGAGGCGCTCGTCGACCTGCACGTGCCCCCGCTCAGTGGTTTCAACCCCTGTCGCGCCCAGGTTCAGGGTGTCGGTATTGGGGCGCCGCCCCACGGCCACCAGCAGCTCATCGCCCACGACCTGTGCGGGAACGTCGTCACCGTCCAGATGGGCCGTGATCGTACCGTTGGCCTCCTCCACAGCCGTCATGCTCGCCTCGTTGAGGATGCGGATGCCGTCCTCGCGTAGGATATCCTGGAGCGCCTCGGCCACGTCGGCGTCCTCCCGGCCGAGGATGTGCGCGCCCCGATCAATGATTGTGACGTCCGCCCCGAACCGGCGAAACATCTGCCCGAATTCGAGCCCGATGTAGCCCCCGCCGAGCACGAGCAGGTGGTCGGGAACCGTGCCCAGCTCCATGATGGACGTGGAGGTGAGAGGGTCCACCCCGTCAAGGCCGTCGATGGGCGGAATGACGGGCCGCGTCCCGGTGTTGATTGCGATGCGGTCGGCCGTGAGCGTGCGGGTACCCCCGTCGCTTAAGGCCACCTCCACGGTATGTGCGTCCACGAACCGGCCGTCGCCCTCGATCAGGTCCAGGCGCTCTTTCGCCTCGATGCTGTTGCGACTGCCCGCCCGAAACGACTCGACGATGTCGCGCTTGCGCTCGCGGACCGTCTCCAGGTCGACCGACACATCGCCAACCTCTACGCCGTAGTCCTCGGCGCGGCGGGCGAGGTGGGCTACCCGGGCACTGGCGATCATGGTTTTGGTGGGTGTGCAGCCCTCGTTTACGCACGTGCCGCCCACGTGCTTGCGTTCGAGGAGCGCGACGTCCTGGCCCTCTTCGGCGACGGTGCCCGCGAGGGGGCCACCGCCCTGGCCGGCGCCAATGACGATAAGGTCGTAAGCATCAGGGTTGGACACGTTGAGCGACTTGGGTTGAGCGTTGGGGTCAGCGAGTGAGGGTGCGGATGCGCCGATCTACGACGTAGCGCCGGCTGGAGAGCGGGCAGGGTGGGCCCGGCCCGTCGATGTCCACGCGTCGAGGAGACGGTCCACCGCGTCGGGCCCCCAGGTGCCGGCCTCGTAGGGATGAACGGGGGCGTCGGACTCCAGAATGGGCGCGTAGAGTTGCCACGACGCCTCCACCTCATCGGCGCGGACGAAGAGGGTGGGATCCCCCACGATGATGTCGCGCAGGAGCGTCTCGTAGGCGTCCGGCACGGGCCCAAAGGCATCCTGGTAGGAGAAGCTGAGCTGTTGTGTCTCCAGGGTCATGGTGCCGTCGTCGCTGTTGCCGGGCGCCTTCACCTCGAAGCGAAGGTCGAAGCCCTCGTCCGGCTGCAGCGTGATGAGCAACTCGTTGGGCGGCGCCTCGCAGTCGGCATTCTGGGGCACACATGGGTCGCCGTCCGCCTGGAAGAGCGAGATGGGGGCGCTTTGGAAGCGCACGGCAATCTGCGTCAACTTTCGGGGCAGCCGCTTGCCGGTGCGCAGGTAGAAGGGCACGCCCTGCCACCGCCAGTTGGCCACGTTGAGGCGTAGGGCAGCGAAGGTCTCAGTGGTCGACTCCTCCGGCACGTCCGACTCGTCCCGATACCCGGGCACCGGGTCGCCCTCCACGGTACCGGCCGCGTACTGGCCCAGTACCACGTCGGTCTCGGGATCGGGCTGCTGGGTGGCCCGCAGCACCTTTACCTTCTCGTCCCGGATGGCGTTGGCGTCCATGCTGGAGGGCGGCTCCATGGCCACCAGCGTCAGGAGCTGGGTGAGGTGGTTCTGGATCATGTCGCGCACGTGGCCGGACTGGTCGTAGTAGCCGCCCCGGCCGCCCACGCCGAGCGACTCGGACACGGTGATCTCGACCCGGTCGATGTGTTCCCGATTCCACATCGACTCGAAGAGCGCGTTGCCAAACCGGAAGGCCATCAGGTTCTGCACCGTTTCCTTCCCCAGATAGTGGTCGATGCGGTACACCTGATCCTCGTCGAAGTGGCGGTGCACCTGCTCATTGAGGGACTGCGCTGAGTCAAGGTCGTACCCGAATGGTTTTTCGACCACGACGCGCGTCCAGCCGGGGCTCGTGTTGAGGCCAACCGTCCCGAGGCCCTCGATCGCGGGGCCGTAGATGCTGGGCGGCAGCGAGAGGTAGAACGCGCGGTTGCCCGGCAAGTCGAGGTGGCGTTCCAGCTGCTCGATGCGGTCGCGGAGACGCCCGTAGTCGTCGCCCTTCGCCCCGAGGCACTGATAGTAGAGATTGCGGGTGCACCATTTGGCCACGTCCTCGTCCGAGTAGCCGTTGTCCCGGAGGGCTGCCCGCGCCTCGTCCCGAAACCGCTCGTCGGACCAATCGGACCGGGCAGTTCCTAGGACGACGCAGCGCCGCGCCACGTCCTCGTCCTGCATCAGGTGGTAGAGGGCCGGGATGAGCTTCCGCTTTGTGAGGTCGCCCGTGGCCCCGAAGATGACGAATAGGTGCGGCTGGATGTCGGGCATGGCGGTGGGTGATGCGTATCTCGTAGTGCGTATCTCGTCTCACGCCGAGGGGCTGAGGCGAGGGCTGGTGATCCTGAATGGACGCCTGGAGACGAACGCTGTTGGCTTCAGGCGCCCGCGGCCTCACCCTCTCTATCTAGGGCAGTTTCAACTGAGCGGCTTTGTCCGGGCCGAAGCCCCCCGGCGCTACTCCTCCGCCTCCTTCACTGCGTGGCCGCCGAACTGGTTGCGCATGGCGGCGAGGAGCTTGTGGGTGTAGGAGTCCTCCACGCGNGAGCTGAGGCGGGAGATGAGGGCGTCGGTGATGACGGGCGCCGGCACGTCGAGGTCGATGGCCTCCTTCACGGTCCAGCGGCCCTCGCCGGAGTCGTCCACCCACGGCGCAATGTCCGGGAGGTCCTGGTCCTGGTCGAGCGCGCGGGCCGTGAGGTCGAGCAGCCAGGAGCGCACGACGCTGCCGAAGCGCCACGTCTCGGCCACCTGCTGCAGGTCGAGGTCGAATTTCNCCTTCGACTTCATGATGTCAAAGCCCTCGGCGTAGGCCTGCATCACGCCGTACTCGATGCCGTTGTGCACCATCTTGACGAAGTGGCCGGAGCCGACGTCGCCCATGTGCCCCCATCCTTTGTCCGGCCCCGGCGCGAGCGTGGTAAGGGCGGGCCGCAACTGGTCGACAGCCGCGTCGGCGCCGCCCACCATCATGCTATAGCCTTCCTCCAGGCCCCACACGCCGCCGGAGGTGCCCACGTCGACGTAGTGGAGGCCGTGCTCTTCTGCGCGCTCGGCGCGGCGGAGGGTGTCCTTGTAGTTCGAGTTGCCGCCGTCCACGACGATGTCGCCCTCGTCGAGGAGAGGCAGCAGGTCGTCGAGCGTGGCGTCGACGGCATCGCCCGCCGGCACCATCATCCAGCAGACGCGGGGCGGGTCCAACTCGTCGACGAGGGCGTCGAGGGCCGTGGCGCCAGTGGCGCCGTCGTCCTCAATCTCCTGCACGGCGCTCTCGTCAAGGTCGAAGCCCACGACCTCGTGGCCGTCGCGCATGAGGCGCCGGCTCATATTGGCGCCCATCTTGCCCAGTCCGATCATTCCAAGTGTCATGGTAGAGAAGTGTCTTGATTGTTGAGAGGAAGCGTCCGCAATCTTAGGAAGCCGATGTCGCACCGGTGGCCTCCCGGCCGAGACGGGCATCGACCGCCGCAATCAGCTGCTCCGGGTCGCTCACGATCCAGCGGTCGTCGAGAGGCGACTCGGCCCGGAGGCGCTCTTCCGTGAACGGCGTCCCGAAGGCGATACAGTACAGGCCGGCCGCGAGAGCCGCCTCGGTGCCGGTGGGCGAGTCCTCGATGGCGAGCATGCGGTTAGGGGCCACCCCGAGTTCGACCGCACACATTCGGTAGATCTCGGGGTGCGGCTTGGTCCGCGCCACGTCGTCGGCCGTCGCCACGACGTCGAACGTGTCATCGTGCCCGAGCACCTCAAGGACGTGGCACGCTTGTTTCCGGCGCGAGGTGGTGGCCAGGGCCACGGCACACTGGTTCTCGCGAGCCCTCTCCAGAAGGGCCAGCGTGTGGGGCCACCGGTTCTCGCGGAGCACCGCCGGGTCCTGCACAAGGTCCTCGTAGTAGCCGAGCCGCACCTGCACGAAGGCCTGCCAGGGCGCGTCCACGCCCACCGCGGTCATGCGCTCGGCGGACGCCGCTTCCAGGTCGAAGCGCTCCATGAGGGTGGTCGCCACGGTCTGGCGCGACTCACCGACCACGTCCTTGTACGCCTCAAGGACCTCCTCCTCGGTCACGTCCTCGGGGCAGAGCTCCACGGCAGCCTTCGCGTAGGAGCGGGCCTTCAGCCGCTCGGTCTGTACGAGCGTGCCGTCGAGGTCGAAGACAAAGGCGTTGATTTCGGGCATCGTGTTTTGACGTCTTCGTCAACCGGGGAAGTCAGAAGGGGGATAAATTCGCTTCGTGGGTGGAACGTGATGCGTGATGAGTGAGGCACTCGGGCCGGCAGCCATTCACGCGTCACGCATCACGCGCTCTGCGCCTCAATCGCGTCGACGATGCGACCGAGGTCCGAAGAATCGACGCGGACACGCAGCACGGTCCGGTCCGCTTCCTGGAGGGCCTGGTAGTCGCCCGTGGCCTGGGCCGCGATGAGCTCCTTGAAGGTGTAGTCGGTCTCCGGCACGGGCACGTCGTTGTCCGGCGTGTCCACGAGCTGCAGGAAGAGGCCGTTGGGCGGGCCGCCCTTGTGCAGCTGGCCGGTGGAATGCAGAAAACGGGGGCCGTAGCCGAGCGTAGTCGCCAGGCCGGTTCGGTCGCGAAGCGTCTCTTGAAGGGTCCGCAGTGCCTCTTCCACCGCCGGCGTCGGCGGCAGGTACGCCTGCACGCCGATGTAGCTCGTGGCGTCGGCCGCGCCGAGCCAGTCGGCCAGCTCGTGCTCCAGGGCGCCAGTGTCGTCGGCCACGATGGTGCGGGTGGTGCCGGCGGTCCCGTCGTCGGACTGCATGGCCTGCCGGGCGAGGCGCTTGGCGGCCTCCACGTTGGGCTGGTTGAAGGGATGAATGCCGAGCACGGCGCCGGCCGCGGCCACGCCCATCTCCCAGCGGTACATCTCGCGGGCAAGATCGTAGTGGTCGTCAAGCCGAATGCGGAGTACGGGGTGCCCAGCCTCGCCGAGCGCATCGAGCGTGTCAATCGTGGCACGGTCCTGCTCCCCTTCAAGGCCGAAGTAGACGAACACGCGATCGTCGCCGTAGGCGTCGGGATCGGCCAGCGGTTCACCGTCGACCGGCACGATGCCGGTGTCGTCCTTGCCCGTGCTCTCCGCGATCAGCTGCTCCTGCCACGCCGGAAAGGCGCTCAGCGTGGGGGAGGTGACGAAGGTTACCTTGTCGCGTCCACCCTCGGCCAGTTCACCGAGGACAGCCCCCAGTTCCAGGCCAGCGTTGTTCGGGGCCTCCACGCAGAAGTCGGAGCCTGCCTCGGCGGCCCAGGCCCGGTCAAGCAGTGTCTTCAGGTCGACACCCATAAGGGCCGCCGGGACGAGCCCAAAGGGCGTGAACGCCGAGTAGCGGCCGCCCACGTCGTTGGGGGCAAGGAAGACGGCGCGGAAGTTACGCTCTTCGCCCAGCGCCTCCAGGTTCGAGCCCGGATCGGTGTTCGCTACGAAATGATCGCCGGGCGTGTCGGTGACCTCCGAGACCCGGTCCCAGAAGTACCGAAAGAAGGAGAGCGTCTCGGTGGTAGTGCCCGACTTACTGGCGACGACGAAGAGCGTGCGCTCCAAGTCGAGGTCGCGGGCCAGGGCCGTCACGGCATCGGGGTGCGTGCTATCGAGGACGGTGAGCTCGGGGTAGCCGTCCGCCGGCTCAAACACCTTGCTAAAGACGTCCGGGGCCAGGCTGGAGCCACCCATTCCGAGCACCACGACGTCGTCGACGTCGCCGTGCACGTCGTCGGCGAAGGCCGTGATCTTCTCGGCTTCCTCCTGCATCGAGTCGGGAAGGTCGAGCCAGCCGAGGCGGTTGGTAATTTCGGGCGTATCTTCGTCGGCCCAGAGCGTGGGATCGTGGCGCCACAGGCGGCACGCAAAGTCGTCGGTCTTCCAGGTTTGCAGTCGCTCCACCACACGATCCTCGTACCCGTTCAGGTGAAAGGAGACCGGATCGGGATGCTCGTCCCGAATCTCGTCGCGCTTGAGCGCAAGCGTCTCCATCAGATCATCGAACGGATCCGCAAACTTCTGCACGCCCCGCGTTTGGAGCGTCTCGGTTACGTCGTCGAGGTCAATGCCCACCTCCTCGAGCCGCGCGAGCACCTCTTCGGCGCGGTCGAGGTCGTCGGCCACCGTTTGGCCCGCCACAGTGCCGTGGTCGCGGAAGGCGTCGAGTGTGTGGGGCGGGATGGTGTTCACCGTCTCCCGCCCGATGAGCGAGTCGACGTAGAGCACGTCCGAGCGGTTGGGGTCCTTGGTACTGGTAGAGGCCCAGAGCGGCCGCTGCACGAAGGCGCCCTGCTCGCGGAGGTCGGCAAATTCGTCGCCGTGGAAGATNTCCTGGAAGCGGCGGTAGGCCATTTTGGCGTTGGCGATGGCCACGTCGCTGCCATCGAAGTCGACCTCGCCCGTGAGGCCGCGCTCTTCGAGCCGGGTGTCGACCTCCCGCGCCACGCGGCTCACGAAGAAGGAGGCCACCGAGACGATCCCACTCGGGTCGTCGGCCCGGCGGAGCCCGCGCAGGTAGGCCTGGGCCACCTTTTCGTAGTGGTCGAGCGAAAACATGAGGGTGACGTTGACATTGATCCCCTCGCTCAGCAGCTGCTCGATGGCGGGGATCCCTTCGTCGGTGGCCGGCACCTTGATCATGAGGTTCGGCCGGTCCACGGCGTCCCAGAGGTGGCGGGCCTCGTCGATGGTGCCTTCAGTGTCGTGGGCGAGGTGGGGGGACACCTCCAGGCTCACGACGCCGTCGTAACCGGTCTCGTCGTAGACGGGGCGCAGAATGTCGGCGGCGCGCCGGATGTCCTCTACCGCCAGCCGCTCGTAAATCTGTGCGGCCTCCATCGTCGGGTCCTCGTTGAGGAAGGCGGCGATGGCATCGTCGTATTCGTCGCTTCCGCCGATGGCCTTCTGGAAGATCGCAGGATTGGAGGTGAGGCCCCGCAGGGCGTCCTCGTCGACGAGGCGCTGGAGCTGGCCGCTGTCCATAAGGCTGCGGCGGATGTAGTCGAGCCAGAGGGACTGGCCCTCATCGCGAGCGGCGAGGGTGGGCGAAGAGGCGGCTTGAGTTTCGGGCATGGGACTTGGGTTGTGCGTTGGAACGATGCGTGTCGGGCGTTGCGGCCGACGGTGCGAGAGATCGGGCACAGGATCAGGAGACGGTCGGGGACGCTTGGCCCTCCAGGACGTCGTGGACCGTGTTGACGACGCGGTCGACGGTGAAGCCAAGCTCTTCGTAGACCTCCTCCCCGGGCCCCGAGAGGCCGAAGCGGTCGAGCCCGATCACGGCGCCGTCGTCGCCGACGAGATGATGCCAACCGCGCGTCGTCCCGGCCTCGATGGCCACCGTCGGGACGTCGGGCGACACCACGTCGTGGCGGTACGATGCGGGCTGGTCCTCGAACCGTTCCATCGACGGCATCGACACGACGCGTGCGGCCATGTTCTCGTCGTCGAGAGCCGCCGCGGCCTTCAGGGCGAGATTCACCTCCGAGCCGGTCGCCAGGAGGGTAACGTCCGGTGCGCGGTCGGGGTCCTCCAGCACGTATGCCCCGCGCTCGATGGCGTCGTCCGGGATGCGCGCCGCGTCGAGGATGGGGAGGCCCTGTCGCGTGAGGACGAGGCCCACCGGCCCGTCGTGGGTGATGGCAAACCGCCAGGCCGCCGCCGTCTCGTTGGCATCCGCGGGACGGAGGACCGTGTAGTTCGGAATCGACCGCATGGCCATCAGGTGCTCCACCGGCTGGTGCGTGGGCCCGTCCTCGCCGAGCGCAATCGAGTCGTGCGTGAACACGGTGACGCGGTGCAGGTCCATAAGCGCCGCGAGGCGGAGGGCCGGGCGCATGTAGTCGGAGAAGGTAAAGAAGGTGGCGTCGAACGGGAGGAGACCGCCGTGGCGGGCGATGCCGTTGGTGACGGCGCCCATCGCGTGCTCGCGGACGCCGAAGTGAAGGTTGCGGCCCGTCTGGTCGGCCTGGAAGGTGCCGTAGCCCTCCAGGTGCGTCTTGTTGGAGGGCGCCAGGTCGGCCGAGCCGCCCACGAGCGTGCAGATGTTGTCGGCCAGTGCCTGTAGCGTTTCGCCCGAGGCGTTGCGCGTGGCCATCGGCCCGTCGTCGGGCTGGAAGGTGGGCACCTGGTCGGCTTCGTACTCGGGCACCTCTCCCTTCATCGCCCGCAGGAAGAGGCGGCATGCGTCGGGATGCGTCTCGCGATACGCCTCCAGCGTGTCCTCCCAGGCCGTCTCCTGCTCGGCCCCGGTCCGCAGGGCGCGCCGGCAGTGCTCGTAGGCGTCCTCAGGCACATGGAAGCGCGGCTCCGTGGGCCACCCGAAGTGCTCCTTCGTCGCCGCCAGATCGTCGGTTCCGAGCGGCGACCCGTGCACCGCCGCGGTGTCCTGCTGCGGGCTGCCGTACCCGATGTGGGTACGAACACAAATGATCGACGGCCGCTCGGTGGCGTCCTGCGCCGCCTCGATGGCGGCCTCGATGTCGTCGAGGTCGTTTCCGTCCTCCACGTGCTGCACGTGCCAGCCCTGCGCGTCGAAGCGGGTGGCCACGCGCTCGGTGAAGGCAAGGTCCGTCTCTCCCTCAATCGAGATGCAATTCTGGTCGTAGAGGTAAATCAGCTTGCCGAGGCCGAGATGGCCGGCCAAGGCGCCCGCCTCCGCCGAGATGCCCTCCATCAGGTCGCCGTCGCTGACGATGCCGTACGTGAAGTGGTCGACGAGCGGGTGCTCCTCGGTGTTGAATGTGCCGGAGAGGTAGCGCTCGGCGAGGGCCATTCCCACACCGTTGGCGAAGCCTTGTCCGAGGGGACCGGTGGTTGTCTCCACGCCAGGCGTGTGACCGTACTCGGGGTGGCCGGGGGTCTTGCTGTGCAGCTGACGGAAGTTTTTGAGCTCTTTCAGCGGGAGGTCGTAGCCGTAGAGGTGCAGCAGCGCGTAGAGGAGCGCCGACCCGTGGCCGGCCGACAGTACAAAGCGGTCGCGGTTTGGCCAGTCCGGATTTTCCGGGTTGTGTTTCAGGAAGCGATCCCAGAGCACGTAGGCCATCGGCGCCGCGCCGAGCGGCATGCCGGGATGGCCACTGCCGGCCTCCTCCACGGCATCGGCCGCCAGGAAGCGGATCGTGTTGACGCAGGTCTCGTGGAGCGAGGAAGAGGACATGGCTTAGCGGACGGATGTGTCGGAAGAAAATGCTCGAGGGGAAGGCCGGCTTTCCCGGCAGGTGCGAGGGCGGACGCCTCCATTTCCCCCCCCCCATCCGTTACAGCCCATTACACGCCTCTTCCTTGTGTGGTCGCAGCGATCGAGACTTCGTCAGCCGGCCGCCCACTCCCGGTCGCTGTGCGGCGTTCCGTGCGGGGCCGAACCGCTGCGTCCGGGCATTTCGGGACATCGTCCCCACAACACCTCCCGTTCCCCACCAGGGGCGAGGCCCCGCTGAACTTGCGGCGGGGGAAAGGCTACGTGGTACCACTCATCCGATCGCCGAACTCCCTGCTTCCGCGATGACGCAACTTGAGTACCTGATCGCCCTCGTGTCCATCATCGTCGGCCTCGGGCTGACGGACCTCGCCCGGAGTCTTCGGGAGTTGGTGCGTCCGGGACGGACGGTACACTGGCACTGGCTCCCCCTCACCTGGGCGGCCATCGCGTTTCTGGTGATCGTACAGATCTGGTGGCAGTCGTTCAGGTTTCTCCAAAACGAGGCATTGTCACACGCCGCCGTCTTCGTTCCGGTGCTGCTGGGCTTTCTTCTTCTGTATCTGATCTGTGCGTTCGCCCTCCCCGACCCCGATCGGACGTCCCTTGGGGACAGCGCCCCGTCCCAAGCGGACACACCGAGACGGGAGGCCCTCGACCTGGAAGCCTTCTACTTCTCACCCGCACATCGCCAGTGGTTCTTCGGGGCCTTTATCGGGTTGCTGATCGCCACCCAATTATTCAACGTAGCCGCGTGGGGCGTGCAGGGCGACCAAGTTATCGAGACCGTCCGCCTCGTGAAAAATGTAGGGGTAAACCTAATCCTTGCGTCTCTCTTGGGCGGACTGATTGCTACCGATCGGCGATGGGTACACGGGGGCGCTGCTCTTTTCGTGATGGGGACGATGCTGTACACGCTCGTCGTGGGGATGTCGACGATCGGTTGACGCCGCCGATCTCCCCAAGCACCCTCCGATGGTTCCGTCATGTCGGTCCGTCTCGGCTCAACTCCGCGGCGGCGTCCTGCACCGCCGCCCAGGCTTCCAGCAGTTTCGCCACGCCCCACGCCTGCGCCGGGGTGCCGCGCGGCGTGAAGGGCGCGTCGCCGTCGAAGATTTCGCTGATGCTGCCCACGCCGTGGCCCTCCAGGTGGCGGCGCAGGGGCGCGAGGTAGGAGCGGGCCGTCTCGGGATCGTCGTACACCCGCAGGTGTGCCTTCACGAAGGGTCCGATGAGCCAGCTCCACACAGTGCCCTGGTGGTACGCTCCGTCCCGGTGCTCGCGGCCGCCGCGGTAGACGCCTACGTAATCCGGGCCTTCGGGCGCCAGGCTGCGGAGGCCGTGGGGCGTGTAGAGGTGGGCGGCGCACGTCTCCACAACGGCCCGCTGCTTCTCCGACGAAAGGGGACTGTGCGGGAGCGACACAGCAAAGAGTTGGTTTGGGCGCAGACGCGGCTGGTCCCCGCTCGGGCCGTTGATCACATCCTTGAGGTGGCCGCACTTCGGGGCCCAGAAGCGGCTAAACGCGGCACTCACCCGCTCGGCCCGGTCGGCGAAGGGGGCGGCCGGCTCGTCCAGCTTCTCGGCAAAGGCCTCCAGGCTCCGTAGCGCGTTGTACCAGAGCGCGTTGACCTCCACCGGCTTGCCGATACGGGGCGTGACGACCCAGTCGTCCACCTTCGCGTCCATCCATGTGAGTTGCACGCCCGGTGTGCCCGCCCGCAGTAGCCCGTCGTCGGGGTCCACCTGGATGCCGTACCGCGTGCCCTGCTCGTGCCACTCGACGATGTCTTGTAACACCGGAAAGAGATCACGCAGCAGCGCGGTGTCGCCGGTCGCGTCGACGTAGGCACGAATGGCTTCGACGTACCAGAGGGTGGCGTCGACGGTGTTGTACTCGGGCGTATCGCCCTGGTCCGGGAATCGGTTTGGGATCATGCCCCGGTCCACGTGACGGGCGTAGGTGCGCAGAATCTTCTCGGCCACGTCGGGCCGTCCCGTCGTGAGCGTGAGGCCGGGGAGGGCAATCATGGTGTCCCGTCCCCAGTCGCCGAACCACGGGTAGCCGGCGATAATGGACTTCCCGTCGGGATCGTCCGCCGTGGCACGGTCGACGACGAACTGATCGGCGGCGGGGGCGAGGTGCTGGATGTCGGCGGGGGCGTCGTCAAGATCCGCCTGCCTCACCAGTTGCTCATCCCGCGCCCGTCGGCGCGCACGGGCCGCAGGACCGTCAAGCGACGCATCGGCCTCGGTGCTAAATGCAAGCGTGAGGGATTCTCCCGGGGCGAGTGGGGTCCCGTACGTGGCGGCGTGGAGCAGGTCCTCGCGGTCCGGCAGGCCGCGGTCCGTCTCCACAGGCAGCGCGTAGTCGCGATACCAGGTGTGGGCGGGCGTGAGATCGGCGTCGGCGCTCCGAAGAAAAATGGGCGCCGCGCCGTCGTAGGCGTCCACGCGCAGCCCGGAGCCTACTTCCTCACTCTGCTCGGGGCGCAGCCCGTCGTCGACCGCCGAGACGTCCATCTGCCAGTCCCCGGCCCGCGTTGGCGCGTGGTGGTCGCGGTGGCTGACGAACGTCTTCGCACGCAGTGTCACCGACGTCCGGGCCCGTAGAAGGCAGTACTGCACGTACGTCGTGTTCGCCCCCGGTTCCATCCACACGTGCTTTTCCAGGAGCGCGTCGCCGAGCGCAAAGGTCCACACCGGCACGGTGCCGTCGAGGCGGAAGCGATCGAGGTGCACGATGCCGCGCGGATCGACGGTCCCGTCGCCCCAGCGGTGCGTCGCCAGCTCGTACTCGTGGTTGTCGTAGGCAACCGTCTCGTCGACGTGCGAGACGAGCAGGGTGCGGCCGAGGGGCGGGTCGAGGGCGGCGACGAGGAGGCCGTGGTAGGCGCGGGTGCGGGGCCCACCCACCGTCCCCATCGCGTAGCCGCCGACGCCATTGGTGACGAGCCACTCGCGGCTCTGCGAAATGGAGAGATCACTGCAGCGGTCGCGCGCGAAGTCGATGGTTGGAGAGCGTGGGGGCATGGAAACGCGGGGATGTAAGCGTTGGGGACAATGAGTACTCCCCCTTTATTCGGGGGAACCGCCACTTTGCTGGAGAAGCTTGGCTACGAGGGCCGTCCAGCCGGTCTGGTGGCTCGCGCCGATGCCCGCGCCGTTGTCGCCGTGGAAGTACTCGTAGAAGAGCGGGTAGTCCTGCCAGTGCGGGTCGTCCTGAAACAGGTCTTCGCCGCCGAAGACCGGACGCTCGCCGTCCTCATCCTTTCGGAAGAGGCGGGAGAGGCGACGCGACAGGTGGCCTGCCACGTCCCACAGCGGCTCGGGCTCGTCGGACTCCGGCACCTCCACGGTCAGGTCGTCGCCGTAGTAGTAATCGAACTTCTGCAGCGACTCGATCATGAGGTAGTTCACCGGAAACCAGACCGGCCCCCTCCAATTCGAGTTGCCGCCGAAGAGGCCGCTCCGCGACTCCGCCGGTTCGTACCGCACGGAAAACTGCTGCCCCTCGGCGCGAAAGGTGAAGGGATTATCCTCGTGCTCTTTGGATAGTGAGCGCAGGCCGTAAGGCGAGAGGAACTGCTCAGGGTCCAGCATACGGTCGAGGATCTGGCGGAGCCGGTCCTCGTCGACCAGCGAGAGCAGCATTCGGGGCTTCTCTTCCCCGCCCGGGTCGAGCGTGAGATGCTCCATGAGTTCGGGACGGTTCTCCATGAACCACCGCATGCGCCGCCGGAAGTCGGGCAGCTCCGCCAGCTGCTCCTTGTCCAGCGTCTCGACGGCGAAGAGCGGGATGAGCCCCACGAACGAGCGGATCTTCAGCGGAATCATCTCCCCGCTGGGGCAGTGGATGGTGTCGTAGTAGAACCCGTCCTCCTCATTCCAGAG
>JGI1684J13235_1000013_pt1 | contig 67663 bp, 71 predicted proteins | sample PonA232FremontCA_2_FD_13235 | JGI IMG/M metagenome (IMG submission 13235) | reverse complement strand
TCCTGTAGGGTAATGATGTTGAACTCCAGCTACTTCGGCGATAATGTTCTCCCCTTCGAATTTTAGTTTGCAATCGTCAGGGACTGTTATCTTGAAATTTCTAGGTTTTACACCGCCTAGTAAGCCTTTGGCAAGCTCTTCACTTTCGCTTTTGAACCTTTCTCTATTTGATTGAGTGTTCAGTCGAACCCCTACAGCAGCAGCGATGCTGATGAATATACTAGCTAGAATTACACTGGCCAATAATCTCATTGCTGTGGACAATTTATCCCTATTAACCTTATTTGTTCTAGATTAAACTGTCTATGGGCTTATATTTTTAAAACAGCTGTGATTTCGGCAGATTCATGGATCTTCAAAGGGATAGAGAGTTCCCGATGGATCGGTTAGAAAAGAAAACACATAAATTAAAACAGCCTTTTAAAACATAACAGATGAACTCGTTTGATTTGAAGGATAAAATCCAAAACTATTAGCCATAATATTGGAAAGGTAAACCAACATGGAACCCATAACCGAAAGATTTGAGTCCCGCTCAGATATAAACCAGTCAGGCCCTATAAAGGTCGCCAAGTGCGACTGCGACGGGTGTCCTGAAGCAAGCTCTTTAGATTCTGAGAATTGTCGCAGATGTGTCCTAGAAGGCTTGTCAGGGGAAGAAGAGATAGAGAGGCTCGTTCTAAGCACAAGTTTTGATAATATTTACACCACTCCAAAGATCTCGAAAATAGCCCGGACGCTCGGAGTTTTGAAAGCAAATGTCTGGGACAGGACATATTACAGCCCCGAATCGGAGTTAGAAAAGTGCGAATCCTGCATAGACCGGCGAATGGAAAAGATGAAAGAAATCTGGCCCGAAATAATGAAAAACCCGCACGATTTTTCACCCCTAGAGACTGTGAGAGAAGATGAAGAGGAGTCAAACGGCGAATGCGCCCAGTGCTCGGACGATAACTTTTTTGCTTTGATAAACGGGATAGAAGACTCCCTGAAAAGCATCCCCCAATTTGAAGATTTAGACTCTTCCAATTATAACGAAATTTTAGATGTCAAGATCCAACCGTTCTTCGTAGAAGGAGTTTGGAACCCTCCAGAAGAAGATCTGGAACTTTTGGACTCCTACTCACTTCAAGAGGAAAGAGGAGAAGTGAAGATATACAAACAGGAAGACAGGCCCGTCCCCTTTTACTCCTTAGAGATACCCGAATTCGACCTATCGGAAGAAGAAGTAAACCTCCTCTACAAAGCCTATAAGATGGAGATAGACACAGCACCCTCACACGCCCGATTCGCCGAACCTTCCAAGATAAGAGGATTCGCAGAAGATTGGTACAACACATTGCTCCACATAGTCAAAGAAAAATCCGACCTGAAACTGTCCTCCGAAAAAATCAGAAATCTGGCGGAGACGATGGCCAAATGGTTGAACTATAAGATTTTAGAACCTATCAGTAAAGATGAAAATATAACGGATATTTACGTAGAGGCCCCACCCGAAAAACAGCCTGTTAGGATCGTTCATCAAAGATGGGGGAACTGCGAAACAGGTATCTATTGGGATTCACCTTCATTGATGGGATTGGCGGAAACCTTAGCGTCGAAATTGGGCAGGACTTTTGATGAGCCGGACCCTCAACTGGATGCTGAAATCCCTGAATTAGGTTTGAGGCTTTTCATAAGCAGACATCCTGTTCTTTGGACCGAAAACTCTGCTGCAGCAGCTATTCGTAAAAGAAGAGGAGATCCATGGACACAGCCTCTGTTTTTCGAAAAAGGATCAATCACTCCGTTAGCATCTTCATTCGTCAGCAATATGATCAGGATGGGTTCATCTCTATTCACGATTGGAGACATCGGCACAGCCAAGACCTCTTACTTGATAACACAAATACCTGAAATCGGGTCTCGAGAGAGGATTATCACCTTTCAAGACACGGAAGAGGTTCAGTTTGACGATTTCCTAGACACGGGTTACGAGTTGGAAAATGTTAGAGTGATGGATGCAGGCCATCTTCAAGATCAGATAAATGCTTTCCTTCGAGGAGGTGCTGCTTATTGGCTGATCACTGAGGTTCGGTCGACGGAAGCAGTGAAGTCAGCCCTCGGCGCGGCAGCTCGAAGAGGTAGCCAGCCGGTATTGTCCAGTTTCCATGCCAGGACAAAGAGACAGATGTATGACCTAGTCTGTAATATCATGGGTCTTCACGAGGCCGCCTACAAATATGTGGACTTCATCGTGAGCACGGGTAAGTTTGAAACTTCTGAAGGAACTATTCGGAGAATCACCGAAGTTTCCGAAATCTTGAAAGACTGGACCGACGATCCGGAATATGTCGAACTCTTCTCCGACAATCGGTCGGAAGATATCCTAGAGCCGGCTAATCTCTTTTCAGGTCCGGATAAATGGATCGAGAAAGTGAGTTCTTACGATTTGACTGATTTAGACGTGGAAAAGGCCGCCGATAAACTCAGCTTCTTATCGCCTGAGGATGGTGGGTCTAGGAAGGTGCAAAGACAGTGTGATAGATTGGCTATCGAACCTGACGATCTTTTGGAGAGAATATTATCCGAGGCGAAAATGAAATCCAGTATTTTGATGTTGGCGAGAGAAACGGAGAATGACGAGTACTTAGAGTTACCTTTCGTCACTAAAGCTTATGACAAATATTTCACCGAGGTGGATCAGAATGCACCAGATTATCAGAAAGCGCTATCCAATTGGGAAAGCTGGTTGGAGGGTGTTAATTGAAGGAGCCGGATATTTTACCGGAGGTATCCCGAGACGTAAAAGAGATTTTGGAAGAAATTAAAAAAAAGGAAGAAGAACCTCTTTCGTTTTATGAAAAGATTTGCCGTTTTTCAGTCCTTTTATTTGGAAGTATAACCGAAGGAATGGAGCTGGAGGAAGACACTAGAAAAAAGCTTTCTCTGGCAGGTTTCAAGGTGACGCCCGCTGAATGGTGGGCAGGATTTTTCTCATCAGTTTTCTTACCCATCATAGTAACCATTATTCCTTGGGTAGTTTTATTGGTCCTAGGAACTCCAATCAGTTCAATACTTTACTTCCCGATCATAGGCCTCATACTTTCCGCGATGTGCGGCGCAGTATTCTACTATTATCCGGTCAGCACTGCAGACATTGCCAAATCCGAAGCCCAGTCAAGGGCCATCGAAACCATCATGTTGATGAGTTTCGCCCTCCACCACCGGCCGGATCTGAGAGGCGCTGCAATTTTCGCCTCCAACGCGAGCGACGGCAAGCTGGCGGAAGACCTCCGAGAAGGATTCTTAGAGATGGACCAAAGGAGGAGCTATGAATCTGTCAGAGAATTATTAACAGTTATCGCTCATAACTGGGGTGAGATAGACGAAGGTGTTAGGAGAGCCATCTTCGACATCTTACGGTCCACCGGTCAGACCGAAGAAACCTTGCGACAGCAAGATGTGGCAAAAGCCCCGGATAGAGTCCTTGACAGCGCGGAGAGACAGCTAGGTTCCAGATTGGACTCATTGATAATGCCGACCATGACCTTCATGGTTTTCGGATCCCTGGTGATTGTAGGAGTCATAGGATTGTCACCTATCTTTGGCATGATAGGTATGAACTTTATCGACATCCGCTACTTTGCTCTAGCTGCGGCAGGGATTATCATAAGCTTTCTAGCCTTCACCACTTTCATCGGGCGTAAACGTCCAGCGACAGTTCCACCTCCAAGTATACCTGAAGATGATCCTCGGGTCCCCCCTGCTGGGAAAGCAAGTATTTTCGGAAAAAATATTTCGATATGGATCCCTTCGCTTCTGGTGTTTTTACTTGTCTCACTTCCAGGATTCCTCTATCTAGCCGATATGTTCACCGGTAATCCGCTGGTCGCCGGACCGAACACTTTCTGGATAGTCTGGGGGCTGACAGGGGGCTTAGCCGTGTACGGACATCTAAAAGTAGGCCCCAGGGCCGAAATCAGGGACCAGATAAGGGAAGCGACCCGCGACTGGACCATGGCCCTGAATGTGATAGGTTCCAGGATTATAGATGGTCGTCCTATGAGGCAAGCTATGAAGGAGACTTCCGGGTTGATGGAAGGTTCAGAGGTCGGCGGTATTTTAGGGCAAGCTACCGATACCATGGATAAGTTTTCTACCGATGCCAGCTATGCGTTTTTCGAAACCGGGCTTTTGGGGAATATCTACAATCCCCTAGTCGCGAATCTCCTGGGTGTCATAACCCGAGTTAAGAAAGGTTCCGAAAAGGCAGCGGGAAGGGCTTCTATGCAAGCGGCCGATTTTTTGGACACATTGAACGAGGTCGAGAGGAGGTTCAGAGAGCGGATAGGTGATGCTACAGGAAATCTTTGGATGATGGGTCTGATTTTGTTGCCCGTCGTCTGCGCCTTGTCTGTCTGGGTCATGGATTTCATGGGTGAGATTTCTATATCCGTCGAACAGACCGCTGAAGGGGCAGGATTGTCAGGAATTCCGCTTTTGACCGGTTCACTTCCCGAAGGACAGTTGGCTCTCTTAACACTTGTTATGGGTATAACCGTTATTTCTCTGATTCTGATTGTCGTCAGACATATTTCAGTCATAAAGGTGGGCAGAGACCCGATAGAGTTCTGGGATAAAGTACCTTTGGCTGTTATTTCCGGCACGACAATCTTTACTTTGTCCTATCTAGGATTTTCCTTCTTAACAGTTCTCGGTGTATAGTTGTAGGTAAGTGAGTGGGAATGTATACTCTAAAACTGGTCGGATTGGTTGTCTTGGCGAGCATGTCTGCTCTGGGTTTCATAGTTGGTTATGGACAGTTTCAAGATTATCAAGCGCATTTAGAGGCTCAGGATTCTGTGAAAGATATCGATGAGGCGGTTTGGAATAATTTTTTGAAGCCTCCAAACCCTCAGGATAATTTTGAGTTGGAAGTCAAAATCCCATCAGGGTATCAACTAAGATTTGAGGAAAATTCTGTGAACGCTGACGGCGTATCCAGACCTTTAGAGTCAGAGGGATTATACTCCTATGTCGAGGATAATTTTTCTTCGGGCGTTTATACTTTGGAATTTAGCTGGACCGAAGATAATGGAAAATATTTGATAGAGGTCGGGAGGGTTTGAGATGGAAATTTCTCGAATACTCCGTGTATTGATAACACTAATCTTCGTGGTCACTTTTATCGTCTCCACAATGGCCGCGTATAGGCAGAATAGAGACGTTCAGGAGATGACGACTCTTTCCGACGCCACTACCAGCATCGCTTCTGATTTGTCGACTAGAACACTCGCCAAAAGAGGAGCTGAAAATAATCCCGTAGAGCATATGATTGATAGTGACAAGCTTGAAAATTCGAAGATAGATTTCAGGAGAGATCTGGCAGGTCGGACATTTGAGTATAAGATTCGGATAGAACGTTTCAGCGGGGGTCATAGTGCTTATTATGAAAATTCCCCTCCTACAGATGTTATGACAAGTTCCATCTCCGTTCCGGTTACGATTAGTGAGGGGAGAGAACCTGCAAAATTGGAGGTTGAAGCATGGTACAGTTAGGTCAGAAAGGTGTTTCGGATATCGTAGTGGTGGCTTTTCTGTTTTTATTTCTAGTAGTCACTGTGGCCCTTTTGTTTGGATACAATGTTAATCCTCTTAGAGCTTCAAACGATCGTAGAGTAGAGATGCAGAGAATTAGTATGGCGGGAACCTTACGGCATTCCGAACCCAGACCCGGCATAGGGACCCTTGAAGCAGCTGCGGAGCAACTTATTTTGAAGGATCCTCGGGTTGAAAATGAATATTTACATAGTTGGACGGAAAATGTGTTGGAGTTTTTATCACCTCGCCGGAAAGGAGCGGCTTTGGAGATGAGTTTGGAAGAAGATAATGGAGGCACTGTAACTTGGACCGCTTCGTATCCCGAAAATTCAGAATTTGGGGCGAGCGTCCCTTCAGAAGGAGGTGTTACGGTGGTAGAAGCTGGTGGTAATGTTAGAGTAGTGAGTTATAAGATTTGGATATTTGAAAAGTCTTAATAAGCTTCCTAAAGATTTTCTGATTGAAGATTGTTTCGTCATTCTCGTGATGATGAGAGTTTATTTTCTGATTTGATGAGGAGACCAGCTCACTCTGAACGAGATTTTTTCTCAGACAGTTGATTTATAGTCTGGTGAAGTAGTTAATCTTTTCCATCATTTTTAAAGACCGTAAAAAAGTCCTCATACTTGAAATAGGAACATCATAGAGATTTTAAGCTTGATTATCATAATAAATAGATGTAGAACAAGATCGAAATGAGAGAGGAAAGTTTATGACTAGTTTAGAAAGCGAGGTAAGGAGAACAGGTATAGATGGTTTGGACGAGACCCTTCAGGGAGGGATCCCCGAAGGCCATGTGGTTCTGTTGAGGGGTAAAGCCGGTACAGGTAAGACCATCCTTTCTATGCAATGGTTGTTTGAAGGTCATAAGAAGTTTGACGAGTCGGGAATTTACATAGCTGCTACAGAGCCGTTTGAGAAAGCTCTCCAGAATATGCACTCTTTGGATTTCTTTGATGAAGACTCCTTGAAAGAGGGAAATATTAAGGTTACGGATCTTCGCAGCATTATGGATACTTTAGGGATAGACGGGAGTGGGGATGTAGTCAGAGAAGACGTTGATAGACTCGTAGACGTGATTAAAGATTTGGTGGAAGATTACAATGCTAAGAGATTGGTAATAGATTCAATAACGGCTGCAGGTCTGCGTTTTGATGATAAAGGATTGTTTAGAGATTTTATTTTCAGACTAGGAACTGTTCTTAGTGGTTTAGGATGTACGACCTTTTTGATTTCGGAGAAAGAGTATTCTTCTCGTTTTGAGGTAGAAGATTTCATTTCCGATGGAATTATAGAACTAGATTATGTTTCAGGGGAGAGGAAAATGGTCAGATCTTTAAATGTGCTTAAGATGAGAGGAGTTGATTACAAGAGTGGAGAAATAAATTTCAATATAACTTCTAACGGGGTCTGTCTCTATCCTAAAATAATCCCTAGGAAGACTATAGCTGAGACTGATTTTGAAGATAGGAAAGGTACAGGCGTCGAAGAGTTGGATAAAATGCTTGACGGCGGATATCCAGAAGGGCACAATATTATTCTATCAGGAAATACTGGCACCGGAAAGTCCACTTTAGCAATGCAATTTTTGGTCGAAGGTATGAAAAATGGAGAGCCAGCTCTATTCGTTAATCTTGAAGAACCCACACCCCAAATCAGAAGCATTGCTAAATCTCATGGTTGGGACTTTGAGAAATACATGGATGAGGGTCTCTTAGAGTTTATCACCCCCAATCTGATAGATACTTATCCTGATAGATTCCTTCACGATGTTAGAAATGTAGTCGATGCAGTGGATGTGGAGAGAATGGTGGTAGATTCGGTCTCCTCTATACCTTCAGCTGATATGAGTGAGGATGACTTACGAGAATTATTACTAGAGCTGAACTCTATATTAAAACCCAGAGGAATAACTTGTATAATGACACATATGGCTAGACCTATGTTCGGAGATACTTCTGATTCTCACTTGAGCTCTATGAAGTCAGGGGATTTGAGATTGAGCTCTTTAACGGACGGAATAATTTTGTTGAGATATATCGAGGAGGGTAACGAGGTCAATAAGAGTATAAGCGTCTTGAAAATGAGGGGCTCGACTCACAGTAAGAAAATTAGAAGGTTTGAAATTTTGGATGAGGGAATTGAAGTAGGGGAAGTAGTGGGTTAATACCATCTAAAAGGCCTTACGTTTTTGAAAGATAACTAGTTTGTTTTTTTATCATATGTTGAAGTATTGTAAAAAGGAGGGTAATAATGGGTGACAAAGCTAGGTCTGTAAAAGAAGGTAAGACCGATGACTTCTCCCGTTCTGAACTGAAAAGGCGCGTCCAATATATTCTTATAGCTCTGTCTGCACTTCTGATAATATCAATTATCCCAACACCCGAAATCCTCACCGTTCAAGGGCAGAGAGCTTTAGGTATTCTAGCGTTTGTAGGTATCCTATGGGTCACGGAAGCACTTCCTATGGGGGTAACGGCTCTATTAGGAGTAATTCTTCTTCCCGTATTGGGTATTGTAGAACCTAAAGACTCATTTGTAGGATTTGGCAGTACAGCCCTGTTTTTTTTACTAGGGGCATTCTCCTTTTCGACAGCTATGCAGAAAACGAACCTTCACAAAAGGGTGGCGGTAAAATTTTTGAGGAGTTTTGGAAAGAGTTCAACGACACTTATTTTTGGCCTGATAATTTTGAGTGGTTTACTCTCATGGACAATTCCCTGTCATGCAGTAGCAGCTCTTCTTTTGCCTGTCGTTTTAGGAATACTTGAAGCGGGAAAGGTGGCGGATGATTCTAATTTTACAATCTCACTTCTTTTGGCTCTAACCTACGGTACGTCTGTAGGAAGCATTGCTTCGCTTTTAGGAGGTGCTAGAAACGTTTTGGCAATAGGCATCCTTGAAAATTTAGAAGGCATATCATTAGGCTTCGTAGAGTGGATGGTTGCTGGGATACCTATCTCACTAGCTCTTATGGTCCTCACATTTTTTGTCCTTCGAGTTGTGTTTCCGTGGGATGAAATAGATGTGGATAAGGTTAAGGACGAATTAGAAGACGAGATGGAGGAGTTAGGTCCAATGAGCGTAGGTGAGAAAAAGGCGGCGATAATTTTTATTTTTGCACTGATTTTATGGGTGACTGTTGGTACCGGGATAGGTCTTGCCACAGTAGCGGTAGGGGGAATGATCATGCTCTACCTTACAAGGACAATTACCTGGAGAGATATCGAGCAGAACATGCCTTGGGGTATATTGTTCCTTTACGGAGGGGCCCTCTCTATAAGCAGTGCCTTACAGGTGACAGGATCCGTAGATTTCATAGCTAGTGGACTGACCTCCGCAGTTGGCCCTGGATATCCGTTCTTGCTTTTGGCAATCTTTCTTGTTCTGATTGTGTTCTTGTCTAATGTAATGAGTAATGCTGCTGCAACAGCTGTTATACTTCCTATAGCTATTCCCACCTTAGCCACTTCGTTCTCTCCGCAAGTCTCTACATTCCTCATCGCTATGGGGGCTGCTATGGCCTTTATGCTTCCAGTGGCTACACCCAGCGCGGCTTTAGTTTATTCGACTGGAAGGATTGATTTGAAAAATTTGCTAAAAGCTGGTATAGTACTTGGTTTGTTGAGTATAGTGGTGTTCTTAACTGTGGGTTTGGGCTGGTGGAAGATAATAGGTCTATGGTAATTCATGCTGGAACAGTTTTTATTCCGCAAGGGACGTTACTGTCTATATAATCCACTTCGTCGCCAGCAAAAATTTCGGTTAGCTTGTTTCTTATCTTTTCTATGAGCACGAGTTGAATAGAGTGTTCGCTTACAGCTTTCACGGTTTCTTCTCCAGGGGAGCCCTCAGTGTAAATGGCCTCTACAGATATTCCCTTATTGGCGGCTCTTTCTTTTACTTCTTCTACGTATTTCTTTGCTTCTTTTTCCTGGGTTTTTGACATAGTCTCTTCAAATGTTTTGACTATCTGGCTCTCTTCGCCAATTTGGCCAGTTCTATACCTTAGACTTCTTTTTGGAGCTTCATCTATGACGTGTAGAAGGAAAAGCTTACCCCCCTTCTCCAACCTTTTTAAGGCTTCTTCTTCTGCTTTTTTTGGTAATTCTTTCCCTGTATAGGGGATTAAGATTTTTTCAATCTTTTCAGGTTTCATCTTTCTCGAACTTATTCTCAAAGTACATAAGTTCTATCATTTAAGATTGATTGTTTTATTGCTCAATAAGATGAGAATTGGGTTTTTAACTTCTTGATTTTCAGATTTTATCTTATAGAGGAGAATTTTTGAAGATGAATTTTTCTAGCTTTGAAAGAGTTTTACTTTTCATCTTTGTCATGGTCCATTTTCTAATCAAGTCCTTCATCAAGAGAGGTGGATATCCGGGCAACGTCCGGTTTTGGAAAGTTAGAATTCCATTTTGAGATCCTAGACTTATCAATAGAGGGCTTTCCCGTGATTCGTAGTCAGTTAGATCTTTTCCTATTATAGACCGAATTATATTCTCTGCAATTATATACCCATGAATCTCTGCATTATGTGCAGTTTTCTCCTCCGGAATGTTGTTAATGTCCCCTCCAGCGAAAATGTTTGAATAATCCAAAAGGTTTAGTTTGTCAGTTACCTTCAAAGCACCATTTTCAGAATATATGGAATCCTTAAAACTTTCCATAAATCCAGTATTAGGTTTTATTCCTCCACACCAGATACCTATATCCGCTTCAATATCTCTCCCTTTATCCGTCAGAAATTTTCCAGGTGCATGTTCAATTATTTTTTCACCTAGTACAATATCTGCTCCGTTCTCCTCCAAGGCGTTTTTAGCATAGTTGGAAGCTTTTTTCGGCCCTCTTTCCAAGAGTCCATCCCGTAAGTGGATTAATGTGACCTCTTTGCCTGAAGTTTTAGTGACTAGTTCACCTGCGATCTCTGTTCCTATTGGTCCACCACCGATTACTACGATACTTTCCGATTTTCTGACCTTATTACTCAACTTTAGAGCATTTTCAACCGAAGTTACAGTGAACACATTTCTTTTTTCTATGAATACGGGATAATTGGCACCTGCGCTTATGATTAAATAGTCGAATTCTTCTGTTCTTTTCTCAGTTTTTACTTTATCAGGCTCAACGCTCTTCACTTTTTCGTGGATGAGGGCTGTGTTTTTCAAAATTTTTTTGAAGGTGGTGATCATCTTTTTGTATATATTAGGTTGAGCAACGAGTTCATGTAAACCTGGATAGTATTCAAAATGGGATTTTTTATCTATTAGGGTTAAATCTATCTCTTTTTGGTTCTCTAGAATTTTTGCTGCTGTAATACCACAAAAACCCCCTCCAATAACAATCACTTTCTTTTTCATGTGCTTCTTTTCCCCCTTTTGAAATTTCCAATTATTTTACTAAAAATCTTCATAATTTTAGCTATTCAGATGTTAGAAAATATCGAATAAGTTAGTTTACTGTTTTAGTCAGGATCCACATACGTGAGTTTTTCAGTATCAGTGAAGGTCCAGCCATCTTCAGTAGGCTTTGCTCCGACAGGATAATCTCCTGGATAAAGACCTCCTGAACTTTCCAAAACTAACCAAGCTTGATTTTCCATGACTCGATAAGCGAAGGATAAGTCCGTTCCATAATATCGTCTTATTGCACTCAAAACGTTTTCCGCATAATCGGGAGTTCCGATATAAACGGTGCTATAAGCATGATTATCTGTGAGTATTATTCGAGTTTGCCCCCCTATAGATTCAATCATCGTGGCTAGAAGTATTGCTTGATCCTCGCAATCGCCGCCCTTAAGTTCTAATGTTTCCTCAGGGGTTGACCAGTCCTGTTCCCCTTCAGGGTCACTGACATAAGAAATATTGTTTCTAACCCAGTCAAAAAGGGAGCATATCTGATAAACGTTGTACTCTCCGCTATAATTCTCTGTTATTTCGTTAGCTTTTGATTTTATTTTCGGGTCTTCGGGATTTATGAGGCTGTTGACTTTCTCTGAGTAATATTCCTCTTTTTGCATTTCATTATAATTACTTTCAGCTAGAGGTTTTATCTCATTTTCATCCGAATCTAAGTATCTTGTTCCATAATCGTACCATTTACCGTCCTTATTTTTCGCCAAGAGAGATATTCCGACTTTTATGTCGCGCTTTCCCGGATTTTCCGGACCTATGAAAGAGACTAGACCTAAGTTTTTCGATTTTCCGGGCTTTATTTCGAAACCTACCTTTTTGGAGTACCAATAACCTTCTTTCATCCAATCTCCACTTATCCCTGCGGAGTATACAAAGATTGAATTATTTCCTTTGTTAATCAATTCGATATCCGCCACGCCATGATCGGGGTAAAGATTAGTCGTTCCATATTTTATAGAATATTTGAGACTAGGTCGTAATGAAGCCTTCGAAACGGGTTTTTCTTCATAAGAACGTATTTCATAATTTAGGATGGAAGGGGCTTCGGCCGGACCATAAATTGGGGAGTTAAGAGATTTTTTTCATTATCTATTATTGGTATATCTCTATCAACATTTGGGGTATCATAATCCTTTTCCGAGAATAGTTTATTCAAAGATCTATTCAGGTTCTCCATCCCATTTGGATAGGTGGCGAGGAAGCCTATGGCGAGGGCGGTAAGGATGAGTATTGATATTATTTTACTGTATTTCAAAAATATTCACCACCCTTTAGGTTATTTCTGTGAATATAGGTATAAAATTGTAAACTGTTCTGATGTATTTTATTCTGACTTAGATTTTTTGATACGGAAGATCATTCCTAGTACGAGGAGCATGATTCCCCCTGCTATGAATGTATAATCCAGTCCGGCGAAGTCAGCAAGAAACCCTAGTATAGGGGCTATTATTACCCCGAAAATAGATCTTAGTTGAGATTCTGCGCTGAGGAGCGTTGCTCTTTTCTGAGGTTCTATATAGTCACTAAGGTAGCCAACGACCATTGGACGTCTAATGTTTTTGAGAACAAAGAGGAACAAAAACGCTATTATAGAAATTATTGTGATGTTTAGATTAAAGGTTAGTCCGATTAGAAGGAAAAATCCTGATAAAGAGTAAAATAGAATGTTTAAAGCTTTTGGAAGATTTCCAACCCTCTTTAAAATGTCTGAAGATTTCATAGAAGAAATAAAACTGCTCAAATATACGAAGAAATAAACTAATCCAACCATAATAGCTGTTCTTTGTTCTCCAGCCAAACCTAAAAATAAAGGTATGGATAAAGCAAATGATTCGACTATTGGAGACAGATAATCCTTAGAAACCTTGAAGAAAGCGTCATGTGTTGAAGAGTTTAAAAACATGTTTTTCAAGTGTGACTCGGAGAACAGATGCTTGAAACTATTGACAGTATGATTCCATATATCCCTCCTCGGATTCTCCGAAGTTTCACCGTCTAGTTTTTTCGGATAGGTCAACATGAGGACAAAACCCAAACTATAGGGAATTAGAGTTGCTAAGAAAATCACATTATAGCCCCCCCAAAAGAATACTATTAGTGCCGCTAGAACCGCGGAAATGGCAGAGCCAAGTCGAGAAGCAGCTCTAGTCTTTCCATAAAATTCCACCCTTTTATCTTCCATATTTTCCCTATCTAGATGTTCCATTATCATGGACTTGTGAGTCCCTGAGCGGAAAGTTTCTCCCAAAGAAAAGAGGATCATAGCAGGTATGAAAATGAGGAAATTGCCGAATAGATAGAATATTGTGAAAGAGACCATATATGAGAGAAACGCTATGGCCATTACCCTTCTTCTGCCTGTAAGATCCGCCATTATACCGGAAGGTATCTCGAAAACGTTGACGAAACCCTCACGCACAGCTATCAGCAGACCTATTTGGAAATAGGATAGTCCGGACGTTAAAAAGAAGAGGTAAAGAAAGGGTTCGAAAAATCTTAAATTCTTCAGAAATCCGTAGCTGGAAAATTTTAAGAACATCTTGCGATGATAGCTTAAAATAATTACCACCGAGATATGGTATTCTTTCCTTGATTGTTAATCTATTTTGTGTGTACTGTCCCGGGTTTTAGAAAAATGCTCTAGTTCCTTGTACAGATAGTTGAAAAGGTTTTATTAGAGAATTAGAAAACTCTCTATTGTCATGATGAAAACCAGCCCTTTGAATTTGAAAAAAGAGCACAAAGAATGCTTAGAATATATAGAAGATTACTGGGAAAAAATCACCTTCAAAACTGAAGAAGATGACGGGCTGCTCATAGGCCTTCCGGAAAGATACCTAGCCCCATCCCACCACGAAGAGTTCCAAAAGAAGATGTATTACTGGGATAGTTACTTCACGATTCTAGGTCTTTTAGCTTCTGACAGAGTGGAGCTGGCGAAAGAAATCGTTGAAAACTTTTCCCATCTCATAGAAAAATATAACATAGTTCCAGCGAGCAATCGTTTTTACCACCTAGCAAAATCCCAACCGCCCTTCTTCTCTTCGATGGTGGTGGAAATCTACAAAAAAACCAACGATGAGGAATGGCTCGAAGAAGAGGTAGAGCACATCGAAAAAGAGTACGAAGAAGTCTGGAATTCGAGGAAGAGGACCACAGACAATGGCCTGAACCGTTATTTCGACCAGACTCACTATCACCAACAAGCGGAGGACGAGTCCGGATGGGACCGGACCTCCCGTTTCTTCAACAAATGTTTGGACATAAATCCAATAGACCTGAACGCTCTTCTTTATAAATACGAAACTGATCTCTCCTACATCCACTCACAACTGGTTAACGACGAACTCAAAAAATCCTGGGGGAAAAAAGCTTCCGAAAGGAAAGAACGGGTGAATGAGTATATGTGGAGCGAAGAAAAAGGATTCTTCTTCGATTATGACCACGGATCCGGAAAAAGAACCGAAGTCTACTCTCTAGCAGGCTACTTCCCACTTTGGGCGGGGATGGCATCGGAAAAACAAGCGGAAAAGGCGAAAGAAAAACTCGAGCTGTTCGAAGAAGATTACGGACTAGCAACCACCGACAAGAAATATCTGGATGAGGAAAGACAATGGGACTGGCCTAACGGTTGGGCCCCTCTGCATTGGATAGTTTTTAGGGGTTTACTTAATTATGGTTATGAATATGAAGCGGAGAGGATAGCGAAGAAATGGATTAATTTATGCCAAAAGGTGTTTGAAGAGACGGGGAAGTTTTGGGAAAAATATAATGTTTGTGAGGGTGAAGTTAGTAGAATTGGAAGATATCCAACACAATCAGGGTTTGGATGGACGAACGCAGTTTTTTTGAAAATGGTGGAACATTTTTCGTAATAAAGACCTAAATATGGGTTAGAACTATTAACTTTGTGAGTGTTTAGAAGTTATGGTGTTTTGAATGGACTGGGACCGTTTATTTCTTGCAATCTTACTATTAGCAGTTCTAGGTGTAGGTATTTATTTTGCTGCTTCTGTTGATTGGGATGGTTTGAGTGGTAGCACCGAAAGTTCTGATTCTAGTTTAGAGTTTGCAGTTGTCGCTGATTCTCAGAGAGAAGGATACATCCTTCCAGGTTGGAAAATATCAAAGGCTGTTGAAGACTTCATGAAAGATGAAAGTTTTCCAAATATCGACTTTGTGATCCACGTTGGGGACCTTCATGCCGGTAGAGAGACACCTACGGAAAATTCCCTACTTGATTTTATGAAAAACCCAGATGAAAAGTATGGATGGGGAGACCTTCATCTTCCTTACTTTGTTTTGTGGGGTAATCACGACGCTACTTCTTATCCTTATAAGTATGAAGGCATGTTCAAAGAGACATTTTTCGATGCAGATTTCGAGAGCCCCTTTGAGAAGGAGTATAAAGGCAACCCTGATAAGCCCTATTGGGTGCCTAGAGATATGGAAGAAATGGGTAGGAACGCTCCGTTTTATTCTTACGAATATGACAATCTATTATTTCTAATGGTTTCAACAGGGTTAGGTAATCATAATGTTTTGAACCAGGCCCAGAGGGATTGGCTCGAGCAAATTACCGAAATTTATCCTGATAAGACGACATTCATAATGACTCATAGGCCGCCGTATGGTTCGACCCTTTTCAGCACACAGGCCCCATACAAGTATTCAATGGATACCTATTCGTGGTGGGAAGGTTTTCTGGAGAACAATGATCAGATTTTGCTTTACACTCATGGACACAACATAACCGGAAAACCGTATAATGCTGAAAAGTTTGGAGTGAATGTGATAAAAAATGCGATGCATTGTCATGGGGATAGTGCCGCTGTTACTCACTATAAGATAACTGAGAACCATGTCAAGATTAGATTCTACAACAATCTCTTTGATATAGGATACAATCATCTGATGGACAAAAAAGTAAATTCCACATATAATCCAGAAGGATTAGAATGGATTTCGAACCCTCACATCACCCAGGATGGAGAGACTATAGAGTGGAAAAACAAAATCATTTCTGAAAATTACAAGGTCCAACTGATTGGAGAAGGTGAAGAGGATACAGAACTAGTTTGGCTAAACAGAAAATTCAATTACTATACAGATATGTGGCTTGGATATGAGAACGATTTCAACAACGGCAAACCATCTAAGGAAAGTTTAGATCCTGCCGGTTACAGTGAAAATGGACAGATAAAATTCTACGGTGTGGACAATTTAGCTGCAGCTACTTGGTATGAACGTACTGGGGGTCCAGATAGTCTTGGATATGCTCATGTAGGCGGTAAGATTCCTTGGAGCACTACCCCATGGGCTGTACCTGGAGGAGAATATGACATAAGGGTGAAGGTGAAGGCTGATGAACCGGTTGAAAATGCGATGGATGTTTCGGTGAAGGTATTGACGGAGAACATAAACAGAGAAGTGATGGGTAGAACGAAAGTGATAGAAGATATTGACCTTACGGAGAATTATCAATGGTATGAGGGTAGTTTCACCGTTCCTGAGAATGATCAGGCGTGGATAATTAAGACGATATGGAATTCTAAGGATGCGGATGCTACTATCTATATGGATGAGTGGTCTGTGAGGAGGGGGGATAAAACCGGAACCAGTACAGATAATTTCTATTTGACGATTAATGGAACGGAGTATGGTACTTCTGAGACTTTGCCTGAAGGAAGTTTTGAAACTTTGAATATGGATAGTTCGGATATAAATAATGTGGTAAATATTGAGTCCAAGATTGGTGGGAATCGTATGGGCATGTTCAGGATGATTTATGAGGACCCGATTGTTTGGAGCGATGATGTTTCGATGGGACTGATTGAAGAAAGCGAAGATGCTTATGATGTTCATCTTGAGAGAGTATCGAAGTATTCAGAGACTGTTTCTTTGTCCCCATTTGAAGATAGTGTTGTCGTAGAGAATACCAATTCAGTCAATGTGAAGGATTATTACACTGCATGGACGCTGGGCATGGATGAATTGCCTGAAAACGTGATTATACGGAACGAATAAAAGAGTTTTTAGGCGATTGATTATTTGATTTTTTGATTTCGAGTTGTTTTTTAATTATGATGAGTTATGTGAACAGGGAGGATTAGGATGAAAGAGTATGATTTTTTGGTTGTGGGGTCCGGAACTGGAAAAAAGATTGCTTCTCAAGCAGCTGAAAACGGTTTAGATGTTGCTTTAGTTGATAAAGATGAGTTTGGAGGAACTTGTTTACTTCGGGGATGTGTTCCTTCAAAGACTATGATTTATCCGGGGGATGTGATTCAGGAGGCGAGAGAGGCTGAAAGGATCGGCGTGAATGTTCAAGATATTGATATTGATTTTCCAAAGATTATGGAGAGGACGAGAGATAGTTACAGGTCGACTAAGAAAAGATTATTGAAAGCGGTTGAAGAGGACGAAAATACTGATTTCTATAACGATGTCGGTAGGTTTGTAGACGATTATACGATGCAGGTGGGAGATGAGACCATACGAGCGGATAAAATAGTTCTTTTTTCAGGAGCTCGTCCCGTAATTCCGCCCATTGAAGGTGTAGAAGAGACTGATTATTTGACCAATCGGAACATTTTCGATATGGAAGAAAAACCGGAAAGTCTCGTGATAATCGGTGGTGGTTATATCGGCGTTGAGTTTGCCCATTTATTCTCGGCAGTTGGAACTGAAGTTACCATTGTAGAGATGACCGACGGTTTGGTACCGGGACAGGCTTCAGGGGTTTCCGAACTCCTTGAAGAAAAGCTATCCGAAAGGATGGATGTCTTGACAAATCATAAGGTTGTTGAGGTGGGGGAGGAGAAAGGTATGAAGTTTGTAAAAGCAGAGTCGAAGTTAGGAGAAGAAAAAGAATTAGAAGGTGAAGAAATATTGATCGCCGCAGGGCGAAGATCGAATGCAGACCTGTTAGAAGTAGAAAACACCGGAGTGGAAACCGACGAAGATGGGTTCATTAAAGTGGATGACCATCTTCAAACGAGCAAAGAAAATATTTGGGCAGGGGGAGACGCGATCGGAGACCCAATGTTGAAACATATGGCGAACCACGAAGCTTCTGTAATGGCACATAACATCTTTTCTGACCATAAAATCCCTGTGGATTATCACGCGGTGCCCTATGCTATTTTCACCCGTCCTCAGGTCGCAGGTGTAGGGATGACTGTGGAGGAAGCTAAGGAGGACCATGAAGTGTTAGTTTCGGAAGGCAGATATTCAGATACGGCTAAGGGGTACGCTATGGGTGACCCGGATGGATTTTGCAGGATTATTGTAGATAAAAATGAGAGAACTATTCTAGGTGCTCATATTGTAGGGCCTCACGCAGCCTTGTTGGCTCAAGAGATAGTGAATATTATGTATGTAGGCGACGGGACTATTGATCCTCTCTTTAACTCTATCCATATTCATCCTGCTTTGTCCGAGGTTGTAACTAGTTCTATTGGGAACTGGCGGGAAGTATAAGATTTAAAAAGTTATCTTAGTCCAAACTTTTGTTTTTAAGTGGAGGGTACAGGAGTTTAGGAGTTTAAATTTCCGTATTTAGATTTATATCTTTATATGTTAATTTCGTAGCTTTATTTTACTGTGAAGCAGTGAGATAGTGAAATTTACTCTTCTTTAGCCATCTTTTCTGCCATTGCTTCCTTTTCTTTTAGTTCTGTTTTGACCCAGTGGAATGTGTTCAAATAGTGGAGTGTTAGTCCTATTCCCCAGCCGATTAATGGGAAGATGAACCACATATATCCAGGGTTAAATCGTAGATTGATGATTATTAGAAGAATGTTGACTAGTATGTAAGCTGCTAAATGTCCCCAAAAACCTTTTTTCTCCTCTTCCATTCTAAGTTCTCGGTAAGCGTCTTGATATTCGCCTAAAGAAATTTCTTTTTCCAAATATAACACCTCCTTCTGTTATTTGTTAGTGGATATAATCTTAAAGGATTTAATTGCAATGCTGGGTTCTTTTTATCTAAAAAGTTTTCATTTTGATATTGGAATAGAGTTTGAGTAAAAATAAGAGTTTTAACTTTTTATTTCAAGGATTTTCTCGGATATTTTCATCTCTTGATTGAGATAAACTAGGAGTCCTAATAGTATCCAGACTATGTAGGTCCCCGCCATCGTTAGCTTAGATGGAAATGTCCAGAGATTTAGGAAATAGATATTGATAGTTTCTATGAAAACCCCCCAAATTGCGATAATTGGGCCAATTGCTTTTTCTTTTTCCCAAACATTTAGAGATCCTATAATCGTGCCGAGGATTATCCAAATTAGGAGGGTTTTTCCGAGTGCTAAGCTGCTTTGGAATTCCCACCATTCTATAACCCAGAGATTGAATGCTTCTATCACTAAGGCTAGAGAAAAAATGAGGGAGATCGAAATAATCATCTTTTTTACTTTTTCCAATGTAACCCCATTTTGAGTAGACACTGGAAATTAAAGAATCTTTACTGATTTTAGTAGATTAGGTTAATCATTTTTTTCTAAGAATCGCTCTTTTGTAGATATTATGCTATAGAGAAGAAGATTGAAACTCTGATGAAGGCTTTTTTATAGTTAGGAGATATTATTGGGATTTAGTTTAGAAAATATCTTTTTTTACCTTTTCATAGGCTTTCCTCGGTTTTTCGATATCCTCTAACGTCTTTTCGAAAGGACAAGGTTTCCCTTCTTCATTTACTACGGCTGGTATTTTTTCCTCGTACTCATATTCTATATCATGGTTTTGAAGTGTTTCAATTCCCTTTTTGCTTATTTTCTTTCCAAAAACTGAATTTACATGGAAACGGGCAGATATGAGAGCCGCTGCTTTCCCTATTATACGATCGCTTAAAGCAGATTTTCTTAATTTTTTTCCCAGAACTTCTCCAGCAGTTACGAGACTTTTTAATCCTGATTTTTTGGAACTATAAATCAGTTTTTTGTTTTTCACTATCGCAAGATTAAGATTTCTTTTTTGCAAAATTTTTTCAGATCTTTTTAAGTCTCCCATTTGCCATAGTTCTAAGTTAATAATTTTTTTGTTTTTTGTCCAAAGAGTAAGAGATATGTTCAGCCCGAAAAATACAATTTCGAAGAGAAAGATTCTCCAAACTCTGATTATGAAGTGAGAATAGTGATGAAGGTAAGTGCGGGGAGAGGGCATCTGCACTCCGGTTCAAATCGCAATTAGTTCTTCCTTGTTCGTTTACTAATCGGAGACTGGGATATAGGAGTCTCTTCTCTCTCTATAAAAATATCTTTTATCGACTCTATTCGATCATCTGAGATTTTATTTCACGACACCATTTCTCGATTCTCTTTTCCGATTCTTTCTTATTTTCCAAAACCTTACTCAACACAAGTGTGCTAATGGGTTCTTTTCCTCCGAGAAGGTCTTTCATCGTATCAAATGTATTCTGGGTCTTATCCGATTTGTTAGTGTTTAAAAAAGCTATTTCGCTGTTATAAAAATTTGGCTCCTTAAGATAAGTTCGCATAGCAGGAGTAATCCTTTTATTCCACACGGGTGAACCTAGAACGACCAGATCATAATTAGAAGGAGAGTACTCTAACTCCTCAATTTCTGTATCTACCTCCATAGTAGCTTGGATACCAGATTTTATCCAACCAATAGGACCGCTTCTATCGCTTTTATCTATGATCTCTTCAACTTCAGCATCCAAAAAGTCAGCTATAGTCTCAGCTACAAAACGAGTATTTCCAGACCTGGAATAATATGCGACAAGTGATCTCATGAATTACCTCTCAATATATAACGATGTTATTCAAAATTTTTAACTTATTTGTCAGATTCGAGTTTCAGATCTCATTGACTAGCTAAAATGTGTTGCGAGGGGCGAGATTTTTACCTATGAACCTTTTATGGTCCAGCGCTTTCAAAGAGAGATTATAGAGGCTAGAATCGGTTTTATACAAGAAAGGCTGGTTCTTGTGCGGTTTTTGTGCAAGCACTCGGTCTGCACAAAAATCAAAATTCACTTCAATTCTAGATGGGCATGGGCTGGGCTGGAAGGTTTTTCAGAAATCTTGCCATGAGGAGAGGGATAGAGCTAAGTTCAGTTTTCATTTGAATAAGTGATTTTTTTGTTTGTGAATATGGGGTTTTAAAAAGATTAGATTAATTACATTAGTGAACTTTTACATTCTTTTAGTAAGGGCTTGGTATGGAAGGAGGAACGGGGGTGTTTGGAGCGGGTGATAGTCGGGAACTGATTGATAGGCTGAGTGATGATGTTTTTGTTCACGATTTGGAAGGTAATTTTTTAGATATTAATGATACTGCTGTGGAGAGGTTGGGGTATTCGAGAGATGAGCTTCTTTCTATGAAACCTCAAGATATTGATTCTCCTGAATTTGCTGAGAAGTTTGAGGATAGGGTTCAGATTATCGAAGAGGAAGAAACTCTTGTTTTTGAAACTATTCACGTTACAGAGGATGGGGAAGAGATTCCTGTGGAGATCAATGCAAGCCTCATCACTTATGATGGGGAACCCGCGATTTTGAGCATTGCTAGAGAAGTCAAAAAACGGAATGAAGGGGAAGCAAATAGAGAAGAATATCAAGAACTTCTCACAAGTACGTTGGATGCGGTTGATAGTTGCCTCATGGTAATTGATGAAAACCATCGCATCATTCTCTCTAACTGGAAGGACCATGAATGGGTTTCTGAAGAAAAAAGGGAGGAAATGCCTTACTGTTACGAGGTTATGAAAGGTTTTGATTCTGTATGTGAGCCCTGTCGACCCATTAGGACATTTGGAGATGGTAAAATTAGGCGGTTTGAAGATCAGAATCCTGTAGATGGGGGTTATAAGGAGATTACTGTATTTCCTATATTTGATGAAAATGACGATGTAAAGCATGTTTTGGAGAACGTCAGGGACGTTACCGAGCGGAAAAAGGCTGAAGAAAAGCTTAAGAAGAGCGAGTCGGAATTATCGGCTATATTTGAAAATATCCCTATCATAATAATGCTTGTTGATCGGGAAAGGAGAGTTCGGAAGATAAATGATACGGGTGTAGAGTTTGCAGGTAAAACAGAGGAAGAGATGATTGGTCAGAGGGGTGGAAAGGCTCTTCGTTGTCTACACCATTTGGACGACCCTAAAGGGTGTGGCTTTGGTTCTCACTGTGAAAACTGTACCGTGAGAAATACTGTTTTGGATACCTTTGAAACGGGCGAGAGTCACTATCGAAAGGAGGGGATTATAACCTTCAAACAGGAAGGAGAGGAGAGGGAAATGATTTTTTGGGTTTCTACCGCCTTGATCGGATTTGGAGAAAAAGAACACGTGCTTGTAAGCATCGAAGATATCACCGAACAGAGAAAATCAGAAGAAAGAAAAGAATTCCTTAACACCTTGCTTAGACAAGATTTGAGAAGTGAATGCCAGTCTGTTCAGGCTTATCAGCAACTGTTGGGGGATACTGACCTTTCGGAAAAACAGGAGGAGTATTTGAAAAAATCTGTGAGGGCGGGTCAGAAAGCAGATGAAATCCTGAAAGTGGCGAAGGAACTGAGAGAGATAGAAGAGTCTGATTGGATTACTGGAAATAATGTTTTTAAAATAATGGAAAATGCTATAGATGACATTTCCGACTTAGTTGATAGAGAAAAGGTAAAAATACAGAAAAATTTTCCTGAAAAGATCGGAAAGGTTGAAGGTGATTATTCGTTAAATACTCTCTTTTCAAGCCTGTTGAGAACAAGAATTCAAACCTCAGGGTGTTCTAAAATGAAAATCAGTGCATTAGAGGGAGATAGGGAGATAACCGTAAAAATTCAAGATGATGGTAAGAGATTACCTCGAGACGTCAAAAACCTGTTCACGGGAGACTTGTACACAGGTAAGACTACAGGAGTTGGAGGAGCCCGCTATTACATGCTCAGAGAAATTGCAAGACACAACAATGCAGAGATAAAAGTTCAAGACTCCGAAATTGGTGGGGCCAAGTTTGACATTCACCTAAAAAAATCATAACTTTTTTTGGGAAATGAACGCGGTTTTTACTGGAACGAAGACACCTAACCAAATTTTCTATATGGCGGGGATTTCTATTGGGACACCCACCAAATTATGGCTGTTTTTTCTTCTCTTTCCACTTTTCTATCTTCTGAAATTTCTGAAAGGTGTTTTTCGATTTTTTTCTCTATTTTCGGTGTTATTTCTGTGTATCTGCTGTAATATCGTTTTCTCTTGCTTATTGCTTTGCTTAGTGAGGACTTTTTGGTGTGTTTGACCGTTTTGTGTTTTGGTTGTCTTTCTTTTTCAATTAGAATGTTATAGATTATGGGCAGGTTTGTATAACTTGGCCTTTCTGTGTCACCCATTACTTTACGCCAGAGGTTTTTCCTTTCTTTGTTCCAGCTTCCTGTTCTGTCGATGACTGAGCAAAATTTTCTTGATGCTTTTTCCATTTTTTTCAACTGTTTCCATATATTTTTGAATACTCTCACCCCTAGAACGTATGAAGCTATAACGAGATCGTGCTCGTTTTTGATTTTTGAAACGTTGACGTCCTGCCACTTTTTGTTAATGATTTCGTAATTCTCAATTCCTGCTTCCTTGGCGTTTTCTATCATTTTTTCTATCATTCCTTTGGAAGGTTCTACGGCGGTAATTTTTCTCACATTTTTTGAAAAGGGGATAAGAAAGGTGCCGGGGCCTGCACCAATCTCCAGAACTTTTGAGTTCTCGTTCAATACTTCTTCTTGAAGTAAGGTGTTCAAAACTTTTCGACCGTACTCGTAGTTGTTTGTTTTGCGTGTCTCTGATAAGTCCTTTGCTATTTTATTCCAGCGATCGATTTCCGTCTTTTCTTTTGATTCGTATTTTTCTGCCCATATCTTCTCAAAATCCATTTCCATATTTAATCATCCTTCGATGTCTTCAGATTTTGACTTTAGATCTTCTATTTTTCTTTTCATCTCTTTTTCTTTCTCTGTTGAACTGATGGGGATTACTCTAGGTATATTGCCGGCCCCATTATCAATTCTTGAATTAACTCTGTACACAGTTTTCATCATATCGGTTGTTAGGACGGATTCCGGTTCGCCTGTTGTGTATACGCTTCCTCCGTTGAGCACAACCAGTTTGTCTGCGTACCTAGTTACTTGGTTAAGGTCATGGGAAGACACTATAGTGGCGATTTTTTCTTCTATAGTCATGATTTTTATCAGGTCAAGGACTTCAAGCTGGTGTTGAAGATCTAGATTTGTGGTGGGTTCATCTAAAAGAAATACATTGGGTTTTCGAACCAAGGATTGTGCGATATTGACCATCTGTTTCTGTCCTCCACTGAGCTCGTTTAGATGCCTTTCAGCCAGATTATCAATTCCCAGTTTCTCTAACATTTTCCAAGCTTCCTCTACTTCACGATTTTTAACATTCCAAGAAAGTGAATGTACTTTTCCGATGAGGACTGCTTCGATTACTGGCAGGACGGCGCGAGTGGATGTATCTTGGGGTAGGAAACTCACTCGCTTTGAGAGTCTATCTTTATCAAGCTCTCTCACTTTTCCTCCATTTATAGTGATGCTTCCTTGATCAAGATTGAGCATTCCGGCGATACATTTTAAAAGTGTTGATTTTCCAGCTGCGTTCGGCCCGATAATGCCAGTAATTTCTCCTGCGTCAGCCTCCATATTTATGTTCTTCAAAGCTTTTTCGGAGCCGTAGCTGAAATCGATTCCTCTAACTTTAACCGTTAACTCTCCCAATATCCACCCCTCCTAGTCAAAATAAGGCCAAGGAAGAAAGGTATTCCAGTAAGTGAGGTGAGTATACCTATTGGAAAGATGATTCCCGGAATCACTACTTTGGTTCCTACCGATGCTGCCAATAATAATATGGATCCAGCTAAGGCCGATGCAGGGAGAAAGAACTTCTGACTTTCCCCGACAAGCATTCTCGCAATATGGGGGCCGACGAGCCCTACAAAACCTATAGTTCCAGTAAAGCTTACAGCTACTGCAGTGAGAAGGGAGACAGCTATCATTGTCTTAAGTCTCAATCCCTCTACGTCAACCCCTAGCCCCTCGGCTCTTTCATCCCCCAGTCTCAGTGAAGTAAGTTTCCAACTATTTTTGGCCAGCAGGAGGGAGACTGGAATTAAGACAATACCGAGCAACCCTAATTTGAACCATGTGGCTTTTTGAAGGCTTCCCATTAACCAAAAGACTATCGCCCGCAAGGCGTCTTCGGACGCAAAATATTGTAATAAGGCCAAAAGTGATTGGAACAGGAAAAGAATCGCGATCCCTGCAAGTACCATCATCTCTTTCGAAGCTTTTTTTATTTTAGCAAGAAAGTAAATCCCGAAGCAGGCTATAAGAGCGAAGAAAAAAGCATTAACCGGAACAAGAGCCTCTCCCACTATTGGAACTGCGCTCACTCCTAACACTATTGCGAGAGCTGCTCCAAACCCCGCTCCTGCTGCCACGCCTAGGGTATAGGGACTCGCAAGGGGATTGTCAAGCATAGTCTGCATCTCCGCACCTGCAATACCTAGGCTCGCTCCTACTAAGAGAGCCATAAGAGACATAGGCAACCTTATCGTCCAGATTATAACTTTGTTCATATGATTACTTCCTTGCAAGAAAACTGCCGACAGGATCTCTCGGATCGACAGCCATGCCGAACCGATTGAAACATCCGTCAGAAAGATAACCACACACCCTACTGCGAGTGCAAAGATGAGGAATTTTTTATGTTTCTTTATCTCGCCGTAAACTTCTTCAGCTTTTCTCATAACATATCAGTCCGGAGTTACCGTCCAGTTACCAGAGTAGTCCACCGGTAAGAACTTCTCATGGAACTCTTTCCAAGATTCTTCCGGATTTAAGTTCTCAAACTCTTGAGGATAGTTTGCCTTGGCGATAAGCTGGTAACCAACAAAGTCGTACGTGTGTCTAAAAAATTCGTGATGTATAGCGTAGTATCTTTCGTTTTTCCAAGCTTTGAGATTTTTCCAACCAGGACGGTTGAAGTAAGTTCCTCTAATATTTTCAAGAGTCTGCTCTTCACTACCGGCATTGTAACCGAGCGCTTCCGGCCAAACAACACCTTCCACGATAAATACCTCCGGGTTCTCGTTTAGGACGAACTCTCTACTAACCTGGGGATGCCTTCCCTTATTCTCCGCGATATTGATACCTCCACAATGATCCACGATAGCTCCCCATCCTATGTCTCCGTAAGTGTAATAACCCGGCTCTCCGTAACCTTTGAACCTAGTCTCCACGTAAACTTTCGGTTTCGCCTTGTCTATCTCCTGAAGACGGTTGAAAACTCTATCATACTGGTCCTTGCAAAAGTTCCAAACCTCCTCGGCTTTTTCTTCTTTCCCCAGAATCTTTCCCAACAACATAGTGCTCTTCCTGCGAGCATCCATATTTTCCAAACCATAATTTAACGTAACCACAGGCACTCCGCCTTGGCTTATTTTCTGATAAATATCGTTATACGTCTCATAGTGACTTTTAGAGGTTATGACAATGTCTGGATTTAAAGAAACCACATGTTCAACATCTACGGTCTCTCTATATCCCACGTTATGGACATTTTCTAGTTCCGGAAAAGCGGTAGTGTACTTATCCCAGAAACTAGGGCTAAACCTTTTCCAGTACTGAGCCCAACCTACAATTTTGTCGAACAAATCTTCTCCGCCTACCGCTAAAAGGTCACCCAAACTGTAAGTTACCACAACATTATCTACAGGCGCCTCTACCGAAACTTCCCTTCCTTTGAGATCTGTAACTGTTATCTGCTTTCTTACAGAATCTTTATCCTCTGACTTATAGGTAAAATTAGCAACTGCTCCAATGGCAACGAGGAATACTAATAAAACAATTAAAACTAGTTTTTTATCCACCTTGTCACCTCCTGGGATTTACAATCCTGTCTTCTACCTTATAGTAATCTTTGAGTGTGGATGAAACTCCTATAGAGTCCTTTTCATCAGTGTTTGTTTCCTCTAACGAAAGATAAGAACAATAATATCTATGATTCACTACTTGTATGGATAATTTCTTAAAACCATTCTGAACCGTTTCCCAAAATCCACACCTCGGTTTGCTTTGGTTATCCATATCGAAACTCCTCCATCCCTAACATCTCGGTGTTATGTTTTTTTATTTAGTAACAATATTTATAAGTTCTTGGAATAAGGTAACACGGAGATTTTATTAACTTGTTATCTTTAACACAAAAATAGGGTAAGATATGGCGAACTCGAAAAGATTCGGCGTTTCCCTAACCGAAGACCTCCAGGGAAAATTCGACGAGAAAATAAAAGAAAAAATGTACTCAAACCGTTCTGAAGCTATACGCGACCTAATCAGAGACTTTCTAGCCGAAGAAAAAAAATGAAAAACCCAGAAGAAGAAGTGGTGGGAGCCCTAAAAATCATCTACGACCACGAAAAGAGAGGAATATCGGAAGAACTGACGGATCTCCAGCACGAAGAACTACCGCATGTAATCTCCTCAATGCACGTACACTTAGACGAACACAACTGCATGGAAACAATAGCACTAAAAGGAAAAGCAAAAGAAGTTCAGGAAACTGCAAACAAGATAGTCAGCAGCAGAGGAGTCAAACACGGAGAACTAGCAAAAACAACCATTTAGAACTGAAAGCTAGGGGAGTCACAGTCTTGGAAAAAATTACGATTTGAATCGGAATTATGTTGCGTGGAGAAGGATTATAACCCGGTTTACTGGTAAATTTCCGACCGGAGAAGATTTTTTTTAAGATCGTATTACCATAGTAATACTTGGTGGTTTTGATGGAATCCGTTCCCACAAAGATGACGAAAAGGCTCTTGGAAGAACTGGACAGATTGGTTGAAGAGGGGTGGTATGCTAGCCGTAGCGAAGCTATACGTGATGCCGTGAGGGAGCTTGTGGAGAGAAGAAAACTGGACAGGCTTGAGGACGCAATAAAAAAGGACATCGAATGGGGTTTGCATGGCCGTTGAGGCCGTTTCAGATACTGGATCTCTAATACATCTTTTCCAAATAGAAAAGCTTCAACTGTTAAAAATAGTAGATAGATTGCTTATACCTTTGGAGGTCAAAGACGAGTTTAGAAAGGGAGGTTCCTTAAAAGAACTTAGAGAACTCGATATAATCGAGGTGAAGGAAGTGAAAGGGACTCATGCCGATAGCGCCGGAGCTATGTCGAGAAAGTTCGGGCTTGACTTAGGGGAGGCAGAGGCTATCGTTCTAGCAAAGAAAAAAGGTATTTCTCTAATTTTTACAGATGATTTGGAAGCTAGAAGGGCTGCAATGATGCGTAGTTTGGAACCACATGGGTCGATAGGTATCTTACTGAGAGCTTATCGGGATGGGATAATTTCTAAAGAGGAAACAATTACTGCAATTAGACAACTTCACTCCGACTCTTCTCTCTACCTGACATCGGATTTGACAAAGCGAGCAGTAGAGGCTGTAAGAGAGTTTTCTGAAGCCGAATAGAGAGGTTATATTTTTAAGCTTGATTTTAATTTTTCCTGAAAAGAGGATAGAATTTTTTCTGAGATTTTGATATTGCTGGAGAGAGTAGGAAGCTAATAATAGTAGAATGGTGCGGGGAGAGGGATTTGAACCCTCGACGACCGCATCTTCAGTGCGGCGCTCTCCCAGGCTGAGCTATCCCCGCTCTGATTCTAAACTTTCGATGTATGTTCTTTTGTATTTTTTCCTCGTTTTACTTTTTCATAGTTCCCACATAACCTTTTCTAGTTGTTTGAATAGAATATAACCGAAAATTCTAAAAGGAATTTTGAAATGAATAATCGAAAGAGAGGAATAACATGCCTGAGATTACAGAAGTTGCAGAAGAGAGTGGAGACGAGTTTGAAAGGATCAGTGCCCATACCCACATCAGGGGATTAGGACTTGACGAAAATGGTGATGCTGAAGATATAGGTGAAGGCATGGTCGGTCAGAAGAAGGCAAGGAAAGCTGCCGGCCGAGTAGTGAGCTTGGTCAAGGACGGTAAATTGGGTGGAAGATCGGTTCTCTTGGCAGGTCCTCCAGGAACAGGGAAGACCGCTGTTGCTGTTGGAATGGCTAGAGAACTGGGTGAAGATGTTCCATTCATCCAGACGTCCGGTTCACAGGTTTTCTCGGCAGACAGGGACAAGACGGATATCTTGATGGAATCCTTGCGGAAAGCAATGGGCGTTAGAGTTACTGAGATGAGAGAAGTTTATGAAGGTGAAGTTGTGTCGATGGATGTTCAAGGCGGTCAAAGTTCACCAACGCCCTATCAACAACAGGCGCCGGCTAGTGCCCAACTAACTTTGAGGACAGAGGATGAAGAGAAATCTTTGCGACTTGGAAAAAATGTAGCTGCATCTCTTCAAAATAAACAGATTTCCGAAGGAGATGTCATCCAGGTCGATGCAGAATCAGGTGAGATAATGAGGCAAGGGCAGAGCCGAGCTACGTGGGACGGAGATAGTGCCGATATAAGCGTTAGCCAAGATCTCGTTGATTTGCCAACTGGGGATATCAAGAAGGAGAGAGAGTTTGTTTCCACATTGAACATACACCAATTGGACACAATACAGGCGAAGCAAAGAGCCAGAGGTGGTTTAGGAATGTTGCTAGGTGGAGGGGGTATGGAGATCACTGAGGAAGTCAGACAGGCGACCAATAACCAAGTGCGGGAATGGATAGAAGAAGGAAAAGGAGAACTGCTTCCAGGAGTCCTCTTCATCGACGAGGTCCATATGCTCGACATCGAGGCATTTTCTTTCTTGAACAGGGCTATAGAGCAGGAGTTCTCCCCTATAGTGATACTCGCCAGCAATAGGGGTGTCTCGAAGATACGAGGAACGGATTATGAAGCCCCTCACGGAATGCCGTTGGACTTTCTCGACCGTCTGTTAGTGATAGATACACATCCTTATAATAAGGATGAAATCAGGTCGATTCTAGAGATTAGAGCCGAGGAAGAAGAGGAAGAGATAGAAGATGAGGCAATCGATTATCTCGCCGAAGAAGGAGCAGAATCGTCCATGAGATATGCAGTCCAGTTGATGGCTCCGGCCGGTGAAATAGCTAAGAAGAATGGCAATGATAAGATAACTGAAGAAGACGCTAAGGAAGCTAGGAAACTCTTCATCAGTGTGGAAGATTCTGTGGATGTTCTCAAGGAATTCGAGGAAAAGATGATTTCTTAATTTATTGTCTTCAAAAGCTAACCGTCTCGCCAAACCACTCTATTTTTCTTTTTTTTTATCTTTAGTTTGATTTTTTTCTCAAATCATCTAGATAAATCTGTTCAAAATAGGGGTCTTGTTTGCCAATCTTGCGGGAGTTTCCGGGCTAATTAGAGGCAGTTTCTCTAATATTTTATCACCTGTGTCAATTTTCACCCCGCCATATTTGTGCCCATTTTTGGGAGTGTCGAAGTGAATGTCGGTTAATAGAACTATTCTTCTGTTTTCGGCAGTCGGATCATCTTCGATGATTTTTGACTTATCCGGGAGGATTTTTACGTTGTCTATTTCGGCCTTTTCTTGGAAGTCTACTTTTATCAGTACTTCATCTTCCTTTTCTTTGAGATATTCCGTGTCATAGTCAAGATTTTCCGGTTCTATCTGGATGCTAGTATCGTCCACAGAGGTGTTCCATTTTCTGTGAAAGACTATGGAGGAATCTTTGTCGACCTTTAGCCATTTGTTTTCGAGAATGGTTGCGTTTGTTTTCGATTTGATGGTGGTTTTTGATTCTATGAAATTCATTAGCCCGTCTTCTAGTTCTATGGGGTATTCTGTGTTTATCGGATAGGTTCGCGTAATTTTTTCGGTTTTGATGTTTTTCGTCTTTATCATGAACTCGTTTTCTCCGTTCAGGAGGTCGAAGTAATAGATAGGGGAACTTTTCAAGCTTGAGGCCGACCCGTGAGTGTAGCAGAGGGCCTGTGGATTGAGGAAGTAAGTGTCAGGAAGCCATTCTTTCTTTCCTCCGTTCACGAAATGTCCCACGTTTTCGATTCCTTTGTCCCAGTCTCCAAATCCGTATATAGTTTTATCCTTGGGAACATCTCTCCAGTTATCCTTGGTATGAATATGACCTGAGATGTGTGCAACTATATGGTTTTCATGATCTTCTATGGTCTCCTTCAATCTTTTGGAGGAGTTGGCCCAAGGAGTGTCTGAAGTTGCCCACCAATGGCCATCTGACCAAGCGACTGTATTGTGAGGTGGGCAATGTTCCATTATGAAGATGTTGTTGTTTTCGGTTGAATATTTTTCGATTTTGTTTTCAATCCAGTTGTGTAATTGTGGCGTGATGTGGTGAAGCCAAATATTTCCATTATTATAGTAGTACCTGTCTTCTGAGATGAGGATGAAGACCATATTACCCATTTTAAGGACTTGAGTAGGGGAATTGAAGTCGCCTTCAGTGAAAAATCCTGTTCCATAAGGATCTCCTTTCCGGTGTTCTCTATCATGCCCCCCTTGGATAGCGAAGGTTTCACCTTCCAAGTTGTCAACCCATTCGGAGTATGCCTTGTATTCTTCCCTTGCGCTACTTTCGGTAACATCCCCTGTATCGAAAATATAGTCCGGATTAACGGAGTTGACGGTTTCCTCCGCGTCTACCGGAATTTCATAATTGTTCAACAACTCGGCGAATGGAAAAAACTGAAAAGTTATACCTATAGCAATCAACCAGACGAAAATTATGATCAACAATTTTTTCTTCAAACCATCACCAAAGCTCCAGCTGATAGTAATTTCAAAAAAGAGGACTAATAATATTTTGGAATAGCAGCTGGTTTTGTTTTTTCTAAAGCTTCGGTTAAGAGTGAGCGGGCCCGCCGGGATTTGAACCCGGGCTTCAGGCTCCGCAAGCCTGCGTCTTATCCACTCGACCACGGGCCCCGCTTCTAATTATGATGGACCAGTTAAGCGGTTTGGGGAAAAGAGTTAAAGCTATGGATTGAAAATAAGAAAAAGATAATATGCCAGAATGTACAGGATGTAATCGCGAAATATCTCAGGAAGGAGGGGCTGTAAGTTTTGAGTGTCCGGAATGTGGTGAAGAAGTGATATGGAGATGCAAAAGATGCAGGAACTTAAGCAATGATTATGAATGTCCCGAATGTGGATTTACAGGTCTGTGAGGTGATAGAATGGGAGATGTATCACTAACTTTGAAGGTAATGCCGAAGGGAAAAGATGTAGATTTGGACAAAATCAAAGGAGAGATTATGTCACGAATAGATCCTCATGAAATAGAAGAGGAAGAAGTTGCCTTTGGTTTGAAAGCTTTGAACGTCGTAAAGGTAATCCCTGAGGAAGAAGGAGATCCAGACGAAGTAGAGGAAGAAATTTTAGACATTGAAGACGTGAACGATGTAAGAGTTACCGATCAGAGAAGACTTATGTAGAGTTTCTTCTAGGAATTTTCGCGAGGGTTTTTATTGGAAAAATCGATAGAGGAGATAAGGTCAGATTTTCCTTTCCTAGACACGGATGTAATCTATTTGGATAATGCTGCGACCGCTTTAACTCCTGAGCCTGCGATAGAAGCTATGGAAGAATACTTCAGAGAGTACAATGCTAATATTGGAAGAGGTTTGCATGAAGCTACGAAAAGGGCTTCCGAAGAGTTTGAGGGAGCGAGAGGAAAAGTAGCTAATTTGATAAATGCAGGCCCTGAAGAGCTTGTTTTTACGAAGAATTCCACCGAAGCTTTGAACCTTTTGGCCAGAGGGCTTGGTTTGGAGGAGGGGGATAAAGTTGTCACTACGGTTTTGGAACATCATAGTAATCTGATTCCTTGGCAAAAGTTGGCGGAGGAGAAGGGGATAAAACTAAAGATTGTCCATGATAATGATAATTTGATTATAGACCCTTCAGCGATAGCTTCCGCTATAGATGATGATACGGAGCTAGTGACAATGACTCACGTCTCGAATGCTTTCGGAACAAGACAGCCCGTCGAAGAAGTTGGAAAGATAGCGGAGGAAGAAGGTGTTCTTTTTTCGGTTGATGCTTCTCAATCCGTTGGTTATGAACCTGTTGATGTCAGTAAAATTGGTTGCGATTTTCTTGCTGCACCAGGTCATAAGGGTATGTTGGGGCCCCAAGGAACCGGGATACTTTACATTTCCGATGATATTGAGAGAAAAATCACCCCTCTTCTGTATGGAGGAGGTATGGTGGAGTCTGTGAGAGAGACTGGGGCAGAATTTGTCGAATCTCCACAAATTTTTGATGGGGGCACGCCGAATATACCCGGCTTTATTGCTTTAGGGGGAGCTGTCGATTATTTGCAGGATATAGGGGTAGATAGGGTTAAGGAAAGGAAAAATGAACTTACCGAAATCTTGTTAGAGCTGGGAGAAGAGGCTAAAGTGGATACTTTTGGTCCAGATAATCCTGATAAGTTAGGAGGTATTTTGAGCTTCAATATTGAGGGATTGGACCAACATGAAGTTTCTTCTATTTTGGACGAGGCTGAGGGGATAGCCACAAGGTCAGGATATCACTGTGCTGAGCCTGCTTTTGATTTTTTGGATATACCTGGAAGTGTTAGAGCTTCTGTTAATTTTTACAATAATGAGAGTGAAGTGAGAACTCTGTTGAGTGTTGTTTCGAAAATCGTGAGAGATTTGATTTAGCTTACGAATGGAATCGTTTATGTGTGAAAAATTTGGTATAAATCGACCATAAACCTTTAAAAAGAGGCTAAATTACTTAGTATTCGAAGTCAGTTCAAGTTTATCAGGCGTTGCCCGACGCCTGTGAAATAACTTATTTAGGACCGGGCGGTTCCCCCGACCGTCCGGTTTCCTCCCCCCATAATCTTTGGAATCAATAACTATTTTGAGACGACCTTTTTTATTGAGAAAATTTTTTGTGATTTTTATCCACATCTAGCTGTTCTCCGCCGGTAGCTCTGTATTTTAAATTTATATGGATAAAATCGGTATTTCAAAAGGTTAAAATGGGGAGAATAACTCTTGAAGAACTTTCAAAAGAGGCGAGTCGAGCCCTTGTATTGGGTATTGGTGGGGGAGGGGATATTGTGGGAACGTTGCCGACGGCTCAATATCTTGAAGCCCATGATGTTGAGACGATTAAAGGTGGAATAACTTGGGAAAGGTCCGTGATGGATTCTTCTCCCGGACCCAGAAAAATAGAAGAGATCAAAAATTGTGAACAGATATCGGATACTACCGCCTTAGCTAATCCTGAAACTGAGACGAGAAATGGCATTAAACTAACGGAGTCTTCGGTTTCAGGAGTTTTAGACCAAGAAACTTTTCTTTTAGACCTAAACAAAGGGGTTAAAGGTGCTGTAAGAGGTTTAGAAGAAGCTTCTGAAGAGCTTGATATAGATTTTATAGTTGGAGTTGATGTTGGAGGGGATGTTTTAGGGAGAGGGGATGAAGAGGGCTTGCAGAGTATGTTATCCGATAGCATGACACTTTCAGCCCTGAAGGAGATTGATTTACCAACAGTGTTGGGAGTTCTGGGTTTTGGTGTTGATGGCGAACTATCTTTGGACAATCTGATGAAAAATTCGGCCGAAATAGCGTCCGCCGACGGATTTCTAGGAGCTAGAGGAATTCATCCGTCCGATTTAGAAGTTATGAGGAAAGCTGTGGAAAATACGGCAACTGAATGTTCTGAACTGGCTTTGGATGCGGCTGAGGGGGGATATGGTGATATTGAGATTAGAGATGGGAGAAGAGAGGTGAATATTTCACTCTTATCGGCTGTCACTTTTTATTTTGACTTGGAGACAGTGGTCCAAGAGGTAAACAATATTGCGTTAGCGATTTTGGATACCGAATCGATTTATGAGGCGCATGAAATTTTAGTCGAGGAGGGTATTCCTACAGAATTGAAATATGAAAGAAGCATAAAAAATAAGAGAAGAGATGAGGAAAGGGAAAAAGATGAAAGATAGAATAGATTTACATACTCACACGTTTCTTAGCGATGGGGAATTGACCCCATCGGAACTTGTTAGCAGAGCGGAAAAATCAGGTCATAAAGTAGTGGCTATTACAGACCATGTAGACCCTTCTAATCTTGATTCTGTTTTGGAGAAAATCAAGGTCGCGTCGGAACAGCTAACGGAAGGATTTGATGTCGAAGTGGTGCCGGGCGTAGAGATAACTCATGTACCTCCGGAACTTATATCGGATTTAGCGGAAAAATCCGTTGAAATGGGAGCAGAAATAGTGGTCGTTCACGGAGAGACTATCGTCGAGCCAGTTCCAAAAGGTACGAATTTGGAGGCTATCAAGTGTGACGATGTCGATATTTTGGCCCACCCTGGTAATCTTCCCTTAGAGGAGGCAAAATTGGCGGCGGAAACCGGAACCTTTTTGGAAATTTCCGGGAGAAATGGTCATTCCTACTCAAATGGAAGAGTTGCGAAATTAGGCATGAAGGTTGGAGCTGATCTTGTCGTTAATACCGATGCACACAGTCCGGGAGAGTTATTGAGTTATGACGAAGCTGAAGAGATAGCTTTGGGATCAGGGTTGCCTGAAGAAAAAATAGAGGAAGTTTTAGAAGATAATCCACGAAAAATTTTGGAGGGGTAACTGTGTTTTCGGAAAGAGTTCAAAAAATGATAGCTGATGGTATCTCTTATCCTCTCGCTAAAAAGTCAGAAACGGAAGATAAGGAGTATGTCAAAATGTGTTCTAATGAAAATCCTTATGGACCATCCCCGCGAGCCATGGAGGCGGTTAAAGAGGCAGCTTCGGATATAGAGAAATACCCTAAATCAGGTTCTCTAAAACTGAAGAAAGCTATTTCTGATTACGCTGGCGTGGAATATAGTCAGGTTTGTGTGGGAAATGGGTCCGATGAGATAATGGACTTATTGGAAAAAGCCACAATGGATCCCGGAGATGAGGCCCTTATTCCAATTCCTACCTTTAGTCAGTATGAGCTTTCTTGTAGAGCTAATGCAATGTCCACCAAATTTGTGGAGTTGGGCAATTTTGAGTGGGATGCTGATAAATTAGTAGAGGAGATTGAAAGTTCTAAGATAGCGTTTTTGGGTAGACCGAACAATCCCACAGGGAACTCAATAAATAGAGATGGTCTAAAAGACCTTCTAGAAACAGGGAAGATAATTGTGGTGGATGAGGCTTATGCAGAATTTTCTGAAGAGAGTGTTATTGACTTGGTAGATGAATATGAGAATTTGGTGGTTTTGAGAACTTTTTCGAAAATGTTTGGTTTGGCAGGATTGAGGATCGGTTATGGACTGGCTAATGAGAAATTGGTAGAAGGAGTTGAGAGGGTCAGACCTCCCTTTAGTGTGAATAAATTGGCTCAAAGTGCCGCAGTCGAAGCCCTGAAAGATGAAGAGTTTGTTGAGAAGACAAAAACAAAGATTTCTTCGGGTAGATCCTATTTAGAAGAGGAATTGAAGGATTTAGGATTTGAGGTTCTTCCCTCAAAAGCTAATTTTATTATGACTTCTCCAGCTCCTATTGGATTTGATTCATCCAAGGTCTGCGAGTACCTTTCTCGTGAAAAGGGAATTTTGATAAGGGATCTTTCCGGATTTAGAGGCATTTCGTCCGATTGGGTCAGAATAACTGTTGGTAAACCCAAACAAAATAAACGATTAATCAAAGGTTTAAAGGAGTTAAAGGAGGTAGAAAATGACGATTAAGTTAGCAGTTCCAAATAAAGGACGTCTTCATGATCCTATATTGGATTTGTTGGAGGACTCAGGTATTGGTGTTCTTGACCGTGGGGCTAGACAGCTATTTGCGAATACTAATGTGGAAGATTTGGAAGTTATTTTCGTTCGAACTCAGGATATCCCTAATATAGTCAGCTCACAAGCTGCGGATTTAGGAATCACAGGGCATGATTTAGTGGAAGAGAGTGGAAAAGATGTTGAAGAGCTTCTTGATTTAGATTTTGGAAAGGCTGAAATGGTTTTGGCAGCTCATGAAAAATCTTCCATTAATTCTATAGAAGATGTTGAAGGTGAAGTTAAGGTTGCTACTGAATTTCCGAACGTTACTAGAAATTACTTTGAAGAGAAGGGTATAGATATAGAGATGACAGAAGTTTCTGGTGCAACTGAAATTACGCCGTTTATTGGCATGGCAGACCTTATTGTTGATTTGACCAGTACAGGAGTTACTTTGAGAAGTCATGGTCTTGAAGTTATCGATACTCTTTTCGAAACTTCTGTTAGGCTTATAGCTGATCAGGAGAGCCTTGAAGAAAAGAAAGAAAAAATCGAAGAAATAGTTCTAGCCATTGAAAGTGTAATCCATGCTAAGCCGAGAAAGTTGATAATGATGAATGTGCCGGAAAATAAAGTCTCAGAAATAAAAGAGATAATTCCCGGAATGTCTGGGCTTACAGTTTCGAATGTTGAAGGCACGGATTTAATGGCTATTCAAGCTGTAGTTAAATCTAGCGAGATTTACGATTTGGTAAATGAGGTAAAGGAAATTGGAGCTCGCGACATATTGGTAGTGCCTATTGAAAGGGTTTTGGAATAGTTTTTATGAGGATTTAATAATGCGAGTTATTCCTGCAGTAGATATCCGTAAGGGTAAGTGTGTTCAGTTAGTTGGAGGTGATCCTGATACAGAACAGGATTATGGAGACCCTTTGAGTGCTGCTTTACAGTGGCAGGAAAGGGGAGCTGAGAGAGTTCATATTATCGATTTGGATGCAGCTATGGGTGAGGGGGAGAACATTGAAGAGATTTTGAGGATAGTGGAAAATTCTGATATGGAGGTACAGGTTGGGGGAGGGGTAAGGTCTGTTGAGAAGGTTGAAAAACTTCTAAATTCTGGAATAGATGATGTAATTATAGGTACTACGGCCTTCAAGAATCCGGATGTTTTTGAAAAAATACTTGGATTGGGCGTAGGGGATAATGTTTTCGTAGCTTTGGATGCTAGAGATAAAAAAGTAGTTATAGAGGGTTGGAAAGAGAGTACAGATAAGGATGTTATCGAAACGGCAAAAGAATTAGAGGATAAAGGTGTAGGCGGGTTTTTATTTACTAATGTAGATGTTGAGGGTAAATTAGAAGGATTAGATGCTAAAATGGTGAAAAATTTGGTTGAAGCAGTGGATGTTCCAGTATTTGCAGCCGGTGGGGTGAAATCTATAAAAGATATAAAAAAGGCTAAAAAAGCGGGGGCTAGTGGAGTAATAATCGGAACGGCGATATATGAGGAGAAATTGAATTTAGAAGAAGCATTGGAGTTGTGAAAAAATGAGGAAAAGTAAGGTATCTCGAGAGACTGAAGAGACGGTTGTCAATGTAGAATTGAATTTGGATGGTGATGGTGATGTGGAAGTGGATACAGGTATAAGTTTTTTTGACCATTTGTTAGAATCGATGGGTAAACATGGTCGATTCGATTTATCAGCTGAGGGTGAAGGGGATTTTGATCATCATATCGCCGAAGATGTCATCATAGCTACTGGAGAAGCCTTTCAGGATGCTTTAGGCGACAAGAAGGGAATCCGTAGGATGGGCGATGCAGTTGTTCCCATGGACGACTCTTTAGCCATGGTGTCTGTGGATTTAGGTGGTAGAGTTTATTCAGACGTTCGAGTTGATTTTGAGAAGGAAAAGTTGATAGATTTGAATTCGGATATGTTTGTCCATCTCTTAGATACTTTTGCTAGTAATTCGGAATCTAACTTGCATGTTGAAATCCTTCGAGGCGAAAATGACCATCATAAGGCTGAAGCTGTTTTTAAGGCGTTTGGAGTTGCTTTGGCAGAGGCTGTAGAGATCGTTGGAGAAGATGTCCCTAGTAGGAAGGGGGTTGTTTAGGTGGTCAAAAGAATAGTTCCTTGTCTCGATACTAGAGAGGGAAAACTGGTAAAGGGAGTTAATTTTGAAAACATAGAAGAATTAGGAGATCCCGTAGAATATGCGAAAAAGTACGATGAAGAGGGGGCAGATGAACTGGTTTTTTTGGATATTGTGGCCACGCCTGAAAATCGGCCAACCTTTTTGGAAGTTGTAGAAAAGATAAGTGACCAGATCGACATTCCTCTGATAGTCGGTGGAGGGATAAGAAGTGTAGAGGATGCGAAAAATGCTCTGGAAGCAGGGGCAGACAAGATCTCTGTAAATACTGCAGCCGTAAAGAATCCGGATTTGATTACTTCGCTTGCCGAAAAGTTTGGTTCGGAAAAGGTCGTTATCGCGATTGATGCTAAAAAATCTTCAGATGAGAACTGGGAGGTTTATGTTTCGGGAGGGAAGGAATCTACTGGATTGGATTTGTTTGATTGGGCAAAACAGGTAGAGGAACAAGGAGCGGGAGAAATATTGTTTACAGGTAAGCACACGGATGGAACCAAGGACGGTTATGATTTGGAGGGGACTAGAAAACTGGCAGAGGAATTGGATATACCAATAATAGCGTCCGGAGGGGCAGGGAATATGGAACATATAAAAGAGGCACTGGTTGAAGGTAAAGCCGATGCAGCTCTGGCCGCAAGTATTTTTCATTACGGTGAGTATACTGTTAGTGAAGTTAAGGAATATTTAGATGAAGAAGGAGTTTCTGTGAGGATATAATATGGAAATATCACCTTTAGACATAATTAAACTCTCAAATAGGCCCGAAACTTTCAGAAACCGACTGCTTCGGAGGTCAGAGGTGGAGATAGGGGGGACATCTCAAGATATCAAAAAGGTAATTAGTGATATCAAAAATAGAGGGGACCTAGCTGTACTCGATTATACCGAGCGTTTTGATGACGTTAAATTGGGAAGAGATCAGATAAAGGTCAAACAGGAACGGATAGAGAGAGCGAAAAAAGAGATTCACCCTAAAAAGTACAATGTTATGAAAGAAGCCGCTGAAAACATAGAAAAGTTTCACGAAAGACTGGTCCCTGAAGATTGGATGGATGAAATGGCAGACGGAGTTTCTGCAGGACAAGTTGTCCGGCCTATAAATACGGTTGGAATATATGCACCCGGTGGCAATGCGGATTATCCTTCTACGGTTTTAATGTCTGCGATTCCGGCAAAATTGGCAGGGGTTGAGAGGATAGTTCTTTGCACACCTCCCAATTCGAGAAAATCCGTGAACGAAGTGACTTTAGTGGCTGCGGATATAGCTTCAGTAGATGAAATCTATAAAGTGGGCGGATCTCAGGCCGTGGTGTCGATGGCTTATGGCACGAAAACTATTCCGAAAGTGGATAAGATAGTTGGCCCTGGTAATATATATGTGGCCGGCGCTAAGAAGGCGGTTTCTAATGATGTTAGTATTGATTTTGTTGCGGGGCCGAGTGAGGTCTTGATTTTGGCTGATTCTTCGACTAATCCTCGATATGTGGCTTTGGATATGGTTGCTCAGGCGGAACATGATTCTTCTGCGGCTTCAGTTTTGGTCACTACCTCTATGGATTTGGCGGAGAAGGTTCAGGAAGAGGTGAAGTCGGTTTTGGAGGATATTCCTCGGGAGAGGACGGCTGCGAAGGCTTTAGAAGAGTACGGAAATATTATTGTCGTCGAGAATTTAGATCAGGGAGTGGAGTTTGCTAATGATTATGCTCCTGAACATCTTGAGATAATGACTAGGCGTCCCGATGAGGTCGTGGATAGGATTAAGCATGCAGGAGCTATATTTATTGGATCTAATTCGCCTACGAGTGCGGGTGATTTTGTTGTCGGTCCAAGTCATGTTCTTCCTACTGGTAGGCAGGCGAGGGCTTTTGCAGGATTGTCCGTTCAAGATTTTATCCGAAGGCCAAGCATTCAGAAGTTGAGTAAGGACGGTTTGCGAGAAATTTCCGATGCTGCTATGAAGCTGGCTAATATTGAAGGTTTGGATGCACATGCTAAGAGTATTGAGGAAAGATTGGGGGAATAGTTTTGGGGACTGAAATTTTAGAGGAAGTCTTTTCAGTCGTTCAGGATAGAAAAGAAAATCCTAGGGACGATTCCTATGTTTCTTCTTTGTACGGTGAGGGCAGAGAAAGGATTTTGGGTAAAGTTAAGGAAGAATCTCATGAGTTGTTGAAAGCGGTAGATGAGGAGGGGGAAGATGAGATTGTTCATGAGTCTGCTGATGTGATTTTCCACATTTTGGTTCTTCTTTCTTATGAGGGTATAGATTTGGAGCAGGTCATGGACGAGTTGAGAGATAGGAGGAAGCCTCGTGAATCTGAGTGAGGAGAAAGTGGAAGAAGTTGTGAACTCTTTAGACTTCGGAGAAGGTTTGATTCCGGCTGTTGTGCAGGATTTTGAAAGTGGTCAGATTCTCATGGTTGCTTTCATGAATCCAAAGTCTCTTTCGAAGACTTTAGAGACAGGTAAGATGCATTTTTGGAGCAGGTCGAGAGAAGAGCTTTGGAAGAAAGGGGAAGAGTCTGGTAATGAACAGGTTGTCAAGAGGATTAGAGTGGATTGTGATGAAGACACTTTACTTTTCGATGTGGATCCGAAAGGTCCTGCTTGTCATAAGGGTTATTGGTCCTGTTTTTATAGAGAGATAGATGAAGATGGCTTTTCTAGAATTTTAGATAAAGGGTTTAATCCTGAAGAGGTCTATAAGTAACTTTTACTAATCTTTTTGAACTTGACTATATAACTAAACTCTAAGGAGGAATTACATATGTCTTCTGAAGATGAAGAGAAGTTTAAGGAAGAGTTTTCTCCTAAAAAGGTTCGGAGAAAACTGATACTATTTCTTCTTCAGGAATATGGAGATTTGCAGACGAAAGAGATAGCGAAAGTCCTGGGCTTTGAGCCAAGAACCATTAGAAGGACGTTGAAGGAATTGGAAGATTCCGGAAGAGTTGAAGGAGATAAACTTGGGAGAGGTCATATTTGGTCCCAGGCTAATAGTGATAATGAGGAAAGGTTGCTTTATTTTTAAAAGAATAAAAATTCATATGCTAAATAGAGGATATTGAATTGAAGATAGTAGTTTCAGGTAAAGGTGGAGCTGGAAAGAGCACTATTTCTGCCGCTTTGGCTAAGGGGTTTGCAAATAGGGGCAAACGGGTGATGGTTGTGGATAATGATGAATCTAATTATGGTTTACATTCATTGCTCGGTCTAGATTTTCCTGAAGAGCTAATGGAAAAATTTGGTGGCAGAGACGAGGTCTTTGATGAAATAGAGTCTATCTCGGAAGATGTTTCTTTTGAGGATTTGCCGGAGAAGTATGTAGCGAAAGATGGGAATTTGAGACTTTTGGCTATAGGAAAAATTGGAGAATACGGTGAGGGATGTGCTTGTCCGATGAACTTTCTCTCTGGAGAATTCTTGCAAAAGTTGTCTTTAGATGATGACGATTTTTTGATTGTGGACATGGACGCAGGAGTGGAACATTTCGGAAGAGAGGTGGAGGATGGTATCGATTCTATATTGGTGGTTGTGGACCCTACTCGTGAATCTATAAAGCTTTCTCAGAGGATAACGGATTTTGCTGATGGATTAGACAAACCGGTTTTCTATATTCTGAATAAGATGGAGGATGAGGCTAGAGAAATAGTTGAAGAGCAGGTGGATGAAGAAAGGATTATAGGTGTTGTTCCAAGAGTTGAAGAATTTTATAGAGCTGGTCTTGATGGGACTTCAATGAATTTTGAAGTGGAAGAAATTGAGGATTTAGTGGATTCTCTCATGGAAGAGTTCTGACCGTTCTAGATTTTTCCCTGCCCTCTGTTGAGATAAAAGTGATTATAATCGCTCTGTGATTCATCTTGTTGTGAATGATATTATGATTTTCAGTTCCACTATCCTAGGTAGCTTTCAATCTGAGTCTCTTACCTGGAAATTTCATAGTGCTCATACTTTTTTCCGGCAAATTATAATGATAAGAGAATATACTGATATACAGAGGCATCGGAAGATGAAAAACGGTTCTTTGATGAGTTTTTGCCCTGTTTTTTCAATTTATTTAGATGGGCTGATTAATGAGCTATTAAGTAATAATAAGAGCCTTTTTGAAAGGATTTTCTTTGGTGATATATTTTGATTGATGAAGTAAGTTCGAGTGTGGAGGATTATTTGGAAGCAATATACATTTTATCGGAAGAGAAAGATCAAGTTGGTACATCTGATATAGCGTCCTTTTTGAACGTCAAGCTTCCCAGTGTGACGGAGATGATGGAAAAGTTAGGTGAAAAAGATTTGGTAAATTATCAGAAATATGGGAAAATTTCTCTCACTTCTGAAGGTAAAGAAAAAGCAAAGGAGGTCAGTCAGAAGCACAGTGATCTTGTTGATTTTTTAGAGCTTTTGGGAGTAGATGAAGAGTCGGCTCAGATTGATGCGTGTAAGATAGAACATGTGATAGGGAAAGACACAATGGAAAAATTGAGGAAATTTCTTGATTTTGTGGAGGGGTCTCCCAAGGATCCGAAATGGTTGAAACATTATCAAGAATTTGATGAGACCGGGAAACATCCGGCTTGTGAAGATAGGAAATAAGCTCTATTTTGGCTTCTTCCAATAGTTAAAAGCCGAGTGAATTAAAGAGTATCAATATAAATTTACGAACGAGAGGTAATTAATTTAGTTCAGACAGGTTCAAAATGGATGGTAGGTTGTAATGACTATTGAAGAATATGAGCCGAAGAAAAAAGAATGGTCAAATAAGATAGAAGAAGTTCAGATGGGTGCAACTTCTTCGCAAGGAGGTACTAGAAAGACAACTCTTACCTTAGGGGGTGAAGAGCAGCTTCCCTTTTATCCAGATGGAAAAAATGAACATACTCCGGTCGTTACTTTTGATATTTTTGATAGAGAAGAATCTCTTCCAGGGGTAATAAGCAAGCATTATGAAGATGTAATTGGGAATCCTGAGGAGTGGGTGAAAAAAGCTGTAGACGAATATGGGGCGGAGATGGTCACTCTTCATCTTACCTCAACAGACCCTAAGGGGGAAGATACAGCTCCTAAAGAAGCTGCGAAGACCGTCGAAGATGTTCTTGAAGCAGTTGATGTTCCTCTTGTTATTGGGGGAAGTGGAAATCCTAAAAAAGATCCGGAAGTTTTGAAAGCTGCTGCACAGGCGGCTGAAGGAGAGAGATGTCTCTTGGCTTCAGCTACCCTAGATCTGGATTGGAGAACTATCGCCGATGCCGCTATGGAGTATGGGCATAATGTTTTGGCCTGGACGACTCTTGATATCAATCTTCAAAGAGAGCTTAACAGACGTTTGATTAATTATGGGGTGGAGAAAAACTGCATAGTTATGGATCCAACGACAGCGGCTATGGGCTATGGTTTGGAATATTCTTTTTCGGTCCTGCAAAGGATTCGGATGGCAGGTTTAGGTGGAGATGAGGAATTGGATTTACCCATAAGCAATGGCGTGACCAATGCCTGGGGTGCGAGAGAATCTTGGATGGGCAATGAAATGCCCCAAGAAGAGTATGGAGAGGACTGGGGCCCTAGAGAGTTTAGAGGTCCCCTCTGGGAAGTGCTCACGGGTTTGACTATGATAATGGCTGGTTCTGACCTTCTAATGTCTCTTCATCCGAGGGCTGTTGATGTTTTGAAAGATATGGTAGATCGTTTGTCAGGTGGTAGGGATGTGGAATCTAGCTATCAGGATTGGATAAGGGAGATATGAGGTGATTGGAGTGACTGATGTTGGGCCTATGGATGTTTATCGTTTGCTGCCGGGTGATAACTGTGGTGAATGTGGTTATGATAATTGTATGTCTTTCGCTACTGAACTTCTAGAGAGGCGGGCGGATGTTGATGATTGTTCTGTTCTTGATGAGGAGGGTAATGAGGAAGACAAGAGAAAATTGATAGAGCTTTTGACACCTTCTGTTAGGGCTGTGGAGATTGGTAGTGGGGAGAATTCGTTTGAGATAGGTGGTGAGGAGGTTATGTATAGACATGAGAAAACTTGGTTCAATCAGACCGCTACTATAACAGACGTAGATGATGAGATGAGTGATGAAGATATAGAGGAGAAGGTAAAATGGGTAACTAATTATTCTAGAGAGAAGATAGGGGAAGATTTGAGTTTTGATGCAATAGCTATTAGAGGTAAGAGTGGAAATCCGGACACTTTTGGAGAAACGGTTGAGATAGTGAAGGAGAACACGGATTATCCGATTGTCCTTTGCTCCTTTGATAGTGAACTCCTTGAAGAAGGTGTTGAGAAACTAGAAGGTGAGAATCCTCTTTTGTATGGAGTTAATCTAGAAAATTGGAAGGAACTAGTAAATCTGGCAAATGAGAATGGCTGTCCTTTGGTTCTGAGTGCCAATGATGTTCAAGATTTGATAGAATTATCGAGAAAAGCTAAAGCGGAAGGTTTAGAGGATGATAAAATTGTGTTGGACTTTGGGACGAATCCTTCAAACTTGAGAGAGTCTCAAAAAAGAATAATTGAGCTTAAGAGAGCTGCGATAGAAGACCAATTTGATATTCTGAGATACCCTCTTCTTGGCGTACCTGCAACCTCTTGGCTGGTTGAAGAAAATGAGAACGAGGCTGCTTTTATGGAGGCGACTCTTGGGGGCATGATGATATCGGGTGGAGTGGACGCTTTAATCTTTCATTCTGACAAAGCTTGGTCATTGATGCCTATCCTAGTTTTGAGGCAGGATTTGTATCAAGATCCTCGAAATCCGGCGAATGTCGATTCGGAGTTAAAAGAGGTCGGAGATCCGGGACGAAACTCTCCGATACTGATTACGACCAACTTTGCTTTAACTTACTATACTGTGGAGGGGGACTGTGAAGGATTGGATCTCTATATCTATCCTGTAGAGACGGGAGGTACTTCGGTTACGGCTTCTGTTGCTGGAGATATTCTAACTGTTGATAAGATTGTTAATGCGATTGAGGGGGAGGGTTTGGAGGAAAAAGTTGACCACAGAACCATTATTTTACCGGGTCCAGCAGCGGTATTAGCTGGAGGGATAGAGGAAAAGTCGGATTGGAATGTTATGGTAGGTTCTCAGGACTCTTCCGGTATAAAGAAGTATCTAGAAGAAAATTGGCCTCCTAATTGAATTTTTTCTTTTTTCCGTTTTAACTGGATTTTTCAACGTTTTTCGTTTTTATTTAAGAAATTGTAAGTTTTGTCGTGGTTATAGTGTGTAAAGGGTTATAAAGGTATCAGATTAAAGGGATAATTGAGAGTTATGGACATTTCAGAGAAAACTTTGATGCCTTTGAACGATACGCGTGCTTTAATAATGAGTAATTTGCTAAATGGGGACTTGACAGCTATTGATTTGGAAGAAGAGCTTGATATTAACGAAAGTGCTGTTAGGAGGCATCTAGATACTCTTCAGAACCAGGGTTTGGTTCAGCCTTATTTTGAAAAGGCTTCTAAAGGCCGGCCGAAGAAGATGTATAGTCTGACGGAGTCTGGTGATAATATGTTCCCCCAAAAATCATGTGAGCTTTTCTCTCTGATGATTGATGATTTACGAGAAAGGATTGACGATAAGGTTCTGGATAAAGTTTTTTCCTCCGCTGCTTCCAAGTTGGCAGAGAAATTGTCCCCAGGGAATGGGTTTTCTTCCACCGAAGATAAGTTGGATGAATTTTTGGATTCTCTGGATGATTTTGGTTTCTTTCCGAAAAAGACCAAAGAAAATGGGTTTTTCAAGGTGGAATATAGGAATTGCGTGTTTAATAGTTTAGATAATGGTCTTTCGGATGGGGAAATTTCGGATAAACTGTGTGAATTACATGAAGAGATGGTTCAGGATGTGATGTCGGGTTGTGAGGTTTCAGGTGGTCATGTGGGGGACGATGATGATGGGAACTGTTTTCATCTGATAAAACCGTCTTAATAGGCTTAGAAAATTTTGAACAATTTTTATTTTAGCTTTTGAGGTGTATCTTTTTCCCTTGGTCGTAATCTTCTATTTTTTCGAATTTTATTTGGTTGAAGGATTTGTGTAGCCGTGTTGTTGGTGTTTTAATAGATATTACGTCAGGAGTTACTATCTTTATGTCACAATTTTCCTCAATATCGATTTTTGTGATATTTTCGTCTTTTTCTATAGAATCTTTTATTTTATCTACAATCTTATCTAGGATTTGTTTATCTTTTTCGTCTATTGGATCTGGATCGATTTCTTCTTGAAAATCTTCTTTAAGCTCTTTTATCTTCTCTTTTTTCTTCTGTATCCTTCTTTTTCTAAACCAAAGAAAGAATAGAAGTCCGATTATCGATATGGTAATTAGTGTGATTAGAATTAGTCGTATTCCCAATTTTTCACCATTTGATATGGTTTAAATTAGGTAAAATATTTTTTGAGGCACAATACATTTTTAGTTCATTGGAATGATTCTTTAACAGGTGATTGTTTGACTAAAATGGTGGATATTGGCGGAAAGGACCACGTGAAGAGAGTGGCTAAAGCTTCTGGTTTTATAGAATTAGATTCTGATACGGTCGATAAGATAGAGAATGATGAGATTCCGAAGGGTGATGTAAAATCAGTTTCAAAGACGGCGGGTGTGATGGCTATAAAAAACACAACTCAAATAGTCCCCCTGACACACCCAATCCCGATAACGGGAGCGAATGTGGAGATTATACTTCAAGAAGATGGCGTTAAAGTTGAGGTTGGGGTGAAGAGTAGGGGGCAAACGGGTGTAGAAATGGAAGCTCTTTCAGGTGTTAATGCTTCTCTTCTTACTATATGGGATATGGTTAAGGGGTTCGAAAAGGACGAGGACGGTCAATATCCCGGTACAAGGATAAGAGATGTTACTGTTGATGAAAAGGTGAAAGAATGACCTCTGAAGAGCATAGAGAGAAGGCTCCGGATGATTTACATGTAGGAGTTATCACGGTAAGCGATTCTCGAGCTGCTGCTATGGATGAAGGAGAAGATAAGGATGAGTCGGGGAGAGTTATTCAGGAAAGATTGGAGGATTCTGATTATTCTTCAGAGCGCGTGATAATTCCTGACGAAGAGGAAGAATTGAGTCAATTGTTAGAGGATTGGTTGGATGATTCTGAATTTGATGCTATAATCACTACGGGAGGGACCGGGATTGCAGAGAGGGATATTACTATTGAGGTAGCTAAGGAGTACTTCGAAAAAGAACTTCCCGGTTTTGGAGAGACTTTAAGGAGAATCGGTTTCGAATCGGTGGGTGTGCCAGGAATAATAACTCGGGCCACTTTGGGGATAGCGGATGATAAGCCAGTTTTTTGCTTACCCGGAGCTCCAAATTCTGTTGAAGTAGGGATGGACCTGATTTTGACGGATTTAGGCCATATTGTGAAGCATGCACGTGAGTAAGATGGATATCAGGAAGAAAGGTTTTTCTGAATATACAAGTTTAGAAAAAGCGCGTGAGATAACTCTTTCAGAGACAGAAATTTTAGAGAAAGAGGTTGTTCATTTTGATGATTCTCTTGAGAGGGTGAGTGCGGAAGAAGTAGTCTCAAAGGTCGACGTTCCTCCTTTTGATCGGGCAGCGATGGATGGATTTGCAGTGAGAGCTGAGGATACTTTCGGTGCTGATGAAAATACTCCTAAAGAATTGGAAATAGTGGATTCTGTGAAAATTGGTTCTAGTCCGACGAGGGGGGTTGAGAGTGGAGAAGCAGCAGAAATAGCTACTGGAGCCCCTATGCCTGAAGGGTCTGATGCGACGGTAAAGTTTGAGGAAACTGTCAGAGAAGAGTCTAAAGTGAATATTTTAGCTCCGGTATCGCCGGGTAAGAATGTCTCGCCTAAGGGGGAAGATTTTGAGAAAGGGCAAACAGTGTTGCAGAGTGGTAGACGGATTAGACCTTCAGATGTTGGTATTTTAGCTTTTACTAAAAATCTGAAAATTAGCGTTAGGAAGAAGCCTAAAGTGGGGATTGCTATGACTGGTGACGAGCTTAAGGATGTAGATACTTCTTTGGACCCGGGCGAGATTACGGAGGTAAATGGATATACTTTGGCCCATTCGATTGAGAAGTTGGGCGGTGAGTTTGAAAGATTGGGCATTTTGCCTGATGATTTAGAAGAGATTAAGGGAGTTTTGAAGGGTGCTTCCGATTTTGATATGATGGTCTTTACTGGTGGGTCTTCGGTTGGGGAGAAAGATCTTGTTCCGCTGGCTATTGATGAGGTGGGTGATTTATATTTTCATGGAGTGGGGATGCGTCCGGGTGGTCCGTGTGCTTTCGGTGTGGTCAATGAAACTTTGGTTTTTTCCCTCCCGGGTTTTCCCGCTGCTACACTCGTTGCTTTTGAAACTCTTTTGAAACCAGTTTTAAGAAAGATGTTAGGGCTGCCCCCATTGGAATCTGATTGGAAGGTTAGAGGTGTTTTGGATAGGAAGATTAGTTCTTCTTTGGGGAGGGTCGATGTTGTTAGAGTTGAACTGGTTCGGGAAGATGGAGGTTATACTGTTAAACCTTTGAGGGTAACAGGGTCAAGTGTTTTGAAATCCATTTCGGGGGCAGATGGTGTGGTTTTGGTACCGGAAAATAAGGAGGGGTATTCTGAAGGGGAAAAGGTGGATATACGCCCTATCGACTTATGATTGTTAACTAATTATAGTTAACAAAGCTATTATTTTTAACTGATATCCGTTATATATAACTCGATTTCATGCATGAACCCCTATCAGTTAAGACTCTAGAAGAAGCTCGAAAAGAAATAGCAGAAAATTGGGATTTCGAAATAGAGACAGAAGAAAAAAGTTTAGAAGATTCAAAAGGCCTGATTCTTGCTAAAGACGTCGAAAATCAAATAGACCTCCCTCCTTTTGATAGAGCGGCATATGACGGTTTTGCAGTCAGAGCAGAGGACACTTTCGGAGCCGAAGAGAATGACCCTGTAGAATTGAAGCTGAAAGGTGAGGTTCACGCGGGAGAAGATCCGGAGATTGAAGTAAAGAAAGAAACGTGTGTGGAAATTGCTACCGGAGCCGTAATCCCTGAAGGAGCCGACTCGGTTGTGATGGTCGAAGATGTCGATGAGGTAGATCGGACTGTTAAGGTTAGGAGAGCCGTATCCCCTGAGGAAAATATATCTCAAAGAGGTTCAGAGATTGAGAAAGGGGAAAAAATAGCCGATAAAGGTCAAAAGATAACCCCTCAAGTAAGAGGAGCTCTCTATGCGGCTGGTGTGAAAGAAATTACAGTTATTAGAAAACCTCAAGTAGCGGTAATATCATCTGGAGAAGAGGTCGTAAGTCCGGAACAAAAATTGGAAAGAGGGGAACTTTACGACATAAACGGCCCTGCGGTATGCGACGCAGTGGAATTGGCTGGTGGTAAAAGTAATTATTATGGCATTGCTGGAGATAGTGTTCAGGAAGTGAAAAGTAAAGTTAGCGAGGCCGTTTCTAAAAATGATATTGTGATAACCTCAGGGGGGTCCTCTGCAGGTTCTAAGGATCTTATTCCAAAAGCATTGAATCAGTTGGGAGATCGGGGCGTTGTTTTACACGGTCTGGCTCAGAAACCTGGAAAGCCGACGCTGATGGCTATGGTTGAGGGTAAACCCATTTTTGGTCTTCCCGGATATCCAGTTTCTGCGCTTATGGTATTCGACCAATTAGTATCCCCATACATACGAGAGATGGCCGGCTTTGGAAGGTCCAAAAGAAAGATCGTAGACGCAAAACTTTCAAGAAAACTTCTATCTGCAAGGGGCCGAAGACAATTAGCCCCGGTTCAAATTATCGAAGGAGAAGGTGAACTTTTGGCTGAGCCCTTGAAGAAGGGATCAGGAGCTATAACCTCTCTTGTGGAGTCGGACGGTTATGTCGAAGTGCCTGTGAAGAAGGAGATTTTAGAAAAAGGTGGAGAGGTCGATGTAAACCTTTTTGGAGATGGTAGTTTTGGTTAAATTCATTGGAATAACGGGCTTTGAAGATAGTGGAAAGACGGATATCGTAGAGAGACTAGTGAAGGAATTGAAAAAGCGGGGATTTAGAGTAGGCACGTTGAAACACGTCCCGCAGGAAGATTTTACTATTGATCAAGAAGGAACCGACACTTGGAGACATGCTGAAGCCGGTGCGGAAGAGGTTCATTTGTTGAGTCCTGATGAAAAAGTTACTATAGAAAAGAGCGAATTTAGTTTAGGAAATGTCCTCAGAAAGATAGAAGATTTGGACTATGCTATAGTAGAAGGTTTTCGAGATTCTGAGATTATTCCTAAAATCGCAGTGGCAGATACGGAAAGAGAAGCGGAGAGACTGGATGACGTGTTCACTATAGCATTCATAAAAAATGGAGCTGGAGAAAAATCAGTTTTTGGTTTTGAAGATACGGATACGATATTGGAACTGGTCAAAGATAGCGCCATGAGACCGGTTGGAGATTTAGATTGTGGACAGTGTGGTTTTGATACTTGTGGGGAATTTGTTCAAGCCGTTGCAAACGGCGACACTCCTCAAGATGGATGTATTGCGTTAGACGGGAAAGTTACATTGAAGGTTGATGGTAAAAAAGTCCCTCTCAAGCCTTTTGTCGAGGACCTAATTGACAGCACCATTTCTGGACTGGTTTCGTCATTGAAAGAGGGGGAAGGCGATAGAATTGAGTTGGAGTTGAAGGAAGATGGAAGATAATTATGGAAGACCTTTGACAAGTTTAAGAATTTCTGTTACTCAGGACTGTAATTTGGACTGTTTTTATTGTCATAAAGAAGGTTGTGAAGCTCCTGAAAGAAAGATGACCCCAGGAGAAATAGGAAAACTGGTGGAGATTGGGACGGAGTTTGGAATAGAAAAAATTAAGATAACCGGAGGCGAACCCCTGGTAAGGGAGGATATTGTTGATATAGTCGAAGCTATCTCTTATCCCGAGATTAAGGATATTTCTCTGACGACGAACGGTGTGCTCTTAGAGGAGAACGTGGATGAACTGGAAGAAGCCGGTTTGGATAGGGTGAATATTAGTTTGGATACCTTAGATAGTTCCACTTATGAAGAAATCACTGGCAGTGAATCACTGGACGAGGTCCTTGCAGGTATTGAAGCTTCTCTAGAGTCGGAACTTTTCCCTGTGAAATTGAACACTATAGTTTTAGATGGTGTTAATGATGGCAAGGAGATTGAGGAATTGATAGATTATTCCATAAATATCGGGGCTATTTTACAATTGATAGAATTTGAAGAAGTGTTGCCTGAAAATGGAGAATCATATCAAAAATATCATAAAGATCTTGACTCTATCGAAGAGGATGTAAGGGAGAGGGCCGAAGATGTCGACACTCGTTGGATGATGCAGGCCCGACGTAAATATGAAATTGATGGTGGGGAAGTAGAGGTCGTCAATCCAATGCATAACTCCGAATTTTGTGAGTATTGTACGAGGTTGAGGATGACTTCGGGTGGATTTTTAAAACCATGTTTGATGAGAAATGATAATCTGGTGGATGCTTTAACACCAGTTCGAGATGAAGATTATGGCCGAGTTAGAGATGCTTATGAAAAAGCAGTAGAAAGAAGAGAACCATATTTCAAGAAAAACGAGTAAAATTTTTGAAAAAAATATTTTTTTCTAATAATAAAAAAAGAAAAAAAGAAAAAAGATGGCGGTATTAGGCTTCTGAAGGGTCGGAAATTAGAGCTTTTGTTACGAGATGTTTTAGACCGGGATTCTCTACAAGATAACCGTTTTCTTTACTCCATTCTATAATCTCTGGAATAGCTTCAAGGAAACTTTCGTACTTTGGTTTCCAACCTAGCTCTTTCAAACTTTTGTTGGAGTATGTGAAGTCATCGTCCCATTTGGGCATTTGGTTCAGTAAAAGCCTTGCATATGGCCCTGCATGATTATATTTCATCCAGACATCATCGTCATATCGGTCTTCCACTTGTTCTTGGTATTCTGGATAAGCTTCGTCAAGGATGTCTTCTACCAGTTCCCCTTTTGGAACTAGGTTCCAAATTTTGCTAAGTGGGGGAATGTTAGGAATGTCCTTTACTTCCATGTCCATGTAATCTGCCACTTTGTAGACCATGTCCGATAGGATGTATTCTTGTTCATCTACTATGTTGAAAGCTTCACCAACAACTTCGTCTCCTTTTTCTGCGAGGAATTTAGCTGCTGACGCCACGTCTTCAACATGAACCAGCGGCCATCTAAAGTTAATGTTGTCTGGGAATCGTCCGAGAGACGCGAGGTCAATGAAAAGATTCACCAGTCTTGCAAAGAACAGTCCTGTTCCATATACTGTTCCTAGTCTCATGTCCACGACGGGTAGACCCTCTTCCTCGTGCAAATCCCAAATCTCCTCTTCTTGAAGTTTTTTGGTTTTTGCGTAAGGAGCATTACCAGGAGTCTTTGATTCTACTTCTCTGAAGTGACCGTCTTCATCTAACTGTTCACTTTTTCCGAACATGTTGTATCCGTATATTTCTCCAGTGCTGACATGGACAAAAATATCCAAGTCCTCAACGTTTCTAACTACGGCCTCTGCAAAGTTTCGCCCTCCTTCGACGTTTATCTTCTTCATTATTTGCATAGGCATTTCGTAGTTGAATGCTGCGGCTGGGTTGAAGATAATGTCTATGTCTTCATCCAGTATTTTATCAATAGTTTTTGGAGTGGTGAAGTCAGCTGGTCTGAACTCTACATCTTTGTCTTCAAGATGGCTTCTATCAGCTGACTCGAGATCTGTTGCGATTACCTCTTCGTATTCATCATCCTCTACTAAGATATCTATAATGTGCGATCCCACGAAGCCACACGCACCTGTGACCAGAGCTTTCTTTTTTTCTGACATTTTTTATTCCTCTAAAATGTCTTTAGAAATCATTAGTCGACTGGTTCACCCATAAGAGCGGTGTTGGCTTTCTTAGCCAATGCACCACTATGAGAGATTAAACCAATCAAATGTTCTTTAGCTTCTTCATCTTCGGAAATATCGGATAGAATCGCTCCTACCACTGATCCAATCACCGGTAGTAAAGTTCCCAATACTTCAGGGTCTATAACTGATAGGAAAGAACCTATGCCTTCCTTCACATCATCGTCTTGTACTAGTTCATGCAACATATCGACTACTTCAGGAGTCATTGTATTGTTCAAAGCACTGATAGATGGTCCGGCTAAGGAAACTAAATTGGAGAAACCTTTAGCGATTTCTTCGTCTTCCGATAATTCCTTCAAAATTGAACTGAAAGTTTTCAATACTTCAGGGTTTTTTGCTAAAGCGTCAAGAATATCTCTGGAAGACTCAATCAACGTAACGGCTTCGTCTTGGTCCATTTGACTCATAAGTTCCGCCATTGCTCTCATTGAATTAAATCCTGTTGCCACAAATTTCACCTCCTTTGTTATTTTAGAAGTCATTTCTTAGTTCTCCTGTTAGGAGGGTGATACAAATCATTCTGTTAACTGATATGGAGATTCTGAGAAGTTTATCCCTTTCTTCAAAATGTCCCCCAGATAAGTGAGAAGTCTCATTAGGTATATTGGAGACCTTTTAGGTTCTTTCAAAGCTTTCTTTAGCTCGGAGACTATGGGTACTATCTCGTCTATTTTAATTTCCATGCCAGGATGAACAGTTCCATATTCTTCAGATAGTTTAGAAACAGCTTCGTTTATAGCATTTGAACCTTCTATCTCGAATATTTCTTCAAATTCGCTCTTATCGACTGTTTTAAGCTTAGGAGTATCCTCTGTGAAGTCAGCCACTATCGATGTCAACAGTTCTCTATCTTTGCCTGTAACGAAAATTCCCATTGGATGTTGTGATAATGTTTTCTCCATTCCTACCATCATCATATCTAGAGGTAGGTTGAGATTTGTAATATCATAATCAAGTAACTCTTCAGCCCAATCTAGGATGTTGTTTAGGTTAAGCCAGCTATCATCCATTTCAATCCAGATATCTTCTCCGAGTGAACTTAGTAAGTTACTCACAAAGGTCCCAATTTTAGCATAAGTCTCTTCGCTAAGTGGGATATCTGTCATTAGTTGACCGAGCAAATTCTTTAAATCCTCTGTAACGTTTAGAGCAACGACCATATCGGTTTCCGGGAATCTATCCCTGTAGTTTTGTGCTAGTTTCTTTATATTGTCTGAGTACAGTTCTTCATTGTCCTCTAGGTCTACTGAGGTTATTACTATGTTATCACTATCTTGCTTGATTCGCAATGCAGAAGACTTTCCTCTGCTTTTGAGTGGAATGATTATGTCCAGTGGTGGTTCGTCGATGAATTTTCTGAGGATAGGTTCAAGTTCGTCTCCATTAAGTTCCTTTATCATAGGCTCTAACACTTCGTTTAGGAATTGGTAAAAGTAGGGTTCAGGATAAAAGTTGATATAATCTTCTTCAAAAATGGTAACTCCGAAATCCATTACTTGAGGGATCCATCCAATAAGGTCGTCTCCTTCTTCTGCGGCTTCGAAAGTCTTTTCTAATTCTATAAAGAATTGTGGTCTTGCCATTTTTATGAGGCCTAATTCAACTCCATATTCTTCCTCGACCATCTTTTTGGTTTCTTCATAGGCTCCTTCGTAGTCATCTTCTGCTAATTTTTCGTTTACTGGATCTGCCCAATCGCCGTTTGGGTCGACTCTTTTAACCCATTTGTAAACTCCACCTTCGGCATGCTCTACACCTGCCCATATAACGTGATCGCCTTCTTCGTCTAAAACTAGAGTTGTCATTGTTGGATTGTCAATGAAAATTTGAGGTAGAAAATCCTTCATTAAGTTTGGAAGAATACCATGGTCAAGTTCAATAGGAGCTAGCGCGACTCCACCAAATCTTTCTTCAGCAGTTGTATCTTCTCCATTTTCAAGAGCGCCCGATATTTCAACTATCTGCCACCATTCTGGTTGGACTCTGTCTGCACCTTTCTCCAACCCTTCCTTATCGATTTCCGAAAGCTCTAATTTCGCCATTTACTTCACCACTTCTTTGCACTTCTACCAATGCACTCACAAATTATTTAAACTTTTTTCTTTTTTTCTTGATAGTTCCAGCCTTTACTGTTGAATTTTATATCAGGGGGTGTTGTTTGGAGATTATGATTTTACAAAACTTTGTTATACCCCCTGGAGGTCTCCTTCCAAAATACTTTGAGAATAGGTTAAGCTATCCTCTAGTCTATCAAAGGCCCTTCAAATATTTCAAGTTAAGAAAAATTAAGATAGTTTGAAAACTAGATTTATCTAAATTCTGTAAGGTAGTTGGTCTCTTCGTCATTTAACTCAAGTTCTTTCACGATATTTTCTGATTCTTCTTTTTTGTTGTTGAATATCAATGAAAGATATGGAAAGAAATCATTAATTGCCCTCTGTTCTGAAACGTGATAATTTTCGGAGATTTTACTTGCTAGATTNTCTCTGATCTTTCTCNTNTTTTTAGTTCTACCGTATGTTTTTCTCTCGCCTGGATAACCGAATCTACCTTTGCCGCTCTTTCCTTTTCGTGCTAGGGCTACGCCAGCGCTCATCAGATCTGCTGCGTATTTCCAATAGTGATAGTCGTGTTTTCTCCGAGTTCTCCCTAGGAATATGTCTGCTCTTGCAAGGTTTTCATATGCATCAGCTAGATCAGGTATGTTACCCATCATCTTTGGAAGGTTTTCTTCTATCCAATCTATAGCTTCTTCTGGAGTTCCATCGAAATCCATTAAAACCTGTCTTGCTTCGTCTGCATCTCTTGTCTTTTTGATTTTGCCTAAAACTGAGAAGATATCTTTAGACCTGTCACGGCTCTTTGTTGCGATATCATCTTTCTCTACTTTTTCTTTTCCCTCTGCGATTGCTTGAAAGTCGTTTATAGCGGACCTTAAATCTCCGTTTGCTCTATCTCCTAGCTTTTGTAAGACTTCTTCATCTACGTCTATTTCTTCTTTCTTTGCGATTTGGCGTAATGCTTTGGCTATTGAGCTCTGTCTCAATCTTCGAAAGTTTACCTCCTTGGCTTTGTTTCGGATGCTTTTCGGCATTTCGTACCTGTCGTTACCGATTAGTATCACAGGATTGTTGGTCTCTTTTAGGAGGCTGGAGATTGCTCGGTTTCCACCTCTATCGGCGTTCCCATGGACGTTGTCGGCTTCATCGAGCACGATCAGTCTTTTTCTACCTCCACCGTCTAGAGTTCCCATTTTTGCGGCTGATCCGCCGACTTTTTCGATCTCTTTTTTTGTTCGCTTGTTGCTAGCATTCATTTCGATGAGGTCCCAGTCCATTTTTTTGGCTAACGCATGAGCTGTGGCGCTTTTTCCGGTACCTGGAGGTCCGTAAAAAAGTAGTGCTTTATTTTTCGGTTTTCCCTTCTTCCACTTTTTGGCCCATTTTCTAACGTCTTTCAACGCTCGCCCTTGTGCTGCGACGTTTTCTAATTTTTCAGGTCTGTATTTTTCTGTCCAAGATTGGATCATGATCTCTATTTATTGATATTTTTTGCTCGGTATTTCAGTCTTGGCTAAAATCGGTAAAATTTTCAAGAGGTCATTGATAAAGGGAGTTGGAAGGTATTGGTTTGGATAGAAAGAAAGTTAGCAAGACCTTGGCGTACCTTTTGAGGCATGATCCTTCAGGATTGGATATTTCGGAGGAAGGATGGGCAGATTTAGATATTCTATTGGATGAGTTGAAGGATCGTTGGTCTGAGATAGAGGCAGATGATATTGAAAAGGTTGTTGATGAGGATCCTAAAGGCAGGTATGAGATCAAGGATTGTAAGGTCAGGGCGAGGTACGGCCATTCTATAGATGTTGATCCTACTTTGGAGTCCGTAAGTGTTGAGACTCTTTACCATGGGACAACTCCTGAAGCAGCTGATAAGATTTTGGAAGAAGGATTGAAATCTAAAAATCGTCAGAAGGTCCATCTTTCTTCTAGTGTTGAAGATGCTCGGAGTGTTGGTAAGAGGAGAGCGTCCTCTCCTGTTATCCTAGAGGTAGATGCGGATGAGGCGACGGATGAAGGGATTCGCATCGGAAGAGCGAGCGATAGAGTTTACGTGACTGATGAAGTCCCACCTCGTTTTATCTCAAAGCTCGAATAGCTTGTCCAAGATAAAATCTCTTTGTCCTTAAGCAAAGGTTTATTTTTCTGTCGAGCCTAACTTTAATTAATTGTAAGTTTTTTATGGAGGTGAAAATTTTATGTCTGAAGAATCTTGTGAAGATGATTTGTTTTGTGGAGTAAATGAGTCCTCGACTGATGATCCGGAAGAAATGAATGCTTTGGAGAAAAAGCATACAGTTGTTATTGAGACACCGGATTCAGTAGAGGAAGATGAACCATTTGAAGTAGAGGTTAGAGTTGGGGAATACAAGGAGCATCCTAATGAGCCAGGTCATTTCATAGAATGGATGGAACTTTATTCTGGAGATACATTTCTTGGACGTCTATCTCTAACTCCGGAGAAAAGTGATTATGTGATGAAGACTACGGTGAAATTAGACCACTCTCATCCGTTGAGAGCTAGAGCCAAGTGTAATTTGCATGGACTTTGGGAATCTTCTAAAGAAATAGAGTTGAAGTAGTGAAAAAAATCTAAATTTTCTATTTTTTCTTTTTTCTAATTAAATAAAAAAGAAAGGAAAAAGGGTTGTTTTCTAGTAGTAGGCTTTTGCATCTTTTTTGGCTTCTTCTGCTATTTCTTTCCCTTGTTCTTTTTTGAATTTCTTGTAGGTATCGGTTATTTCGTCTGTAATTGATGCTCCAACTGATTTCAAGGCGTCTTCGAATTCTTCTTTTGAAACGGTATCGGTTTCTATATCTCCTCTTAGAGCTAGCATTCCTGCTTCTTTGCAAATTGCTGCGATATCAGCTCCACTGTATCCGGCCGTCTTTTCGGCGAGTTCTTCTAGGACAACGTCGTCTTCTATAGGCATCTCTCTAGTATGTATTTCGAATATTTCTTTTCTTGCTTCTTTGTCCGGTCCTGGAACCATCATAACTCTGTCGAATCTTCCAGGTCTTAATAGAGCCGGGTCTACTAGGTCGGGTCTATTTGTGGCGCCTATTACCACGACGTTTTCTAGTTTTTCGAGACCGTCCAGTTCTGTCAATAGTTGGCTGATTACTCTTTCGCCAACTTGTGAGCCGCTGTTCCTTCTCCCTCTTTTTGGGACCATTGCGTCGATTTCGTCAAAGAATACCACTGTCGGTGCTGCCTGTCTTGCTTTTTTGAATGTTTCTCTTACGCCTTTTTCTGATTCTCCGACCCATTTGGATAGGAGTTCAGGTCCTTTTATAGAGATGAAGTTGGCATCACTTTCGGTTGCCACTGCTTTTGCGAGCATCGTTTTACCGGTTCCCGGTGGTCCGTATAATAGTATTCCGTGTGGTGCTTCTATTCCTAATCTTTCGAATGCTTTGTCATTCTTAAGAGGCCATTCCACTGCTTCTTTGAGCTGTTGTTTTGAATCTTCTAGTCCACCGACATCTTCCCATCGTGTGTCTGGAACCTGTACCAGTACTTCTCTCATTGCGGAAGGTTCTACTTGTTGCATGGCTTTTCTGAAGTTCTCTTCAGTTACTTCTAGTTTTTCTAAAGTTTCCGAAGGAATTCGTTTGTCCTCTAAGTCGATTTCAGGTAGTATTTCTCTCAATGCGTTCATTGCTGATTCTCTCGACAATGAAGCGAGATCTGCACCTACGTAACCATGAGTGTTGTCGGCCAGTTTATCTAAATCGATATCTTCTGAGAGGGGCATTCCTCTTGTGTGTATTTGCATTATTTCTTTCCGACCATCTCGATCTGGAACTCCGATTTCTATCTCTCTGTCGAAACGTCCGGGTCTTCTCAGTGCCGGGTCGACAGCGTCGACTCTGTTTGTGGCTGCTATGACTATCACTTTTCCTCGAGATTCCAATCCGTCCAATAAAGATAGGAGTTGTGATACTACTCTCTTTTCGACATCGCCACTGACCTCTTCTCTCTTCGAGGCTATGGCGTCTATCTCGTCGATAAATATTACGGATGGCGAGTTTTTCTCTGCTTCTTCGAAGATATTTCTCAGTTTCTTTTCGGACTCTCCGTAGAATTTAGACATTATTTCCGGGCCTGCTATCGATTGGAAGTGAGCATCTGACTCGTTTGCCACGGCTTTTGCAGTAAGGGTTTTACCTGTTCCTGGTGGACCGTGAAGGAGCACTCCTTTTGGAGGCTCAATACCTAGTTGGTCAAATAGTTCTGGATGTCTCAACGGTAGTTCTACCATTTCGCGGACTCTCTGTATTTCCTTTTCCAATCCTCCGATATCCTCGTAGGTTATGGATGGTGTCGATGCTTCTTCTATATCTGCTGTTTTTGATGAGAGATTTACTGTGGTGTTTTCTGTTATCAGTACTAGGTCGTCCGGTTTTACGTTCGTTACCATGAATCGTAGTTCCCCTAAGCCAAAAGACGAAGATGGCGTTGGCCCTTGGAACATTCCTCCCAATATTTGGGAAAATATGTCACCTTGTAGTCCTGTGGGGGTGATAAGGTCTCCTTTTGTTGCCGGTCTTCCTATAAGGCTTCGTTTGAGTGCTTGACCCCCTCCTTGAATCTGTATGTTTTGATCTGCGGGGGCAATTGTAATCCTATCGGCTTCTTTAACTTCTGCTTTTCTTACTTTTACTTTTTCTCCGATTGATATGCCTGTATTTTTCCGCTCAAGGCCGTCTAATCTAATAATGTCTAGTCCTTCGTCTTTTCTATAGTTGGTTCTTACGATTGCACCTGACCTTTTTTCACCTTCGATTTCTATGATGTCCCCTTGTTTCACTCCGAGTTCTTTCATCGATCTTTTGCTTATCCTTGCGACATTTTTGCCTACATCCTTTTGTCTTCGTGCTTCCGCTACTGTCAGTTCTATTTCTTTTTTATCTTCTGACATGTTTTACACCTCAAATAAGAATACGATATTTTGTCTATTAAACCTTTTGTTGTATATACAACAACTATCTAATCTTTTTCTTCAACCCTGAATTTTTTCCATTTCAGATGGGAATCATATTTTTCGAAAACTTTTTCTATCTCGTTGGAGTGTTTTCTTTCTATTAGTAATGCGCTACGGCTGACGAAATTCCAAACATCTTCTGGAAGTTCGTCTAATATCCCATCACTATGTTTTTTTCCTGATTTTGTTTTGTAATCGTAGCCTCTTAGATCTCTATAAAAGCATGTGGCTTTGGATCCTTTGCTTTTGATGTCCCAGAGTATGAGTATTTTACTCATGGTTCTATCTTGTTGTATATATAACAAAGAATTTAAGATTTACTTTTTTATGAAGTCGTTAACTAACTAGTCAAACCAGCCAATGTAAACAAAGCTGGATTTTTTGATCAAAGACTCGTTCCTTGTACTGCAAATTGTACAGACTGAGTAACTGCTTATTGCCCTCCTATTACCGGATATAAATTAATACCCTGTTTAGCGTTCATCCAGCAGGAATGCTTTGAGAAAGAAGTGCTTGAATCCGGAACTCTCTGGCACTAGGTCTTTTTCCTTCCAGTTCTCGAATATGGCTGGTAAGGCGTCCCTCACGTCCGGATACTTGAATTCGAAACCGAGATCTTTTATCTTTCTGTTAGAGTATTTGAAGTCCTCACAGTAATTCTCCATACTCAGCATCTCTTCAAGATAATAATCCTGGTAGTTTGAATCCCACCAGATTGGGCCCTGTTCCCTTACTTCGTCCATCCAAGCCCTGTACGCCTTCTTGAAAACCCTGATGGTGGGTTTTGGTAGTGGCAGTCCCTTCAACAGGGGCTTGAGACTTTCAGAAGGATTTTCTTGAATATCCCAGCCGAAGTAGTCGAACATGAAACGAACGATGTCTTCCATTGTGTAATTCTGGTCGTCCACGATATTGAATGCCTCACCTATGGCCTCCTCTTTGTTCTCGTAGAGGAATGCTGCCGCTCTGGCTGAATCCTCCGCATGGACGAGCGGGTTTTTAAAGGTCAGAAGCCCTGGCCATCCCCCCATCATCTCTACTAAATCCCGCATTACCATGAAATACTTGGAATACCTGAGCCACCTTCTATCCTCGAATGATGGCTCTGGACCATAAATCATGGATGGTCGCATTACTATCAATGGTAAATCCTTCTCCTCGTAGTACTGCCAACACTCTCGCTCACCCAGCAATTTCGTCTTTGGATAGGGGGCATCAGATGCAGTTTGAGGATGATCCTCTCTACTTTCTCCATTTTCATGGAGGTACCGCTCTTCAAACAAACCACCTAGACCATAAGTTTCTCCCGAAGCCCAGTGTATGAAGGCCTTAAGGTCGTCATTGTTTTCCATGGTGGCCTCAAGCAAGTTTCTTTCCCCCTCCACATTGACCTTGTACATCTGTTCGTAAGAGATAAGGTTCGAATAGGCTAAGAATGATACCGTGTTGAAAACCGCGTCCACGTCCTCGACGACGTCTTGTAAAGTTTCTGGTTTCGTGATGTCCCCAGGAACGAACTCCACATCAAGGTCCCCTAAAAGCTCCTTACTCGCATCCTCCAGGTCGCTAGCCCTTACGTCGTATCCCTTATCCAGCAGAATCCTAACTAACTTAGAGCCGACGTTACCACACGCGCCCATGACTAGGACTTTATCAGAATTACTCATAGATATTCTCCCACTTGGGTTTTATCTCGTACTTTGGTTTTCCGTGCTCGTCTAATACTCTCCAGAGGCAGTCAGAACATACGTGATGCTCCGACCCCATGGCTTCTATCTTCTTAAGGTCTTCCTTCTCATTCTGACATATCCAACATTTCATCTTGAATCGCTCTTATTTTTCGTTCCTTTACGATTTAACAAATATTTATGATTCAACAAATATTAATAAATCCTTCCCTTGATTCGGCATTGGGAAGGAATTTGGATAGGTTGGTAGTCCAATGGTGAATGGATTGTGAAAAATTGTAGTTGCAAATGATACGGTCTTCCTTCTATTTTCTCTCCGCTGTGAGATTTTTTCTTCTGAACTTTCCACGTCTAATCCAAAAAGATTTTTCGTAAACCAAACCTCTAACTAACACGGACACGACTGGAAATTAAAAAAGAGATGGGCAAAATCCTCCATCCTCAAAATTCGGAAAGATTTTACCAAAAGACGAAGGATTTTTACCTACGTGAGCACTGCGCTACTAAAATATCTATAATGTGCGGATCTATAAAGCCATACGCACCTGCGACCAGTGCTTTCTTTTTCCCGACATTTTTTATTCCTCTAGAAAGTCTTTAGAAATCTTTAGTCAACTGGTTCACCCATAAGAGCGGCGTTGGCTTTCTCAGCCAATGCACCACTGTGGGAGATTAAACCAATCAAGTGTTCTTTTGATTCTTCATCTTTGGATATTTCAGATAGGATTGCCCCTATCACTGATCCAACCACTGGTAGTAGAGCCCCTAATACTTCAGGGTCTATAATTGATAGGAAAGAACCTATGCCTTCTTTCACATCATCGTCTTGTGTTAGTTCGTGCATCATGTCTACTGCTTCGGGAGTCATTGCATTGTTCAAAGCACTGATAGATGGTCCGGCTAAGGAAACTAAATTGGAGAAACCTTTAGCGATCTCTTCATCTTCTGATAATTCTTTCAGGATAGAACTGAATGTTTTGAGAACCTTTGGATTTTTTGCAAGAGCGTCAAGAATGTCTCTGGAAGACTCAATCAACGTAACGGCTTCGTCTTGGTCCATTTGACTCATGAGCTCCGCCATTGCTCTCATTGAATTAAATCCTGTTTCCATAAATTTCACCTCCTTTGTTATTTTAGAGGTTATTTCTTAGTTCTTTTGTTCGAACGACAAATTATTTAAATTTTTTTGGCTCGTCTGAAATTCTTTTTTTGTTGATTTTGCATTGCAAGTGATGTGGTATAAAATGATGCATGCCTTTTCCGGGGGTTGAATCGAGAGGAGGCGATTTCCTGCACATCCAGAGTTAGGTCGGAAAATCATTTTAGTTTTTATGGAAACCGCTTACAAAGTTTCGATGGAGAAGATTGATCATTACTTGTGCAAGTTTTCGGAAAAAAAAAAATTCACTTTGTAGCAGCATGAAGTCTTCATCTACTTGAAGATATGGTCGGATGCACTTACAGGTGGATTGTAGAAAGACTGGTCGAAGAACCGAAAGTTAGAGAAGCTTTGGACCTTGAATAGGTTCTATGTCAGCCGGTAATCCTTTTCTAAGGAGAGACAACATCATAATCTAAAAACTTTCCCTCTTTTTCTAGACTCAAGTTTCAAAATCCTTTTCAAAGTATCATAAAAAACTGGAAAATTAATTCAAAACAAGACAAAAAATTGGAGAATTTTGTTAGAGCCAAATTTTACTTCTTCTGATATGTATTTAATTGACACTGGGAATTTTAGGATGGCTTCCAATGAATTGATATATTCGTTAGATTAGATTCTAGAAGATATATCTTATTTTTGAAGAGGAGAATATTTCAAAAATAATCATAAGTTATGAGTTACACTCTATTGTAATGGGTGTAAAATGAGTCAGGTCTATCTTTTAAGGACTGATAAGAAATCTTTTGATTTTGAAAATGATGTAAAGAAATTATCGAAAGTCTTTTCAGATTATTTAGAGCCGGAGGATGAGGTCGCTATCAAGCTTCACTTTGGAGAAAGAGAGAGTGTGACCCATTTGAATCCTGATTTGGTGGAATCCTTTTATGGTGAAGTGGATAAAAATGTCGAAAAAGCTGTTCTTATGGATTGCAATGTCCTGTATAACAGTGAGAGGTCTCTAGGTTCTTCTCATCGAAAGCTAGCTCATGACAACGGGTTCGATTTCGCTCCTATCGTGATAGCAGACGGAGAGAAGAGTGAAGAAGAGATGGTTGTACCGGTAGATTTGAACCATTTTGATCAGGCTAGGGTAGGCAAAGCCCTTCAAGATTATAATTTTTTGCTTGCTCTGTCCCATTTTACAGGTCATGACCCCGCCGGTTTTGGTGGGGCATTGAAAAATATAGGGATGGGTCTAGGGACTAGACAGGGAAAGATAGAGATGCATCAAGTATTCGATTTGGAGGTTAGCTCTTCTGATTGTGTAGCTTGTGGAAAGTGTGTGGAGGAGTGTCCTGTTGGTGCGATAAGCATTTCTGGAGGCTCTGCGGTTATCGATCAGGAGAAATGTATAGGTTGCGGTATGTGTATTGGGGTTTGTTCGGAAAACGCGGTAAAGATACCATGGGACATGGGTTCTGCACAAAAGTTGGATGAGCGAATAGTGGAATATGCTTATGCTGCTCTAAAGGATAGAAAATCGTATTTTATGAGCGTTTTGATGGATATCACTCCTGACTGCGATTGTATGAATGAAACACAGAATCCTGTGATGGACGATGTTGGCATTCTTCTGTCTGAAGACATAGTTTCGATAGATCAGGCGGGACTGGACCTCTCGGATACTGAAAAATTTGACGGTGATACGGATCCGGAAATCCAGGTGAGGTATGCTGAAGAGCTAGGTATGGGTGAGAGGGATTACGAGCTTGTCGAAATCTGATGGATTTGGAATTACCCCTTAGAACTTATGTGCGTGTTGAAGTTGGCTCAGAAGTGATTAATGAGCTCGGCAGATTGGGAAGAAAAGGGCTCTAAGGATCTTTTTTCGACTGGATTTGGGTCAAATAATTTAACGTTAGAACTCATTCTTATTATGGAGCTAAGATGACTTATCGTGTGACTGTTTCAAATCAGAAGGGTGGTGTCGGAAAGACCACTATCGCACTACATCTTGCCGTAGCATTGGCAAAGAAAGACAAGGAGGTTCTGATAATAGATCTGGACCCTTCCGCATATCTTTCAGCACATTTAGGATTTGACAGGGAATATTATGATGAAAATAAGGACAGTTTAGCATATCATTTGATCAAGGGTACGAAAGGGAATCCTGAAGATACCATCATCACGACCGAAGAGGGGGTCGACTTGGTTCCTTCAAACTACGATATGAGAGGGGTGGAGGAGAGGCTCAGTTCGGAGAGAAATCGGGAAAAACGGCTAAGAATGTTTTTAGAGGAAGTGGAGGAACCTTATGATTATGTCATAATAGATTCACCCCCAACTGTCGGTATACTTTATGACAATGCTATACTTGCAGCTCAGAGAGTGGTTGTCCCGATAAAGGATGAAGATATGAGCGTCGTATCCGTTCATAGGGCCCTAGATGAGATCGAGGAGATCGAGAAGGCTTTTGGAATAAATGTGGAAATACTAGCTATAGTTCCCAATCTCGTGAGGCCTGATAATGTGGCTTCCTCTACATTGGATAAGTTGCGAGATATGGATGGTTTGAAGGAATATTTGACACCTTTTGAGCTTCGTCAAAGGGTTGCGATTAGGAGATCTATGAAGAATAGGACCACACTTTATAATCATGAACCTTCCTGTGATCAGGTGGAAAATTTCATGAAGCTTGCCGATTTAGTTATATCAAAATGTGAGGGCGATGGTGATGAGTGAAGATAACGAGGAAAATGAGAGTGAGGAGTCAGAAGTACTTGCTCAGAGGTTGGGGGAGCGTTTTGAAAAGAAGAAGGAGGAGGGAAAAGACGTTGGAAGGTTGGGAGAGCGATTCTTGAAGCGGGAAAAGGGAGCTCCTAAGGAGCCTATGGAAACTTCTGAAATCTCTTCAGAGGATATGGAAGCGGAATCTAAGGAGTTTTTTAACGAAATTGTAGGGATGTCCGAGAATCATCCTGAACTGGAAAATGTTAAAATAAGCGATTTGAAGAAGATTCTAGCTGAAATTGGGATGGAACATCCTGAAGAGGTTATTAAAAAACTCAAGAAGGAAAATAAGTCGATTAAAAGAAGAGAGATTAAAGAGGAATATACGACTTATTAGTAAACAAAAATATTGATTTTATTTCTGCTTTATTGGAGCAAAAATGGAGTTTAAGAGTACTGTTGTTGTCTCCGTTACTTTTTTGAAAACATATAAGCATAGTTTGTAAAGGTTTCAGGGGAGATTATGGATTGGGAAAATATAAGTCGTGAGGACACGAACGTCATCATGCACATCTATCGTGGGGAAATCCAGCGTATTAATACTTGGAGAGCCAGGATGGATCGGACCACTAATTGGGCCGTCGTTATCACTGTAGGTGTACTGACTTTTTCTCTGGGTACTAAGGCTGCTCCTCATTGGACTATGCTTCCAGGTCTGTTCTTGTCCTATGTACTTCTATTTGCTGAGGCTAGAAGGTATAGGTATTACGATGCTTGGCGTGGAAGGGTTAGAGCTATAGAGGAGATGTTTATTTCGAGGTTTTTCGATTCAAACTTGAAGGTGGATGAAACGTGGCAAGAATTGATTTCCGAAGATTTTCGAGAACCGCAATTTAAAGTGACCTGGCAAGAAGCGGTAAAGAGGCGGTTGAAGAGGATCTATGTATGGATAATCTTCATATTTGTGCTATCATGGGTGGGGAAGATAATCATCCATCCACAGAGAGCTACTACTGTAGCAGAATTTTTCAGCAATGCGGGAAGTAGTCTAGGGATGTGGGGAGGAGTTGCTATGTTTTCCTCGGTGATGGCGTTAATCATCGGATCCACAATATACTTTTTTGCGAAAGCCCCTAAGAGAGAGGCCAAAGGGAAAATAAAGGAAAAAGAAGATGTAGAGTTCGAGGTAGATGAATTCATAGACGATGAAAAATGCAAAGAAGGATTTATAGAAGATGAAGACGATAAAAATTAAAAACTAATCGAATTCTGTTTTT
>JGI1684J13235_1000012_pt1 | contig 68857 bp, 66 predicted proteins | sample PonA232FremontCA_2_FD_13235 | JGI IMG/M metagenome (IMG submission 13235) | reverse complement strand
GGCACCCAGTGGCCGGCGACCATCGGCGGCTCGAGCCAATCGAGGACAGCGACCGTCGGGCGCTCCGGGCGCTCCGCGGCCGCCGTTGCGACCCGGTCGACGCGTTCCCGAAGGTCCGCGAGAAGCTGTGTCGCCTGCGCCTCGCGATCGAGCGCCTCGCCGATGGCCTCAACGTCCGAGAAGACGTCCTCGACGGTGTGGGGATCGGTCGTCAGGAGTTCGCAGTCGAGTCCGATCTCCTCGATCGCCGACTCGACGACGACGGTGTCGACGGCGCACACGTCACAGATGCCCTGTGAGATGACGACGTCCGGATCGGCGGCCGCGAGCGTCTCGCGGTCGATTCGGTAGACACCGCCCTCGTCGGCCGACGCGCGGACCTGGCTGTCGATCTCGGCGCTGGACGCCTCGGCGTCGATGCGCGAGTCGACGACCGAGGGGGTGTCCGCGACCACCGGCGGGTAGTCACATTCGTGAGAGGTCGCCACGGGCTGGACGCCGAGGGCGGCCACGATCTCGGTTGCGGACGGCAACAGTGAGACGACGTGGGGGGGCACAGCTGTATATAATCCTCCAACTGTTAGTTCGGTCTCCGGAGGAATGAATCTGCTGGCGCGGATCCGAGTGGTGGTATCCGTACGTCTATGCACGTGGGCACGCCGCGGTGTGTCTCCACCGAGCGTACACTCTGGGGGCCCCGACCGTCTCGCAGACGGAGCACACGGAGGCCGGCGAAAACGAAAGCGAGAACGAACGTGCGGATCCGGCCGAACAGTCTCAGACTGTTTGCAGATAGAGGAGGACAACAACTATCCCGATAGCAGCGAGGACGAACGAGAGGACGCCGTACCGGACCGTGTGACGGACCCCGACCTCCGAGACTGTTCGCAACTCCTCGCCTACCGTACCGTCGGCGTCTCCGACTCGAACTGTCTCGTCGGACCCAATGAACTCGGCGACTTCGGGCGCGTACGTGAATTCCTCTCGCGGAAAGTACAGCGAACGCTGTATCTCGGTGACAATTTGCTGTTCGAACAGAAGTCTTGTTGGTTGGCCGGCGCGGTTGTGATTGTAGTCACGGATTTTGAGCAACGTGAAGACGATGCCGCCGCTCAGCCCGATGACGACGAGGTGCCCGAAGAACGAATCGCCAGCGTTCAATAACAACGTCACGACTGTCACCACCCCGAGCAGGGCGAGAATCACCATTTCTCCGCGTTTGACGCGTTCCTGACTCAGCATAAGCCATTCTCTCACATCGGACTCCACGTCGCGCAGTTCGGTCTCGGGGTCGACATCGGCGGTTGCGGTGAGGGTGGTAACGGTTTCTCTTGTCTTCGACAGTTCCTCATTTACCTCCCGTGTCAACGGCCCGATCGCCTCCGATCCCCGTGCATAGTTCAGGTCGATGATCGCAATCATCAACCCGTCGACCGCTCCGTACGCGCGTTCAATTTCGTCTTTGGTGAGGTCTCCCTCCTCAACACGTTCGATTAGCCGCCTGATCGTGGCGTTGATCTGATTGAGCTTTTCGTTCTCCTTGCGGTTGGTCCTCCAGACCCTGTTCAGCATGAATCCGGTGAGGATAGCGAAGATTGTCCCGATGAGGTTCGTGATCGATGCGGACAGGAACTCGTTCCCGAGTCTCGATGGATCGACGTACAAAAAGAGCGTGCTGAGAAAAATCGTTATAAGTGCTCCACCGAGTGATGTCAGGTGACGGAACGTATCATTGAGCAGAACCTGTGCGACGATGATGAGAACGGCGCCGAACGCGACGGTTTCGGTGAACGGTGCATCGACGAACACGTGTAAAAAAATAGTGCTCAGGATGGGTGTCAGGTACGCCAACGAGGAAATCAAGACGTCTTCCCCGAGGTTGATCGCTTGGCTCCACGTGAAGTGTCCGAGACCGAACGTCCCGAACCCATAGAGAAAGACGAGCGGGAGCGAAGAGCGGTCGAACCGCACGGGTGCTCCCGTTGCCAGTATCGCTATTGACTCTACTACGAGTGCGACCAAGACAGCTATAAAAAAAATGAGTGGCGTCGAGTCGATGAAGTCCTGTGCCATAGAGAGCAAGTTCATGTACACGCCCGCTGAGAGGGCGGCGACGAACGCCAGCAGATACGTGATCCGCGCGTCCGCAAAAGCCGTGCTCGGAGTTCCCCCTGCGATCAGCGCGGCGCCACAGAACGCGACCGACAGGACGCCCAACTCGAACCAGCCGAACTTCGAGTCAGAACGGCGGAACACGAGTCCGCCGAGGGCGGGAAATAATAACGGCCACAGATAGTTAATCACGTTCGCGGGAATACTCGGGCCGTTCTGAATCGAAAACAGGAACGTGACGTCGTATATCAGGAGAAACACACCGAACAGGAACACTATCGCACCAAAGCGATAGATCGATCCGTCGTCACCGCTTGCGAGGTCCGCGAAGTGAGTCCGGCAGCTGTCCCGATCGTACCATAACCACGCGCCGAACACGACTGCTCCGCAACCGAAACGTACCAGCGGCAATGCGAGGTAGTTCGCTTCCTGATTGACGAATTTAGCACCTGGGGCTGAGAGGCTCCAGAGGAACACCGTCATGAGTGCCAACATCACCGACCAGTAGTACGTGTTCTGCCGAGCGGTCATATTGAATCGACGACACATGGACTCAAGCCGGCGTCATCCGCTATCCCCACTGCCGTCTCTTTGTATATCTTATATTGGGCAAATGAATAAAAACTTGCCACAACCAGAACGTATCGGTTGCTTTGAGCCCGTTCGGTGCAAATAGTGCATCATGGCACCTGGCTGCGCAAGTCGTTGGAGCCCGTGAACCGCCTCGGGGTCAAGCCCCGAGGCACTCGCCTTGTTTTCTCTGTAGATGCCATCGAAGGGATCACACCTGCCACCGTCAGTCGCTCCGGCGTATCGACCGCCCTTGCCGTCACATCGAATCGGGTGCGTCGACCCCGAGGATGTCGAGGGCGTTGGCGACCGTGTGGCGGGCGGCGACGACGAGTGCGAGCCGCGCCGCACGGGTCGTCTCCTCGTCGGCCGTGACGACCGGACACTCCCGGTAGAAGCCGTTGAATCGGTCGGCGACCTCGCGGGTGTAGGTCGCGATCCGGTGTGGTTCGTGGGCCTCGGCGGCGCTCTCGACGACGCCGGGGAAGCGCGCGATGGTCGAGAGCAACTCGCGCTCGGCGTCGCTCGACAGCGCCGAGATGTCGAGTTCGGGCTCGATCCCCTCGGCCTCGGCCTCGATGCCGCGACAGCGCGCGTGGACGTACTGGACGTACGGGGCTGACTGCGCCTCGAAGTCAAGCGCGCGCTCCCACTCGAAGGTGATCGCCTTCGCGGGCTGTTTGGAGACGATATCGTAGCGGACAGCGCCGATACCGACCTGCTCGGCGATCCGCTCGACATCAGATTCGTCGAGGTCGTCGTCGCGAAGCCGGTCGTCGAGCCGCTCTTCGACCTCCTCGCGGGCGCGATCGATCGCCTCGTCGAGCAGGTCGTCGAGCTGGACGCCGGTGCCGGCCCGCGTCGACATCTTGCCCTCGGGAAGGTTGACGTACGAGTAGATCACCGTATCAAGGGGGTCGGTGTCGTTGCCGAGATCCTCTAGGGCCGCCCGCAGTTGGCGGGCCTGCAACTTGTGATCCTCGCCGAGTACCGTTACTGCGCGGTCGTAGGTGTCTAACTTCCACTCGTGGTGGGCCAGATCCCGCGTGGTGTACAGCGAGGTGCCGTCCGAGCGGAGGAAGACGAGGTTCTTGTCGATATCCGCGAACTCGAGTTGCCAGGCGTCGTCCTCGTAGACCGCCCGGTCGTGCTCCTTGAGACGGGTGATGACATCGTCGGTCGAGCCGTCCCGCATGAACCGCGTCTCCTTGACGAACTCGTCGAACCCGGCGGGGAGCCGTCCCAGACACCGCCGCATCCCGTCCAACACGGTGTCGACGACCTCGGTGACGCGCTCGTAGGTCGCCTCGTCGCCGGCCTCGAGGCCCTGCATGATGGCTTCGATCTCGGCCTCGGCGGCCTCGACCGCATCGGGATCAGCGTTCTCTAAAAAGTCGTTGCCCTTGCGGTAGTACCGGACCATCCGGTACTCGGCGCGGTCGCGGGCGGGCTCCGGTAGCTCGGACTCCTCGAACGTCTCGTAGGCCCACGTGAAGACGGCCATCTGCCGGCCGGCGTCGTTGACGTAGTAGTGTCGATCCACGTCGTACCCGGCGTACGAAAGCAGGTTCGCAACGGCGTCGCCGACGATCGGGTTGCGCGCCCGCCCGACGTGGACGGGGCCGGTCGGGTTCGCGGAGGTGTGTTCGACGACGACGGAGGTGTCACGGACGGGCAGGGAACCGTACGCTTCGTCTTGGCCGGCCTCCAGCGTCCCTTGGAAGTACGCCTCGCTCGGGAGGAAATTGAGGTACGGTCCCTCGGCGTCGACTCCGCCCACGTAGTCGTACCCGTCAGGGTCAAGCGCCGCGTGCAGTTCGGCGGCGACCTCCGGCGGCGGGGCGCCGGCCGCCGAGGCGAGTCGGAAGGCGACGCTGGAGGCGAAGACGGCGTCGCGCTCCTCGGGTGGCTCCTCGATACCGAGGTCGTCGGCCGGGTAGCCGCAGTCGGCGAGCGCGTCCGCGAGGGCCGCTTCGACCTCCTCGCGCAGAGCGATGAACATACCTCTCTTTGCCCGCCACCGAATAAAGGGGCTTTCGAAGAGCGCCCCGTCGTCGCCCGGATCGAAACGTCGATCACCCAGCGCGACGGACCATGGGCTTTAGGCCGCTGTGCGTCAAGGGGATCGTATGCCCAAGCAGGTCGACGATCCCGACTACCACAGCGAGAACCACACCGCCGCCCAGACCTGCGGGTGGACGGCCAACGCCCTCCGCGGCGAGGGCCGCTGTTACAAAAATCACTTTTACGGCATTCAATCGCACCGCTGCATCCAGATGACGCCCGTCGTCAAGTGCAACGAGCGCTGCGTGTTCTGCTGGCGCGACCACGCCGGCCACGCCTACGAACTCGGCGACGTGGAGTGGGACGACCCTGACGCCGTCGCCGACGCCTCGATCAAACTCCAGCGAAAACTCCTCAGCGGCTTTGGCGGTAACGACGCGGTCCCCGAGACGGCCTTCGAGGAGGCGATGGAGCCCCGTCACGTCGCCATCTCTCTCGACGGCGAGCCGACGCTGTACCCTCACCTGCCGGAGCTTCTGGAGGCGTTTCACGACCGAGGGATCACGACGTTTCTCGTCTCGAACGGGACCCGTCCGGAGGTCATCGAGCGGTGTGATCCGACGCAGTTGTACGTAAGCGTCGACGCCGCCGACCGGAAGACCTTCGACGAGGTCGTGAAAGCGGTCGAAGACGACGCCTGGGACCGGCTCATTGAGACGCTCGATGTGCTCGCTGCCAAGGACGAGACGCGCACGGTACTGCGGACGACGTTACTGTCGGGAGACAACACACATCACCCCGAGTGGTACGCGGCGATGTACGACCGCGCCGACGCCGACTTCGTCGAATTGAAGGCGTACATGCACGTCGGCAACTCGCGTGACCGATTGGACCGCGATGTGATGCCCGACCACGCCGAGGTGCTCGCGTTCGCCGAGTCAGTCCAAGAGTATCTGCCAACCCACCCGGTCGTCCGTGACGTCGAGGCGTCCCGGGTCGCCCTGCTGGCGCGGGATCCGGACACGATGGTGCCGGAATTAAAAGGCGGCAGCGACTTCTGGCAGGAGGATCCTTACGCAGAGTCTTGATGCCGCGAGTGGCCGCCTCCGACACCGTTTAGACTGTTGCTCACCTAGCCAGATTGAGCAGCCTCGCCGTACCTTCTCATTTTTGTTACGCATTCCAGTTTCGTTACGGTTAAGAACGCGGGGGCCGTACGTTCGGGTATGTCACAGACGACCGAGCACGTCGGCCACGACGAGTTGGCGACGTTGAAACTCGTCGCCCTCGAGGGCGCCCTCGGGGGCCGGACGACGGTCACCTGCTCGGAGTTGGCCGCCCGGCTCGACGCGTCGAACCAGACCGCCTCCCGACGGCTCCAGCGCCTGGAGGATGCCGAGTATCTGACCCGCGAGGTGACCGGCGACGGGCAGGTCGTCTCGATCACCGATGAGGGCGAGCGCGCCCTCCAGCGCGAGTACGCCGACTACCGGCGGCTCTTCGAGGGCGACGCCAACGTGACGCTCCGGGGGACCGTCACGAGCGGCATGGGCGAGGGGCGACACTACATCTCCCTACCCGGGTATATGCGGCAGTTCCGCGAGCGCCTCGGCTACGAGCCGTTCCCCGGGACGCTGAACGTCGAATTGAGCGACGACAGCGCCCGGATGCGCGCCCGGATGGACGCCCTCGACCCGGTCGATATCGACGGATGGGCCGACGACGAACGCACCTACGGCCCCGCGTTCTGTTGGCCCGCAACGGTCGAGACGGCCGGCAGCGAGCGTTACGAAGAAGCCCACGTCATCGCCCCCGAGCGCACCCACCACGACGCCGACCAACTCGAAGTGATCGCCCCGGAGAAGCTCCGCGAAACGCTTCCGATTGACGACGACGACACACTCGAGGTCCATGTCTCGGAGCAGTGAGACCGCGGCCGCCGATCACGGCGTCGACGCCGCCGTGTCGGCGTTTTCGGCCAAACAGCCCGTTTTGATTCACGATGCGACCGACCGCGAGGGCGAGGTCGACCTCATATACCCGGCCGCGGCGGTCACCCCTGACGATGTCGCCCGCCTCCGGACTGACGCCGGCGGATTGGTCTGTGTTGCGCTCCCCGAGTCGGTCTGTGCGACCTGGGAGTTGCCGTTCGCCCAAGAACTCGTAGACCACCCCGCCGGTGCGGACCACGAGTTGGGCTACGACGAGCGGTCGTCGTTCTCGATTACGGTGAACCACCGCGGGACGTTCACCGGGATCACCGACAAAGACCGTGCACTCACCATCTCCGAACTCGGGGCCGCCGCGGGGCAGATCGACAGAGAACAGCGGGTTGCGGGCGACGGCGCGGCCGGCGCTATCGCCACCGACGCCGAGCGCTTCGCCGAGTCGTTCCGCGCCCCCGGGCACGTTCACCTGCTTCGGGCCGCACCGGGTGGCCTCGCCGACCGGGAGGGCCACACCGAACTCGGGTTGGCCCTCGCCGAGGCGGCCGGTATCGAACCCGCCGTCGTCGTCTGCGAGATGCTCGACGACGAGACGGGGGGCGCGCTCTCGCCCGCCGCCGCCCGGGCGTACGCCGACCGCAACGACTTCCCCTACGTCGAGGGGAGCGAACTGATCGCCCGGTTCGAGTGAGTCGGGCCCGGGGCGATTACTCCTAATAAATACGAGAGCGCCGTGGTCGTTGCCACGGGTGTCGAATCAGCGATCGTCAACTCGTTCTTTTCGTGATAGAGAGACGAGCGTATACCCCCGTCTGTGTTGCATCGGGCAACGTGGACGCTGGTGGTCAGCGGTTTAAATTCCCAGCCAAGGATGTGGCTGTTGGACACCCCATCGCGAGTTATGGCCCCTCCGCTTCGATCTTGTTCGTTACCTCATATTGGAATAGGTGTGGTTCAGAGCGCATGTGTGGCTCAATAGATTCTTGAAACCGCTCAAGATGGCTACTTGACTCGTGTGACTCGACGGCCGACCAATCTTTGTACTGCTCAATTATCCGGGCTACTGTCGGCCTCTCGATGTCGAATGTTACTCTGTAATCGATAACGCCGGGCTCTTTTCTAGATTCGACCGCCATCCGTTCAAGTATATCGCTGGCCTTTGGCTTCGAATCTGATCGTATGGGAACCTCCGAATGGATCACGATCATGATTGTGCTGCGACTCGAAGCTCACACAACAGATCAACTACGCTAAGATGGCTGTGACATCCGTCAGGCCCGGGTAGGGTCGTGCGAGTTTCGGACAGTATATTTGTGATTTTTGCTTTCACTCGCTTATAATCAAATGCTTCGTATATTAAATCTGCGTTCACTATAGAAATCTCTTAGCTAATACGGATATTAGCTTAGTCTCCGAAACAAACGTGATCAAGTACGCATCATCAACTCAGTTGTTTAAACAGTACGTACATGTACCAACAATCACTAACCGGTGGGATAGTGCTGAACAAGCCGTGTTATACAGACTATTTTAATAATATATGCATATATCTCGAAAACTCTTAAATAATTAGGATAAGTCCTGTTTGAATATGGGGTCTGGTTCGAAAGCTTTCGACGCAAATATTGATGATTCGCTGCCGAGAGGATTACGCTCTATTGAAGCCTTACATGACCCGTTCGCGTGGTATCACAAAAACCGCCGTGCGTCGTCAGTACAGTACGACGACCATCGCGGTGTGTACGATGTATTCAGTTACAAACAGGTAAAAGAGGGCTTACAGAACAGCGAACAGCTCATCAGACCGCCGTTGGCGGGTGATCGGACGAACAACGCATTATCGTACTTCGATACCGCGATGGTTTGGTCCGATGGATCGGAGCACAAGGGGGTGAAAGGAGAGCTGTTCAGATACTTCAGCCCGAGAATGTTGAAAGGAATTGAGGAATCTATCGTCTCTATTACCGAGGCACAACTAGATACTGCGCTAGACGACGGCGGTGAATTCGACTTCGTGGACGAGTTTGCCGTTCCGGTTCCGCTCCGTGTTATCATGAGTATCGTCGGCATTCCACAGGAAGATCATCAACAGCTTCTGGAGTGGTTGGAGACGTTTCGGTCTGTCATGACGAGCGAAGATAGCGCGGAGGGAAGCGTCAAAGGAAAGCATATGACTGCGGCTGCCGAGTACTTTGAGACGCTGGTTGACGAACGCAGTTCAAGCCCGCAAAACGATCTCATCTCCGAGTTAGCCCAGGAGACGGATCTTACCAACGAGGAGATCGGATCGAATTGTTTCGACTTCGCGCTTGCCGGCCAAGGAACGATGTCGGAATTACTGGGCAACGCGATCTATATATTAGACGAACACGACCTCGTTGGAAACGTCGACGAGTACGATTTCGAGATTTTAGTCGAAGAGGTACTCCGGTATAGGAGCCCGCTCCAAGCCCGAGCACGGAAGACAACTGAAGCAGTTACGTTGGATGGAACGACTATTCCGGCGGACGAAACCGTGATCCTATGGATCGGAGCCGCAAACCGTGATCCGGCCCGTTTCGACGAACCGGACGCGTTCTGTCCGCACAGAGACCCCAAACACTTAGCTTTCGGCAGTGGGGCACACAGCTGTATCGGTGCACCGATAGCCCGGATGGAGGCGCCGATAATACTGCGGACGTTCTTTGATACTATTCGAGACCTCAGTCTCGAACAGGATGCACTTGTTCCGAAGCCGAAGGCCTCAAAACTCGGGTTCGATCGAATGCCGATCCAGGCAGAAGTATCAATAGAGTAACCCATCGATAGAGCACGCGGCCGGCAGCCCGTCCTAGCCCGTTGATACCGGCTCTCTACACGCGTTGATGCCGGCTCTCTGCATATGTACTATACTCGCACGATCGTACAGTAGTAGTTTCATAAAAGTGACCGGTGTCGATATGTCCTCTGCATGAGGACAATGTTTAAAAAATTTATACAGTATAATCAGTGCCGGGGAGACTGATACAGTACTGGTAGACAGTAACAACCCATGTCTGAACGCACTAATCTGTTTCTTATACCTATATCAGGAAAAGACCTTAATACCTCAAGTAAAATTGGAACATACGATACGTATGAATGAAATGAAACAGGGTAGCGAAAAAGACAGACATCAGGATTCAACCGAGTCGATACGCGAGGACACGGTGGGCGAAACGGACTCGTGGCGATCAAGGCGGCAAATACTCGCAACGACAGCCGCTGGAATCGGAACGGCTGCATTGGCGGGGTGTTCCGGGGCCGGCGGCGACAGTGGGCCGGGCTCTCTGACGGTATCGGTGTTTGGTGGCGCGTTCAAAGATATTCTCGACGAGACTCTCTTTGCACCGTTTGAGGAAGAAACTGAGATTACGGTACAGTCTGAGGCACAGGGAGGGGCTGCGGAGGTCATCCCCAATCTTGAGGGTGCCGTCCGCAACGGCAATGCGCCGGTCGACCTACTGATAATGACGGTTCCTGGGGTTCTGCGCGGTATTAATTCTGATCTGTGGCACCGCTGGGCTTCAGACGAGTTCGAGAATACGCAGTTCATCGAAGATGACCTGATGACCCACGACGACGGGGATCTCATCGGCGTCGGGTCGATGGGATGGTTTATTAATCTCGTTCACAACACCGAAGAGTTTGGCGGACCGTTAACGTCATGGAATTCGCTGTGGGATTCACAGTACGAAGAGCAACTCGCGATGATGTCGCCGGCAGTTACCGGGTTTCTGCCGGATATCACCGCGGAAGTTCGACTGAGCGGGCAGGACCTACTCGACACCGAGGACGGGATCAGGGAAGTGTTCGAGGAGCTAAGCGGTATCGTTCCCCAGTCGGCGCTGTGGTACACGAACGAAGCGAATTTTCAGTCACGTCTCGCCAGTGGTGAGATTCCGGCCGGTATGCTGTACCACGATATTACACGTGTGCTTCGGGTCTCACAGGACGCTCCCGTTCAGAGCACGTTTCCTGATGAGGGTTCCGTACTCGGGTCCGGCCGGTGGGTATCGCCCCGCACGACCGAAAACACGGAAGCAGCAAAGCAGCTGATCGAGTACGCCTCGCGTCCCGAGACGCAAGATCGGATCACAAGGGAGTTGTTCACCTTCCCAGCGATCGAAGAGCAACACAGTTCTCTCAACGATGAGGAGTACGCTCGCGCCGCTGGTCCGGGTATCGAGGAGGCTATCATTCCAAGCTTCGAGTTGTACGTCGAACAGGAGCAGTTAGTCAATCAACTGTGGAACGAACTCATCGTCCAAGGACAATAGCATGTCACGTGTTGTTCTTGAAGGTATCACGAAACGATACCCCGGAGACGTTGAAGCGGTCAGCGGCGTGTCGCTTGTCGTCGATGATGGCGAGTTCGTTACGCTTGTTGGACCGAGCGGTTGTGGCAAAACGACGACACTGCGCACTATTGCTGGATTCGAGCAGCCCACAGAGGGGTTCGTCGGTATAAATAACAACCGTGTGAACACCGTCCCACCCGACAAGCGTGACATCGGGATGGTGTTTCAGGACTTTGCCCTCTTTCCGCATAAAACTGTAGCCCAAAACATCGGCTACGGACTGCAAGTTCGTGGCTACGACAGCGACCGTATCGACGACCGGGTTAATGAGATGCTTGAGTTGGTTGAGCTGCCGAAGACGAGAGACCGCATGCCCGACCAACTCTCCGGAGGACAACAACAACGAATCGCACTTGCCCGCGCTGTAGCCCCAGAGCCGGACGTGTTGTTGCTCGACGAGCCGCTTGCGAGTCTGGACAAGAAACTTCGCGAGACCATGCAGGTCGAGTTGCGGCGCATTCAGCGAAAACTGGATATTACGACGATACTTGTCACACACAATCAAAAGGAGGCGCTGACGATGTCTGACCGAATCGTCGTAATGAACGACGGGGATTTCGAGCAAATCGGAGCTCCGGAAGACGTGTACTCGAATCCGGCTACCCCTTTCGTGGCCAACTTCGTTGGAACTGCCAACATTTTTTCCGGGACCGTCTCGGCTATCGAAGACGGTCTCGCCACCGTCGACTGCGGCCAGGCTGTGATGAAATCCGGAGACACCGAAGACGTTGCGCTCGGGGACTCAGTGTCCGCCGTGTTTCGCCCGGAACACCTGTCAGTGGATACCCGAAAGACGGCTGCAGATGGCTCTGGAGACGGGAGCACGGTGTTCGACGGAACAGTCGCTGTCAAACGATACACCGGCGATCAGATCGAATACCACGTGAATACGGGTACCGGCGACTCTGTGATCGCCGTCGAGCGAGTCGATGAGACAAATGCCGGAGAGGACGACGATATTCAACTCCGGCTGTCAGCCACCGATTGTCTGTTGTTAGCTCAATGAGTACCGAAGAACCAACGCTCGGTGAGAGTATCATCGAGAACGATATCTGGCCGCGGACGAAGTACCTGATCGTCTCGTATCCAGCGGCCGTGTTAGCGCTGTTCTTTGTGCTTCCTCTGCTGCTGTTGGTAGTGGTAAGTACGTTCGAAAATATCGAGGGGGGCTTCTTTCAACCGGCGTTCACCTTTGAGAACTATGTGCGGTTTTTCGGGAGTGACTTGTTCCAAGGGCGGATGATATACACCCTCCGAGTTGCGGGGTTGACAACCGCCTCCTGTTTGGTGATCGGCTACCCCCTCGCATACTACATTGCTAGTTTGGATAGCGAGCTGTGGCGCCGAGTGTACCTCTCGATAATAATCTCATCGCTGTTTTTGACCTTCATCATCCGGGCGTTTGCGTGGCAGGTCCTCCTATCGAGTGATAGCATCGTTCCGACAGTCGCATCATCGCTCGGCATTCTTGAGGAACCTGTCGCGCTTGTCCCGAGTTACATGGCGTTGGTCGTGGGCATGGTCTACGTGTTTTTGCCGTTCATGGTACTGACGCTCTATACAAGCATCCGTGAGGTTGATGATAGTCTTCAGGAGGCTTCGCGGAGCCTCGGCGCAAGGCCGCTTACAACCTTCCGGAACGTTACACTCCCGCTGACAAAGGGCGGGATCGTCAGTGGATCGATGTTGGTTTTCGTGCTTTCGTTGGGCGTGTACGTCCTTCCACGGATCCTCGGTAACCCACCGCAATGGACCCTCGCAGTGTTGATCGGCAATCAAGTCGGGGTTGAAGGGAACATACCCTACGGAGCCACGATCAGTATCGTGTTGTTACTCGTTGTCGGCGCCATCCTCGCAGTCGGTTGGTATCTGCTCGGTGGAGAGCGGAGGGCATCGATATGAGTATCGCTGACGGCGTTGACCCAAACGTTAGGGACCGACTCACGGCAGGCATCATGCGCGTGTTCGCATGGGTCGTCCTGCTGTTCGTGCTCATGCCGCTGGTGGTTATTTGTGCGATGGCTTTCACAAGCGGCGAATTCCTCGTGTTTCCGCCGGAGGGGGTTTCGCTGCGGTGGTTCGGGGAGCTCACCAGTTGGCTAGATGCCATTCGAAACAGTGTTGTCGTTGCCATTCCGGCAGCCCTCATCGCAACTACTGTCGGAGGAACCGCGGCGTACAGTCTTGACCGTCACGATTACAGGTTCGGCCGAGCCCTGGCCGCTGCTGCAACAGTTCCGATCATGCTCCCACCGGTGATCGTCGGAGTGATGTTTATGACCTTCTTTATCGCCATCGGCATCTCCGGGAACATATGGAATCTGATCATCGCTCACTCGATCTTTTTGACGCCGTTCCCGTTTATTCTGATCAGTCAGGGGCTGGCGGACTTAGATCAAAGCTACGAGGAAGCCGCCCGGAATTTGGGGGCCTCACAGCTACGTACGGTTCGAACGATCACGTTCCCGCTCGTTAGGGCGAACGTCATCGCCGGGTTCCTGTTCGCGTTCATCTTGTCCCTGAACGAATACATTATCGCTTGGCTACTGTCGGGGTTCAGCATACAGACAGTGCCGATACAGATCTTCACGAGTCTCAGATATAGCTACTCGCCGGTGATCGCAGTGATCAGTCTGCTGTTTATTATAGTCACCTTCGTCGGCCTGACGATCGCAGACTACCTCGCCGGAGGCCTATGGGAATGAGTCGGATATCAGCCCAATTGAATACGAGACGGAAGCACCCATGACAGACACGAATCAAAACGACGTCCCGGAGTTATCGTTTGCAAACACTGGAACATTTCTCAAAGCTCCTGCAGCGGACCCATCGGAGCTCACCGCTGACACCGATGTGGCCGTATTCGGCGCTCCGTTTGACGGGGCCGTCTCTCGGCGACCGGGAACACGGTACGGGCCGCAGGAGCTCCGACAGGCGAGTGCTTGGTATGACCATTTCGCCGGAGGCGCTGACGGGGCCTACAACGCCGACACGGATCGGCACGTCGCCCACGAGGCGGTAACGCTGTGCGATTGTGGAGATGCACCGACCGTCCCCAACGACGTCGAACGGACCAGAAAACAGGTCAAGCGATACGCCGAGACGATCGCTGAGACGGCTTTCCCGATCATGCTCGGTGGCGATCATTACCTGACGTATCCAGCGTTCGATGGGTTCGCTGAGACGGTTGACGGTGACGTCGGACTCATCCACCTGGATGCGCACAGCGACACGATCGATGGCAACGAGCTGTATGGCGATCACTGGCACGGCTCGCCGATGGCTCGCATCAACGACCTGCCCGCCGGGAGCTATCGGAATCACGCTATGATCGGGATCCGTGGGTACGAGCGAGAGGGGTTCAGAGACCGCGTTGATTCGGAGGGGCTGCTCGTCAAGTACGCCCGAGACGTTCGCAAGGACGGTATCGATGCGGTGATTGCGGAGGCTATCGATCACGCGAGTCAGGATACCGAGGCGGTATATTTGACTGTCGACATCGATGCCGTTGACCCGGCGTATGCGCCAGGAACCGGGACGCCCGAGCCAGGGGGGCTGACAAGTGTCCAGTTCTTACGAGCGATGGATCTACTCGGGGCGTGCGATGACGTTGCGGCGATGGATTTAGTCGAGGTTTCACCGCCAGTAGACGATGCTAGCGATACAACAGCTATGTTGGGAGCCAATGCCGTAACCAGGTTCTTCGAGGCCAAGTTTTGTTGATGAGCGAAGTACTTGTTTTGCCGTCAAGCCTGCACACACACCCGGAGAACGACCGGATACACAGATGACAATCCCGGACACCACGGACCAGATCACAGAGGTCGTGGACGGCGTGTTCGACCTGACACTGACGAACGAACCGGCGCGTTATCGTTCGTTTCTGTTTGACTGGGAGGTCCCAACGCTGGTCGACACTGGGCCCAGCGAAGCGACCGAAGCGCTACTGAGTCGGCTACGGTCGATCGAAACCACGCCCGAACGGGTGATACTGACACACGCTCATCACGATCACGTCGGCGGATTCGACGCGGTCGTCGAAGAGTACGACGTAGAAACATGTGTCCCCGAGCAGTCGGAGCTCCAAACGGAACATCGGCCGGACGAGCGTTTCTCACACGAGGCGTCCGTCGGACCGTTCACCGCGGTCCATATCCCCGGCCACTGCGAGGACAATTACGCGCTCGTCGCTGCCGACGAACCGGTGGCCGTCATGGGCGATGCGGTAATCGGTTCGGACTGGCGGGGGCTTCCGGAAGGGTATTTTATACCAGTAGAGGGCATCTACTCCGACGACTTGGTGCGCGCGGAGTACTATCTTGAGCGGCTACAGGAGTACGCGTTCGATGTTGGCCTCGTCTTTCACGGCTCTTCGGTGTTCGACGATGCGCGGACAAAGCTGGATAGGTTCCTCGACTTCCCGAATAAGGGCAGTTGGGACGACAGACTCTAAGCGGACGTACCGGAGACCACGTCATATGCCATTCGAGACACCAAACCTCATCGCAAACGATACGCCCGTTCCAGAACAGGTCGAAACTGAACGCTTCGTTATTCGACCGCTGCGAATTACAGATGCGGAGATGGACTGTGCGGCAGTGATGGCGAGTCGTGAGCGGATCCGAGGAACGTTCGGCCCGGACCATCGGTGGCCGTCATCGGATCTCACACTCGAACAGAACCGGATCGACGTCGCCTGGCATCAAAAAGAACACCAGCGCCGTGATTCGTTTACCTATTCGGTTTGCGATCCCGGTGAGAGCGTGGAGTTGGGATGCCTCTACGTGCAGCCCACGCGGAGGGATGAGTACGAGGTGGCAATCTATTTTTGGACAGCCGAGGCCGCCGTGGAGATGGGGCTCGCCGGTGCTATCGAGAGCCGCCTCCGGAAGTGGATTTCAGACGACTGGCCATTTATGAAGACGGCATACCCCGGCCGCGACATCCCGTGGTCTGAATGGGGGCCGTCTCACGAGTAGGCGTCCAGTTCCCCCGCCACCCGTGTTCGATCAGGAGTGACACGTAGTTATCGAGAAAACTGATTGATACTGTGGCCTACAGTATGTATAGACAACACAAGTATACTTAATACCGTTCAAAATAACAGTCTATTGTAAAATGATACCCACAACTGACGATCCGATCGGTGACAATCCGGCGTTGATAGTTATTGATCCGCAACAAACCACCTCTGAAAGTGAGGAAGCGATGAGTTCGGGTGCGGCATCGATTCCTGGGGGTAGAGATGCCGTGATGGAAAACATCAACACCGTCGTCGAGCACGCTCGAAGCGCTGATATCCCGATCATTTGGGGCAAAGAGCTACACCGACCCGACTTTGCTGATTACGGCGCAGAGATCGAATCGTGTGAGCCGGAACACGGAATCGTCGGAACGCGTGCCGAGCAGTTCGATCCGATCCTTTCGATAGACGAGGATGACATGGAACCCGCGGAGTACGTGATCGTCAAGCGTAGATACAATTTCTTCCACCGCACGGATATCGAGCACATCCTTCGGACGTACGACATCGATACCGTGATTCTAGTTGGATTTATGACGAATATATGCGTGCATTATACGGCCCACGGGGCCCACGAGCATGACTACGCATTCAGGGTTGCTGAACAGGCGACAGCCGCGCCGTCACAGGATCTCCACGAGACCGGGCTCAAGTGTATGCGGTATCTCCAGCCCCGAGGCGTACAGGATATAACTGATATTACCGCTCGTCTCGAGGAGTACGATGGAAATCAGCTCGTCAAAAGAGTCAAAGAGAGCGGACAGATCACACCCAAAACCGGCCCGGTGTAGTCTGACAGAAGTTCGGCACCCTCGACATCGAATTGTAACGTTTAGTGTACTCTATCGTATATATGGTCAAAGGAAATTTAAAACGAGTCCTCCAGCCCGATATAAACATGGGACGAAAGAGATGTATCAAATAGCCTATTTAATACTCGTGGAGCGTGTCACGGGATGACGATAGAACGCTACGTTGCGAGTTCTGCCGCCGCGTCGCGGAAGAGCCCGTCGAGAATCTCGGGCGTCGTCGGGTGGTACGCCCGGTCGGGGACGTCGCTGACCTGCATCTCCCCTTCGACGGCCAACTGCATCGTCTTGGCCATCGCGTCGGCGTGATAGTGGAGACCCTGATAGCCAAGAATCGTTCCGTTGACGCCGACAACGAGCCGCGCGAGCCCTTCGGGGACGTTTTTGGCCGTGAAGACGCCATCGCTCGCGGCCTCTCGCGTAATGACGTGGTGACTGAGGCCCGCCGCGTCGGCTGACGCCGCTGAGTGCCCCACCCGGGCGAACGGCAACACGCCCAGCCCTGAGAAGACGACGTGGTGATGGATATTCCTGTACTGGGCGGGCGAGTCGCCGTTGCGGTGCCGGCGGATGTTTTCGGCTGCCGTAGCACCCTGTTCTTTCGCGACGTGGAGAATCGGCTCTTTTCCGTTGGCATCGCCGACAACAAAGACGCGGTCGTCGTTGCGAGCACGCATCGAGTCGTCGACCCACCCGCGGCCCGGATCGAGGCTCGTTGCCTCCAGCCCCAGACTATCGATGTTCGGACGACGGCCGGTGAATGCGAACGCTTGGTCGGCCTCGATTGTCTTTTTAACGCCGTCGTGGTCGACGTGAAGCCTGACCCCGCCCGCCTCCGTCGTCTCAATGCGTTGCTCCTCGGCGTGCGCAAGAACGTCGATATCGAAGGCGTCACGATAGTACTCCAGTAGTGCATCGCCAAAGGCGGCATCCGCCTCATCAAGTGGGCGTGCGTCATGTTCGATTACCGTGAGATCCATTCCCGCAGCCTCGCTGAGATACGGCACCAGCTCCATGCCGACGTACCCGAACCCCATCACGACCCCCGTTTTACCGAACGCGGTCGTGTCCAGGACATCCGCGCTCGTCAGCACCTCGGTACCGCCGATGCCCGGCAACGACGGGATATTGGCCGTCGACCCGGTTGCAATCACGACGTAGTCCGGGTCGAGTATCCGATCGCCGACGGCGAGTCGCCGATCATCGACGAACCGTGCAGTGTCGTTGAGTAGCGTGACGCCGTCGCGCTGCTCAAGTCGCTCAACCGCGGTGCGACGGTGGGCGGCGAAGTTCGACGTGTGTTCGTCTTTCGTTCTAATGACGGCCTCAAGATCGATATCCGGGAGCGATCCGTTGAGTCGGTCGTCGTGACGCGCCGCAAAGCGGTGTTCGGCGGCTGACAGGACCTCTTTTGAGGGCATACACCCGCGGAGAATACAGAGCCCGCCACCCGGGTCGCCATCGTCGATCAGCGTCAACTCGATTTTCGGGGTGTCCGCGAGCTGCTCGGCGGCAGCAACGCCTGCACTCCCGTACGCACCGACAACTGCGACGTGCACAGACATGCACTAGTTGGTGGGGTGGAACACGTATCCGTCCTGCGGACGGGGACAGGCCCGACAGAAGTGTATCCACATCCTCTCGGATATAGCACCGATTGAGATGGGGCGGGAGATACTGCTCGGTACAGGCGCTCGCGGCGATGGGGGACGGACCGCGAAGGGGTGGAACCGGGCGCCGACTACGGCACCGCAACCTGATGTTGGATGTTGTATGGGTGGGTTCCGGAGACCCATTTGAACACGTGCTCGATCGCCCGCTGGTCGCGGCGGACGCCGTCGTGATCGGTCTCGAGTTCGACGTTCGTCGCCCCTTCGAGGACGGGGCTATCCGGACAGCGCCAAAAGAGGGTGTCGTCGGTGCCCCGAAGCGTGTAGTAGTCGATATCGCCGGGCGTCTCGTCGGCATTGAGACTCGCGAGCGGGTGGCCCGGGATCTCGTTGTAGTCCGAGCGCAAGAACTCGCTGCTGCCGTAGGCACCGCCCTGAAACCCCGTCTCGGCACACCACGTGCTCAGGACGGTCCCGTGGTTCGCACCGGCGAGGCCGACGAAGGTGTCGATCCACCCGAAGCGTCCACGACTCGCTAGCCAGTACCGGAGACCGGTGACACCGAGGCTGTGGCCGACGATGTCGACGGCGTCGGTTTGGGTGTGGGATGTTACATTCCGGACGAAGTCGTCGAGCTGTTCGGCCATCGACTCGTGGGTCGAGGTTCCCTCCCGGAAGGTGATCGCCCAGAGGTCGTCACCGGTGTAGCCCCGCTGGAGAAAAAATGAGGCGTGGGGGGCCCAATCGCAGGCGTCGCGTTGGTTGCCGTGGACGAAGACAACGGGCCGGCGGTCGCTGTCGGCGTCAGTGCCGTGGTACGCCCCGCCGCCCCAACCGCCGTAGGCCCCGTCGCTCGACCACGGGAGCCGGCTATCGTCGGTTCGGGCGTGATCGCACCCGATCGCACAGCCGTCACGGCTCTGTGCGTTCCGGAGTTTCCGAACGCTCCGCAGGATACCCCACGGAACCGACAGCCCTTGTGTTGGTGTACCAACTGACACAATATCGCATTGAAATACTGCGTGGTACTTAAAACCTGTTTTTTCCGGAACGAAGTTCCCACATCTACCGCTCGAAGCTACCAGTGTATAGTTAGACTCGATTAATAGCTACCAGTATTGCACTCGTCGTGGTTCCCAAACAGCCCCGAACGCGAGCACGGGTATATAAGGGCGCAGTATCTGCACACCGAGGACACGAGGGTGTTCCCCACGGGTCAGGGAATAAAAATGATGGTTCAAAGCGGCGCAGAACACAGACGGGGTCGGCTACTCGAAGACCAGCACCGTCGCCTCACCGGCTTCAAGAACGGTGACCGTCTCGCCGCCCTCGGCGCGTTGCTCTTTGACGACATCGAACATCTCCGGTTCGACGACGACGGACTCGCCGTCGACCTCGAACTCGACGTGGCCCGCGGTGTCGAGTTCGGTCTGTAACTCGACCGGGTCGGCCGATTCCAGGCGGCCGACGACCGCGCCGGCCTGATCGCGGAAGACGGGCCCGAGTTCGCTGTGGTCGATATCGACCGCCACCGGAACCAACTCGACGTTCGGCGACCCCGCCTCGATGTACACCGGGCCGTTGACCGTGTCGGCCAGATCGTACGTGTCGAGTGGGCGTTTCTCGTCGAGATACACCTCGACGCGGTCGAGATCGGCGTTTAGGGGCTTGCCCTCGTCGGACTTCCATCCGCGGATCGTCGCGGCGATCTCCGCGATCGATTCGCCGCGGGCCTCGGCGTCACGGTCCCGTTCGCCGATCTCGGGCCAGGAGGCCCCGTGGACGCTTCCTTCCGTGGGAAGATGCTCCCAGGCTTCCTCGGTGATAAACGGCGCAAAGGGCGACAACATCCGCAACGACGCGCTCAACGCGGTGTAAAGAGTGTACTCGGCGGCCCGCCGTTCGCCGGGGCGGCCCTCGTAGAGCCGACCCTTTATTAGTTCGAGATAATCGTCGGCCAAGTCGTGCCAGACGAAGTCCCGGACCCGGCGGAGCGCGCTGTCGAAGCGGTACTCGTCCATGTCCGCGGCAACCTCCTCGGCGACCCGATCGCACTTCGATCGGATCCACGCGTCGGCGTCCCGGTACGCCGGGTTTTTGATCTCCGGCGTCGATTCGTCGATGTGTTCGGCGGCGAACTTCGTGATGTTCCACAGTTTCGTCTGGAACCGGGTCGCCGAGGTCACCTCCTTCCACTGGAACTGAATGTCGCTTCCGGGCTGGCCGCCGAGCGCCATCGCCTGTCGGAAGGCGTCCGCGGAGTGTTCCTCGACGACCTCCTCGGGCTGGACGAAGTTCCCACGGGATTTTGACATCTTGTTGCCGTCGTCGCCGAACACCATCCCGTTTATGAGTGCGTCCTCCCAGGGAATCTCGCCCGTGACCGCCGTCGTCCGGAGGATAGTATAAAAAGCCCACGTCCGAATGATGTCGTGGCCCTGCTCGCGCAACTGCACGGGCTCGAAGCTCTCCTCGGGCCAGTCGGCGACGTACATCGGCGAGATCGACGAGTCCATCCAAGTGTCCATCACGTCCGTTTCGCCGGTCCACTCGTCGCTACCACACTTTGGGCACTCGCCGACGCCCGGCTCCTCGGTCGTCGGATCGACGGGGACCGCCTCGCCCGTGGCGATCTCGACGTGGCCGCACTCGGTACACTCCCAGGCGGGGATCGGCGTCGCGAAGACGCGCTGTCTGGAGATCACCCAGTCCCATTCCATCCCCTCGGTCCACTCCTCTAGGCGGGTGTACATGTGCTCCGGGAACCACTCGACCGCTTTGGCGGATTCGAGGATCTCCTCGCGGTTCACCTCGACGAACCACTGTTCCTTTGAGAGGATCTCGATCGGCGTGTCACAGCGCCAACACTGCCCGACCGACTGTTCGGTCGGCTCCGTGTCGTTGCGGTGGCCCGACTCTTCGAGCGCCGCGGCGATCTCGGTCTTGGCCTCGTCGATCGGGAGTCCCTCGAACTCGCCGGCCAGTTCGTTGAGCCGGCCGTCCTCAGTGAAGACGGCGCGGAGGTCGAGATCGTGCTCGATCCACCAGTCGACGTCCTGTTTGTCGCCGAACGTACAGATCATCACCGCGCCGGTCCCGAAGTCGCCATCGACATCGTCGTCGGCGATCAACTCGACCTCTTGGCCGAACAGCGGCACCTCGAACGTATCGCCGACCCGGTCCGCGTAGCGCTCGTCGTCGGGGTCGACGGCCATCGAGACGCAGGCCGCGAGCAGTTCCGGACGGGTCGTTGCGATCTCGATACCGTCGTTGCCGACCCCCTCAAACGTGACGTAGTACAGCGTGCCCTCGCGGTCCTCGTTTTCGACCTCCGCGTCGGCGATGGCGGTCTCACAGCGCGGACACCAGTTGACGGGGTGTTCGTCTTGATAGACGTAGCCCGAATCGGCCATCTCGACGAACGACCGCTGGGTCTCCCCCCAGTAGTCGTCGTTCATCGTTCGGAACTCGTGGTCCCAGTCCTGTGAGAACCCGAGCGTCAACATCGTCTCCTTCATCGCGCCGATCTGGGATTCGGTGTGCTCGACACACCACTCGCGGAACTGCTCGCGGGAAACATCAGTCCGATGGATGTCTCGGTTCTCCTCGACTTTCACCTCCGTCGGGAGGCCGTGGCAGTCCCACCCCTGCGGAAAGAGCACGTCGTCCCCCCGGAGCCGGTGGTACCGGGCCGCATAATCCATGTAACACCACCCCAGCGCGTTGCCGATGTGGAGGTTACCGGTCGGGTACGGCGGCGGGGTGTCGATGATGTAGTCGGGACGTTCGGGGTCGTCGTCGTACCCGTAGACGTCCGAATCGAGCCACTCGTCGCGCCATTTCCGCTCCGCCTCCTCGGGGTCGTAGCTGTCTGGAACCTCGCTCATGGTTTGTCTCGCGGAGACCGGCCGGTAGTCACGGGACACGTGCGCGCTATAAATAGGGCGCGCTCGGGGTCAACGTACTACGAACCGGGTCGCGCTCATATCTCATCGGTCGTTCGTTCCAGATAAAAAGCTTCGCTTACGCGGTGTGAGAATCCAGACGTACAGCGCCCGCTCGCCGCGTTCCCGCTGGCTCCCAACCCGTCGACCGGATGGGATCGTGCCAGGTACGCTATGACATCCTCCTCGCCGTGAACAGTAGTTGCCGAACCTCGGGTTGAGTGTCGATGACTGCCAACAGATCGTGTGGGCTCCGGTAGATGTCAGAGAGGCTGGTGGAATTCATTTATATACGTATTCATATGGGGGTCGACATCGGCGTTTATTTTAATCTATGTGTCCAGAATTAATCGCAGAGAGAATTGATTCGGCAACTACTGGTTAGGGCGAGATTCTCTCTGCTTGAATCAGGTAGTGACACACCGCACGATCCGGGTCAGCGTCGTGTCAGAATGAGAAAATCGGTACCGCGAGGGAGGTCCGCAACGCCGCCTCCAGTCGTTACCGAAACAGCTCGAGGAGTTTGTCGACCGGTCGGTTCGCCTTCTGCAGGTCAGTTCGTCGCGGGCTGTTCTTCAGTCGCAGCAGTTCGACGTCGTCGGCTTGCTTCTGTGACATCAAATGTATGTATGGGCTGGACCCGTATTAATATGTCGAATAATCTATGTTTCTTCCTGGCGAACGGCTGCTGGACCGGTACATGGGCGTCTAATATCGGTATATGCGGGTTATATGGCCGCTCCCCCGCTTATTTCGGGAGTATGAAACAACGCGGTTGGAACGCGGGGCCGCTGGCCGTTTCGCAGACGTGAACGCACCCCCAAACCGGGGATCGAACAACGCTTATCAGCGGAGCTATCGAAGTGGCAGTATGGACGACGACCGCGTCCGGGCGACCGAGACCTCGATCCGGATGCTCGAGGGGCTCATCGAACTCGGCGGGGAGGCGGGCATCACCGAGCTCGCGACGCACCTCTCGGTCGCCAAGAGCACCGTTTATAAACACCTCAATACGCTCGATTCCAACGGCCTCGTCGTCAAACACGACGACAAATACCGGATCGGACTTCGGGCCCTGGAGTTTGGCGGCTACGCACAGCGTTACGACGGCGTCTACGACACCGCCCGTCCGCAGCTGCGGACGATGGCGGACGAGACGGGCGAACTCGCGAACCTCATGTTCGAGGAGGACGGCTGGGGCGTCTACATCCACACGTCTCGGGGCGAGGACGCCGTCGACATCGACACCCAGACCGGCCGCCGCGCCAACCTCCATGCGACGGGACTCGGCAAGGCGATCCTCGCGACGCTGTCCGAGGAGCGAGTCGAGACCATCGTCGAGTCCCGTGGCCTCCCCCGCGTGACCGAGCACACGATCACCGAGCAGACGGAGCTATTCGAGGAACTCGACGAGATCCGCGCCGAGGGGATCGCCTACGACCGCGAGGAGTGCGTCGAGGGGATGGCCTGCATCGCCCGCCCGCTGTCGACGCCGAACGAGCGGCCGGCCGCGATCAGCATTACCGGCCCCGTGAGTCGGGTTTCCGGCGGCGAGACGGAGGCCGCGATCCGGACTGTCCTCGAGCAGGCGGGCAACGTCATCGAACTCGAACTGACGGGGTGACGGAGAGACGCCCGGCGCATTCCGGCGGCGTCCGCCCTCCGTTCGGAATGAGGAAACGGGCCGGTCGAACCGGTCACGCTGGGGCAACGGGAGGGCCGCTGCCGGGGAACGTCCCGAGGTGAGGGGCGCGGTCCGTATTTAACAGGCGATCGGACCCCGGAGTCTGGACCGCACCGGACAGCGTGTTTTAGGATAACCAAAAATATATTTGCTTCTTAGAAACTCTTTTTGCCACCGAACGTGAAGTCGGAGTACACGTGGAGAACATCGCCTTCGTCTTCGTCGCCGGACTGATGACGGCGCTCGCCACCGGCCTCGGCGCGATCCCGTTCTTTTTCGTCGAGGACTTTAGCGACCGGTGGAACGTCGCGCTGTGGGGTATCGCCTCGGGGATCATGGTCTCGGCGTCGCTCTTTGGCCTCATCAACGAGGGGCTGACCTACTCGTCGGCGGGGATCCCAACGCTCCTGATCGGCGGCCTCCTCGTGGGTGTTCTCCTCGTCGAGGTTGCCGACCGGGTGCTCGACTCGGTCGACGTCGGCGGGACCGACGACCCGACCCTCGGCGAGGAGGACGCCCCCCTCGAGGCTGCGGCGTTCGCCGAGGCCGACCTGAAGAAACTCGTCCTCATCCTCGGCATCCTCACGGTCCACAGTTTCCCCGAGGGCGTCGCGGTCGGGGTCTCCTTCGCCGAACTCGGCCTGGAGAGTGGCCTCCCGATTCTCGGGATCTCGGTGCCGCTGCTCGCGGTGTTTATGACCATCGCCATCTCGATTCACAACATCCCCGAGGGAACGGCCATCGCCATCCCGATGCGAGCGATGGGGCTCTCGAAGTGGCGGATGGTCGGGGCGGCCGTCTTCTCGAGTCTCCCACAGCCGATCGGCGCCGTCATCGCGTTCGTGTTCGTCACGTGGGCCCGGGAGTTCCTGCCCTTCGGGTTCGGCTTCGCCGCGGGTGCGATGGTGTATCTGGTTGTGACCGAGTTCATTCCCGAGGCGCTCGACACCGGCGCCGACCTGCCGGGCGGGGGTCGCCGCGAGTTGCTCGTCGGCGTCCTCTCCGGCGTCGCGGCGATGGTCCCACTTCTGTACGTGTAACTATTTTACGTAGAGTCAAAAGTACACGTACCGGTACATATACCTATATATGGCTCATATAACGGTCTAAATAACTGACGCCGGTTCATTCGATATCCGCCACACGGCGCACACGTTACTCATGGTACCCGAACTGACGCTCGATACGGACGTTGATGCGAGCCACCGGACACTCGACGGCGACGACTGGGACAACATCTACGTCGTCGGCGACGTTCACGGCTGCCGGGCGACGCTCGAACGGCTCCTCGACTCGCTGGCCCCCGATCAGGACGACCTCGTGGTTTTCGTCGGCGACCTGGTCCGGAAAGGCCCCGATAGCAAGGGTGTCCTCGATATCGTCAAATCGCGTTCGAACCTTCTCGCCGTCCGGGGCAACAACGAACAGAAACTCCTTGATGGTCGAAAATCGATCGACTCGCTGGCCGATGACGACCTCGCGTACCTCGACTCGCTGCCGGTCGTGATCTCGTGGGACGACGCCGTGGTCGTCCACGGCGGGATCGACCACCGAAAGCCGGTCGCCGAGCATACGCTCACCGAACTCCTGAACACCCGCTCGCTCGCCCCGGAGGGCGGGTACGAGCGCCCATTCTGGTTCGAGACGCGCCGGGAGTCGCCACGGGTCTTCTTCGGCCACACCGTTCTCGCGGACCCCTTCGAGAGTGATTATGCCGTCGGCCTCGATACGGGCTGTGTCTACGGGGGCCGGTTGACCGCCTACGACTACCGCAATTCGGAGTTCATCAGCGTCGGCCCGCCCGAGACGTACCGCCCCCGCTCGAGTGACAGCATCGTCGAACCGCGGCTCGCAACGCCCGACAGACCGTCATGAGCGATTGCCACGACATTGCACCGTACGAGCCCGACGACGTCGACCCGACCGATCCGGAGCTGTATCTAAACCGCGAATTGAGCGAACTCGCGTTCCAGCGGCGGGTCCTCCGAGAAGTTCTCGACGACCGGACCCCGCTGCTCGAACGGATCCGGTTTCTCTCCATCGTCACCCGAAACCTCGACGAGTTCGTCATGAAGCGCGTCGGCGGGCTCAAACAACAGATCGAGGCTGGGGTCACGGAGACGACCGTCGACGGCCGAACCCCCCTCGAGCAGTGGGAGGAGATCCACGGACAGCTCAAACCGATGTTGCGCGAACAGGCCGACTGTTACGAGACGGAACTCCGCCCGGCGTTGGCCCGGGCGGGCATCGAGGTCGTGGCCTACGACGACCTCGACGCGGATGCGCGCTCGGCGCTGCGCGGGCATTTCGAGCGGTCGATCAAGCCGACGCTGACGCCGCTGTCGTTCGATCCGGCCCACCCGTTCCCGTTCATTTCGAACCGATCGCTGTCGCTTGCGGTGCTCACCTGCCCGCACGGTAGCGAGGACCCGACCTTCACCCGGATCAAGATCCCGCCGAATCGGCCCCGCCTGATCGAGGCAGGCGAGGGCGCACGGTACGTCCTCGTCGAGGAACTGATCCGACACAATCTCGATCTCCTCCTGCCGAACGTCGAGATACTCGACACGGCGCTGTTCCGCCTGACGCGAAACGCCGAAGTGCGCCGGAACGAGGAGGTCGCCGAGGACCTCATCGAGATGATCGAGGACGTGCTCGAGCAACGCCGCTTCGCTAGCGCGGTCCGAATGGAGATCGAATCGGATGCCGACCCCGCCATCCGGGAGACGCTCAAGGAACAGTTAGATCTTGACGAGCGCGAAATATACGACCTCGACGGGCCGATCGACTACCGGGACTTCGCCTCGCTGACGGATCTCGACCGTCCCGACCTGAAACTCGATCCCTGGTCGCCACAGTCCCACCCGCGGCTTCGCGAGGACGGGCGCTCGGCGTTCGAAACCGACAACGAGGACGAGGAGTCCCGGAGTATCTTCTCGCACATCGACGAAGACGATATTCTGCTGCACCACCCCTATCACGACTTCGACGAGACGGTCCAGCGCTTTCTCACCGAGGCGGCCAACGATCCCGACGTGCTGGCGGTGAAGGCGGCGATCTACCGGACCGCGAGCGACTCTCAGGTCATTCAATCGCTCATTGAGGCGGCCGAAAACGGCAAGCAGGTCGCGGTGATGGTCGAACTGAAGGCCCGCTTCGACGAGCAGAACAACCTCGAGTGGGTCCGCCGCCTGGAGGAAAACGGCATCCACGTCGCCTACGGCACCATCGGGTTGAAGACCCACACGAAGACCGCCCTCGTCGTCCGTGAGGATGACGACGACGTTACCCTCTACTCGCACGTCGGCACCGGCAACTACCACTCCGAGACCGCCAAAGGCTACGTCGACCTCGGGCTGTTGACCGCCGACCGCGACATCGGCCAGGACCTCGTCACGCTTTTTAACTCCTTTACCGGGCCGGGACTGGACGAACAGTTCCGGAAACTGCTCGTCGCGCCGGTGACGATGCGCGAGGAGTTCACCTACTGTATTCGCCGCGAGGCGCGACACGCTCGAGCCGGCCGTCCAGCCCGCATCGTAGCGAAGGTCAACGGCCTCGAGGACCCCGAGATCGTGGAGGAACTGTACCGGGCGTCGATGGCGGGCGTCGACATCGACCTCATCGTCCGGGACATCTGCCGGCTCCGCCCCGGGGTGGAGGGGATCAGCGAGACCGTCTCTGTCCACTCGGTCGTGGGCCGGTTCCTCGAACACTCCCGGATCTTCTACTTCGAGAACGGCGCACGGACGGCCGACACAGACGACGGGGCGGCTTCCGACCCGTCGGCGGCCGACATCGACGGGGGACATCCGGAGTACTACATCGGGAGCGCCGACTGGATGACCCGGAACCTCGACAGCCGCGTCGAGGCGGTCACCCCGGTCGAGGACCCCGACATCCGCCGGCAGCTAAAGTTCAACCTCGAGTTGATCCTCGCGGACAACCGGCGGCGCTGGACGATGAACCCCGACGGGAGCTACGATCAACAGCGGCCCGAAGACGGCGAACGCGTCATCGACACACAAGCGATCCTGATGGAGAAGACCCGAGCGGCCGTGGCGAACGAGGAGTGCGACACCGGCCTCGACGCGGCGCCGTTCCCCGGAAGAGACATTCTCGTTGGGACGGCCGACGGGGGAGCGGAACGGTCGAGCCGGAGCGACCACGGACGGTCGCTCAGCGACTCCGAGGTAACCGCTCCGTCGAGACCGACGGACCCGACCGGGGGGACATCCAACGGAGGAGCCCCCTCCAACGGGCCGCTGGCGCGCCACCAGAAGCGGTGGTACCGCCCCGACAGCGAGACGTACCGGTTCGCGGTTCGGACGCCGGACGGCGATCGCCGGTATCTGAAGACCCGGTCGGGTGCCGAGGCGGCGCTTCGGCGGCTCTACGACGCGGATGGTGCCGACGACGTGGACGGCACTGGAGACGCGGAAGACACGGACGGCGCGGGTGCTGCGAACAGGGACGACACCGACGCCGGAGACTAACGTTCGTCCGATCCGGAGTCACCCCTCGTCGGGGGACGCCTCCGGCGGCAAATAGAAGTAGACGTCGTTGCCCTTCTCGGAGCGTTCGAACCTGACCTCGCCGCCGAGCGACTCCACGCACCACTTCATGACGAACAGGCCGATTCCGGTGCCGTGGGACGTGCTCGTCGTTATGTCCGGATCGAACAGCGCGTCGAGTTCGCCCTCGGGTATCGGCGAGTTTCCGTCGCTGATCCGGATCTCGACGCGCCCGGTGTTCGGCGAGGGGCCGACGCCGACCTGGACGGTCGGCTCCACCGACTCGGAGTGAACGACGGCGTTTTCAAGGGCGTGTGAGAGCGCATCGGCGAACGCGTCGTCGACGCAGATCCACATCCCTTCGCGTTCGGTGACGACGACCTCTGCGCCGGGGTAGTCGGCCGAGACTTCGTTTGCGACGGTTCGCACAGCGACGGTCGCGTGCTTTCGGACCCGCTGTGTGTCCGCCCCGGCGACCGCCCGCTGGATCTCCTCGACGGAGTCGGCCATCTTCCCGAGTTTCTCGGCCCGCAACCGGATCGTCTCGCCGGCCTTCCGTAACCGCTCGGCGTCGGCGCGCTCCGCGATGGGGGTCGCGTTGCCCGAGATGACCGTCGCCTCGTTCCGCAGATTGTGTCTGAGGACCCGCCAGAACAGTTCCGCGCGGTGGTACGTGTCGTAGTACTCGGTTATGTCCTGCAACTCGGCGTACACGCACTCTTGTCCGTCCAGGCGCCGACGCGAGGAGCGGACCTGCACCCAGACGAGTTCACCGTCTGCCCGCTTTGCCCGCCAGGTGAACCGCTGTGGACGCCCTCCGGTACTCGCCCGGAGTCGGGTCTTCAGATCGTCACCCGACCGCGGGTAGGTGTTCGCGGTGTACGCCTCGACCGGGAGTCCGCGCAACTCCGAGACAGTGTAGCCGAGTATCGTCTCCACCCAGTCGTTCGCGTCCAAAACGGCTCCCAAATCCGGGTCAAACAGCGCGATGCCGACGTGGAGATCAGCGTACGCCGGCGGCAACGTGACTTGCTTTTCGGTGGCCATGCGATGATCGCTTATCAACATGGCGACACCTGTGGGTTGGTAATAGTGATATATATGCCTCCGGTCGGGTATTGAGATTCACCCCGCTAGCCGGATATCGGGTGCCGCCGAGGTCCCGACTGGACGCCCGGGAGCCGGTTCAGTAATCGTTTGCCGTGGCCCGTGTTGCCGTAGTCTTGAACGACGCGACGACCTCCATGCCCGGTTCGATCCCCAGACGACGGCGGCTTTCCTGGGTTACTAACGCTACGAGGGGCGCATCAGCGCCCACCTCGACGCCAACGCGGACGATCGACTCACCCGCCTCGACGTAGGCGACGGTTCCAGAGAGGCGGTTCCGGGCGCTCGTCTCGCCATCGCTGGGTGCGTCGGGGGGGCGATACAGCGTGACTGCGTCGGCCTGGACGCTCACCTGTACTTGCGCGCCGACGTCGAGTTGCGCCGATCTGTCCTCGGGCATCCCCTCACGATCGCCACCCTCGCCGCCGTTCGCGAGCACCCGATCGACGAGTAGCGCCCGAACCACCCCCGCGTCGGTCTTCACCGATCCAAACTCGCCTTCGCGGTCGAGTATCTTCCCGGAGAGGACCGATTCGGAGACCGCCGCCGTCTCCGAGAGCGTCGCTCGCAGGCGGTCGAACCGGGCGAGAAGCGTCTCGGCGTCCGCGGTGAGTCGGCTGCCGCCGCCGTCAGCGCCGCCGCGCTGTCGCTCGACCAGCGGCCCGAAACCCTCCTCCAACGCCGCGATGCGGTTTAGTGCTCGCGCTCGCGAGCGCCCGAGCACCTCGGCTGCGCCCCGGACCGACTCGCGCGCCTCGACCGAGCGAAGCAACTCGGCGTCGGCCGCCCCGAACGTCACGTCGTCGGCCCGCAAGTGTGCTTCGACACCGACATCCATATACTGTCTCGACCAACGGGGGATAAAAGCTGTTCTGTTCGTTGTGGCGGTCGCCGAGGGCGATCGGCCCGACATCTTGAGGACGCGATGGCGTCGGTTCGGCTCCCCGGATCAATACACCAACTCGCCGGAGATGAACTTCCGCGTCCGGTCGTCAGCCGGGTCCTCGAACACTCTCTCCGTAGGACCGATCTCGGTGAAGCCGTCGCCGAGGAGCACCCCCACCCGGTCCGCGACCCGCTCGGCCTGGTGCATATCGTGGGTCGCGACCGCGACGCCGATGCCGCGCTCGCGAGCCTCGCCGATCGCCGCCTCGATCAGCCCCGTATTCCGGGGGTCGAGATCAGACGTCGGCTCGTCGAGCATGAGATACTTTGGCTCGTACGCCAGCGCCCGCGCGAACGAGACCCGCTGTGCTTCCCCTCCGGAGAGCGAGCCGGCCTCCTGTTCGAGTCTGTCGTCGAGACCGACGATTTCGAGGGCCTCCCTGACTGCCTCGGACGTCCCGTTCGACCCGAGCACCGACCACAACTGGCTCCAGAGCCGATCGGGCCACGACTCCCGGACCCGCAGGCCGTACTCAACGTTCCGGGCGACGGAGGCGTCGAAGAGGCTCGCCTCCTGAAACACCATGCCGATGCGGCGGCGAAGCGCCAGTCGCTCGCTCTCGCCGACCGACCACACCGCTTGCCCGTCCAACTCGGTCGTTCCCGAACTCGGCTGGATGAACAGCGCGAGGATCCGCAACAGCGTCGTCTTCCCGACGCCCGAGGGGCCGATGATCGCGACCACCTCCCCGGGGTCGACGGACATCGAGAGGTCATTGAGCACGGGGTCGTCCCCGTAGGCGTGCGACACGTTCGAGAGGCGTATCATCGGCCCACCCCACCAGTATCGCCGAGCCGAACGACGACGGCGTTGACGAGCAGCACGATCGCGACCAGCACCGCCCCGAGCACCATTGCGGTCTCGTATCGTCCCTGGCGTGCCTCGAGTTGGACCGCGGTCGTCAGGGTACGCGTCTTCGATATCCCGTCCGAGCTGGTGATGTTTCCGCCGACGATGAGCACGGAGCCGACCTCGCTGATCGCGCGCCCGAACCCCGCAAGCACTGCCGTTGCGATCCCGTACCGTGCCTCCTTGATGACGACCAACGCCGCGTCAAGGCGGGTGCCACCGAGAACCCGGGCCGCATCGCGAACGTTTCCCTCCACGCCGGTGACGGCCGCGAGGCTGATCGCCGTGATCGGTGGCGTCGCGAGCACGAACTGCGACATGATCATCGCCTTCTTGGTGAAGATCAACTCGAGAGAGCCGAGCGGGCCCTGATTCGAGACGGCGAACAGGACGAGCAGGCCGACGACCACGCTCGGAAACCCCATCCCGGTGTTGATCACCGACTTCACGAACTGCTTTCCGCGGAAGTCGACGAACCCCATCACGATGGCGACCGGAACGCTGACCAGCGTGCTCAACGAGACCGCGATGATGCTTACGTACAGCGAGACATAGATAATGCTCGTGACATACCCTTCCCTGAACGGGAACTCGAGCAGTGCGGGCAGCAGTTCGACGGCTGGCTCGAGCGGCACGTCGTTTTATTCGCCGCTGCTCCAGCCGTCCGGAACGTACTGCTGGAAGTCGGGGTTCTCCGAGACCGCCTCGGGGAAGAACAACTGCTCCCCGTTGGATTCGTAATCCGAGATCATCTCTTGGACTCCCGGGCTGGTGATCCAGCCGATGTAGGCCATCGCGAGGTCGTAGTTGGCGTTGTCGTGGACGCCCGGGTTGACGGCCATGACGCCGTAGGGGTTTGCGAGGATCTCCGGCCCGTCCCCGATCGGGCCCTGCACCAGGATGGTGAGATCGATCTCCGAGCGCTGGGAGATGAACGTCCCGCGGTCCGAGAGCGTGTACGCGCCCTGCTGGTTGGCGATGTTTAGTGCCTCGCCCATCCCCGAGCCGGTCTCTTGATACCAGTCACCGCCCGGATCGGTGCCGGCGGCATCCCACAGATTGAGCTCTTTGGTGTGCGTCCCGGAGTTGTCCCCCCGCGAGACGAACGCCGCCTCTGCGTCCGCGATTGCGGTGAGCGCCTCGGTTGCCGACCCCATCCCCTCGATGCCCGCCGGATCGTCAGTCGGGCCGACGATGACAAAGTCGTTGAACATCAGGTCGCGGCGGTTGATACCGTAGCCGTTGCGCATGAACTCGTCCTCGAGGCCGCGGGCGTGGACCATCACGATATCCGAGTCCCCGTTGCGGGCCGTTTCGAGGGCCGCACCGGTTCCCTGTGCGACCGCGTCGACCGAGACGCCGTACATCTCTTCGAAGTCGGGATGGATCGCGTCGAGCAGCCCCGTATCGTAGGTACTCGTCGTCGTGGTGAGCGTCAGCGTCTCGCCGGCGACGCCGGGTCCGTCGTCGCTACCGCCGTTGCTTGACGAGTCCGATCCGTCCATCTCACCGGAGTCGTCTGAGCCGTCGGATTCGTCGCCGCCGCCGGACTGCTGTGAGCACCCGGCCACGCCAGCAAGTGCTCCCGTCCCGATTGCCGCAATGAACCGTCGTCGTTGTATCGTCATGGACACACCATCGACTCGACATCTTTTATACCTTTTGTTGCGCGAGTAACCGGTATCGCTAACCACCCAGGCGGGTCGCGATCCGCATTACCGAACGCTTGTGCCCGTCGTTTCGTTTCGAGTGTAGTCGTAGGCCGCGTACGTCGGCGCGTCTCGGGAGCCTCGTATCCGGGATGTGCAGTTCTGTGTTAATTAAAACCGTCTAGCCCGGTCGCGCCCGATCGCGCTGTCGTATCGCCGATCGTGCTCCACATCGAATGACTAACACCACACCGGCCACATCGATCCCATATGAGTCGACGACAGGACGGTGACCGAACGGAGCTCGATGGACTATCGCTGGAGGCAGCTGTCGACGAGATTGACGACTCGGCTGACCGCGAAACGATCCGCGAGACGCTCGCCATCGTCTCCGACGAGGGAACCGTTCGCCGGGCGGCTGTCGACGACGCGCTCTCGAACGCGTCAAAGGTGGTGACGACCGCCGAAACACGGGCCGAATTGGCGGCCGGGAGACTGAACGATGCCCGGGAGACGGCTGCTCCCGTCTCCGATTTGGACCACGTCGCGGCCCGGCTGGATCGCTTCGGAGCCCGGCTCGAATCCATCCAAGAACGAACGACCACTCTCGGCGAGCACCTCCAAGGGATCGTCGACGACAGAGACGAGAGCGGTCTCTACGAACTCGCCGTGGAGATCCGACGGCTTACGGCCACAGCGAAGGAGGTCCAACGCGACGCAGACGATCTTCAGTTCGAGCTGGACCCCGTAGAAGCGTGGCTCGAAACCTCCGACCGTCGCGTCGAAGCGCTCACCGAAGACATCGACGCGATCGAGGAGTCGCTCGGGAGAATCGAAGCCACCGTCGAGACGCTATCGACGGACGGCACCGGCGCGGGGGCCGACCCGGCGGTCGCGTGGGCCGCGGCGTCGATCCAACATCGCGTCGCCGCGCTGCTGGTCGCGGATCTGCGAACGGAACTGGCGGCACTTCGAGAGTGGGCCGATCGGGAGGGCACCGAGCAGCCGCCGAACGTCGAACCGAAACTCGACGAGTTGGCAACGCGCCGTGACCGCGTCGGCCAGCGACTCGCCGAGGTCGCCGACCCCGCGTGGCGGGAGCGGTTCGGGGATCGGATCGGGTCGTTCGAGGACGAACTCGAAGGCGTAGAGCCGCCCATCGAGTGGGCCGAACTCGAGGAAACGATACAGCGGTATCAGCCGGATCCCAACGGAGAATAAGCGTTCGACGACAGCCGGGAACCGACGACCGGCATCCCGTGATTTGACACCGGCACGACGCGGGAGACCGGTGCGGAGACGACTCCTCGCGGTGATCTTTACCCGAACTTGCCGCTGATGTAGTCCGCGACCCGCTGGCTCTCGGGGTTCTCAAAGATCCGCTCCGTGTCGTCGTATTCGACGAGCTCACCGCCGGTGAGGAAGACTGCGGTCTGATCGGAGACGCGGGCGGCCTGTTGCATGCTGTGCGTGACTATCACGACCGTGTACTCCTCGGAGAGTTCCGCAATGAGGTCCTCGATCTTCGAGGTGGCGATCGGGTCGAGTGCCGACGCCGGCTCGTCCATCAGGATGACCTCCGGGTCGACCGCCAGGCATCGTGCGATACACAGCCGCTGTTGTTGGCCGCCGGACAGTCCGAGGGCATTGTCGGACAGTCGATCTCTGACCTCGCTCCAGAGTGCGGCTTGCTTCAACGACCGCTCGACGAGCTCCGCTTCGCGTTCGGACCCGTCACGCCCCGTCAACCGCGAGAGCACCCCCGTCTCGATATCGCCGTGTTTTCGCGGGCCGTAGGAGACGTTGTCGCGAATCGACTTCGGAAACGGGTTGGGACTCTGGAACACCATACCCACGCGCTTGCGCAACTCGACGAGGTCGACACCGCCGTCGTAGATGTCCGTCCCGTCAAGCTCGACGGTTCCATCGACGGTGGCGCTCCGGATACGATCGTTCATGCGGTTTAGACACCGCAAAAACGTCGATTTACCGCAGCCTGACGGGCCGATGAGCGCAGTTACGCTCCGTTCGGGGATGTCCATCGAGACGTTATTCAGTGCGCGGTCGTCGTTGTAGTAAACGTCCAACCCCTCGACAGCGAGTTTCGTTTCGGCGTCGGTGTCGTGCTCTGTCCACTCCGGGCGCGTTTCCTCGACCGTCTCGCCGTCGGTCGTCGAGACCGACTGGTCGTTGGCTCGGTTCTCCTGCTCGGCAGCGTTTTCCGGATCTATCTGACTCATTGGTGGAGCTTCTTCCTGAAGTAGTACCGCGTCGCGATGCCGCCCGCGTAGAACAGCAACACGACGAGCAGCAAGGTCAGTGCCAGCCCCCACGCGAACTGCTGGGGATCCTCGATGTTCCCGCTCAGCCCGGCCGTGATGAGCGCGTATAGCTGATACGGGAGCGCGCTGGTGGCCTCGAGCAGCGCGGGGTTCGTGACGAACGGCGGAGACGCGCTCAGTTGAAATCCGCCGAGCACGTTCGGAGCAGCCGATCTCCCCGGAAGGACGCCCCCTCCAGTCGTCAACAGGATCGGTGCCGTTTCGCCGGCGATCCGACCGACACCGAGGATGATGCCGGTCGTGATCCCAGGGATCGCAGCCGGCAGAACGACGCTTCGGATCGTTTCCCACTTGGAGACGCCGAGTGCCGCACTTGCGTCACGGTACTCGTCCGGGACTGCCAAAATGGCTTCCCGGCTCGTGATGAGTACCAGCGGTAACAGCATGAACCCGAGCGTCAACATCCCCGCGATCAGTGACTTCTGATTGCCGAACCGGGGGATGAGGAACGCGGCCCCGAACAGCCCGAAGACGATACTGGGCGTGCTCCAGAGGCCGTTGGTTGCGACTTCGACGACTCCGGTGAATCGCCCCTGTTCTGCGAACTCGCTAAGAAACACCGCCGCACCGACGCCGGTCGGCACCGCAAAGAGGACGGCACCGATAACCAGCCAGACCGTCCCGATCAATGCGGGGAACACGCCGGGGACCTCCGCCAGCAGCGAGGCCCCGTTCGTCAGGAACGGCCACCTGAGGAGCTGATCGCCACCGACAGCTACCCCGTTCAAGAGCCCGGGAAGTCCCCTGATGATGACGAACGCGAGGAGACCGACGAGAACCGCCAGAATCGAGAGGACGATCAGATAGATCAGCACGTATGCACCGATGTTGCGTCCCCGGGCACCGAAGCCACCGTAGGACTTCGCGGCCGCCCATCCGGTCAGCAGCGACGCGACCATCGTGACAACCGGGATGACCGTGTCCCCGAATAGCGTCGCGTTGTACCCGACGAGAACGCGCTCCCACCCCGGTCCCGCGAATCCGGTCACGAGCGCCACTCCAAAGAGGACGGCGACGCTCCCGGCCGGGAGCGTCGATCCGACGTCCTCCCGCCGGAGCGCCGTCAGCAAGAACGCGGCAGCACCCGAGACGAATCCGATCGCCAGCCACCCCGGCGTTCCAAGGCCCGCTTCCTGTGCGGCGAATGCGCCGATAACGAACCAGACGCCGGCGAACGCGGTCGCAGCGACGACACCCGCACTCGGCTGAGGGCTGGCATCGACGTAGCCGAGCCGCGATGCGAGGCCCAACCCGCTGGTTCCCAGACCGAGTCCCAGAAGTGCCGCACCGAGAGCCACAGACAGCGTGCCGTTTCCGACGGGAGTCGTGATCGAGACGATATCGACGAGCGTGGCCAAACCGACGGCGAAAACCACCCCGGAGAGCCCGACCGCGGACGCGGCGACTGCCTCGTACCCGCCGCGGTCCTCGCGGACGAGCGCGTTCTGGGTCGCGCGACTCACGTTCGCTCACCTCCGAGACGCTGGCGCATGCGCGCCTCAATGTACTGCGAGGCGACGCTGAGAGACAGCACAGTCACGAACAGGACGACGCCAGCCGCGAACAGCGCGCTCTCTTGGGTGCCGCTCGCGTTCCCGTAATTGGCGGCGATCAGGGACGTGAGCGTCTCGTAGCCATAGAACACGTTAGTTATTGGTTCAGGGATCTTTTGCACGCCGGCCAACATGACGGTCGCGGCCATCGTCTCGCCGATGGCCCGGCCGACGCCGAGCAACACGGCCGCCGAAACACCGGAGAAGGCCGCAGGCAGCGTGATTGACGTCATCGATTGCCACTCCGTCGCCCCAAGAGCGAGCGACCCGTCCTTCATGGAATCCGGAACGCTCGTGAGCGCGTCCTCCGCGACCGAGACGACCGTCGGCAGTGCCATGAGCCCCACGACGATCCCGACGAACAGGTATGTCGAGCCGCCGTTCAGGGCGAATTCCTCGCCTGCCCACGGGTTGATGATGGTGAATCCGATGAAGCCGTACACGATCGAAGGGATTCCCGCCAAAACCTCGATCCCGGGCTTGACGGCCTCGCGAACGGCCGGCGGGGCGATCTCGGAAATGAAGAGCGCGGCGGCGACACCGAGCGGTGCCGCGACCAGCGTCGCGATGGCGGTCACCATCGCCGTGCCGTGGATCATCGGCACCAACGAATATCGAACCGGATCCGAAACCGCGTCCCACCGCGTCTGAACGAACATCCCCAGCCCCGGAACTGAGACGCCGAAGACGGTCACGCTCTCGTACCGGAAGGCGGCGGCCGATTCGACGAAAATGAAGGCGATGATCAATCCGAGTGTGACGAGTGTCACCGTCGTCATGGCGAAGGTGACTGCGCGAGCGATGAGTGCCTGGTGCCGCACCCACCCGTACCCGGTCGAGAGGACGAACACGCCGAACGGCACCGCAGCCAGGGGTGACGCCGACAGGAATCCGGCGAAAGCGAGCAATAACGACCCCATAGATAGAGCGACGACGGCCAGCGCACCCGGATCCGTCTCGGTGATGAACGTCCGAACGCGGCCCGAGTATCGTTCCGCACGGGCCTCCCAACCGCCGACCTCTGTATCAGTGAATGAATCCATTGTGTATCATCCGTCGAAAACAGGTGAGTTGCGTTCGATCGGCCTACATCTGCTCGGGGAGTTTCTGCTTTTCGGCGTCCAGATCGGAGGTCGGCAGCGTGATGTAGTTGACATCCTCGACGAACACCTGCTGGCCGAAGTCGGTCAGGAACATGTTGAGGAAGGCGGCCTCCCGCATGTCCGTCCCGTCGGGCGTCTCCTCGTTGATCCGGGTGTACATGTGGAGGTCCCGATTCAACGGGTACTCGGCGTCGAAGATGGTGTTCTCCGCGTCGGGGTCGGGCTGGAATACTGTCCCGTCGAAGTCGATCGCGACCGCCTGGATCCCCGGCCCGGAGAACGCGAGCGCCATGTACCCAATGGCATTGTCGTTGTTCTGGAGGACCTGTTGGACCTGCTGGTTCTGCCCGAGGCGGGTGTCGACATCCATCGGTGCCTCGGCGTCACCGAGCATGTTCAGCCGGAACGTGGTATCCGTTCCGGAACCTTCTGCGCGCCCGACGACGTAGATTTCTTGATCCGGACCGCCGACCTCGCTCCAGTTGGCGATGTCGCCCTGGTAGATACCGCGGATCTGCTCGCCGGTGAGCTGTTCGACGCCGGCGTCGTAGACTGCCTGACTGACGAAGACGGGCTGCCCGTCACGGCCGACGACGTGATCGACGTAGTTATCATCGCGCTGTTGCTCGCTAATGCCGAGTTCCGCCGTGATCGGCCCGGAGGAGTTGCCGATATCGACGAGCCCGTCGCGGACGGCCTCACACCCCGTCCCGGAGTGACTCAGCGCCACCCGCGTCCCGAAGGGGGGGTTCGACCGTTCGCCGGTCGCTTCGAACCCGTACAGTCCCGCAAAGTAGTCCGCGATGTTTTCATCGGTCTGTATCTGGTCCCAGCCCGGAACCGACCCCTCGTCGTTGGATCCCCAGTACTCCCCGTCGCTCGGGGGCGAGTTCGAGTTCCAATAGGAACTGCCTTTATTCGAAATCGGATACACGGTCGACGAGCCTTCGGCGGTCACCGTCGACGGCCCCGACGATCCGGAATCCGAACTGGTGCTGCTATCGGCATCACCGTTTCCGCCCTCGCCGCTGTTGGTGTTACTGGTGTCGCTGCTGCTACACCCAGCGAGGCCGACGCCGCCGACGGCAGCGGCTGACGTCAACAGATATTTTCGCCGTGATACTCCCGCACTCTGGTGCTCCGCGTCGCTTGACATCACGAGAAATCAAATACGAAATGCTAAAAGAAATTTATATGAGGGGTATGGAACGCACCTGGGAGATATGTCTGGTATAGGATGTTACTGAGCGGTATAGTTCGGTATAGAATAGCTTCGGTCGGTATGTTTGGTATTGAGTATCGCCAGGCGATATATATTCTATAGGGTGATCTCGACCGCTATGTTACAGTGCATTCGGGGCCTCTCGGATATATACATAAATATACATTATGTGCTCATGTATTAAAAACGAACATATAAGCAGAAATTTACGACCGCCGACGCAGTCCGGGGCGTCCATCTTTGCGTCGGAATTCAGTACAGAAGCCGTGAGAATGGGATCTTACAAAAGAGGAGCGACGTAGGGCACCAAGCCACCCCTCTCGTTTGTATCGCTGGCTGTTGGTCGTGGCTACTGACCAACAAGACTGAATTTATGTTTATACTACATAATTTCTTTGTTACCGGTTCAGTAACGTTCAGCCGGGGGCTCCGGCCTCAATTCGTGAGGGATCGGAGATCCTTCTGACTGTCCGAACAGGCCCGGCCCGTGGGGAGAGGGCGAGGGCTTCCGACAGAGGGTCAAACGCACGAGGCGAGTCGGCCCGAGAGGAAGCCGAGGTAGTGAGACCTAGCCGCTGGTGCTGTCGCTGGGAGACTCGCCGATCGATGCGGGTTTTTCTGGGGACACCACGCCGGTAGGTAGTGATACCGTCGCACACGTCGCCGGTATCACCGCTTGAATCCCTCCTCACCGCAATCTTCTGACTACAGATCAAGTTCGAAAGCGTCTAAAACGTCACTTTGGGACTCGGGGAACGTATCGGTAAGAGACAGGCCTGAAGCCGTGGGAGGATAGCAAAGATGTGTCGCACGCCAACGCTACCATCGGGGGAGCGCTCCACGAGGCGATTCGGTGCTATCTCGGGAGATCGTACATTCCGCCCCGGAAAAGGCGTGGGTTCTTACCGGTGAAGCGAGAACAGTCGGTGGTGGCGGTGACGACAGTTACCCCCTCTGAGCCCCTTGTGATGAGGGCTTCTCCCGAGCCACCGTTTCAGGCCGGCAAGCGACGGGCTTGAGCGGATTGCTGCTCGTATCGCCGGTATAACTGATTGGGCTGAACAATTCGAGCGTGGCAAGTACCTCGGCGGTCTGGACCCCTCGAACACGGTGCGGTAGTGCGTCGAGTCCACAGCGATTCCGATGGCCCGGTGGCGCTCGGACGGAACAGTCAGGTCCACCGCACGAGTGCGTGCGCGAAACACAGTCGGCACCGGACGGGCCGTACCCGTCGCTGTCGTGGGTGTCGTTCGGAGTGAATGGCGAATGACGGGGTACCGTTTAGTCGTCGGAGGCGGCCGCCTCGCCGGCGCCGTCGACGGCTGCCTTGCCGGTGTCAGTCAGTTCGTAAAGATTTTGACGGGCGTCAGCGAAGTATACGTCCTCCGAGACGATCTCGATGTCCTCGAGCCGTTCGAGCGCATAGCGGACCGTTCGAGCAGACAACATCGATTCCTCGACGATGCTCTTTTGAGTCATCGCGCCATTGTACTCGAGAACTTTGTAGACGAGTTTCGCGCTGGGTGGAAGATCTGTGAGTGTTTCCCCGTCTGAATCAGGCATCTCTACGATATAAAAGGTCCCCCGCGGGTATAAACGTTAATCCAAACATGTCAGGTATGGTCCGAGGCTGAGCCGAAGCCGGTCACTCCATCGGCGTCGCTGGAACGAACCGCTTTTGACGACGGATGGCACAACAGTACGTATGGCAACTGATACGGCCGAACGCCGGACCGCACACGTCCGTGGCATCACCGTCACGGCGATCGCGTGTCTGGCCGGCGTCGCCGCCGCCCTCGTCTCGTCGGCCGTCGCCGACGGGGCCGGGGATACGCTCGGCGTCTACATCCTCGCGAGCGCCGTCGTCGTGCAGTTCCCCATCCACCAGCTCCTCGAAAAAGCCGGAATCGAGCTCGACACCGACGACTTCGGGGCGAAGGATTACCTCTACGTCGTCTTCATGACGTTTTCGCTCTGGTTCGTTTGCTGGGGAATCCTGCTCACAACCGGGGCTGGCCTCTGATGGCCGACGACAGCATCGCCGTCGTGGACTTAGATCGCTGCCAGCCCGACCGGTGTAACTACGAGTGTGCGAACTTCTGCCCGCCAAACCGGACCGGCGAGGAGTGTATCGTCACCCGCGAAGAACGCCACGACGAGGGCGAGCACTACGCCGGCGGCTCCGATCAGATCTCGATCTCCGAGGAGCTGTGTCTCGGCGAGACCTGTGGCATCTGCGTCGAAAAGTGTCCCTTCGATGCGATCGAGATCATCAACCTCCCGCAGGAACTCGACGACGACCCGACCCACCGCTACGGCGAGAACAGCTTCGCGCTGTATGGGCTACCAGCGCCTGAAGACGGCCGCGTCACCGGGATTCTCGGCCCCAACGGGATCGGGAAGACGACCGCCGTCCACATCCTCGCCGACGAGATCACGCCGAACCTCGGCGACTTCGAGGCCGACCCGGACTGGGACCGGGTGCTCGAAGCCTACCGGGGCACGGCGCTGCAGGGATACCTCAAAGATCTCCAAGAAAACGAGGTGACAGTCGCCCGAAAGCCACAATACGTTGATAAGATTCCGGACACGTTCGACGGAAAGACGAGCGAGTTGCTCGCGAGCGTCGACGAGCGCGGCGTCGCCGACGACCTCACCGAGCGTCTCGGGATCGCCTCCGTCGTCGATCAGCCGATCGATACGCTCTCAGGCGGCGAACTCCAGCGCGTCGCCCTCGCGGCGACGCTGGTGCGTGACGCCGACTTCTATTTCCTTGACGAGATCACGCCGTATCTCGACATTGGCCAACGTGTGACTGCGGCGCGGCTTATCCAGGAACTGTCGGCCGACGATCGCTCGATGCTCGTGGTCGAACACGACCTCGCGGTGTTGGACCTGCTCGCCGACGCGCTCCACGTCGCCTACGGCGAACCCGGCGTCTTCGGCGTCGTCACGCCGCCGAAATCGACGAAGGGCGGTATAAATCAGTACCTCGGAGGCTACCTCGAGAACGAGAATATGCGGATCCGCCCGGAGGCCATCGAGTTCGAGGAACACGCCCCCCGCGTCGAGGGCTACGGCGAGACGCTCGTCGAGTACCCCGAAATGCGGAAATCCTACGGCGAGGGCGAGTTCGCCCTCGAGATCGATGCCGGCGAGATCAGACACAACGAGGTGCTCGGCATCGTCGGTCCCAACGGGATCGGCAAGTCGACGTTCGCAAAACTGCTCGCCGGACGCTTAGACCCCGACGAAGGGAGCTTCGACGCCGCCCTCGACATCTCGTACAAACCGCAGTACGTCGAGATCGACCAGCCGATGCGGGTCGACGCCTTCCTAGCCTCGATCACCGACGACTTCGGGACCTCCTACTGGAACACCGAGATCGCGGGGCCGCTCCAACTCGATCGGATCATGGAGCAACAGCTCACGGACCTCTCTGGTGGCGAGCGCCAGCGCGTCGCCATCGCCGCGTGTCTCTCCGAGGAGGCCGACCTCTACCTGCTTGACGAGCCCTCCGCCCACCTCGACGTCGAACAGCGCGTCCTCGCGACGCGGGCTATCCGTCGTTACACTGAGACCCACGACAAGACGGCGATGGTAATCGACCACGACATCTACATGATCGATCTGCTTTCGGATCGCCTGCAGGTCTTCGAGGGAACGCCCGCCGAGCGCGGCCACGCCGGCCGGCCGGTCGGGATGCGCGAAGGAATGAACACGTTCCTCTCGAATCTCGACGTGACCTTCCGCCGCGACGAGCGGACGGGTCGACCGCGGATCAACAAGCCCGGCTCCCAGAAGGACCGCGAGCAAAAAAGGGCCGGCGAGTACTACTACGCGCCGACGGACGCGAACTGAGCGTCGCTTCAACGCGTGGGTTCTGAGCCTCACGATCGGGCAATAAAACACGTAGCCCGGAGTCGCCTCACTTATTTGGGTGAAAATATAAACGAGACTCATGGCACAGGAGGATCGTCTCGAAGCCGAGGAGCAAGGGGTGTTGGCCCACATGCAACAGATGCCCTCAGCGGCGGTGCTGGATTCGCTGATTGAGGACGGGCTACACGAGATGAGGCGGGAACGATCCGGATTGTTGCTTTCGGGGGTTTCAGCCGGACTCGATATCGGCTTCGGGCCGCTCCTCATGGCGGTCCTGTTGACGCTGTCGGGCGGAACCTTCGGAGACCTCTCGACAGAGCTTCTTCTGGCGAGCGCGTACGCCGTCGGATTCATACTCGTCATCCTCGGCCGATCGGAACTGTTCACCGAACACACTACCCTCGCAGTGATTCCGGTGCTCGATCGGCAGGCGTCTCTCGGACAGTTGGGACGACTGTGGGGGCTCGTCTACGCGGGCAACCTCATCGGCGGGGCCGTCTTCACCTTTCTGGCGGTGTTGCTCATGCCCGGGCTCGGGGTGGTCTCGCCGGAGGCGTTCGGAACGATCGCGAACAAACTCGTCAGCCATGAGCCCTCCTGGCTGCTCGTCGCCGGCATCTTCGCCGGCTGGCTGATGGGACTGATGGCCTGGCTGATCACCGCCGCCCAGGAGACGATAAGCCGAATAGTCATCATTTGGCTCGTGGCCGCGACGATCGGGATCCTCCATCTTCCCCACTCTATCGCCGGAAACGTCGAGGTCCTTTTTGGCCTCTTTACCTCCTCGGCTGTGACGCTGAACGATTATATCGTGTTCCAGGTGCTGGCCACAGCCGGTAACGCCGTCGGCGGGGCGATATTCGTGGCGGTGCTGAAGTACGGCCACGTCGTTCGCGGCGCGAAATAACACCTGTACCCGTCTTCGTACCCAGTATTTTCAACGCCCCTGACACTCCTCTTCGCATACTACGCCGTGTTCTGCGAGCGATACCGTGGAAGCTACCAGCCGTACGCCTCGTGGACCGCCCGCCCCTCCGCGTTCAGCACGGGTCCGACGACCTCCGTGACCCCATCGAGGATCTCGGCCGATCGGACCGACGGTCCCCGGCCGGTGAATTCGGCTATCTCGTCGCCGCCAACGCTGTAGACGACCCGCCCGAAGCCGGCCCGGGCCATCCCACCGGCGCACATCGGGCACGGCTCGGTGCTCGTGTACATGACCGTCGCGGCGCGTTCGGCCGGCGAGTTCTCCCGACAGGCCCGGTAGGTGAGGTGAAGTTCCGGGTGACGGCGGACGTCGTCTTCGGTGACGATGCGGTTCGAATCGGCCATGGCGACCGAGTCGCCGCGAACGAGGACGCTGCCGAACGGTTCGTCGCCGCGATCGGCGGCCTCGCGGGCGAGATCGAACGCCCGCCGCATGTGAGCCTCGTGATCGAACGCGTCGAATCCGGGGTCGGACATATCCCTCGTACGGGCCGGCGGAATAATAAATATCGCAGCCGCCGGCGACCGCCCTTTTTAAATTACTCCATCCCCCAGAGCCGTCAATGGCGAACTCGAACGCGAAGGGCGACCGCCGCGAGCGCGAACTCGTCACGGCGCTCGACGAGGCCGGTTTCGCGGTGATGCGCGCGCCGGCCTCCGGCAGCGCAACCGAGCGCGAACTCCCGGACGTGCTCGCCGGCGACGGCGGGACGTTCTACGCGATCGAGGCGAAATCCTCCGCCGGCGACCCGATTTACCTTTCCGGCGAAGAGATCGAGGCGCTCGTCTACTTCGCGCGGAACTTCGGTGCGAAACCCCGCGTCGGCGTCCGCTTCGATCGCGAGGACTGGTACTTTTTTCACCCTGGCGATCTGTATGAAACCCCTGGCGGCAACTACCGGGTTAAAAAGGGAACCGCCCTCGCCGACGGGACCGACTTCGCGGAGTTCACCGGCGACTCGGAGAAGGTGACCTTGGACGAGATCGCCGCCGATGACGACGAGGACGATGGGGACGAGGACACCCGCGAGATACTCGGCGCGCTCAAACGTGGCGACATCTCCGTCGACGACGCCGTCGAGATGTTGTGAGTTCGGGCCACAGGCTCGCTCTCGGCGGGAGACACGCCGCTTATACGTGACGGCGCACAAACGGGGGTATGCACTTCGAACATCTTCCGACGACGCCCCGGTCGGAGGAGTTGGTCGACAAGGCGTTCTCTCGGGCGGCGCGCGCGGGGCGGGCGAAGTCGGGCAAGGAGGCCCAAGAGTCGATGCTGCAGACGGCCGCGAACATCCTCTCGGACAACCTCGGCAACGTCGTCACCTCGTGGCCGGACTTCGATCTCGTCGACCGCTTTTATTATGAACTCGCCGACGCGACGCTCGCCGACACCGACGTTGAGGGCGTCGACCGGCTCAGACAGCACCTCTCGGAGGTAATGTGGGCCTCCCGGCGGACGGACGAAATAAAACGAGAGTACCACGGTCGGATCAGAAACTCCGACACCGACACCGCGCGCAAATTCCGCAAGCAAGCGTTCGCCCGCCTCGCCGACATCACCGAGCAGGTCGAGGAGGACCTCCTCGCGATCGGTGCGGCCCGCGACGCACTGAAAACGCTGCCCGACATCCGCGCCGACGACCCCGCGATCGTCGTCGCCGGCTACCCAAACGTCGGCAAGTCCTCGTTCGTCAACCGCGTGACGAACGCGAAAAACGAGACGGCCGCCTACCCCTACACCACCACGAATCTCAACGTCGGCCACTTCGAACGCGACCACATCCGGTATCAACTGGTCGACACGCCCGGCCTGCTCGATCGGCCCGCGGAGGACCGAAACGCGATCGAGTCCCAGGCCGTTTCAGCGCTGACACATCTGGCCGACGCCGTTCTCTTCATGCTCGACGCCAGTGGCGAATGCGGCTATCCGCTCGACGACCAACTCGAGTTGCTCGACGATGTCGAGTCGACGTTCGAGGTGCCGGTCCTCGTCGTCTGTAACAAGGCCGACCGTTCGACCGATGCCGACGCCGACCACTACATGAGCGTCGAAACCGGCGAGGGCGTCGAGGCGACCCTCGACGCGGCTGTCGAGGCCGTCGGCTACGAACTAGAGCTGCCGTTCGACGAGTGACGGTCGATTGCGGCCGCGCAGGCAGACCCACCGCGTCGTCGCCTCCAGATCAGCCCGCCGTCGCATTGTACGTCACTTCGACCGCGTACTCCACGGAGACGTCGCCGGTTTCGACGCTCGTTTGGGCCGGTTCGGGCGCTGGCGTCGCCATCGCCTCCGCCTCGTAGCGCACCGGGCTGAAGTTTCGTTGCGTCGCGTCGACGCTTGCGACGCTCGTCACGTGGAGGTCACCGTTGCTTGCGATAGCGTCGGCCTGCGCGCGTGCGTCACTCATCGCGTTTGCGATCGCTTCCTCGCGGAGGTCGGTCCGGACGACATCTGAGAGCGTGAACTCGATGCTCTCAACCTCGACGTTGGCGTCGGCGGCCGCGTCGACGACCTCGCCCACGCTGTCGGGGTCCTCAAGCGTCACCTCGAAGCTGTGCACACCCCGGAACGCCGGTACAGTCTCCTCCTCCCGCGGGTGGACCCGTGGCGAGCGAACCCGGTACTCGCTCGTCTCGTAGTCCTCGGCCGAGAGACCGATCCCCTCGAAGTTTGACCGGAGCGCCTCGGCTTCGGCCGCGAGTTCGTCTCGAACCGCGCCCGGATCGTCGCCCTCAGCGACGGCTCGGACCCGAACGATAGCCCGGTCCGGCGGCGCCGATGCGCCCCCAGTCGCGTCGATCGAAACGGTCCGGTCGGCGGCGGCCTCGGGTGTCTGTGCGCCGATCGGCGAGACGACCGCAACGCCAACGAGCGTCATCGCCAACAGGGAAACGAGGATTATCACTACTGCGAGTCCTTCACGTCGCATACTCGGCCCGACGCCGGGCGCGTTACTATACTCGCCGGAATATCAAAGAGCCGTTTGACCTATCATCGTTGGGCCGACAGTAGGGATCAATCGCCGCTTCGTTCGATCTCGACGTAGAGTATCCGGACGTCCACTTCGATCCCGTGCTCCGCGGCGAGCCGCGTTTGGATCCCCTCGGCCAGCCCGCCACGCGTCGCGTCGGGCGGGGCCCCGACCGTGCCGACGACCGTCGTGGGCCGATGAAAGAGGAGACGTTCGGTCTCCGTCTCGATTTCGAGGTCGACGAGTTCGTACCCCGAGTACGCCGGGTCCTCGAGTTCCGTCGTCACGCCCTCTCTGATATCCTGTTCGGTTTCCGCCGCCTGGTAGGAATCGTACGTGACACCACCGAGAAACACCGAGAGCAACGCGATGGCTGCGACGAGGGTGGCGGCGCGTTTCAGCGTCGCGATACGCGCCTGATCGTGATGGAAAAACTGCTCGGGACGGTAGCCGCTGTACCACAGGACGACGAGCGCCGCGAGGTTGATCGAGAGGACGTTGACCGCGACGAGGACCGCCGAACCGACCGCCAGGGCCGGTTCCCCGTATGCGATCCCGATCCCGACCGTCGCGGCCGGTGGGATCAACGCAACGGCGATCATGACGCCGACGAGTGCGGTCGACACGCCCGTCGTCAGGCTCACCGCTCCGGCAACCCCGGCGCCGAGGGCGACGGCCAACGAGAGAACACTGGGGGCGAGTCGCTCTTCGACCTCCGACAGCGAGATCGGGTCGAGTCCCGGTGGAACGAGGTTCGCCACCTGGACGAACGCCGCAAACAGCGTCGCCGAGGCGACAGCGAGGCCAACGCCGAGTAACTGAAGGCTTACGCCTCGCCGGAACAACTCGGCATCGTCGATGACGCTGCCGACGGCCGCCGCCATTGCGGGGCCGATGAGCGGCGCGATGACCATCGACCCGACAACGGTTGCGGGCGAATCGAGGAGGAGGCCGGCAGTCGCGATCACCGCCGAGACGACCGTCATGGTCACGTACGTCGGCAATGCGGAGGCGAGTTCCCCCGCTCGCGCTTCGAGTTCCTGTCTGGCGATGCGCTCCTCGCTCTGTTCCGTCTCGGCGTAGCGTTCGGTGAGCGCTTCGAAGCGCTCCGATTCGACCGTCTCGGTTTTCAGGACGACGGTGTAGGCCTCCCGTTCGAGTCCGGCCTCCCGCAACGTCTCCAAGATTGGCTCGACGGCGTTCGTCGGCAGCGGAAAGTACGCGACCGCGGTGTACTCCCGGCCGCTTGACTCGTCGGTGACGACGTAGTCGATCCCCTCCTCGTCGAGGATCGAGAGTACGGTCTCGCGTTTCCCGGTCGGGATCGTTACCTGAACGAGTCGCACGCCGGGAGCCTCGCCATCCGTGTTTATAAACCCCACTATCGGGGGGCGACCGCCCGATACAACGGTTACGCTCCCGGGCGCTCGCTCCCCGGCCCTCTCAATCACACTCGAGGATGCGCGGTTCAAGCGCCTTCTCGATGCTTCGAGACGGGGCCCAAGTCGCTCGTACGCCTCGGGGAGCGCCGTCCCGCCGACCGGGCGGCTTATACCTGACACCGGCCAATCGCTCCCATGTTCGAGACGCGTCCGAACCGCGACGCGGAGGTCGTCCTCGTCGGGCGATCAAACGTCGGGAAGTCGACGCTGATGCGCGAGATTACGGGCCACAGCTTCGACACCGGCGGCAGCCCCGGCGTCACGACGCAGCCGAACCACTACGACTGGGCCGCTGAGGACTTCGTGATCACCGATCTCCCGGGGTTCGGATTTATGTCCGGCGTCCCCGATGATGTCCGCGAGCGGATCAAAACCGATGTGGTCCGCTACGTCGAAACCAACGCCGAAAAGATCCTCGTCGGCGTTCTAGTCGTCGACGGGAAGGCTGCCGTCGACATCATCGACCGCCACTCGGGACCCGACGAAATCCCGCACGACGTGGAGTTGTTTGGCTTCTTCCAGGAACTCGGCGTCCCCGTCGTCGTCGCGGTCAACAAGATGGACAAGGTCGACGACCGCGACGAGCGCCTGGACGCGCTGGCCGAACGGCTCGGCCTCTACCCGCCCTGGAAGCAGTTCGACGAGATTCTCGCGCCGATCTCGGCGAAACGGGGATCGATCGAACCGTTCAACCAGGCCGTCAGACACCATCTCCACGAGGCCGGCCGCGACGACCTGTTCAAGTTCTTTTGAGCCCCTTCGAGCGTTCCCGCTCCGCTAATCGTCGAGGCGGTCCTTCGAGACGAAAAGCCCCAACACGTCGCGTCGATCCGCGACCTCGCGGTAAAGCCGCTCGCGAAGCCGCCGATAGTCGTCGAACTGCCGGAAGAACCGGGTGAGATCGCGAGATCCCGGTGGGATATCTGCCATAGCGAACGCCTCCTCGGCCGCCGCGCCGCAGGAGTAGACCGCGTCGTCGGTCAGGAGGTGCGCGCACGACTCGAAGTCCTCGGGGAGCCGGGCGCGTTGTTCGTCGGTGAGTTCGCTGAACCCGACGACATCGAGATCGCTCCGCCGGGCGAAGTAGTCGGCCCACCACGTACAGAAGCCACAGTCGTCGTCGTAGACGAGGGCGTCGCCGCTCATACGTCGATATTCGGGCGGGGGATTGATATGTGCCTCGGAGCCGGTTGGGACGGGACGCCATGCGGCGAGCGTAACTCTTTATATTGTACAATTAATACAATATACCAATGAGAGAGACGGATAAAAGAGCTTTCTGGCCCAGATCGCTATCTCGGTTGTGTCTCATCGACCAACAACCGTATGCTGTTGCCACAGCGTTCGGAGGTGACGGCGCGTGATCGGCGCGGCGTTGCGACAGCTGAAGCAGAACCTCATATACGTCGTCGTGGGCTCGCTCCTCGCGGGCCTGCTTGTGGGGCAGGTCGTCGGCCCCGACACCCGGAGCGCCCTGCAAGCGGCCGTCGTCCCGGTGCTCTTCGTGATGATCTACCCGATGATGATCAACATCGACCTTCGGGAGGTGCTCGCCGCCCGCGAACACGTCGCTCCGGTCGGGGCGAGCCTGCTGGTGAACTTCGGCATCGCGCCGATCATCGCAATCGGGCTCGCCCGGCTGTTTTTCGCCGGTGACCCCGCCTACGCGATCGGGCTTTACCTGATCGCGCTTATTCCGACCTCGGGGATGACGGCCGCCTGGACCGGCCTCGCCGGCGGGGATCTGGAGGCTGCCCTCGTCGCGATCGCGGTCAACCTGGTCGTCGCCGTATTCATCCTGCCGATGTACCTCTCCGCGCTCGTCGGCGGCGATGTCGGCTTTGACCCGAACGCGCTGTACCGCCAGTTGGCGATCGTCGTCGCGATCCCGATGGTGGCGGGCACCCTGACCCGGCGGCTGCTCCTTCGGCGCTACGGCCCTGATCGCTTCGAGACGTTCAAACCCACCTTCGGCGGCGTCTCCTCGTTCGGCGTGATGCTCATCGTCTTCATCGCGATGGCGATCCGCGCCGAGAGCATCCTCGCCGATCCCGTCTCGTCCGTGGCCACGATCGTCCCGCTCGTCGTGTTTTATACACTCATCCTGGCTGTCGGCGCGGGCGTCGGCCGTCTGCTGCTCTCGGAGACGCAATCGGTGGCGCTCGTGTACGCGACGAGTATGCGAAACCTCTCGATCGCGCTCGCCATCGCGGCTGCGCCCGGATTCCCGCCTGCGGAGTCGGTGTTACCCATCGCGCTCGCGTATCTCGTCCAACCGCCCCTCGGCGCCGTCTACATGCAGTATCGACGCGATGTCGTCGACGCTGATCGGGGTATCACTGACATCCTCCGCGAACGGCTGTCGCGGTCGTAGCTTGGCTCCCCGGCAGCGGGATGTAATAGATACCCGAAACGGAAGTCGACGGACCCCGCTGTACGACGGGAATGGGAACACCAGTCGGTTCTCGGCCGACACGCCGACCGATGTGACGCTCCGGCGGGCGAGACCTACGGACGATGCGGCTTAGTACGTGTGGATGACCTTGCCACACCGAACGCACTCGATCGTGTCGCTACGAAACAGCCGGCTTTTCCGCTCTGTCGCGCCGTTGCATTCCGGACAGACTCCGAGGTTCCTGCCGTCGGCGACGCGAGCGGACAGATCCAGAAACTGACTTTCGAGTTCGTCAATGCGCTCCGATTGGGATTCAACCACGGACTCCAACTCACCGATGGTTTGCTCGCGCTGTTCTATTTCGGCGGACATCTCCTCTATTCGGCGTTGGTAGGCGTCCATCGCCTCGACGTCGATGGCGGCCTCCCCCTCATCATCGACGGCTATCTCCCGTTCGGTCTCGACTGTCGACTCCGTGTCCGAATCGGCCTCTTTATCGCCCATGGGGGTGCTACGGAACGGACAGACATTAATTCCTGGTTGGTCCGTGATTTATATACGTTCGTCGTCCCTCGCTACGCAGCGTGAACCGAGTGGCTTCGACCACCCGCTATCGGAGCGGCGAGCGCAGATACCCAACTATGTTGGTATAGATGACATAATACTTGCCATCATATGTTCAAGTGCATATGGAGGCAGCAATACTACAAGCAGGGTTCGACCTCCTCGGAGACGGTCGACCCGAAACGCTGTGGCTGGGTATCGGAACGTTGTTCATGCTCATGGGGACCTTCTACTTCCTCATCAAGGGATGGGGGGTCACCGATGAGGAGGCCCGTGAGTACTACGCGATCACGATCCTCGTGCCGGGCATCGCGTCGGCCGCGTATCTGTCGATGTTCTTCGGCATCGGGCTAACCGAGGTCGAAGTCGCGGGTCGCGGTATGCTCGACATCTACTATGCGCGGTACGCCGACTGGCTGTTCACCACGCCGCTGCTCCTGCTTGACCTCGCATTGCTCGCGAAGGTCGACCGGGTCACCATCGGCACGCTGATCGGCGTCGACGCGCTCATGATCGTCACCGGTCTCGTGGGCGCCCTCTCGGAGACGATGCTCGCACGGTACACGTGGTGGCTTATCAGCACCATCTCGATGATCGTTGTGCTGTACTTCCTCGCCACGAGCCTCCGCAGTGCGGCGAAGCAGCGCTCGGAGGAGGTCCAGAGCACGTTCAACACGTTGACTGTGTTGACGCTGGTTCTTTGGACCGCGTACCCGATCCTGTGGATCATCGGGACCGAGGGTGCCGGCGTCGTCGGTCTCGGCGTCGAGACGCTCGCGTTCATGGTGCTTGATGTGAGCGCGAAGGTCGGGTTCGGGCTCATCCTGCTCCGCAGTCGCGCGATCCTCGGCGACACCGAAGCTCCGGAGCCGTCGGCCGCTGCGACCGCCGACTGATCGGACACCGGTATAGGTATCGCGGCCGAACCAGCCGAAATCAGTTTTTTTATGACCGACGAACCATCCGAACCTGTCGCCGTATTGAACACCTACTCAGTCGTCGGGATCGCCATCTGTGCCGTGTTAGCCGCCGCGGCGCTGTTTTCGCTTCCGACGCTGCAGACGTTCGGCCTGAGCTTCGGCACCGCGTTCTGGCTCACTGCGGGGGTCGAATTGGTCACCGCGTTCGGGATCGCCTACTTCGTGCTCAATCTCCACGAGGAACGCGCCTAGATCACCCTCGAAACGGCTCGCGGCCGCCCTGAGGCTGCCCGCGGCCGTCCGCCGACGGTGCCGTCTCCGCCAACGCACGCTCGAAGTGGTCCGCGTTCACGGCCACGCCGCCCGACGTACCCTCCCCGACGATCCCGTCCTCGATGGCGATCATCGCGGCCTCGCGAACCAGCGCGGCCAGATCGCCACCGCTGTATCCATCAGTTCGATCGGCTAGTATGTCGAGATCGACCCCCGCTGTTGTCGGGGTCCCCTCGATGTGTATCCCAAGGATCTCTCGCCGCGCCGCGCGGTCCGGCAGCGGTGTTTCGACGGCCTTCTCGATGCGGCCTGGCCGCAGGAGCGCCTCGTCGATAGCATCCGGGCGGTTCGTCGCCGCGACGACTGCGACATCGGTGAGCGGTTCAAGCCCATCAAGCTCCGTCAGCAACTGCGACACGACGCGCTCGCCAGCGCCCGTGTCGTCCCCTTGACGCTTCGGCGAGATCGCGTCGACCTCGTCAAAAAAGACGATCGACGGAGCGTTCTCTCGGGCTGTCGCGAACAGGTTCCGAACCGCCCGCTCGCTCTCGCCGACGTACTTATCCAGAAGCTCCGGCCCGTTCACCGGGATAAAGTTCGCGTCGCTAAGGCTCGCCACGGCCCGGGCGAGCAACGTCTTTCCGGTTCCTGGCGGGCCGTACAAAAGCACGCCCGAGGGAGGCTCGATTCCGGCCTGCTCGAAGCGCTCCGGGTGCTCCAGCGGCCAGTACACCGCCCGAACGATCTCGCGCTTTGCGGCTTCGAGCCCGCCCACCTCGTCCCAAGCGACCTCGGGAAACTCGACCGAAACGTCCCTGAGCCCACTGGGATCGACGGCGTCGACAGCGTGATCGAAATCCGCCTGCCGGATCACTCGACCGCCGCGGCGTACTGTCCGCTCCAGCGCCGTGTCGACGAGCACCCCCACATCGGCGAGCAAGAACCCGTTGAGTCGCTCGGCGATCGAATTAAGCTCGACATCGTCGCCGAGCGCAGCATCGTTACAGATCGTCTCCAGCGCCGCTCGCCTGTCGTCGTCGGTCAGCGGCGGAATGCGTATTTCGCGGTCGAACCGGCCACCGCGTCGGAGCGCATCGGGGACGGACTCGGCGTCGACGGTCGCTCCGATAACGGCGGTCCCAGCGGCGGCCCGAAGCTCGTCGACAGTCGACCGCAGACGGTCACCGAGCGTCGACGTGGAGCCCGCCTCATCGCCGAGGGCATCGAGGTCGTCAAGCAGGACGACCGCTCGATCGTTTTGAGCGGCTTCCTCGGTGACCCGGTCGAGTCGGTCGTCCCGGTCAGCCGTACTCTCGGCTTTGAGCCGCGCAGCCGAGACCCGAACGAACGTCGCGTCGGTGGCCGACGCAACCGCTTCGGCGAGCGTCGTTTTCCCGGATCCGTGCGAACCACAGAGAAGAACCCCAAGTGTCGGTCGGTCGATCGACGCGAACGCCTCCTGTCTCTCGAACCGTGCCGCCGTCGCCTCGCGGAGCCGTCGATATGTGTCCCTCGGAGCGGCGTCCTCGCCACGAACGGACGGCTCCGAGACAGTTTCGACGTCCTCAGTCACAACGTCGATCTCAGTCGCGTCGGAGACGACTGCCGGCGACGACGGCGCAACTCTCTCGACGACGAATCGAAGCGTCGGCGCGCCGATAAGATGGCTGACTTCGATTTTGTCGCCGGTCGCAACGACCCTCCGGCCAAGCCGCCGTCGCAACGCGTCCTCGCTACGGGTGACCGCGATCGAGTTCTGGAGCCGAAGCGTCGCGATCGACGCCGTCGGGACGTCGCACGTGGCGACGCTCACGGTATCCCCAACATCGATGTTCGCTCGTCGTCGCAACGGCTCCGGAACGGCCACACCGTCTGTGTCGGCGATGACCGCGGGCGTTGCGATCCGGTGCCCACCGCGAATCTCGACTGTTTCGCCGCTGTCGACGCCGAGATCGGTCAGGATCGGTTGCGGGAGGCCGACACAGTCATCCGACATCGGCGCGACAGGATCGACGACGGAACGTTGAACGCTCATCCGTTCCGTCGGTTCGTCGGATCGCAGACAATGGTCCTCAACAGCATGTACCGAGGAGTACGCGCAGAAAACATATAGAACCCACGGCGGGGGCGGAATCGACCGACTAGCGACGGGGCGTCAGGTTCGCCCGGCCGTGACCGACGGGTTTGAGGCCCGCTCGCGACCGACAGCACCGAACCCCGCCCGTTAAATACGCGGCCCGATTGAACCATCGACATGGAGTTCTGTGACGAGTGCGGTTCGATGATGCACAGCCGGGAGGGGGTGTGGGTGTGCGGCTCCTGTGATTTCGAGAAGCCCCGCGACGCCGACAGCGAAGCCGACATGATTACGACGGAGGGACAGGACACCGACAGCGGTCCCGTCGATATGTCCGATGTCGACGACACCGAGATCGGCCCGACGACGACGGTGAAGTGTCCGAACTGTGGCCACGACCGGGCGCGCTACGAAATGAAGCAGATCCGGGCCGCCGACGAGTCCGAGACGCGCTTTTTCACCTGCGTCGAGTGTGATCAGAAGTGGCGTGAGGACGATCACTGAGAGCTTCGCCGCCGTCCTGCAGAGGTGGTTGACGAGGCCGCGACCCGCCCCCGACGTTTCGACTGCGTACGCCTTCTCCCGCGTGTGTCCAGCACACACGACCGCTTCGGGCTTATGTGGTTCGTTCGCCTCCCATACTATGAGAACAAATGTCTCACACGCGCCGGCAGTTCCTGACGGCACTCGCGGTTACGGCGGCGGGATCAAGCGCCGGGTGTCTCGGTCGCGGGGGCACCTCGTCCGGCGGTGAGCCGGGTGGGGAACCGGTCGTCGATCTCGGCCTCCCGTGTGCGGACTCGGGGGGGTCCGATACCCTCCCCGACGGGCGCCCGGCGACGGCGTTCGAGGGCGCTCGGGCCAGCCCCGAAACGGCGTACAGCGACGGCGACCTCCCGCTTCGGGAGACGCCGCTTCACATAGGACACGACCGCTCCGCCTTCGTCGACGACGACATGAGCGGCGGCGTCGGCCACGACGGCATCCCATCGATTGACGACCCGCGATTTGCCCGGAGCGCGGATGTCGAACTTCCGGACTGCGAGCGCGTGTTCGGCGTCGAGTTGGATGGCGACGTCCGGGCGTATCCACAGCGTATCCTCGTTCAACACGAAATCGTCAACGACGTCATCGGCGGCGAGCCCGTCGCGGTGACGTACTGTCCCCTGACCGGGACCGCCCAGGGGTTTTACCGCGGTGGGACCGAGTTCGGCGTCTCAGGGCGCCTCGTCAACTCGAATTTAATCATGTGGGACCGGGCTACGGACGTTCGCTGGCCACAGATCGCGGCCACGGGGATCGAGGTCGGCGGGCAGCGCGACACCGGCGACGCCGACCGACTCGTCGGGCAGTCGCTTCGGGAGTTCCGGGTTGTCTGGACGACCTGGCGTCGCTGGCGGAACCGCCACCCGGGGACGCTCGTGTTGACCGAGGAGACCGGATCTGCAAGAAACTACAACCGCGACCCCTACGGTTCCTACGAGCCGCCCGTCTCCGGGCACTACTCGACCGACGCCGGAAGACAGCCCAACTTCCCGTTGATGGCTTACGACGACGCCGAGTCCAAGCGGGTCGTCGTCGGCGCGCGGACAGCGGCAGGCGCGGTCGCCTTCGACAAGCGGGCGCTGATGGAGTCGTCGGTGCTAACAGGGGACCTCGGCGACACGCCGGTTGTCGCCGTCGCCGACGAGGGGATCACCACGGGCTACGTCTACGCGAACCCCGATGGTCTCAATGTCGAACGCGACGGCGACGCGTACGCGGTCGACGGGGTGTCCGCGCCGCCCGGCGATCTGCCGCTCGATCGACTCCTCGCGTTCGACGCCATGTGGTTCGCCTGGTATGGCTTCTATCCGAACACCGAACGGGTGGAGATATGACGACGCGCACCGACGGGCGGACCGGGACCGGCTCGGGAGCGCCAACCCCCCGAACGGCACCGGTCGCCTGGACCAGACGTCTCTTCGTCAGAACCGCCGTCGCCGTCCGCGGCGCACTGGGTCGGCGCGACGGGCAGGTGACCCTGTTCGCCGTGGCGGGACTGTATCTCCTCACCTACCTCTGGGCGTTACGGGACGTGACCGCAACCGGCCCCGGTGGCCTCGACGTCTTCGTCGTCGCCGAGCCGATTTCGACCGCTTTGACTCCACTCTCGCCGTTTCTCTTCGAGGCCGTGGCACGGATCGAGGCCGGGCCGATCGTCTATCTGTTTCGGCCGGTCAACGTCGCCTTGGGACTCGGGCTGGGGCTGCTCGTTGGCGTGACGCTCTCCGTCTCGGTCGCCTCCTGGCGCGGGCCGGACGCCTGCCGGATCGGGGCCGGCGCTGGCGCGACGGCCGGCATTCCGGGGCTCCTCTCGGGGTTCGCATGCTGTGGGCCACAGTTGCTCGTCATCATCGGGCTGCAGGCCTCCGCAGGCCTCGTCGCCGCGATGCAGTGGATGGTGCCGCTCGCGGTCGCGTCGCTTCTCGCCACGCTGCTTTGGGTCGGCAGTCGGGTGCAGATCGACCCGTCGTAGGCAGTAGTGGCGGCGACGTACGAACGTACGAGGCGAAAGCCTCGCGCTTCAGCGCGGGGAGGGTGTCAACCGATGTCCGGAAGGAACCGCGCGAAGACGAGATAGCCGGTGTGGCCGACACCCGCGGTCGAGGGCCGCGACCCGCGGTCGTCGAAGTCCATCCGGCGCTGGATCGTCTCTAGAGTCTCGACCTCGGTGAGTCCCACCGACCGGGCGGCCTCGACGCACTCGCGCGCTGACTCGATAAACGGTGAGTACACCGCGAGGAAGCCCCCCGGAGCCAACAACTCGTCGGCGTGCTCGACGACCGCCGCCGCGTCGCCCGTATCGAGCGTAAGCAGGTCGTATCCCCCGTCGAGGGTATCTAGTTCATCCGTCAGATCGCCCGTCCGGACATCGACGCGATCCGTGACGCCCGCGGTCGCCATGTTTTTGCGGGCGACCGCAGCGAACTCGGGATCGCGTTCGTAGGTTGTCACCTCGACGCCGAGACGGCCGAGATACGCCGCAAGGACACCGGTTCCGGTTCCGGCGTCGAGGGCGCGGTCGTCAGACGCGACGCCCGTGTGCCCGATCACGAGTCCGATATCGCGGGGCATCATCGGCGCGCCGGTGCGCTCTAGGTGGTCGAACAGGTCCGGGCCGCGGAGCCGCCGCACCTCGAAGGGCTCACCGAGATGTGTCTCGACGACCGTCCCCGGCGTCACATCCGCCGGAAGTTCGATAACGCCCAGGTCTGTCTCTTGGGTCTCGCCCGGTGCGAGCACGAACGCGCGGGAGCCGCGGACAACGAGTACCCGTCCCGGCGGGGCGGCCGGTTCGGGGGGCCCCGATTCGTTCGAGTCGTTTTCATTTCCCTCCGAGTCGCTTTCTTCGCCGCCCGAGTCGACGTCCGTCACTCGAGTTGCTGGACGGCGGCCGCGAGGTCGCCGGTCTCCTCGAGTGTCTCTCTGGCTTTTTCTTCCGAGACGCCGGTGCGCATGGCGACGATCTCGACGTCGTCCTCGGAGAACCCGCCTTCGGTTGCATCGGCGCTGGCATCCGCGTCGTCGGCATCGCTGGCGTCCGCCTCCTCGATGCTGCCCGCTTCGCCGCGGGGCCGGGTGTCGGGTTCGCCGACGACCTGATAGGTCTGTTGGCCCTGCGCGTCCATCCGCTGGACCTCGGCGTCGTGGAAGACGAGTTCCTCCTCGGGGGTGCGGATAATGACCTCCTCGGCGTCGATGTCTTCGAGGTCGATTCCCATCTGGTTCATCATCTGCTTCATCTTTTGCGGGTTCAGCCCGCCGCCTCCTCCAAACATACCTCTACTGAGGGGCCGACGGCGCAAAAAGCCTGATGTTACGATCGGTCGAGCGCGACCGACTCGGACGCGCCGATGAAACGGTCGTTCACGGCGTCTCCGCGAGCAGCAGGTCCTCGTGATCCTCCGGGTCGGCCGACGGCGGGAGCCGCCTGCCCTCGATGGTAGCGACGCGGCGCACGAACCGCGTCCCCGACAGCGACGGGGCGACCAACCGTGGGAGCCCCCGCGGAAAAAAATCGGTGTCGACCCGGTCGACGGCGAGGATTCCCTCGATCGCCTTCGCGACCGGGACGCAGACGCGGAACCCGTCCGTCGACTCGACGAGGAGGTGCGTCGCGTCGGCGTCGACGCCGTCCAACAGCGCGGCGAGTTCGATCCCCCGCCAGTGGCCTGCGACCGGGTCGCCGCTGCCACAGCGGGTCTCGCACGGAAAATCGACGAGATCGAAGCGCTCGATCGACTCGCGGAGATCGATATCGACATCGCCGCCGATCCGCGTTCGTTCGAGTCGGTCCGCAAGCGAGTGGGCGTTCATAGGCGTGACATCCGGCCGCAAGTGCAATATCGATCTCCCTGCAAATAGTTGGGGTTTATACACTCCGGCGGCCCGCCCCAGTCCCGGCTACGCCGGGCGACCGTCCCGGATCTTGATCGCCATGCCGGTGCCGAAGTCGGCCATCGCGTCGGCGGAGAGTTCTGCCCGCCCGACAGCGAGGAGGTCGCCGCGGTCGTGCTCAACGAGGACCTCGTCGCCCGGCCTGATCTGTGGGTCGACGCGCTGAACGAACTTCGCGAAGACGTTTCGCTCCTCGCGGACGAACGGCTCGCTGTCGTCGCCGACGACGACGCGGTAAGCGGGCGCCTCAAGTGCACGCTGAAGGCGCAGGCCACCAGCGACGCCGAGCGTGAACCGCCCGTCGGTGCCGTAGGAGACGACGCGCTCGCCGTCGGCGAGGATCTGTTGTGGACGGCCCGACCCCGTCCGCTGGACGACGACGTCGCCCTCGAAGAGCGCCGCCCCAGCGCCGGCCCCGAACTGGTAGTCGGCGACCGTCCGGAGCGCGTCGATGTCGCTTGCCATACTTGCCGGTGGCGATGGGACCGAATACGCCTTTCGTCCGGCCATCTCCCGCGATCGTTTCACAGGTTTTATATAAGTCAACTGTCGATCTGTGAGTATGGCAACCGACACGCGGAAACTCGTCCTCGGTGCGATCGCGCTCGCCGTGGGTAGCGTCCTCATCTTCGCGGTAGGCATCCTCAACACCCCGCTTCCCGGTCCCACCTCCGCCGTCGCGGCGCTCGCTATCGCCGCCGGTGCGCTGCTTGTCGGCCTCTCTGAGGTCGGCGCGGGTGTGTAGGATTTCCGGACTCGATTTTGTATCGTTGGCTGAGAATCCCGTTGCTGGGGTCTCACTCCGTTGGGTTCTCAGCCCCTCAGCCGCTCGCCCCTGATCCAAGGGTCGTCGGCTTTTGATCGCACCGTTCGGCCGGTTCTCACACACTTAACAGCCTTCGAGCCCTTCGGACGGACAATGCGTGGACTCGACGCCGCCGGTCGGCTAGGTATCGCTCTCGTCGTCGCCGCGGTCGCGGCCGTCGCCGGCTGGACGCTGTTCGTCGAACTGCCGACGAGCGGGGCCGAACTGGTCGGCGTCTTGCTCGTCCTCGCCGCCGCCGTCGGGGCACTCCGTGTCGGCGGCGCGATCGGACGAAGTGTCTTCCCGACGTACAACGCTGCCGAGGTCGCCGTCGAGGGACCGATCACCCGCGACGCCGGGGGCGGCGGCCCGCTCCCCTCACCCGGGTCGCCAGGCGCCGACGACGTCGTCGATCTGATCGAGACCGCCGACGACGACGACGACGCCGAGGCGCTCGTGCTCAAGCTCAACACCCCCGGTGGCGCGGTCGTCCCGAGCGACGACATCCGGCTCGCGGCGAAGGCGTTCGATGGCCCGACGGTCGCGTACGCGACGGACGTCTGTGCCAGCGGTGGCTACTGGATCGCGAGCGGCTGTGACGAACTCTGGGCGCGTGAGGGGAGCGTCGTCGGCTCCATCGGCGTTCGAGGATCTCGGGTTACAGCTGCCGAGTTGCTTGAGAAGGCCGGCTTGGAGTACGAGCAGTTGGCCGCCGGCGAGTACAAGGAGGCGGGCGTCCCATTCAGCGAACTCGAGGAGGACGAACGCGAGTACCTCCAGGGGATCATCGACGACTACTACGACCAGTTTGTCGAGACCGTCGCCGAGGGGCGGGACACGGACGCCGAGTCGCTCCGCGAAACCGAGGCCAAGGTCTTTCTCGGCGAGACGGCCGCCGAGATGGGGCTCGTCGACCACATCGGGACGCGCGAGGACGTCGAGGCGCGACTTGAGGAGCTGCTCGAAACCGAGGCCGAGCTCGAGGAACTGGAGCCCTCTGCGGGTGTCACCGAACGCCTCCGCGGCGGGGCCGAACGCGTCGCCTACGCCTTCGGCGCCGGGATCGCGGCCCGCTTCACGGACCCTGGCGGCGAGTTCCGGTTTCGGTTTTAAGCGCCGCGTCGGGCCGTCTCGACCACGCCGACGTCTTCAACCGGCCCGATCGTTCTGATCCCTCTCGTCCCCAGTGTGTCGGCCAATCACCCGGCCGGTCGCGACCCTCGTCACCGGGGCGGTCACAACTGTTTTGTCCGGACCGCCGAAAACCCGCGTCATGACCGAGACGATTCTGTACGACCGCCTCGGCGGCCGTGCGGGGATCGAAGCCGTCGTCGACGAGTTTTACGACCGGCTGGTGGCGGACGACGAACTCGGCCCGTTTTTTGAGTCGGCTGATCTAGCGTTGCTCCGCCGGACGCAAACTGATTTTCTCTGTGAGGCGGCTGGCGGGCCGGAAACGTATGACGCCGCGCCCGTCAGGGAGGCCCACCTCCACGTTCCCTTTGAGCCCGCCCACATCGACCGGGCGATCGACATTCTACGGGCGAGCCTGGAGGCGTTCGACGTGCCGAAGGCGGACGCCGACGCGGTCGTCGGAGCGGTGGCGGAGTACGAAGCTGACCTGCTGGCCGAACCGGACAGACCGGCCTGAGGCCGCGATCACCCCGTTCAGAAGCTCTGTTTCAGCTTCTCGAAGAAGCCCTGCTCGACGTCGATGTCCTCGCCGCCGGCCTCGGCGAACGCTTCCAGAGCCTCGCGCTGTTCCTCGTTGAGGTCCTCGGGCGTGACGATCCGGACTTGGACGTACATGTCGCCGTGGCCGCGGCGCTGCAACCGGGGCATCCCCTTGTTCCGCAGCCGGAACGTCTCGCCGCTTTGGGTGCCCGCCGGGACGTCCATCTCGACAGTACCGTCCAGCGTCGGCACCTCGACGGTGTCGCCGAACACCGCCTGCGTGAACGAGATCGGCTGGCGGGTCCGCAGGTCGTCGCCGTCGCGCTCGAAGCGGTCGTGGTCCCTGACCCGGATTTCGACCAGCAGGTCGCCGTTTGGACCGCCGTTCTCGCCGGGGGCGCCCTCCCGCTCCATCCGGAGGGTTTGGCCGTCTCGGATGCCAGCCGGCACCTCGACCTGGAGGGTGGCCTCGTTTCTGACCTGCCCGTCGCCGCGACACGTCGAACACGTCTCGGAGTAAATCGTCCCTTCGCCCTCGCACTCCGGGCAGGTCTCGGTCTGTTGGACGCGCCCGAGCGGCGTCTGCCGCACCGTCGTCCGCTGACCTTGGCCGTTGCAGGCCGAACAGGTCCGCGCGTCCGCGTCAGGAGGATGTCCAGCGCCGTCGCAGTTCGGACAGCGCTCGGGACGGGTGATGGTCAACTGTTTCGTGACGCCCTCGTGGGCGTCCTCAAGATCGACCCGAAGCCGCGTCTTGAGGTCCGAGCCCTGCTGGGGACCAGACCGCGAGCGGGAACCGCCACCGCCGAAAAACTGCTCGAAGATGTCGTTCATGCCGCCCATGCCGCCGGCGCCACCCATACCGCCAGCACCGCCCATACCGCCCATGCCGCCGGCGCCGCGGTCGGTGTCGGTCGCGCCGCGCTTTTCCGCCTCCACGAAACGCTCGTGGCCCATCTGGTCGTACATCTGGCGCTTCTCGTCGTCCAAGAGTACCTCCTTCGCCTTCTTCACCGTCTTGAACTTCTCTTCGGCGTCCGGCTCGTCGGAGACGTCCGGGTGGTACTCGGCGGCTTTCTTCCGATACGCCTGTTTGATCTCGTCCTCGTCCGCGTCCCGGGAGACACCGAGTGCCGAGTAGAAGTCCTCGCTCATTCGTTGTCGTGTCTAAACGATTGAGCTACTTGAAAAGAACGGGTCGCGGACACGAAACGGCGGTCGTCCCCATCCCGTCGTCGCCGGTGTGAGGTTCGACGTCGCCGCGACACCCCACGACCGCCCGGGAATCCGCAACGCTATTTATACCGTCGGGAACGTACCCTCATATATGCCCGACACCGTCACCCCGATTACGCCGAAGGGAACCTCAACCGGTAACAAGATACTTGACCTCGTCATCGCCCTCGGTGCGATGGTGCTTTTAGCGCCGGCCATTCCCATACTGGTCTTGGTGTGGCTCGTGGAACGTCTCGGCAGTGACGATCCCGACGAGACGGAGTGAAGCCATCGGGGCGGCGACGGAGCGAAACCGTCAGGGCGGCGGGTCGGCAACGCATTCAGTTACACACTGCTCGTGTGTTTTCCTCCGTTTTGTCAGTTTTATTTCATATATGATAACTGAACCCACGGCTCGTTAGCTTATATACAGCGCCCGTCAACCGGGGCTCCTCGGAGATTTTTGTGGTCCCCGCAATAACGGTGCGCATGGTCGAGACACCCTTCGACGCGACGATCCGGGTCGCAGACGTTACGGACGCCGAATCGTTCGAGGCAGCCGAGAAACCGGCGATGGTGAAACTGTGGCTCGACCTCGGCGACGAGTCGCGCCAGTCGGCTGCACAGCTGGGGTATCGATATGAGCCCGACGAACTCGTCGGGACGCAGGTCCTCTGTGTGACTGATCTCGGATCGGTCCGGATCGCAGGGTTCGAATCCGAGGCGCTGACGATCGGCGTCCCCGGCGAGGACGGTACCCCGGTGCTCGTCACGCCGGAGCGGCACGTCCCGCCCGGGGGTGCGCTGTATTGATCGAGAGGTAGTTACTCCTCGTCTTCGTCCTCGTCGACATCCTCGAAGTCCGCGTCGACGAACTCCTCGCCATCGGCGTCGGGGCCACCGGCACCACCTGGGCCGGCGCCACCCATACCGCCGGGGCCACCGGGGCCGCCCATGCCGCCCATGCCGCCGGCGCCACCCATACCGCCGGCACCGGCGCCTTCGGCCCCTGCAGCCTGTTGTTGGTACATCTGCTTGCCGATCTCTTGGAGCTCGTCGGCGAGCGCCTCGGTGGCCTCGGTGAGCGCCTCGGTCGTGGCCTCCTCGTCCTCGACGACGGCTTCGAGGTCCTCGATCGAGTCCTCGATGTCGGCGCGGATTTCGTCGTCGATCTCCTCTTCGTTCTCCTCAAGCAGGGTCTCTGCGCGCTGGATCGTCGACTCGGCGTCGTTGCGGGCCTCGATGCGCTCGCGGCGCTTCTCGTCTTCCTCGGCGTGCTCCTCAGCCTCCTCTTGCATCTGTTCGATCTCCTCCTCGGAGAGGCCAGCGCCGCCCTCGATGGTGATATCCTCGCTGTTGCCGGAGCCTTGGTCCTCGGCGGAGACGTTGACGATGCCGTTTTCGTCGATGTCAAAGGAAACTTCGATCTGTGGCGTTCCGGCCGGGGCCGGCGGAATGCCGGTCAGTTGGAACGCGCCGAGCAGTTCGTTCTCATCGGCGATCTCACGCTCGCCCTGGAAGACGCGGATGTTGACCGAGGTCTGGTTCGGTGCCGCCGTCGTGAACACCTTCGAGGCCTCCGTCGGGATCGTGGTGTTCTTGTCTATGAGTCGCTCGAAGAGGCCGCCCTTGACCTCGATGCCGAGGCTGAGCGGCGTCACGTCGAGCAACACGATGTCGTCGACATCGCCCGCGAGGACGCCGCCCTGGATCGCCGCGCCCAGCGCGACGACCTCGTCGGGGTTGACGTTCTTTTTCGGCTCTTGGCCGGTGAGGTCTTCGACCTTCCCCTGGACCTGCGGCATCCGAGTCGATCCGCCGACGAGAATCACCTCGTCGATGTCACCCTTCGAGTAGCCGGCGTCCGAGAGCGCTTGCTCGGTCGGCGCGACGGTGCGTTCGAGGAGATCCGAGGTGAGCGACTCGAACTTCGCCCGCGAGAGCTTCTCCTCGAGGTTGAGCGGCCCCTCGTCCGTTGCGGCGATGAACGGGAGGTTGATCGTCGTCTCCTTCCGCGAAGAGAGTTCGATCTTGGCCTCTTCGGCGGCCTCAGTCAGCCGCTGGAGGGCCTGGCGGTCCTCGCGCAGGTCGATCCCGTGCTCCTCGGCGAAGGAGTCGGCGAGGTAGTCGATGATCGCCTCGTCCCAGTCGTCGCCGCCGAGGTCGTTGTCTCCGTTCGTCGCGACGACCTCGTAGACGCCGCCGCCGAGGTCGAGGATCGAGACGTCGAAGGTGCCTCCTCCGAGATCGTAAACGAGGACCGTCTGATCCGAGTCGTCGTCGAGCCCATATGCCATCGCGGCCGCCGTCGGCTCGTTGACGATGCGTTCGACCTCGAAGCCCGCGATCTCGCCGGCGTCCTTCGTCGCCTGCCGCTGGCGATCGTTGAAGTACGCCGGGACGGTGATGACCGCCTTTTCGACTTCGTCGCCGAGGTACTCCTCGGCGTCGCGTTTGATCTTTTGGAGGATCATCGCCGAGATCTGCTCGGGCGTGTACTCCTCGCCGTCGGCCTCGACGGTGTAATCGTCCTCGCCCATGTGGCGCTTGATCGAGGCGATCGTGTCCTCAGGGTTCTGGACGGCCTGATTCTTCGCCGGCTTCCCGACGAGCCGCTCGCCGTCGTCGCTGAACGCGACGATCGACGGCGTCGTCCGTTCGCCCTCGCCGTTGACGATGATCTCGGGATCGCCACCTTCCATCACTGCGAACGCGGAGTTGGTGGTACCGAGGTCGATACCGAGGATCTTGTTGCTCGCCATGTTGAGCGTAACTACCGGTCTGAACCGGTTAAAAGTTGCTAGACGCGACGAATCGAACGCCCACTGACGGCCGCCCCGTCGTGCGGTTTTTCGAATCGGCTGTTTCCACGACCGGGAGATATAAACAGAACCGCTATTCGTCCCGTCCGTTTGCGGCGTGTCCGTCGCCACCGTCAGCGTCGTCGTCTTCAGCGTCGTTGCTTCCCCCGGCGTCGCCACCGTCATCCCTACCGACATCGTCCTGTCCGTCGCTGTCGTCCTCGCCGGGCCCTTCCGATACCGTCACCTGTGCCGCTCGCAGTACCTTGTCGGCCATCTCGTAGCCGGGTCGGTGGAGGTCGGCTACGGTCCCTTCGGGTTCGTCGCTCTCGACGCGGAGCAACACCTCGTGGCGCTTCGGGTCCGTCTCGGTCCCCGGATCGGGTTCGATTGGTTCGACGCCTTCGCCGGCGAGGACATCTTCGAGGCTCCGGAACGTCGCCTCGACGCCCTCGCGGATGTTCGCGTCGGCATCCTGTTCGAGCGCCCGAGAGAGGTTGTCGCGGACTGCAAGCAAGTCAGTGACGAGGTCCTCGGTTGCGCGGGCCTGTTCCTGCTCACGGCGCCGCTTTTGTCGCTTCTTATAGTTCTGGAACTCCGCCTGCTTGCGCTTGAGTCGGGACGCAAGATCCTCTCGCTCGCGTTCGAGGGCGGCGACTTCCTCGCGGAGCGTCGCAATCTCCTCGGCGACCGCTTCGGGAGCCTCGCCGTCGACGCGCTCTGTGATCGCTCCGATCGGCGGTCCGTCGGCCTCGCCGGAGGCGTCGTCCGGTTCCCCGTTTGCTCCGTTCGGTTCCCCCTCGATTCCGCCCGGGTCCGCCGACGGCTCCGCGCCGTCGTCGCCCGCATTGACGGCGTTCGCCTGCTCGTCGCTCATGTCTGAATGTACCCGTCGGCGACAATAAGGGTTGAGAAACGCCGCGACGGAGAAGTCGCTAACCCGGGTCAGCCGCCCACGGTTTCGTCTCGGCTTCGGCGAACTCGAAGAGTTCGTCGAACTCCTCGGGTAGTTGCGCTTCGACGTGGGCTATCTTTCCACCCGGCACCGTCTCCGTGAGAAGTGCAACGACGGCTTTCGCCCGGTAAACCGCTTCCCCCGGTTCGATCTGGGATGGACGGCCGTATCCGGTTTCCAGATCCAGATCGGCGTAGTTCAGCCGATCGACGACACGCTGTATGAACGCGTCGTAATCGTACGTGTGTCCGTGCTCTGCGGCCAACAGGTACCGATCTATTTCCATCGGGAGTGGGCCCGCGATGTCGGTTGCGCCACCTTCCACGACCCGCTCTCCGAGGGTCGTAAGAACGGCTCGCGTCGTCCGGACTGCGTCCGCCTGATTCCCGGCATCGATCCGGTGCTGAACCTCACCGACGAATCCGCTAAAGTTCGTGCTCATGGATATCCCAGGAGTGAGTCCCCGTTCCAGAACTGGAGCATCACACGATATAAACCCCCACGCTGAATCCAAAGGAGTGCGTTCGAACCTCGCACCGACGGCAACGTTCCCGAAGCCCCGTGGAGTTAAGCCGTTTCACCGTCCACCTCCCGGTGTGGTCACGCTTCGGTACGACGAGGGGACGATCCGGATCGAGGACGCCCCCGACGATGTCGCCCGCCTGTCGTTCGTCGAGGCCGACCCCCGTTCGAAAACCCACCGCGCGCCTGCCCACCGGTACCCCTTCCTACGCCGGATCTGCGCGGATCGAGGGCTCCGGGCTGACGACCGCGTCTTCGATCGGTTCGACCTCGAACCCCTCTCGACGGCCTACGACCTCCGAGGGTATCAGACCGAAGCGCTCGAGAATTGGCGCGACGCCGGCGACCGCGGCGTGATCGAGTTGCCGACCGGCAGCGGCAAAACCGTCGTCGCGATCGGCGCGATCGCAGCGCTCGACACCCCGACGCTCGTCGTCGTACCGACGATCGACCTGCTCGAGCAGTGGGCCGGCGAACTCGAATCAGAGTTCGGTGACACGACCGACATCGGCCGCCTCGGCGGCGGCGACCAGCGCCTCGAACCGATCACGGTCGCCACCTACGACTCGGCGTACCTCCGGGCCGACGGGATCGGCGACCGGTTCGGCTTGGTCGTCTTCGACGAGGTACACCACCTCGGCGGCGAGGGGTACCGCGATATCGCGCGGCTCTCGGCCGCCCCCGCCCGACTCGGCCTCACCGCGACGTTCGAGCGCCCCGACGGCGCTCACGAGGTGATCGAGGAGCTTCTCGGCCCTGTTGTCTACCGGCGTTCGGCCGACGACCTGGCGGGCGAACATCTCGCCGACTACGATATCAAGCGGATCGAAGTCGAGTTGACGGCCGAAGAACGGGAGACCTATGAGGCCCATCAGGGGACGTTCACGGACTATCTCGCGCGTTCGGGGATTCAACTCCGTTCGGGCAGCGACTACCAGGAACTCGTCAAGCGCTCGGGATCGGACCCCGAGGCCCGCGAGGCGCTGCTCGCCAAACAGCGCGCCCGCAAAGTAATGATGAACGCCGACCGGAAGGTCGAGGTGCTAGCCGACATCCTCGGTCGCCACCGCGAGGATCGGATCATCGTCTTCACCGCCTACACCGACCTCGTCTACGAACTCGCCTCGCGGTTTCTGATCCCGCCGATCACGAACGAGACGCCGGCCGACGAGCGCCGTGAGATCCTCGATCGGTTCCGCCGCGGGGCGTACTCCCGCGTCGTCGCCGCGAACGTCCTCGACGAGGGCGTCGACGTGCCCGACGCGAACGTCGCTGTCGTGCTCTCGGGCAGCGGTTCCGAGCGGGAGTTCACCCAACGGCTCGGCCGGGTGCTGCGGCCGAAAGACCTCGGGGCCGCCGATCCGGACGCCGACCCGACGCGGTCCCGCGCCGGCCGGGCTATCCTGTACGAGGTCGTCACGAGCGAGACCGCCGAGGAGCGGGTTTCGCGGCGTCGACGGTGAACGATTTAGCTGAAAGTAGGCGCTAAGCCCCCTTCCTCAGCGAGCGCCGACCGAAGGGAGGGCGCGAGCAGAGAGGGGATACAGCGTTCACAAGAGCGAAG